>OBLW0100000331.1_pt1 | contig 40138 bp, 34 predicted proteins | sample 1520161 | NCBI WGS metagenome assembly OBLW01 (sample SAMEA3539309, study PRJEB22396) | soil metagenome | biome: tundra; feature: field; material: soil | place: USA | collected 2010-05 | depth 0.15 m
CGGCTAACCCCGGCCTTCTGCCTAGACTTACCTTGTCGACAGTTGAGCGATGGGCGTTGAACGGCAGGCAAGCGATGGTGGTCAGGACGCAAAGCAAGGGACTGGAAATCACCGGGTTGCAGGTCGGCGCAAACAACGTCCGGCGGTATTTCCCCAAAGACGCAACAGTCGTCGAGTTGCAGCTCGATCATCTTCAGATTCAGTGCTGGCTTGAGCCTGATTTCTGGCAGGGCCAGCCTGAGATTCGCGATCCCCGGCTGGGCGCGTGGCTGGAGTCAAAGAATTTCCATGTAAGGCCGAGCCGGGACCCGATTCCGCTGGCAATGATTCCGAATGGGAAGAACTGCTTTCGGCTGCGGCTCATTGTGTGGAACGGACATACGCGGAACAAACCGGCGGCTGACCCCTTCAACCCTGCCTGAGGCCTGCGTAACCACTGCATCCTCGACTGTTTCTAAGCCCACCGGCCATTTTGTCTAAAAGCGGTTCCACAATTGCTGTACCCTGAAGCCATTGCCGTCCAGTGGCATTTTCCTTAAGAAAATGCCACCTCGCACGATGCCAGAAAGGGCGCGTGAATTGTGGAACCGCTCTAGTTTGACCCATTCGAGTTGATAGACTCGAAATGCAATGAGTGCAATCCAGACTATTTTCCAACTGCAAACGACCATCGAGCGGCATTTTGCCGCCGGACCGGCCGCCGTGGGAGACCCCGACGCGATGGCTGCCTTTCTTTCCCTGCGCGCAGCCCTCGAGAGCGGCGAAGTACGCTCGGCCTCTCCGGATCCAGGTTCAGCGACCGGCTGGCGTGTGAATGCCTGGGTGAAGCAGGGCATTCTGCTTGGCTTCCGGCTGGGAGCCCTGGAAGAACAGTCTGCCGGGGGGCTTTCGTTCGTAGACAAGAATACCTACCCAGTGCAGCATTTTGACGCGAGCGACGGGGTGCGCGTGGTTCCAGGCGGTTCATCCATCCGCTCGGGAGCGTACGTGGCGCGGGGTGTGGTCTGCATGCCGCCCATGTACATCAATGCTGGAGCGTACGTGGACGAGGGCACGATGGTTGACTCGCACGCGCTGGTCGGCTCCTGCGCACAGATCGGCAAGCGGGTACACCTCAGCGCGGCTGCGCAGATTGGCGGCGTGCTAGAGCCGGTAAACGCCGGCCCGGTGGTGATTGAAGACGACGTGCTGGTGGGCGGCAACTGCGGCGTCTACGAAAGCACCATCGTTCGCAAGGGCGCGGTGCTGGCCGCGGGAACCATTTTGACTCGGGGCACCCCGGTCTTCAACCTGGTGAGCGGCCAGGTTCTGCGTGCCACCGAAGAGCTGCCGCTGATCGTTCCCGAGAACGCGGTGGTCGTGCCCGGCTCGCGCGCGGTGACCAAGGGCGAGGGGCAGGAGTGGGGGCTGAGCCTCTATGCCGCCGTCATTGTGAAGTACCGCGACGACAAAACCAGCCTCAGCACCACCCTCGAAGACCTGCTGCGGTAGGCACTCGAAGCTCTTCCCCAACAGAACCTCTCCCTGAGCAACTGTGAGCATTCAAGCGACTGCTATGTTTGGTACCCTATCTCTGTCTCAGTACAAGCATGCTGGGAAACTATTAGAAGCAAAGGAGATAGAAGCCATGACTCTCAATCGGATGGTAGCACCGGCACTTTCCGTCTTCCTGGGCGCCACAGGATTTTGCATGGCCCAGGCATCCGGCCAATCCCAGGAGGCGCCGCGCCTCACTGCCTATGCCCAAGACCGCGGCAGCTGGGATGCCCCTCCGCAGGAATTGCAGGAAATTCAACGGAAAGGTTTCCAGGATGGCATTGAAGGCGCGCGCAAGGATTTCGACAACCACCGCCAGCCGGACGTGAACAATCGCGACGAATACCGTGATCCCCGCCTTCCGCGCGAACAGCGGGAAGTCTATCGTGATGGCTTCCGCCGCGGCTATGAACGGGGTGTGTCTCACCTGACGGGCGGAAATCAAGAGCCGGTTGGTCAGACTGAACAGCAAATGCGTCAGCCCGACCAGCAGATGCGTGGACCCGGACCCGAGCAGCAAATGCGCGACGGCGACCAGGGCGGCCCGTATATGGGCCAGGGAATGGGCAGCGATATCCAGCGCCGTGGCTTTCAGGATGGAATGCAAGGCGCCCGCAAAGATCTCGACAACCACCGCCGGCCAAACGTGGACAACCGCGATGAGTACCGTCATCCGAGTGTTCCGCGCGGCTTGCGGGACCAGTATCGTGAAGCCTTCAGGCGTGGCTATGACCGAGGCATGTCTCAACAAATGGACGGGCACGACCGCCGCTAAGGCTGCGACCACATCCCTATTTGAACGGCTTTACCGGCGCCGCCTGGCTGGCGCCTAGTCTGCCCAGGGAGATCTCAGCCACATAGTAGTTCTCGCCCCGGATGGGGCAGCCGGCCAGGCGGCGCAGCATGGCGAGCTGGCCTACGTGGGTGAGTGCATCGGCCAACGGTCCCTGAAAAAGCCGCTCAAGAGGCGCGTGAATCCGTTCGCCGGAAGTGAGATACGCGTCAAACGCCTTGAGTGCAGCGAAGAACCGGCGCTGCTCCTCAGGCCACGGCAGCGGCTGGGAGTTATGCCAGCGCTGCTTGCCCTCGGCCATGCTGAGCGCCCAGTCAAAGAGGTCGCCCATGTGGGCCAGGATTTGCGCAGGCTGCCTGCCTGCCTCCTCGAAGGTGGCAAAGCTCTCCGGAGCGTCCTCAAGCGCGCGAGCCGCCCGGTAAGCCAGGGTCGCCAAAGTGTGCCGAAGCAGTTCGCGGTCAGAGTTCATACCGGAAAACTATACCGCAAAAGGGCTTTAAGCCGATTAGGCGCTGGGGGTGTTTCTCTGATAAACTTGAAGTTCTGAGTTCAACAGCAGGAAGAGACTATGTCCATACATCCAGTAATGCAGCGCCTGGCCGACAAGCTGAAGCGCACCGATTTGCCCGCGTTTGTCCCCGGCGACCAGGTTCGCGTCCAGGTCAAGATCAAGGAAGGCGATAAAGAGCGCCTCCAGGCCTTCGAAGGCCTGGTCATCGCCATCAACAAAGGACCCCAGGGTACCTTTACCGTGCGCAAGATGAGCTTTGGGCAGGGGGTGGAGCGCATCTTCCCCTTCAACTCCAAGGTCATCGACAAGATCGAAAAGATCCGTAGCTACAAGGTGCGGCGCGCCAAGCTGTTCTACATTCGCGGACTGCGCGGCAAGGCCGCTCGTCTGCGCGAAGTGGACCGCGTGACAGGCAAGGTTCGCGCGTAAGCTCTCCCACCAAAGGCGTCCCTTTTCAACAAACCCCCAGCCCATCCAGCTGGGGGTTTTGCTTTTTGAGAGCCCAAGCTATCCGCGAAAGCCCCGCGCCCCATCCTTGCTGTCATTCTGAGCGAAGTCGAAGAATCTGCTTCTTGCAATCCGCCGCAAGGGTGGGAAGCCACGAATTCCATCATTCGCAGCCTCCTCAAAATATACTGGCACCATGGCAATAGTCTGCGGTTGGACGCTGGAAGAGGCTGCGCGCGGGCGCGGAGCACTGCGCATTGCCGGGATCGACGAGGTGGGGCGCGGGCCGCTGTTCGGGCCGGTCGTCGCTGCGGCAGTGATTCTTCCAAAAGGCTGCCGCCTGCCGGGTCTGACAGACTCGAAAAAGCTCTCCGAAAAAAAGCGCAATGAGCTTGACCGCGAGATTCGTTTGAATGCTGTTGCGTGGGCGATTGCGGCGGTGGATGCGGAAACGATCGACCGGATCAATATTCGCCGTGCATCCCTCGAGGCGATGCGGCGGGCTGTTGCGCAACTGGCCCTGAGCCCGGACTTTCTGCTCATCGATGGGCGCGACACGATTGAGTGGGATTGCCAGCAGCAAGCCGTCATCCAGGGCGATGCGACCAGTTTTTCCATTGCCGCCGCAAGCGTGCTGGCCAAGGTGCACCGCGACCGGCTGCTGGTGGAACTGGACAGCGAATACCCCGGATATGGACTGGCGCGGCACAAGGGCTACTGCTCGCCGGAACACATGGCGGCGTTGGAGTTGCTGGGGCCGACGCCATTGCACCGCAAGAGCTATCAGCCGGTAGCGCAGGCCGCGCTAAGGTTCGATTGATCTCCACGTTGCCGCGGATGCTCGTTCAATCAGCGCGGGCCGCGACCGCGACACGCGCTTTGCGGCGCTGGTTCCAGGCCAGCAGCGGCCTCACCCCCAGCAGCACCAGAATCACCAGCGTGTACGGCGCAGGCTCCAATACCCCTGTCTTCACCTTCCACCAGTAGTGCACCATGGCGGTGATCGCGGCCAGATACACCAGCATGTGCAGGCGGTTCCAGTTTTTGCCGCCCAGCTTGCGGATTGACCATGTGGTGGATGTGGCGGCCAGCGGCAGCAGCAGCAGCCACGTAGTAACGCCCATGATGATGAACCGCCGCTTGGTTATGTCGGTCTTGATCGTGGTCAGGTCGAAGCCCGCGTAGAGTCCCAACCAGGTGAGCATGTGCAGCGTGGCGTAGAAGAACACGAACAGCCCCAGCAGCCGCCTGAACTTGATGAGCCAACTGAGCCGGGGTGACAGCGCGCGCACTGGAGAAATCGCAAGCCCGCCCGCCAGCAGCCACAGTGCCGTCAGCCCGGTGATGGAAGCAAGTTCCGCCGTCGGATCAGGCCCAAGCGTATTGGTCACTGCCTCGTAAACCGCTATCCCAAGCGGCATCAGGCAGCCAATCCATACCAGTGTCTTAAGAACAATTAAAGTCGAACGATTCATGATTTCCTATTGAGCGCCGTTAGCGAGTGACTTGACCTCAGTAGGTGCCCGCGTTTCACTGTCCACCGTCCACTGTTCACTGTTCACCAACTAGTAGTTCTTAGCCAAATTCATACCGTTATACATCGAGGCCACCTTGTCTCCGTAGCCGTTGAACATCAGAGTGGTGCGACGCTGCTGATAGAAGGGCAGGCCGATGCGACGTTCGGTCTTCTGGCTCCAGCGGGGGTGGTCCACGGTAGGGTTCACGTTGGAGTAAAAGCCGTATTCGTCGGGGGCCTGATCGTTCCAGGTGGTGGGGGGCATCTTCTCTACAAACTTCACGCTCACGATCGACTTCGCGGATTTGAAGCCGTACTTCCACGGCACTACGATGCGCACCGGCGCGCCATCCTGATTGGGCAGCACATCGCCATAGAGTCCAAACGTGAGCAGCGTAAGCGGATTCATAGCTTCGTCCATGCGCAGGCCTTCGGAGTAGGGCCAGGTGATCGTTGCGTCCTGGCTGGCCCACTTCTCCACGTGGCGGTCGTAGTAAGAAATGAACTGCACAAACTTGGCGGACGGAAGCGGATCGCACTGGTTAATGAACTCCGAAAGCGAGTAGCCGACCCAGGGCATGACCATGCTCCAGCCCTCAACGCAGCGATGGCGGTATACGCGGTCTTCGAGAGGACGCAGCTTGAGCAGCGCCTCGATGTCGAAGGTCTTCGGAGTCTTCACCTTTCCCTCGGCCTTGATCGTCCAGGGGCGCGTGGGCAGGCCGCCGGCATTCTTTGCGGGCTGGTCCTTTTCCACGCCGAACTCGTAAAAGTTGTTGTAGTGGGTAATGTCTTCAAGGCTGGTGAGCTGCTCGCCGGTGGTGGTGAGCGGGCTCTTGACGGTCTGGAGTTTGGTGTCGGCCCTGGCAGCTATGCGGGGGTCGATGATGTTCCCGGCCAGATCGGCGAGGCGGCCGGCGCCGAGGGCCATCGCTCCCGTGGCTAACGCACCATGAAGGAAGCGGCGGCGGTTGAAGTACTCCTCGTAGGCGGCTCGGGAAGTGATCTCCGAGGAGAGGATATCTGACAGTTTGCCGATGAGCATGACTTGACCTCGCGTGGGGAAACGAATGCTTGCACACATTAGACACCGTGAAGGGGGTAGGCGTTACAGGAATATGAGCCCTTCTCCGACCAGCCCTTCCACCATCCTAAGTACGCAATTCAGGACCTGATCGGATGGGAGGTCACTGCTTTGTGTGAGGGCATGACTCGATAGGCTGCGGAAAAATTCGATCGGGCGGTAGGCCGGGGATTTATCCCCGGGGTAAAGCGAACACAATGAGCGGTGGCTTTAGCCACTGAGGTATGCTTTTCGCCAACAACTCACCGAGGTCCTACGTTTTCAGCAAGTTGTTCAGTCGTGCCAAAAAGCTGCCATATAAATAGGGCTTTAGCCCCTGATCGAATCTACGCCTCATCGGACGGGCTCTCCACAGATGACCTGCTCGGCACTCGTAATCCTCACAATACGGGTGCCCCAGGTCTCGATTTTGAGACCTGGGATTTCAAGATCCTAATTTTCCGTCGGCCATCCGCAGGAACGGCCACTGCCCCAGCCGCCGCGCCCGGATGAGATAAATCCCCGTCCCCGAAACTCCGATCAACCCCGCGACCGCCAGTCCTTCAAGCGCATGGCTCCGGTTGAGCAGGATAAACAAGAACCCGGCAATAGCGGCTAGCGGCGGCAGCGGGTAGAGCGGAATCTTGAACGGCCGCTCCAGCTCCGGCCTCTGCACGCGCAGCAATATCACGCCCGCCTGTTGAAGGAAGAACTGCAGCAGAATGCGCGTGATCACAAGCATCGTGATTACCTGCGCGAGCGAGAAAAAGCAGAAGGCCGCGCCCACCAATCCCAACGCCACCAGCGACCGGTGCGGAATGTGGTGCTTCGGATGAATAGCCGCAAGATAGCTGAAGTAGTTGCCATCCCGCGCGGCGGCATAAGGCACGCGCGAGTAGCCCAGCAGCAGCGAGAAAACCGACGCAAACGCCGTCCAGATAATCAGCGCCGCCATCAGGTATCCGGCCCAACTGCCAAAGGCTGAGTGAGCAATCTCCGCCACCAGGCGTATCCGTACCAGCACGCTATCCGCTGTGTGCGCCGCTGCATCGCGAAACGACGGCAGCACAGCGAGATTCATCGTGACATAGAACAGGAAAACAAAAAGCACCGACAGCAGAATGGCTCGCGGAATGGTCCGCTCCGGCCGCTTCACTTCCGCGCCAAGAAAGCAGATGTTGTAGTAGCCCCAGAAGCAGTAGGTGGTGAGCAGCGTACCCTGCGCCAGCCCGCTGATGGCCAGATGCGCAGGCAGCGAAGGCGCAACCGGCAGATGAAAACCACCGTTGGCCGCAGCATGCGCGAAGCCGGAGACGATGACTCCTGCAATGGACGCCAGTACGCCGGCAAACATCACCCATGCCATCCACGTTACGGTCTTCAGGTTGCGATAAAGCAGCCAGGTCATCATCAGGCATGCGGCAGCAGCGGCAAAATTCGAGTAGTGCAGCATCGGCCACGCTGCTAGTGGCGTCCCATCCAGTCCCGGCCAGAACATTCCCAGAAAACTCGACAGGCCGATGCAGCCCGAGGCAATCGACAGTGGAGCGGAAAAACTCAACTGCCAGACATAGAGAAAGCTCAGCCAGTTACCGGCGCGATCGGGACCGTAAATCTCCCGCAAAAATGCATACGAACCGCCCGCGCGTGGAAAAGCCGCGCCCAGTTCGGCCCACACCAGCCCATCGGCCACGGCTATGGCCGCTCCCAGAACCCATGCCCAGACGGAGAGCCGGAAGCCCGCCGCGGCAATCACCAGCGGCAGCGTAATAAACGGTCCGACGCCGATCATCTCCAGCATGTTGAAGAGAACCGCGGAGCGCAGGCCGATGCGGCGCTCGAGGGTTACGGGACTGGCGGACGTGGATGACGGCAAAGACATGAGGCGGAGGCGCTCACCGGATTGTACACTGACAGCAGATTATGTTTCTTTCCGAGAAGGTCCATCCAACATTCCCGAGATTCCATCAAGCGGCAATTCCTCTGGCTATTGCAGCGCTTGTTGCATTGGCGAGCGCTGTGTCGGTTCGGCTTGCCGCGCAGGAACAGGCGCAGACGGCTGCGTCGCACGTCGAGCTTCCACCCATGGAGCCCAGCGCGATCGCGCTTCCCTTGCCCGAAGACCGCGGCCAGGCAGATCTCGTGCAGACGCTCAAGCGCCTGGGGACAACTGCCAGCGTGATGTACATCGTGGCGCATCCTGACGATGAGGATGGCGCGCTGCTCACCTATCTGTCGCGCGGAATGGGCGCACGCGTAACGCTCTACACGCTTAATCGCGGCGAGGGAGGGCAGAACGCCATGTCTGCCGACACTGACGACGCGCTGGGCCTGATGCGCACCAATGAACTGCTGAAGGCGAACGAGTACATTGGCGCGAAACAACTGTGGGGCACTCAAGCAGACTTCGGCTTCTCAAAAACTCAAGAGGAAGCATTCAAGCAATGGGGACACGACCGCGTGCTTTACGATGCGGTGCTGGCGGTGCGGCAGGTGAGGCCCCAGGTAATTCTGGCAACGTTTGTTGGCGGCGTTTCCGACGGCCACGGACAACACCAGGTCTCCGGCGAGATTGCGCAGGAGGTCTTCAAGGCGGCCGGCGATCCGAAGGTCTTTCCCGAGCAACTCAAAGACGGATTGCAGCCCTGGCAGCCTCTGGCCATGTATTCCAGGGCCCCGTTTGCGCGCGTCACCGCCAAGGGAATCTTCGACTACGCCACCGGCAAGTGGGCGCCGGCGCGTTTTCATAACTACATTACCGACGAATGGATCGATGGCGCTCCCTCGACCGACGCGACCATTCCGGTGGGGACGTGGGATCCGGCATTGGGGCGAAGCTATTCGCAGATTGCGCGCCAGGGCTGGGGCGAGCAGAAATCGCAGAACGGCGGCGCAAATCCGACGCTGAGTGGGCCATCTTCATCGAGCTATCACCTATGGGCGGTGGCGCCTGCGGCAGCGGGATCCGGCAGCGGCGGCGATGCGAGCCTGTTCAACAATCGCAAAGTAAAGATCGACACGAGTCTCGAAGGGCTCACCGCATTTGTGAAGAGCACTCCGCCGGGGTGGCTCGCGGAAGGACTGCGGCAGATTGATGAACACCTAGACGAGTACGAGAGCGATTGCCGCAGCGAGAGCGGCGTGGAGGGCGCACAAAAGCTTGCGCCGATTTATAAGCAGACGCTGGACCTTTATGCGAAGGGGAGAGGCTCCGATCTGGACGCGGAAGCCAAGGCGGGGCTTGAGTTGGAACTGGGCGCAAAGATCGAACAGTTTCAATCGGCACTGAAGGACTTGCTGGGCCTGGACCTGGTGGCCGTTACATCCTCAGGCGCCAGCGACCGCGGCGGCCCCTTTGGCGGTGGCACGGATGAAACTCGCCGCAGCGTATCGCCAGGCGAGGAGTTTCGAGTGCGTGTGCATGCGGCTCAAGCTGCAGGCGAAGCGCGACTGACCCGGGTCTGGCTCGAGAGCCAAAGCGGTTCTCCCTGGAAGGCGGAGGACACAGGCGGAGCGATCGATCCAGCAGCACCTGTGAACGACCGGCTCTTCAAGGTGAAGACGGCCGAAGACGCGGCACCTACAGCACCCTTCTTTACAAGGCCCTCAGTCGAGCAACCTTACTACGACATTTCCAACCAGGCATGGCGGAATCGCTCGTTTGCTCCGTGGCCGCTGGCGGCGTGGGCCGAGTTTACGTTCGACGGCCTGCCCATCCGCCTGGGCCAGGTGGTGCAGACGCTGCAGCGTGTCACCGGGCCGGGCGGTATTTACGAGCCCCTCGTAGTGACTCCGGCAATCGGGGTGCGCATGGAGCCAGAGGCGCGAATCCTGCCGCTCGACGGTTCGAAGCTGCCGGTGAAAGTGACAGTTTACGCGCAGGCCGCGGCCGAGGGAACAGTGACGCTGAAGCTGCCGGAAGGCTGGCGCGCAGAGCCGGCAACGGCGCAGTTCCATTTGAAGAGCGCAGGCGAATCGGAGCCGCTGATGTTTTCCGTTACCACCGACGGAGCTGCAGCGGGCGTTTACAACGTGGATGCGATTGCACAGTCAGGCGGACGAAGCTACCAGACGGGCTGGCGAAGCATAGGCTACGCTGGTCTGCTGCCATACAACCAATACAAGCCTGCCGAATTGAAAGCGCGCAAGGTAGACGTGAAGCTGGCGCCGGGATTGCGTGTGGGTTACGTGATGGGAACCGGTGACCTGGTTCCAGAGGCGATTGAGGAACTTGGCACTGTGCCCCACGTGCTGAACCAGCAGGAGCTTGGTTCCGGCGACTTTTCTGCATTCAATATTCTGGTGATCGGAATTCGCGCTTACTCCACGCGGCCTGAGTTGGCCGCAATCCAGCCGCGGCTCGATGAGTTTGTGCGCCGCGGAGGAACGCTGATTGTCCAATATCAGAGCGAGACCTTCCCTGCCCCACTTCCGCTGGGGATGGGCCGCGTCCCCGAGCGTGTTGTGGATGAGCAGTCACCGGTAAAGCTGCTGAACGCTGACAATACACTGCTCAATTGGCCCAACAAAATCACTACGGCAGATTTCGATGGATGGGTTGAAGAGCGCGGCCACTCGTTTCTTGATTCATGGGACCCGGGCTACACGGCGCTGACCGAAACCTCCGACGCAGGCCAGGACCCGCAACGCGGCGGGTTACTTGTAACTCATCCGGGTAAGGGAACCTATATCTATGTTGCCTATGCCTTGTATCGGCAGTTACCCGAGTTAGTGCCCGGCTCTTATCGGATGCTGGCTAACTTGTTAAGTGCTGGCAAGAGCGCGGCGAAGTAGAGCAACGCTCTCAACGGCAATATCCATGGACCATCAAGGCGTTCAAATACTATTTTGAGCGCCAGTAGTTCTATTGTTAAAAATGGATAAATTCGCATGCCTCTGCTATGCAAACGTGTAAGATCTCATAACTTCATTAAAAATTCGCGAATTCGTCATATATTCATCTATCTCTGCGAGTCTTGGATTCGGGACCCGGAGAAGTACTTCGCGTGTGTGAATTCCTTCGCCGGCTATTCCTGTTCCTTCTGCTTGCCGATTGGTACATTACACGGCTTCATCTGGCACGATTCGGGAGTGCGGGAACACTGTGCGTTCGACGAGCAGGCCGACGCAGTCACGAACCAACTTGATTTCGAGAGGACATAAGAGGCCCCATGAACTTCAGACACAAAACTGTTGCCGCCGGAATTTTGGCAGCCAGCCTCGTTGTTTCTTACGCCTACGCCAGCGACCCAACCCCGCCGGCTAAAAAGCACGCTGCAACCAGGAAAGCCAAAGCGCCAGCGGGACCCACGGTCGAGGAACAGATTCAGTCGCTGCGTTTGGAGTTTCAGGGGCAGATCGACAGCTTGAAGAGCAGCCTTGCCGAAAAGGATGCGCAAGTAAAGCAGGCGCAGCAGGCTGCGGTCGATGCACAAGTGGCCGCTGCCAAGGCCCAGGCTGCGGCCGATGCGCAGCAGCAGGCGGTCAACGAAAATGCCGCTGCCGCGACGACGTTGAAGGCCACAGTGGAAGACATGAGAAATGTGAACGCCATAGCCGTCGGCTCCATCACCGACGAAACCGCCGCCATCAAGAAGGCCATCGCCAATCCGGATGTAATCAACTTCAAGGGTGTCACGATCTCGCCCACCGGAAGTTTCCTTGCGGCTGAAACTGTGTGGCGCCAGGGAGCCACAGGCGGCGACATCAACACGCCGTTTACCGGCATTCCGCTCGCCAATTCCGATGCGTCGCAGTTGAGCGAGTTCTATGGTTCGGGCCGCCAGTCGCGTATCGCGATAAAGGCCATTGGCAAGTTGCCCGCCATGACTCTGTCCGGCTACTACGAACTGGATTGGCTGAGTGCCGGTGTAACGTCCAACAACAACCAGAGCAACAGTTACACGCTGCGCCAACGCCAGTTATGGGCCGACGCTCTGTTAAATAACGGATGGGACTTTTCGGGCGGACAGGGCTGGTCGTTGGCCACTGAGACCACAGCCGGACTTACCAGGGGAACCGAAATCCTGCCGTCGACCATCGACGCACAGTACGAAGCTGGCTTCGTCTGGACGCGTCAATACAGTTTCCGCGTTTCAAAGGCCTTCAACAAGAAGTTCTTCATCGGCGCCTCCGCCGAGAATGCTGAAACACTTAACCCCGCCGGCTCAAATCTACCCACCAACATTCTGATCGGCTCGGGTGGCACCGGCGGCGGCCTCTACAACCTCAATGCCAACTACTCGTTTAATTACGCTCCGGACATTATTGTCAAAGTGGCGCTGGAACCGGGATGGGGACACTGGGAACTGATCGGCATCCAGCGCACCTTCCGTGACCGCATCTATCCCAACGCGCCTTCCTCTGCTGCCGGCGCTTACAACGACAAAGAGATGGGCGCAGGAATCGGTGGCGGCTTCCGCGCGCCGTTGGCCAACAAGAAAGTCACAATCGGCCTCAAGGGCTTGTGGGGCCAGGGCGTCGGCCGCTACGGCTCATCCACCATTGCCGACGTAACAATTCGGCCCAACGGTCAGCTGTCTCCGCTGCATGGCTTTTCGGCTCTCAGCACCATCGAGCTGAATCCCACTCCCCGCCTGAACATGTACTTCAACTACGGCGCTGACTACATTGACCGCGACTACGTACTCAACGGAGCAACCCAGGTTGGGTACGGCGCAAGAAGCACCAATATGTCGGGCTGCACTATCGAACCTGTTTCGACCGCATCGATTCCCGCCGCAGACCCCATCGCCCCGGCCAATTGCGGCAACAACAACAAGGATGTGCAAGAGTTTACGGCCGGCTACTGGTACAACCTCTACAACGGACCAAAGGGCCGCCTGCGTCAGGGCCTGCAATACAGTTGGTTCGAGCGCGATCTCTGGTCCGGCGCGGGTGGCACTACAAATCCCGGTGGCGGCGCGCGTGGAAAAGACAACATGGTCTGGACGTCTCTGCGCTACTACCTGCCATAAATCCCGGACCTTCGGCTCCAACACACAAAAAGAGGGGCAGCCCGCGATGCGGGCTGCCCCTTCTGTATTTCCGGTGTGCGGAGATTTACTCTGCGGCGGCTTCAACAGCCTTGGTCTGCGCCACGGTCCAGTCGGGCGCGCCCACCTTGAAGCGTGCAAAGCGGCGCACCGTAATGTTCTCGCCCAGTTTGCCAACCTTCTGCGCAATCAGCTCCTTGATGCTGATGGCCTGGTCCTTGATAAAGGGCTGCTCGAGCAGACACACCTCTTCGTAGAACTTCGCCATCTTGCCGTCGACAATCTTCTCGATGACCGGAGCCGGCTTGCCGGTGGCAGCGGCCTGGGCGCGAAAGATATCCTTCTCGCGCTCGAGATCTTCAGGCGTGACGTCCTCGGGCTTTACGTAGCGAGGATCGCTGGCCGCGATGTGCATGGCGATGTCCTTGAGCAGCTCCTGGAAGTCCTCGGTGCGCGCCACAAAGTCGCTCTCGCAGTTCACTTCAATGAGTACGCCCAGCTTGCCGCCGGCATGGATGTACGGGTATACCGAACCATCGTTGGTGGTACGCGAAGCCTTCTTCTGCGCCGAGGCCATGCCCCGCTTGCGCAGCACCACAAATGCGTCCTCGATGTTCCCCTTGGTTTCCTGCAACGCCTTGAGGCAATCGCCCATGGGCGCGCCGGACTTTTCGCGCAGCTCTTTCACAAGCTTGGCATCAATCTTTTCACTCACTGTCATAATCTCTCTCTTCCCGGCGCCTTTTGCTAACTTGGGGCCAGTTTTATTTGGGTTCACGCCGATGAATTTCCGGCAAAAGAAAAGCGTGGCACCTGAACCGGGCGGCCACGCTCGTCTCAGTTTGCGCACTTGCGTGCGCAGCAATGATTAAAGAGCGCCCTCGGCCGCTTCGGCCTCGTCCAGTGCCGCAACCGCGGCAGGCGCCTTGCGAATGCCAGGGCCCAGAACCGCATTCAGATCCAACTCCTCGGCTTCGGCAGGCGCGGCTTCTTCGGCCACGGCCTCAGCTTCGGCAGGCACCGGCATCTCTTCGGCAAATGCCTTGTCGCCCACCAGATTCACGCCCTCAGCCGCCGAGTCGGCGATCTTCGAGGTGAACAGGCGAATGGCGCGCAGCGCGTCGTCGTTGCCGGGAATCACGTAATCCACCACAGTGGGGTCGCAGTTGGTATCAACCACGGCGACAACCGGAATGCCAAGCTTGCGCGCTTCCTTCACGGCAATCGCCTCGTTGTTCGAGTCGACGATGAACAGCGCGTCCGGCAGACGCTTCATGCTCTTGATACCGGCAAGGTTGGCCTGCAGGTGCTTGCGCTCCCGCTCCAGCTTGATCACTTCCTTCTTGGTGAGCAGCTCGTAACGGCCGTCCGTGGCCATGTCGTCCAATTCCTGAAGGCGCTTCACCGACTTCTGCACGGTCACCCAGTTGGTGAGCAGCCCGCCCAGCCAGCGCTGGTTAATGTAGGGCATGCCCGCGCGAGTGGCTTCTTCGGCCACTGCATCCTGTGCCTGGCGCTTGGTGCCGACAAAAAGAATCGTCTTGCCTCCCGCGCACAGCTCTGTGACAAACTTCGACGCGTCCTTGAACAGCTTCAGCGTCTTCTGCAGATCGATGATGTAGATCCCGTTGCGCTCGCCGAAGATGTACTCCTTCATCTTGGGATTCCAGCGCTTGGTCTGATGCCCGAAGTGAACACCTGCTTCGAGCAGCTCCTTCATTGTGATCGTGGCCAAGAGGCCTCCTTTGTGGATTGCATCCGGACTGGTGATACCGGTGTCCGGATTGAAACCCGCTTTCGCGGGGGATTTGAAACCGAGGGGTCAGGGGCCAGGTTCCTAGGGTCAGTAACCGAATACTGATCCCTGAAACCTGAAACCTGATCCCTGCAAGCGCTCTAGCGCTTGCTGAATTGGAACCGCTTGCGGGCGCCCTTTTGTCCGTACTTCTTGCGTTCCTTCTGGCGCGCGTCGCGAGTCATCAGTCCTTCAGCCTTGAGCAGCTTGCGCAGCTCCGGGTTGAACTCAACCAGGGCGCGGGCAATGCCCATCTTCACGGCATCGGCCTGTGCGGCTACGCCACCGCTCTTGACGGTGGTAACAACGTCGAAGGAGCTGGCCAGCTCGGCCACAACCAGCGTCCGCTTGGCGGCTACACGCTGCTGCTCGGTGACGAAGTACTCTTCAAAAGCCTTGCCGTTAACCTTCCACTCGCCCGTGCCGGGACGAAGAAAGACGCGCGCGATCGCCGACTTGCGCCGCCCCGTCCCGTAATACTGAACCAGATCTGCCATTCGTTTCCTCTTAGCTCTCAGCCGTCAGCTTTCAGCCTTCAGCATTGTCGTGCTTGCATTCAATTCTTTGCGCCGCCCTGAACTTTCCGCATCAGCAGGGAAAAACTGATAGCTGAAAGCTGATAGCTGCTCTATCCAATCTCCAACGCCACCGGCATCTGCGCCTGGTGGGGATGCTTGTCGCCGCGATAGACCTTCAGCTTGGTAGCCATCTGGCGGCCCATCTTGCTCTTGGGAAGCATGCCCTTGATGGCTTGCTCCAGAATCATCTCCGGCTTGCGGTTCAGGAGGCGCGTGTACGACTCCTCGCGCAACCCGCCGGGGAAACCGGTGTAGCGGCGATAGAGCTTGCTGTCGGCCTTGAGGCCGGTCAGCCGCACCTTCTCCGCGTTGATCACGATCACGTGGTCGCCGGTGTCAATGTAAGGCACGTACTGGGGATTCAGCTTGCCGCTCAGCACATCGGCAGCCTTGGTGGCCAGCCGCCCCAGCGTCTTGCCGCTGGCATCAATCACAAAAAACTTGCGGACAACATCTTTGCCGCTCGGAACAAAGGTACCCATCTCACTCCTGCCTTCAAAAAACCGACGCAATACACATTCGCCCACGCTCAAAAAGCGCAAGGGCCTGAATTCTACCCACTGCCAAACAAATCTGTTCGGGTGAGAACTGCTCGAGTTGGCCCCTTCGAAGGGCTCTGGCTTAGCTGAACAGAATCAACGTTCAGCGGCCTGTGACCTGTTGCAGGCGAATCCCCCTCAGGGGTATCCGTCAGCCGAGTCCGGGTGAGTACACACAGACCCCAGGCGCAACACCGCGCAAGGTCTTCAGAATACCCGAATCCAGGCCCGGAGTCAACGAAAAGTGGGGTGGAAAACCTGATTGGCGAGCCCGAAAAGCAAGTGCGCATCGTCTTTTGCGGTCTTTCCTGCCACCGATTCGTTTACGATGAATGATCGCCGCGCGCCGGGCTGCGCCAGCTTCCCTTCCATGGTATTTCGTCTCTGACATCAACCAAGGCCAATCTGCACTGAAGATAGGTCTGCCAACCCCGTCGTCCGAAAGAGGATTGCTCGATGAAGACTCCCGGATTGTTTGACCTGACCGGCCGGGTGGCCGTCGTGACTGGTGGCAATGGCGGAATCGGCCGCGGAATTGCCCTCGGATTAGCCCAGGCCGGGGCTGCCGTCGCCGTGCTCGGTCGAAACGATGAAAAGAACCAGCGTGTGCTCTCCGAACTGAAGTCGATCGGCGTCCCATCGATTGCGGTGAAGGTTGATCTGACTGATCGCGCTGCCTTGGAACCCGCGTTGAACAAGGTCGTCACCAAACTCGGCGGCATCGACATCCTGGTGAACAACGCCGGCAATGTGTCGCTGAGCGGCGGCATCCTGAACGAGAAGCCAGAAGACTGGGACAACGTAATCGAAACGCAGCTCAATGCGGTTTTCCTTCTCTCCAAGCTTGCTGCCCCATTCATGATCAACCGCAAAGGCGGAAAGATCATCAACATCGGCAGCATGTATTCATTCTTTGGATCGGCGCTCATCCCCTCTTACAGCGCGGCCAAGGGCGCGATCATCCAACTGACCAAATCAATGGCCATTGAACTCGCCCCGCACAACATTCAAGTCAATGCGATCGCTCCAGGTTGGATTGAGACCGAAATGACGGCGCCGGTGCACTCCATGCCCCTGCTGTATGACGAGATCATTTTGCGGACACCAGCCGGTCGTTTTGGCGAACCGAAGGAGATCGCCGGGACGGCAGTCTACCTCGCCTCGCGGGCTTCCGACTTCGTTACCGGCGATACCATTCGTGTCGATGGCGGTTTTGCAATCCGATAAGAATCGGAAACTGCATCACTATCGAGGCTTGGTTGGGGCGTGCGGCTCGGTGCGCGAGTTTCGCCCCTACTGCACCCCGAGACTCCTCTTCAGCGGATGCGCCTCCGTATTGAAGATCACCGCATTGAAGTCCAGTGTCGACTCCGGCGCAAATAGCAGATACAGGTACTTCATCGTCTCGGCAAAGAAGAAACTCTCCATCGAATCAGCCTTCGCCTTGGTCTGCACATTGTCGAGCGCGGCGTAAGCATCATCCGTCCGGCAGTACTTCACCAGTGAGTTGTAGTACGTGACTCCCATGGCAAGGTACTTGGCGTCGTGCGTGTAGTGGTAGAGGTAGTAAGTTGACTCGATAATCTCCGGCCGCAGCGGGTATCCCCCTGACGTAATCTTCATCGTCGAGTAGTCCAGCCGTTCCGGCTCGATGCCCGCAATCATCCACATCCTGAAGCTCGAGTCTTGCAATTGCTTCGCGCGTTCCAGATCGTTTCCAAGCGTCAGCACCGCCGGAAGAAATGCATCGAGCGAACCGTAAAGCGTTGTCGTGCGCTTCCCTGTATTCATGTCAGCCTGCCCGTACCACAGGCCTTTGTCCCCAAAGTCGGCCAGATACCTGTCGATGGCGTCCGAGCTTGAACGCCACATCTGCTCGCAGTCCTTGTCACCGAAAAGGATCGACGCCTTGAGCAGGTACTCATAATAGGAGTCGATGCCGCCCATGATGCCCGCAGTCGTGTTGGTCCAGGCGCCGGTCTCCACATCAATTTCCGACCCCACCAGCCCGATCGCCGAGCGGCGCTTGTAGAGCTGCACCACCGCGCGCTTGGCCTTGTCGTAGTACACCGGTTTGCCGGTCAGCCGCGCCAGCATGCCGAACTCAAGCAGCAGGCTGCCGATCTCCGCGGGATTGCTCTTGTTGCCCCGCACCGCGCCGGTCCTCAAATTCACATACTCATATGGCATGCCAGTTGGTGAGTCGAACATCGGCAACATGCGCCGGCCCAGCTCGTCGGCCAGTTCCAGCAGGCGCTTGTCGCCGGTCATTTCGTAGCAGGAGATGAGGCTGCCCAGCAGGCGGATTGTGATCTCGAAATCCTTGACGTAGATGTCCTGGTCGAGATTGAGCTGGGTGTCGATCAGTTTGCGCGCCTCGTCCGCCTGATCGGTCAACCCCATTAGCGTCAACGTATCCAGCGCGTCGATCGGCGTCATCAGTAGCGTGTGGCCTAGGCCGTACCAGTCAAACGGCTGCCGGGTGAGCGGCTTCAGCGAGTCGTGCCCCCATGCATATTGCTTGTAGCCGTTCCACGCGTGCAGCGTCTCGTTTCGAATGCGCGCCGCAATGTCGGCCTTCTCCGCGTCGGTCATGGTGAAGGCTGGCTTTGACTCCTGAGCAGTTGGTGGAGCAATTGAGGGAGCGTTCTGCGCAATGGCAGCATGCAGAAGCAGGAGAGCAGAGGCAAGAAGAATCGCACGGGTTCGCATCGCAACCATTGTAGGACCGCGGAGGGACGGAGACTTCAGGTAAACGTTATCTTGACATTGGGCCGCCGTCTGAACTAGCTTCGAGGCGTCCAATCTGAAGGGATCCTGCCGATGAAAAACCCATTCTCCCGCCGTACATTTATTGCCTCCGCCGCAGCCACCATGATTCCGCCCGCGATTGCCGGCGCCAGGCAGGGAACAGCGGGGCTGCTCTCGATGCTTTCTGGGGCGCCTCGGCCGGCGACCTCGCAGAACGAAAACTGGAAAGATGCCGGCGTCATCGACCTTTCCAGTTCCCCGTTCGCGAAGCTGAAAACCGTACCGGTAAGAGCGGTCACCATTCAAGATGGATTCTGGTCGCAGCGGCGAAAGACAAATCTGAACTCCAGCATCCCAGGCATGCACGATCAGCTGCTGTCTCACGGGCGCATGGATAATTTTCTTCGACTGACGGGAAAATCCACCGCGCCGCAAAAAGGCCCCGTCTACTCCGACTCGGATATTTATAAGTGGGCCGAGGCCGTCGGCTTCGCGCTGCAGACCGCCGACCAGCCGCAACTCCGCGAGACCACCTCCGCAATGATTCGCGACATAGTTGCGACACAAGAGCCGAGCGGATATCTCAACACTTACTATGTTGAAGACCGCAAGCCACTGCGCATGCAGTACGACACGCAAACCACCGGTCACGAGTTATATTGCATCGGCCACATGCTGCAGGGCGCCATCGCTTTATATCGTGCCAATGGAGACCGCACCCTGCTCGACGCGACAATCCGCTTCGTTGATGGGTTCCTGCTTCCCAACTACGGGCCGGGGCCAAATCAGAAAGGAATCGTTGCCGGCCATCCGGAGATCGAGATGGCTCTCGTCGAACTCTATCGCACCACCGGCAACAAGAAATACCTTGAGCTCGCGGGCTACATTCTCCACGGCGACGCGCGCATTCCTCTGCGCCCGCAACAGATTGTCTACATGTACTGCGGCATTCCCTTCACCTCGCGCACCAAGCTTGAAGGACACGCGGTGCGCTCCATGTATGCCTGCTGCGGCGCCACGGACTATTACCTTGAGACCGGCGATAAGGAATACTGGAAGACTCTGAGCGCGCTGTGGGACGACCTGACGCAACATCAGCTCTACGTCACCGGTGGCGTGGGAGCGCGCGAGACCGGCGAAGCCTTCGGCGACGCCTATGAGTTGCCCAACGCGCGCGCCTACGGTGAGAGCTGCGCCGCCATCGGCATGATGATGTGGAACTGGCGCATGCTTGCGGCCTCCGGCGAGGCGCGATTCACCGACGTGATCGAGCGCGCGCTTTACAACGGCATCAACTCCGGCATGTCGCTCGACGGCAATACCTACTGCTACCGCAATCCGCTGGCATTCGATCCTTCCGGCAACTCGAGCGACCGGCACGCGCCCGAGGGGTTGATCCGCAATCCGTGGTACGACACAACATGCTGCCCTCCAAACCTGGAGCGCACCTTTGCATCGCTGCCCGGCTACTTCTACTCGACCAGCGCCGAGGGCGTATTCGTCCATCTCTACGACAACTCCGAGATGAACTGGCACCTTCATGATGGAAACGGATTGAAGATTCTGCAGGAGACGAACTATCCGTGGAAAGGCCAGGTCAAACTCACTGTCAGCCCGGCAACGCCGGCGGAGTTTGCTCTCTACCTGCGCATCCCCGGCTGGTCGGCGAAGAACAGCGTCAAGGTGAATGGAGCGCCAATCAGCGGCGCGCGGGCTGGCGAGTACCTGGCGGTCCGGCGCAAGTGGTCGGCGAATGACATTGTCGAGATGGACTTCGACATGACGACGCACCTGCTCAAGGCGAACCCCGCTGTCAGCGAAGACCGCGGCAGGGTTGCGTTTCAGCGCGGCCCCATCGTCTTCTGTATGGAACATATTGACCAGCCGGACCAACTCGATCATTCCGGCGCCGGAAACCTGTCGGGGTATGTCGTTCATCTCGGCGAGGACACGAAGGCAAGCTTCGATGCCAATCTTCTCAACGGCGTAATGACCCTTGAGCACCCCGGAACGATCCGCCGCACAGCCGCTAACCCGGGACTCTACTACCCTGCTTCAGAGGCCGTTGAGGCGAAGGAGATTCCAACCGCTTTGAAACTGATTCCGTATTACGCATGGGCAAACCGCGGCCCCGCCGCAATGCAGGTCTGGATTCCGTATCTCCAGGTATAGCTTGGCGTCGAGCTCCACATAAAAAGCGAGTGCCCCACCTTCGTCGAGGTCTTCTCGTCGAAGGTGGGGCACTCTGATTTTCCGCATTTAGATGCTAAGAGCTTCTTCTTACGCCGCGTGTTCGGCTACCGAGCTGACCCGGAACCGCTTCATCTGGATCGAAAGCGTCTTCTCGATCTTGCGCAAGTCGCCGCGCTCGGCGGGACCGGCAAATGTCGAAGCCACGCCATGAGCAGATGCGCGCCCGGTGCGGCCGACGCGATGAACGAAGTCTTCAGCTACCTTGGGCAGGTCGAAGTTGATCACGTGCGCAACGTTGGCCACGTCGATGCCGCGAGCGGCAACATCAGTGGCAACCAATACGCGGTGATGACCCTCGGAGAAGCTGCGCAGGGCGGCGTTGCGTTGCGCCTGCGAGCGGTCGCCGTGAATCTGCGTTGCCGACCAGCCTGAGCGAGCCAGGCGACGCGCGACGCGGTCAGCGCCGTGCTTGGTGCGGACGAAGACCAGGAAGCTACCCTTCTCGGAGCCGAGCAGGTGCTCGAGCAACTCCTGCTTTTTGTCGGGTGCGACTTCAAAAGTGCGTAGCTCCACATTCTCAGCGGGCTTGAGCACCGAGCCGATTTCGACGCGAGCCGGGTTGTTGAGATACTTGCGCGCCACTTCCTTAACCGGGCCTTCGAGCGTAGCCGAGTAGCAGAGAGTCTGCCGAGTGGCTGGCAGCGTGGTCGCGATGCGGGCGATGGCGGGCTGGAAGCCCATGTCGAGCATGCGATCCACTTCGTCGAGAACCAGGATCTTTACCTGGTCGAGGCGGACGAGGCGGCGCTTGATGTAGTCCTCAAGGCGGCCGGGGGTAGCAACAATGAGCTTTGCGCCGCGGCGAATTGCGTCAAGCTGCGACCGCTCCTGCATCCCGCCAACCACAAGGGCGACGGTCTGCTCTGAGCTGGAGCGAATGGCAAGAAAAGCCTGCTCCACCTGCATGGCCAGCTCGCGTGTGGGCAGCAGGATGAGGGCATGAGCCGCTGGTCCGCGTGCGCCTGACTTTTGCAGCATCTCCACGATGGGGATGAGGAAACCGAGCGTCTTGCCGGTTCCGGTCTGGGCGGTGGCCAGCACGTCGCGGCCTTCAAGGGCCGGGGGAATGCAGTCGGCCTGAACCGGGGTTGGGATTTCAAACTTGTTGGCATTGAGCCGCGCCATAAGCGGCGCGGACAAATTGAACTGCGAGAACTGAGTAGTCAAAATAATTCTTTCCTGAGCTCCGGGAGCCCCTTTCCTGGGGCCTGCACTCGGAACCGGACCTGGAGGCGCGCGTCCTAAGAGGGCACAGGCCTACTTATTAATATGCGTAAGGGAGAACCGAAAGTCGTTCAAGAAGACTGGCCACCAGCATTCAAAAGGGGAGAATGCCCTAGCCCGGAGCTGCCACACGCTACTTCATCGCCAGACGGCACATAGACGGCCGGCACCACTATCCCGCTTGCTCCCGGTTTTCAGCGCGCCCGTTCCATTCAAGAAGGCTGCGCTTCAATGCCTGCCCGACCAACACATGGCCCAAGGCAGAGTTCCCGGGTGGGAAACTCAAGTGGCTACGCTGTAGGGGCTTGGGGAAATCTGTGCAAGGCAGGCTGCCGTCTAACAGGCAGAATACCGCTCACGGCCAAATCACTGAGCGCAACTACAGTGTAGCATAGTTTCGCTTTTCGCTCGCCCCGGGCCTCTTCGACACAGTGGCACAGCAGCAGAATCAGGCGCTTAGCAGCATCCGCATCCCTGCCCGTGCCAGGCCGATCTGCCTTCCTTGATGAGAATAGGAATGGCCGCCAATGCCGCTAATGAATCGAACCATGGAATGTGGAACGTCGCGTTGATCGCGAGTCCGGCCAGCGTGATCAATGCAATGTAGGCGCAGGTGGCCGATTGCACCGCATCGGCGGCCAGAGCTGCGTTGTTGCTGCGGCGAGCCTCACGGCGCTTGAGCGATGCCAGAACAGGCATCGCAATAAGAGCGGCAATCGTGATCCCCATACCGGAGCGGCTCGTCTCCGGCTGCATTCGGAGAGCCAATGACCCCACAGCGATTACGGCAACCAGGATTGCAAGCACCAACAACAAAACTCCAGCCGTGCGATGTGCGCTCCGTTCCGAAATGCGCATTCTTGGGCTCCACTGCAATAGCACAATCGTCGCTGACAACAGCTCGACCAGGCTGTCGGACCCAAAAGCCAGCATCGCTGGACTGTGAGCCGTGAAAGCCGCAAAAGCAGAGATGCCGAACTCCAGCAGCATCCACACCAACGTGACGATCTGCAACCAGATAACGACGGCGCGAGGCTTCGCAACCCCAGCGATCGCGGGCCTCAGCGGCTGAACACCGATCTGGATCAGATCCGACATCTTTGTTCATCCATCATTTCAGGCCGGCAAAAGGGGCGCAAGGGCGCGCACCGGACCACCTTCGGCGCTTATGCTTCAAGACTGGCTATTGTCCTGGGCGTTTCTTGACTTCAGCGATTGGGTTCGCCAGAACCGCTCATCCGCGCGTCCGGCAGCCCCAGTCGCCGTTTGATCTCCAGCAGCTCCTGAATCTTGTTTTCAGGGAAAAACTGGAGCGGCTTCCCGATCTGCTGCGCAATCAAATAGGTCTTGCAGTAGGTGTCGAAGGTCTCGACGAACCACTCGGCATGGCTGACGGTATCGGCCCAGCACACGATGCCATGATTCGACAGCAGAATCGTATTGTGGTCGCGAACGAACGGTCGCACGGTCTCTGCAAATGCCTGCGTCCCCGGAGTTTCATAGGGAGCAACGGCAGCGGGACCAATCGAGGTTTCGTACTCCGAAATCAGCCCGATCGGCGGCACCGTGCCGGTCATTGCAAAGGCAGTTGCATAGGGCGGATGGCAGTGAACGACGGCGCGCGCGCAGGGGTTGCTCCGATAAATCTCAAGATGCAGCAACAGTTCGCTGGTGCGCAGACGATTGCCGGCCAGAATATTTCCGTCGAGATCGGAGAGGCAAATGTCGGACGGCTCCATGTCGCGCTTGCTCATCATGGTCGGTGTGCACAGCAGGTAGCTCTCGCCGAGCCGCACGCTGATGTTCCCGCCGTTGCCGTCGACATATTGCCTCTCCCACAACTTGCGGCCGACAGTAATAATCTCCACGCGCAGCGCATGGGCCTCAGGGGAACTGGCCGCCGTGAGCGGCGAGGTTTCGTCCTGGGCGAACGGCGCCTGGAAGGGCTCCGGCAGTTCCTTCGTCTGCTCCGCTGGCGGAACCAGTGTCTGCTCCATGATCGGCCTCACGCGAGTGATGGTTTGACGGGATGCGACGGGAAAACACACCCGTCCCTCTTATTTTGTCGCGGATAGGAGCATTACCACGTGACAGGGATCACAATTGGCAGAGGCGAATCCAGGCCCTAGTCTCCCGGCACCAGCCTCCGCTGCAGTGCCTCAAGCGTCTGCCCCTTGGTTTCGGGGTAGAAGAACAGCACCACCACGAACTGCACCACGGTCATCACGGCGAAGAAGGCAAAGGGCGTTTGTGTGTGGAAGGAGTGTACGACCACCGGAAACAGCAGTGCGATGGCGGCATTCATGAACCAGTGGCTGGCACTGCCCACGCCCTGTCCCTTGGAGCGAACCGAAGTGGGAAAGACTTCGCCGAGATACACCCAGATGACCGCTCCTTGCGAGATGGAAAAGAAAGCAATGTACGTAACCAGAATTCCGAGCAGCGCGCTTTGATGCGATTGCGTATAGAAGACCCAGGACACGCCGGCGAGGCAGGCGGAGCAGCCAACGGCGCCGATCAGCAACAGAGTCTTCCGGCCCAGCTTGTCGATCAGCGACATGCCCACCAGCGTGAACGTAAAGTTGGTGGCGCCGATGGCGATGGCCTGCTGGTCGCTCGAAATCTGGCTGAATCCCGCGGCCGCAAAAATGTTGTTGAGGTAATAAAGGATGGCGTTGATGCCTGCGAGCTGATTGAAAGCCCCGAGGGAGATGGCGAGAAACAGCGGATAGCGATACTTCCAGCGGAAGACCGGCTCGTGCGCAATCGCGTGTTCCTGGGCCAGTGCGGAGCGGATGTCCGCCAACTCGCCCTCCGGATCCTCTTCGCCCATCGACTTGAGCACGGCAAGCGCTTCGTCAATACGGTTCCTTGATGCGGAGAAGCGCGGGCTGCGCGGTATGCCAAACAGCAGCGCCAGAAACGCAACGGCCGGAAGCGCGGCAATCCCCACCTGCCAGCGCCACTCGGTCGCCCCCAGATGCAGCGTGCGAATGGCGTAGTTGGAGGTGTAAGCCACCATAATGCCGAAGACCACATTGAGCTGGAATGCGGCCACCAGCCGCCCACGCCACTTGGCCGGAGCAAGCTCGGCAATGTAAACCGGCCCCAGCACCGACGAAGCGCCAATGCCCAACCCGCCGATGAAGCGGAACACCATGAACGAGTACCAGCCCCAGGCCAAGCCGCAACCGATAGCGGAGACCACATACAGAATGGCCGTAATGCGCAGCGTCTCGCGACCGCCCAGCCTTTGCCCAATGGTGCCGGCGCCGAGCGCTCCAATCACCGTGCCTACCAGGCCGATGGCTACCGTCATGCCCTTTTCCCAGGGGCTCAACCCATAGAGGCGTACCAGCGCATCGATAGCGCCTGCGATCACGACGGTGTCGAATCCGAACAGCAGCCCACCCAGGGCGCCGGTCAGGGTGGCTTTCATCAGGTTGACGTTTGGACGCATAGTCTCCGTTCCCGTAAATCCCAAACCATCCTACAGACTGGTGCGGCAAGCGGGCAAAATCGGACGCCCTCATCCTGCTCTGTCGCTGCTGGCCCTCGAAGACCCGGTCCGGCGAGTTCTGATCTTTATCGAGGGTAATTGACTGCGCAACCGGCTATAATCGGCTGCGCCGAAGGTTTTGCGAACTTTTCGGCCAATGTTTCCGCATGGAACTCCGGCCTGTCCTTCTCAAGAGTCTTCGGCCGAGCAATGTGGCCAGGAAAGCTGATCGAAGGGCGGGCTGGCTCCTGCCACTTGAAAGGGACGTCGGTGACAAACCGCATGCGCAGGATCATGCAATGCCGCACCACAGTTTGCGCGGTGGTTTTGTGTTTCGCCGCGGCAGTTGGCGCACAGACCACAGAGTGGAAATCGTACAGCTATCCGGCCGACGGATTCCAGGCCTCGTACCCATCTGTGCCGGAGATGACCAAGAAGGACATTCCGACCGATGCGGGCTCGTTCGAATTGCGCTCGTACATCGCGCAGGCCTCCCCTGTGGCACTATTCATCGGAGTTTGCGACTACGGCTCCAAGGTGGCGGGCACTGATCCGCAAACGGTGCTGCAAGGGACGAAGAACGGAGCTTTAGCCAACTCCAGTTCACACCTGGTGAGCGAGAAGAAAATCAAGCTCGGCGTTTACCCGGGCATCGAATATGAGGCGGAAAGCGACGCGGCGCACTTTACCGCTCGCATTTACATTGTGGGCTCGGTGCTTTACCAGACGCTGGTGGTTGTGCCGCTGGGCAAGCCTTACGACGATACCACTCGCTTTCTTGACTCGTTTCAATTGATCGCACGTACGAGCAACTAAGCCTGCGTCCGGTCAACTCCCGGTGTGCGGGTTTCCGGGCAATACAGCCAGAATGCGGCAGCGGCGCTTGTCGGCCGCGCTCCAGGCCAGCACGATCTCGCTTTCAATGTAGGCGCAATCGCCGGCTTCGAGAACTTCCTGCATGCCGCCGGCATCTAACTGCAAGCGGCCTTCCAGCACATAAATCACGCCGCTGGTCCCGCGAAAGCAATCCGCCGTACTGTTAGCCGCGCCGGGAGAGAACTCGATCATTTGCGCCAACAGCCGGGGGTTTTCGCTGGTCGCATTCAGAGGCGTAACCATCACCGCCTCCAGTCCGCGGCCATTGCCCTCCAGGTGCGCCTTGCGTGTGACAGAGAGCGTATGGCGCACCGGCTCAGCGAAGAAGTAGCTCATGCCCACTCCATAAACGCGGCTGATGGTAGCCAGCGTGGGCAGGGTGGGAATCATGCGGTCGGTTTCTAGTTTCGATAGAAGAGCAGTTGACAGGCCGGTCTCGCCGGCCAGCCTTGAAAGCGTGAGCCGCTTCTGGGTACGCAGCGAACGCAGCTTCAGGCCAATGCAATAGGGCTCCAACGACCATTGGGCATAAGAAACAGACTTGGACATGCAGACTCCTTTCGGATCCGGTAACAGTTTCGTGTCTGGTTACGTACTCCAAAATATTCTGGCAGAATGCTTGTCTGCTGCGGTTGAATTATTTCTGAAGTTTTCCGGCAGTCTTGGCTGCTGCCAGACAATGGCGGTTCAACTGCGGCCTCGTCGAATGCGGCAGGCAGAATCCGCTTCATGGCCACGGGATTCCAAATTGCAGGTTCGGGGGGTTACAACGCGTACCCGCCTGAGCCGCATCGAATGTTTCGATACCCAGAGTGTATGAACGGGCCCCACACCGCACCCCAAAATCCTGAAGTAAGGACTGCCTTGCAATGACCAAGCTATCGATTCGCATTCCCTTTCCAATTCGAAGCGTCCGGCCTCTCGCGCTCATCGCCACCCTGTGCGCGGGCATTCTCTGCGTCGCCCAAGGGAAACCCGCCGCAAACCCGGATTCCGACGTGCTGGTGCTGAGCAACGGCGATACGCTGCACGGCAAATTCGTTAGCGAAGTGGCCGGCAAAGTCACATTTCACAGCGATCCGCTGGGGGACGTTTCGCTGGGTTGGGACAAAATCAAGGAGCTGCACACGAACCAGAAGTTCGCCGTGCTGGACGACAAAGTAAAGTCGCGCGGCAAGAAGGCTGCGAGGCAGATTCCCGAGGGAACCCTGGACGTGGCAGACCAGGCGGTCACAGTGCATCCTGAAAACGCCGCCGCGGCAGCGCCGATTCCCGTCAAGAACGCGCAGTTCATTATGGATGCGGCCGCTCTGGACAAGCAGTTGAATCACGAACCGGGCTTCTTCTCCGGCTGGAACGGAGCGGCCACCGCCGGAGCAACACTGGTGACCGCGACGCAGAATGAGTACACCGTGTCTGCAGGCATAGGCCTGGTGCGCGTTGTTCCCACAGTTGAGTGGCTGAATCCGCGCGATCGTACTTCGGTGGACTTCACAGGGTCGCTTGGAAAGATAACGCAACCTGCTTATTCATCCGGAGGCACAACCGTGCCGGCAGTGGTGTCGAAGTCGGCGATCTATCACGCGGACGCGGAGCGCGACGAGTATCTTTCCCCACGCTTTTTCGCGCTGGGGCAAACGGCCTTCGATCATAACTTCGGCCAGGACCTGGACCTGCAGCAGATCTACGGCGGAGGCTTTGGATGGACGGCCTTGAAAACTCCCAAGCAGGAGGCGGACCTGAAAGGAACCATGCAGTACGAAAAGCAGCAGTTCATCACCGGCACCTCCAGCGGAAATCAAAACCTGATTGGATCGACTTTCGCTGCAAATTACGTTCTGCACCTCAAGCTGTTCACTTTTATACAGGGTGTTGCGTATATTCCCGCCTACAACAATACCCATGCGTATTCCGCCAATGAGACCAACACGTTCGTGTTTCCCGCTTACAAGCGTCTGAGCTTCTCCCTGGGTACGATGGACAGCTACTTGAACGATCCTCCAGTGTCGTTGCCGCCCACCAGGAGGAACTCATTCCAGTTCACGATGGGACTGACCTACGCAATCAAGTCAAAGTATTGATTCAGCCTGCAATGGGGGAGTCAACGATTTGGCGGCGATGTTGCGCTGAAAAAGGGTTCGGTCGCGCCACGTGACGCGCACGGCCTGGAGCCCTGCTTGCCCGTCTGCACCCTCAAGCCGCAAAGATTGTTAGAGATAGATTCTGTCCCTTTTGTTTACCAACTTGGTACTAAGTAACCACTTTGAATTACTTAAAGCTGAAGAAACTGGAAGTTTCCTACACCCCACACAGCGGCAAGAGTCGATAATCAAGATACAAAAACTGTGCTCATTGAAACACAGAAGATCAAAGAAATTGCTGCTTCATTTCTTTTCCCGGATTGTGCGCCTGAAGGAGCTTGAGGCCCCTGCAGGCGCTCCCATTCGACCTGGTCGGATGGCGTAACGTCGGCGGACTGGTTCGCCAGGAGTCCGAAGAACTGCGTTGGATCGGATGCGTCAGCGTACTTCTCTACCACCGGGCCCTGAAAAGCCGGGGTTGTCGTTTGCGGGCTTCCGCCTGGAAGCCGACGGCACGCTTTTGCGCGGGGAAACACCGGTTCACCTGCCCCCGAAAGAGCTGGCGGCGCTCGAACTGCTGCTTGCCAATGCCGGCCGCATCGTCACTCCTCTGCAACTGCGCCAGGCTCTTTGGGGCGATGTGCATGTCTCGGCAGACAGCGTACCCAGGTGCGTGTCGTCGCTGCGCGCGCGCCTCGAGCCGGAACAGTGCATTCAAACCGTATACAAGCGCGGATACCGCTTTACAGCCGGGGTACGGGCAAATGGAGCAGGGCTGGGCGGGATGCTGCCGCGGTTGGCAATTCTGCCCTTCACCGCCGGATACGGCGTTCCTGAGCACCTTGGTCCGGTTCTTGCCGAGGAGTCCATGGCAAGGCTTAGCGGTGCGCGGCCTCCCGTTGTTGCCGTGCTCGCGCAGGATTCAGTGTTCACGCTGGCCAGCCGCGGAATGACCGCGCTCGAGACCGGCGAGGCACTAAAAGCCGACCTGGTTCTGGCTGGAACCCTGACCGCATTGCCAATGCACTACCGCCTGCGCACTGAAATGATCCGTGTAGACGGCGGAACCCAGGTCTGGGTGGAAGACCTGCTGGTGGAGCGAAACAGGATCGGCGGATTGGAAACAGAGCTGGTCAACCGCCTGGTCTTCCGCCTGGGCGCAAAGCTCCCTGCCCTCGCTTCATTTGCGCCGCCGCAAAAGGAAGGCCTTTCGATTGCTGCCGCAGCCGGCCCCGGGCAGGAACGCGGCTTCGAACGCCGCGAAGCCTACGATATCTACCAGCGCGCGCACCATGAATGGCAGACATTGCAGCGCCACCGCATGCAGGATGGGCTGCAGCATCTGCTGCGCGCCACCGAGCTTGATCCGTCGCTGATCGGCGCGCGCGTAGACCTGGCGAACCTTTGCGTCACGCAGAGTCTCTACGGCTTCATGTCTCCCACGGTTGCGGCAGACATCGTGCGGCACACCGCTGAATCCATCCCGGACGTAACCGTTCGCGCCGAGGCGATTCTGCCTGCGCTGGGCTGGGTCCGGCTCCACGTGGACCGCGATTTGCCGGCGGCGCTCTCAGCCTTCTCGCTCTCTGACCATCTGCCTCACGACCCGTGGATCACGCGTGCGCGCTCCACGTTCGCACTGAGCCGGCATCGTTTTGGCGAAGCAATTGATTTGCTGCGCGCAGCGATTCATCTGGATCCCTATTCGCCCTGGCTGCAAGCCCGTCTGGCCTGGGCATTGCACTTGGCCGGCCAGGCCAGCGAGAGCTTCGAACAGATACAGCGCGCGCTGACCCTGTTTCCCGAGCACGGAGGCGCCAATCTCTACGGTGTCGTGATTCTGGCCTTCAACGGCGAGCCGGTACGCGCCACCGAGCTTGCGCAGGAACTGGAGCAGCGGGTACCGTACTTCGATCTGGCCCCCGCCGTCCACGCCTATGCGCTGGCCTGTGCGGGCCGCGGCGACGAAGCGCGCACAATTCTGGAGCGCCTGCAATGGCTGGGCCGTGAGCGTTTCCTGCTGAGAGCGTTCACGCCCGCGGTTTACGTGGCCCTCGGCGAGCCCGACGCGGCGCTCGCGGAGTTGCGCGCCTCAGACGAGCTCCGCTGCCCCTGGTTCTTCCAGATGCTGGCCGATCCGCGATTAAAGCCCCTCGAAGACCGGCCAGAGTTCAAACAGATGCAGGCAATTCTTGCCGACATGGAAGCCGGCGCAGCGCGCGAAGAAGAAGCCTCGTCCTGAACAGCATTTCATCGCGAACACCAAGCCCGGTCCGGCGCTTGCCCAAGCGCGCGCAAGCAGTGTAACTTTGCCCAGTCGGTGCTCGCGCGGGAAATCCTCGCGTAAAATTTTCTCCGGCGACGAGGGAGCTTTCCATGGAACGTCGCAGTTTACTCAAAACACTTTCAGCAGCCGCAGCGGCAGGCGCGGCTGTGAGCCTTGGACAAGGGCGCACACTTTCAGCCGAAGCCGCTTCAGGCGTGGCCGCAACCATGGGCGGGGGCGGCCCTCTTGCTCAGGCCAGAGACGCCGCCCGCCGGGGAATGCCTCCGCTGAAAATCACCAACGTAAAAGTAATTGCCACCGCCCCCAGCAGCTCGAACTGGACCATCGTAAAAGTGGAAACCAGCGAGCCCGGTCTCTACGGCCTGGGCTCGGCGACGCACCAGGAAATTCCGCAGGCCGCGCAAGCATATATCGAAACTCGCTTGAAGCCGTTTGTCGTCGGCAAGAACTGCGACGAGATCGAAGACATCTGGCAGTCGGCGTACGTACAGCAGTATTTTCGTTCCGGCCCGGAGAGCAACAACGCACTGAGCGGCATCGACGGAGCGCTGTGGGACATCCTCGGCAAGCGCCTCGGCGTGCCGGTGTACCAGTTGCTCGGTGGCAAGGTGCGCGCCGCGGTGCCGTTGTATGGGCACGCTTCGGCCATGGAGCTGCCCGATCTTGAAGATCAGGTTCGCAAGTATATTGCAGAGGGCTATCAGTGCGTCCGCGTTCAGCTCGGCGTGCCCGGATGGTCAGGCTATGGCGTTTCAGGCGCGAAGACTTCCGCGGCCACGCAGGCATTGCGGCCGGATGGAGTCTCGCCGTCGCCGGTCTTCGATCCCGGCCGTTACCTCACGCGCACCATCCAGATGTTCGAGTACATTCGCTCCAAGGTCGGCTTCGATATTGGCCTGGTTCACGACGTTCACGAGCGCCCCGCACCCAATCAATCCATCGAACTGTGCAAGGCCGTCGAGCAATACCGGCCGTTCTATATGGAAGACCCGCTCAGCCCGGAAGATGTGGGCTGGTTCCAGATTTTCCGGCAAGAGACCTCCGCGCCGCTGGCCATGGGCGAGTTGTTTACCAACCGCAATGAATGGCTGCCGCTGGTGGCCAATCGCTGGATCGACTTCATCCGCTGCCATCAATCGGCAATGGGCGGCCTCAACATGTGCCGCAAGATCGCGCACTGCTGCGAGTTTTTCGATGTGCGCACGGCGTGGCACGGCCCGGGCAACGTGGACCCACTCGGTCACTGCTACAACCTGCATCTGGATTTGGCTACCCCCAACTTCGGCATTCAGGAAGAAACCAAGTTCGATGAAAAGGTGCGCGAAGTATTTCCCGGCGCGCCGGTCATCAGCAAGGGCTACATGTACGCCAACGACAAGCCGGGCTTCGGCATCGATATCGATGAAGCCGCCGCGGCAAAGTATCCCTACAAGCAGCCATTCGAAGAACGCGGCAACGACCGCTTGCTCGATGGAACCATCGTGCGCCCGTAGCAGGAGAAGATGAACGCGCAATAAGTTGCTTTACCGGCAACGCACCATTGTTTTGTGTCAGGGCACGACCGGGATACCCTCCGGGTCGCGTGCCGCAAGCGTCGCAAAATCAACGAGGGCTTTATTGAGCACCGCATAAGTAATGTCCTGTCAGGCGCGCCGGAGGCGCAGAGTTTGTTAGCCCCGCGCTTCAGCGTGGGAAAACGGAATTCCACGAATTCACTACGGAGTCCCGAAGGGACGGCGCAAAGACATTTCTTTTCCAGGAACCAATGGCCCCTGCGGTTTGTTCGCACCTTGTGAGCCGGGTCACGCGAAAGGCCAAGTTGAGAGGCGTACACTTCCGTTCGTTGCATCGAAAAAGACAGAACCATACCGCATGAAGAGAGACTTTGCACCATGAGCTATTCGCGAGGGCCAAGCCGTCCGCTGCTGGAGCTGACGATCGGCGATCTGCTGCATCGCACTGCGAATCGATTTCCGGACCGGCTTGCAGTAGCGAGCTGTCACCAGCAGAAGCGCCTCACATGGGCTGAGCTCAGCGCGGAAGCCGATCGCGTAGCGCGGGGCCTTTGGGCACTCGGAATCCGGCGCGGCGATCGCGTGGGCCTCTGGTCCACCAACTGCATCGAGTGGATCATGATGCACATGGGATGCGCGCGTTCCGGCGCTGCGCTGGTCAACGTAAACCCCGCCTACCGTTCGCACGAATTGCAATTTACGCTCACGCGCTCGCGAATGAAGGCGCTGTTCCTGTGGCACAAAGACAAGCATGCGGATTACGAAGATATCCTTGGCCGCGCGCGCCACGGGCTCGATCTTCCACTGGAACATACCATCTACTTCGACTCGCCGGAGTGGCCCGCGCTTCTCGACGCCGAAGGCCAACTGCCTGATCACGTGGCCATCGATGACGTTGCCAACATTCAGTACACCAGCGGAACCACTGGCCTGCCCAAGGGCGTGATGCTCACGCACCACAACATAGTGAACAACGGGCAGTTTCTTGCGCAGGGCTTTCACTACACGGAGCAGGACAAAATCGTCGTACCCGTGCCGCTGTTTCATTGCTATGGATGCGTAATCGGCACCATGAGCGCCGTGAATTCAGGAGCGGCGATTGTGCTGCCCAACTGGACCTTCGATCCGCGTGCAACGTTGAAAGCTGTGCGCGATGAGCGCGCGACCAGCGTGTATGGCGTCCCGGCAATGTATGTGGCGGAGATGGCGCTGCCCGACTTTGCATCCTACGACCTGACCAGCCTGCGCACCGGAATGATGAGCGGCGCGCCTTGCCCGGTGGAGTTGATGAAACGCGTGCTCGATGAGATGCACTGCGGCGAACTCGTCATCGCCTACGGACAAACGGAAACTTCGCCCGTAGTCACCATGAGCGACGCTGCAGACACGATTGAGATACGCGTGAATACCGTGGGCCGTGCCATGCCGCAGACGGAGATTCAGATTGCCTCAACGGCGGCTGGAGAGACGCTGCCCTACGGCCAGCAGGGCGAAGTATGCGTGCGCGGCTATGCATTGATGAAGGGCTACGACGGCGATCCCGAGGGCACCGCACTGGTGATCAAGCAAGACGGCTGGCTGTATACCGGCGATCTCGGAGTAATGCGCGAGGACGAATGCATTCACCTGACGGGCCGCTCTCACGACGTGATCATTCGCGGCGGCGAAAATATTTATCCGCGCGAAGTTGAGGAGTTTCTCTACACGCATCCCAAGGTAGACGAAGCGCAGGTCGTCGGCATTCCCAATGCGCGGCTCGGCGAAATTGTAGTTGCTTGGGTTCGTCTGCGGCCCAATATCGCCGCCACCGAAGAGGAGATTCGCGATTTCTGCAAGGGACAGATCGCCTATTACAAAATTCCCGAGCACATCCGTTTTGTGGACGCGTTTCCCGCCACGCTGTCAGGAAAAATCCAGAAGTACAAGATGCGCGAGTTCGAAATCGAAGCGCGCGGATTGCAGGATGTGGCGGACGCAGCCACGGCGTAATGAGGTGCGCAACCGGCGCGGCGCCTGCTCTCCAGGGTCGCAAAACTCCGGGTGCCGCAGGTCTCGCTTTTGAGACCTGGGGCACCTTTAAGCGTGCAAGTCCGGACCCGTTGAAAAATCAACTACATCTGTGGCGCCGCAGGCGCTGCAGCCGGTGCGCCTTTCTTAGCGACAAAGTCTGAAGAGCCTCGATCCCCCATCGCACGAGTGAACTTGATCGTGTCCCCATCGGCCTTGCCGGTGTAGCTGATTTTGAATTCGTTGCCGTTGAAATTCATCACCGTGTCAAAAGAAATGTTGTCGCCATCCACCTTGCCATTGGTGATGTCTACGTCTCCGCGCGGGGTCGTAACTTTCCCCGTCAGGGTTGCGCCATCGACGTGGAAGTCGAAGACCAGGGTTTGCGTTCCGCGCGGCGTTGTTACATCCCCGTTCCACTTGCCGCTAAAGTCTGCAGCCAATGCGCTGACTGAGCCGAGCGCGAGAAACAAAACTGCAAGTCCGAATTTCTTGAGCATGTGAGCATCTCCCCTTCGTGCGTAAGCGATCCCGGCGCGGAATTGAGAATCCGCCACCTGTCATGAGGGACGGAGAGCCATGCGGATAAGACCCAAACAGTAGACTTCGATTTCGGAATTTTCGGAGTCGCGTCAACCGTCAACCCTAATCATGCACAGGCCAAAGGCGCTGTGCTTTCGCACAGAAGAGCTGAAAGCTGAAGGCTAGAAGCTGTTCTTCACTTGACCAGTCCAGTCCTGTGAATGTGCTCCACCTGCTTGCCGTAGCGTCCGAGCAGGGCGTTCCAGCGCACAATGGCGATCTCCTCCAGCATCTTTATGCCGTCTTTGAGATAGCTCATGCGGGTGCGCTCGTCGTGAGCCCAGCTGACCGGGACCTCTTGGATGCGGTAACCGCGCTTGAGCGCGATGAAGAGAATCTCCGGGTCGAAGCCCCAGCGCTCAATCGTTTGCAGTTGGAAGACGGTTTGCGCGGCGGCACGGGTAAATGCTTTGAAGCCGCACTGGGTATCGGCAAATTGCAGCCCCATCACGAACCGCGTAACGGCGTTGAAACAGCGCCCGAAGAACTGGCGATAAAAAGGTTGGCGATGGGTCTGCCGTCCTCGGTCGAGCCAGCGCGAGCCGATGGCGATATCGGCCCCGTCGGCGATGGCGGCGAACAGCCCTTCAGCTTCTTCCATCGGCGCCGAGAGATCGGCATCGCTAAACATCGCCACCTCTCCCAGCGCTTGAAGCATCCCGGCGCGGACGCTGTAACCCTTGCCGCGATTGCCGGGATTCTGGATGAGCCGAACTTCAGGAGCGCTGGCAGCAATGTCGCGCACTACCTTTGCCGTTGCGTCCGTTGAGCCGTCGTCCACCACAATTACCTCGGCGGACCAACCCTGTTTCCGGATACAGTCGACCACCGACCGCAAAGTGGCGGGAATGCGGCCGGCCTCGTTGAAGGCCGGAATCACGATGCTGTACTTCGGATATTGCATAACACCAAAAGCCGCCGCTAGACTCGGGTCCCATTTCTGCCGGGCTTATCTTCCGGGGAGGCTCTGGACATGATACCGCAAAGCAGGCCCGGAGACCGGCGCAATCGGGGTACAGGGTGTTCTCAGGCCAACTTGCTGATGCACAAAGGCTAAAATCTAAAAAGAGGCTTGCTTTTTCCACGCTTTCCCATGGAAAATCCGGTTATGCTGAGAGCGGAGGCCTAACGAACATGACAAAGGCAGACCTGGTGGAAAAGGTGACCAGCTTGGGTGACCTGACGCGCCGCGATGGCGAGGTCATTGTGGAAACCATCTTCGGTTCCGTGATTGGAGCGCTACAGAGCGGCGACAAAATCGAGATTCGCGGCTTCGGTTCGTTTCGCATTCGCCAGCGCAATCCTCGCATTGGCCGCAACCCCAAGACCGGGGAACGCGTGGACGTCCCAGCCAAGCGAGTGCCCTACTTCAAGCCCTCAAAGGAACTTCGCGACCTTGTGAACCCTGGCGAAGCCGCCAAAGCCTCCTAGCCGGCCCCAAGCCTCGCAAAAAACACAGCGACCGTCCCTGCCTCAGCTTCCTGAGGCGGGGCGGCTTTTTTTTGCCCTTCGGACGCCTGGCTTCTTAACGGGCCCATCCTGACCTAGATTTATCCCGATCACCGCCATCATGCGTCCGGCGTGTCCGCGCGAGGCACGATGGGAAAAGAACAGCTCCGCCTGGCAGCTTGTGCATCCGCCGACCACATGGATTGCGATTGGCTTGAGGCCTGCATCCAGCAACTGGCGGCGGCTGGCCTCCACCAGGTCCAGGTGCAAGCTGGGTCCCATGGGCGAGTGACCCGGCGCGCACTGAGTCAAAAATAGCATGGGGTATTTGTTGCGCACCGCATCCGTTGAGTAGACCTCGTGAAATAGCTCGCGCGCATACAGGAACTGCGACTCGAACTCAGAAAGCACCTCTTCGCCAACGGCGTAGCAGCACGCGCCGACACCAGGGCCAATGGCCGCAACCAGATCTTCAGGCCGTGAGCCGAATTCCAGCCGCATGCGACCCACGCCGGTCTCGACGATGCGCTTGACGGTTCCCCGCCAGCCCGCATGGAAGGCACCCACCACACGGCGTTTACGGTCAGCCACCAGCACCGGGATACAGTCCGCCGTCTGGATGCCGAGCAGCAGGCCGGGCTCGTCGGTGACCTGGCCATCGGCTTTCCAGGGACGTTCGCGGGTTGCGTCGGCCGCCACTGCGCGGTGCACCACGCTCGAATGAAACTGGCGAACGGCAACCAGCGGCGTGGCGGCATCTCCGCTCACAGCTTGGGCCAGAAGGCTGCGATTGCGGACCACTGCTTCCCGGCTGTCCTCGGCGGTAAAGCCCAGGTTCAGCTCGCCCGCAGCGTCCTCTGCACAATAGGCCCGGCTCACGCCTCCCAGGCGAGTGCTGAAACCGTGCCAAAGCCAAGGGACTTTCTGCCATCCGGGAACAGCAAGCCACTGAACAGAATTCTCTGCGATGCAGGCTGGCGGCGCCAAACGGGACACCTCCTCGGCAACAGCGCGGTCGAACCGGGCGCTTTGCAGGCGCGCGCGAACGCCGGCGCCGGATTTGCCACGCAAGCTGCGTACCAGGCCAGCCTTGTGAAAAAGCCCATCGATCTCCCCGAGGTCAGGAACAGAAGTGACGTTGGTGCTGGTAGTCTGCCGCATCTGACTTCGATTCTATCTGTAGGTAGTTTCCAAGTGGGGAATGGGGGTATTGCGGTGAGGGAGGAGCATGTGGGCCTGCTTTCCAGCAGGCCCGCTCGAGAGGCAATTTTAGGAGGGGGTCCAGGGGGGATTTGAGGGAAGAGGTCCATACAGGACCTTCAAGAAGGAGTGTACCTTTCTTGGAAGGGTGTTATTCGGGGAAGCCTCTGCTAATTACTTTGTAGGATGCGCTAATTCGAAAAAGGTTGCAAGGGGAATGTGGTTGTTGAGAAAAATCTTTCCGGGGGACATCCGGTCGCCGTCAAATCGCCTTTCTTCCGGTCTGGGCTGCCTGGTATGCAAAAGATACTAACGACTTGCAACCTTGGGGCGGAATAGGCACTCTTGAGACTGTGAAACCATTGCTCTATATCGTCCTTGTCGCAATCCTGATCTTGGGCGGTTTCTACGTTTACCGGCACCGGCAGGCGCTGGGGCTGGCCTCCCGAGCTGGCGACGTGCCCGGCAACCCGATCGCCGCAAATTTGCTTACGGACCAGACCGCCCAGGCCACACACCCGGCCACCATCGTCTGGCAGTCGGTGGACCGGACGCCGGACGGCTTCACGGTCGAAATGCCGGCGAACCTCAAGCAGATCAAGGTTCCGGCCTATAACGAACAGGGGCGCCCGGAGCAGGTGGACATGATCTACTCCTACCCCGACTCGGAAACCTGCTTTTCCGTTGCCTGGGCCGAAAATCCACCCGTCGAGCGCGTAAACAGCGATGTACCAGATCGCACCCTGGACATGGCGCGGGATGATGCGATGGCACGCACCCAAACCACGCTGGTCACCCAGTCCGAAATCAGCCAGCAGGGGTTTCCGGGGCGGGACTTCTCGGCGCGCAACCTGGGCGGAGGGGTCATCAACTCTCGCCTGGTTCTGGCCCGCGGACGCCTTTACATGCTCACCGCTGCATTTCCCTCGACCGCCGCTCGGCGGGATCAGGACGTGGCGCGCTTCTTCAACTCCTTCAGCGTTGTTGCCCCCGCGAAGAACTGAAAGACCCTCTTACATATCTATTGCGAGAGCCCGAGTCGAATGCTTGCCCTGGGCGCAACCGACTCGAGCCCGCATCAATTCGTCTCCACGAATCACGTCTGCCCGCCTCTCAGTAATCACTTGGCAACGCCGATACGTCGATAGAGCCTCGCTTCCGAACTGAAACCTCCCAGCTGACCGCCGAAAACACCTCAAAGTGAGCAATAGTGACCTAATTGAGATTTCCTAGTCCATCTAGGAGATATGTGCAATTGTGATCAGAAGTTTTGAGCAATTGTGGTCATGAGATCTTTGAGCGAGATTTCACAGGACAGCCCAGTTCTTGGGCAAGTCTTTTGATGCAAACAGCTTGGACCTCGCAAGCCCCAAAATGCGGCCTAAATAGATATTTGAAGGCGGATTAATGAAGTCTCTGCTTCTTCCCCTCGTGGCGTTGGCAGCCAGTGTCGTTCCATCGTTCGCAATCACCGTCACAACCCCATCTAACGGCGCCCCGGTCACCTCACCTTTTTCACTGGTAGCCAGCACAAGTGCCTGCAGTTCACAACCCGCAGTCTCCATGGGCTATTCGCTGGATTATGGCTCGACGACCATCGTTCCAACGTCTTTCAGCGCCATGGTCATCGCCGGGAACGGTCAGCACATCCTGCACGTCAAGTGCTGGGGATCGAGCGGTGCCTCAGGTGTTACGGATGTGAATATCACAGTCATTCCCTCTAGTACCGCGCCACCTTCCGGCATCGTGCTGGCAAACAGCATCCAAACCCTGCCGGGATGGACATGGAACAACGACCCAGGAACCCCAGGAGCCGCCAACGGTTCCAGCAGCCTGGTGGCTTCACCTTCATTGAGCGGGGCGGCCAGACAGTATTCCATGAGCTTTACCAATCTTGGCGGCGAAATTTATCACACCACCTTCGGCGCCGATCCCAATTCCACCCATTTCGTCTATGACGCACAACTTTGGATCACCAATCCAGCAGCCATCGCAAATATCGAAATGGACATGAACCAGGTCATCGCCAATGGCAACACCGTCATTTACGGCGTGCAGTGCGATGGGTATTCCGGCACATGGGATTACACGGTCAACGCCGGAACTCCGGCCAGCCCCATCGATACCTGGAAGCACACGAATGCCACATGCCCAAAGCCCTCGACGTGGGCGCCCAATACATGGCACCACATTCAGGTTGCCTACTCCCGCGATAGCGTCGGAAATGTGACCTATCAATCGGTCGTGCTGGATGGCGCGGAGTCGGACTTTGCAGGCGCCACCGGAAACTCGGCCTTCACGTTAGGCTGGGCTTCCACGCTGCTCACCAACTTCCAGATTGATGGCCTCGGATCGGGTGGCTCAACAACCGCCTATCTCGATAACCTGACCGTCTACCGGTGGTAAGCTTCGCAAGCTAGTGGAGTCGTCGCGCTCCACATCTCCTATGTCCGTCTGAAAAACAAATGCCGGGCGCTCCAGAGCCGGGGCCCCCACGAATAGGTCTTAATTCGTGGGGTGGAGAGCCTGCCCTGAGCGAAGTCGAATGGGTCTCGCCTTTGAGACCTGGGAATGCACAATGTCCGAATAGCCCGTCATTCCGACACAACCGCAAAGCGGTTGTCATCTTGAGCGGAGCGAAG
>OBLW0100000338.1_pt1 | contig 39841 bp, 33 predicted proteins | sample 1520161 | NCBI WGS metagenome assembly OBLW01 (sample SAMEA3539309, study PRJEB22396) | soil metagenome | biome: tundra; feature: field; material: soil | place: USA | collected 2010-05 | depth 0.15 m
CCACGTCGCGCTGCTGGTTGAAGTAGCTCTTCACGAACCCCTGCATGTTGGCCACCCGGCTCGGATCACCCCCAAAAATCTGCAAATCCACCGCCGGAAAATGATGATCCGGATCGGGCTGCAGCTGCGCCTGAAACTCCGCCAGGGCCTGCGCCTTCACCGGATTCCCATTCGTATCGGGATTGCTCAAGTCCGGCGTAACTCCGTCAATCGCCGGATTCACCGCCTTCAGCGATCCCAGCATGTGGTCAAACGACCGGTTCTCCATCATCAGCACAACGATGTGTTGCAGCTTGTCGAGTCCAGGTGGCATTGGAACACTCCTGCGATTATTAAATAGTGCAACTTACCTCTAAAACGTTTCCGATGGAAAGTGAGTGAGCGACGAATGGGATCGCCACAACTCTGGAGGAAGTCATGCCCAACGCCGCAATTTCGCCGGAGATGTTACGAATTCAGAACAAATGCCAGCCCAACCCCCGTCCACAACGTCCCACCGCACAACCGTCCCACCGCGTAACCGTGGAAGAGCGGCCCTTTAGGGCCTCGTTAGGATGTAGAGGCCGTCGGGCTTCAGCCCTCGTGGATCGTTCCAAGGGGCTTCCTAAGCCCGCACTCTTACCTCCGGCCAATAGCGGAAGTTGCGCAGCGTGGCTTTCCCGGAACCAACGGCGTATATCGCCGGCCGCACATCGAGAAATCCGCCCAGCACGTTGTGCTGCATCCCTGAGATTTCCGCGGACTCCTGCGTGCGCTGCCACGCTTTGCCGGGCAGGCGGAAGTAGAAATCCACCTCATTGCGGTCGTTGACAACACGAAGCGTGGCGCGCGTCGTTCCCTTCTGCTGGCGGCTCGGGACAAATCCATTGGCCAGTCGCACGCCCACACCTTCAGGTCCCAGCAGAATGCCGGTGGCATGCTGCGGATCGTAAAACAGCATCAACCCGCACTCGCACCCCGGCTCGATTTCGAGGTCGACCTCAACCGTATACGAGTGGCCACCGACGGCAGTCGTAAGCGCCGAAGAATCGGCAAGACTCGCCCCGCGTGCCGCTAGCGTGAGCGCGCCATTTCCCACGGTGAATCGCGCCGCGTCATACTCGTGCCAGAAGCCCCACTGCAGTCCGAGCTCCGTCTTGGTGAAGTCGTCCGAAGGATCAAGCAAAGGCTGTTGCCCGTTGCCCGCGACGGGCACCGGAATCGCCGCATCAGCCGTGATGCCATCGGGTACGCGGAACCAGCCGTCTGCAGTCCACTCGATGGGAAGCAGCAGCAGTTGGCGGCCCAGCGTGCGGTAGCCGTTCTCATACGAGTGAACCGTCATGTACCACTTGCCGCCGGGAGTATCGACCAGACGCCCGTGGCCCACGCTCAGCCAGCGGTCTTCGCGCGAGCGCGTACGCACCACCGGATTGTAAGGCGAGAATTCCCACGGCCCATCGGCATGGCGGCTGCGCGCGCTGATCACGGAGTGGCTTGTGGCCGGTCCGCCGGTGCCACCCTCGGCCACGTTCAAGTAGTAGTAGCCATTGTGCTGAAGAAGTTTCGGAGCTTCCAGGCAAGTGCACTCCATGCGCGAGGTCGCGGGCATGGGCCAGGGTTCGAACACGACGCGCGGGGCAGTCTTCACCGACAGTCCGTCGGCGTTCAACTCCGCCATCTGGCCTCCAGCCATATAGAGAAAGCGCCGGCCGTTCTCCCCCACGTGTGCCGGATCGATGGCGTTAATCCCAAGATCGACCGGCTCGCTCCACGGTCCCGTGGGATGATCCGCATGTACCACGCGCAGCCGGTTGTCAGCGGGGAAATAAATGTAGTAGCGGTTCTGATACTCGCAGAGATACGGAGCCCAGACGCTGCCATGGTAGCTGTGCAGTGCGGCCGCTACAGGACGCCAGTTGATCAGGTCGCGCGTGTGCCAGATCAGCAGTCCGGGTGCGTAGTCAAAGCTGGAGTGAGTGAGATAGAAATCGTCGCCCACGCGGATGGGGCTGGCATCGGGATGGTCGCCTCCCAGAATCGGATTGCGGTAAGTGATCGAGCCCGCCTGCGCCAGAAGCAAACCGGCATGAAGAGGAAGCGCGAGCGCGGTGGAGACGAGGGCAGTGTTCTGCACAAAACGGCGGCGTGTAGTCATCGCGGCGCAAGTCTATCCGCGGGCTCGTGCGGAAGTAAAGGGATCGCGAGCCGTCTTAGTCCACTCCCGGCGCTTCTTGCGGTATTGATACCAGTTTGAGGGGGAAGGCCTCTCATTTTTTTTTCTACCCCTCGGCTAAAATCTTTACTTTCTGTAACTTGCTGGTTTGATATGGGTCGGGGTATGCGCAAAATCTTGAGCCATAAGGACTTGCGGGCAAAATATTGCAGAATTAAGGAGTTATGTCTCGGATTTTCGGTTCCTTGACTCATCTTGCTCCTGATCCTCATTCGATCCTTCGGCCGGGTTGGTCAAAGCGAGGAACCCGCTTTCCCCGCGTCCAGCCCCACTATTCCAGTTCTAGAATCGTCAGTAAAGGTCATCCGTCACATACTCAGCCTGAGGAAAACTCGCAGATTCTGTGGAAAACTCCTGGCCGCTGAAAGAGCGGCAAGCAGTGACGTGGAAGAGCGGCCCTTCTTAGAGGGCCGCGATAGAGGCCTCCACCAGAGAAGCGATTGAGGAGCTCGCCGGAAACAGCAATTCTGTCGCATCAATGCGTGCTCGATGCTCAGCAGACCTTGAAAAGCATGGGGCGCGACAGCTCCGAAGAACGATCTCAACAACCAAATCGCAAAGATTGCTGCTCTTACTCGCCTGAACGGCCCGCCCTCCTTAGAAGTTCCCCACCCGTACATGTCCAGCGGGCATCTGCCACCCACACCTTTGGCTCTCTACACTGAAATCCTCGCCTCGAAAGGCCGATATTCCTGATGCGAGAGGGTATTTTCCCTAGGTAGCCAAGTTGTTGATCTGTCAGCCTTTCCAGCGAAAGGCGTCGGACTGGGGAAGGCCCAGATGGGCCAGCACGCGATAGGCAAATTCGCGCGCCATCTCATCTAAAGAAGCAGGACCGTAATAGAACGCCGGGATCAGCGGGTAGATCGTCGCTCCAGCGTCGGCAGCCCGGTACATGTTGCGGATGTGAATTTTGTGAAGCGGGGTTTCGCGGACGCAGAGCACCAGCGGACGCTTCTCTTTAAGAGCGACGTCAGCCGCGCGTTCGATCAGTTGCGAGGCGATGCCGTTCGCGATGCGGGCCAGAGTGCCCACGCTGCACGGGATGACGATCATGGCGTCGGCGGGGTAAGAGCCGCTGGCTACGTTCGCTCCGATGTCAGCGTTCGACTGAACTTGAATTTTGCGTGGTGCGCGGCCGCTGGAGGAGTTGAGAATGCGGCCGACCAGGTTGGACCGGCCCTTCAGGCCCAACTCTTCGGCCATGACGCGCAGCGCGCTGTCGGAGGCGATGAAGTTTACCGTCTGCACGCGCTTGTCGCGTTCGACGGCACGCAGGAACTGCCGGAGAAAGATGGCCCCGCTGGCCCCCGTGGTCGCGATGGTCAGATTCTGCGGTGGATGATTCGGCAAGAAGCCTCCGGCCAGGGAACTTGAGGTTGCCCCGACATCGGAGCATAGGGATTCGGTGAACCGGAAGTCAAGATGAGCACGGAGCTTCAGAGCTAAACGCCGATCATGTCGTCGACCGCCAATCTTCGATCCCGCCGCAGCGCCGCCCAGTTGCACGCGCTGGCGGCAGTCGAGCGCGAAATCCGCGCCCAGGATTCACATCACCGCCGTAAGTATCTTCGGGAATTCAACGAAGCTTATCGCAGCTACGATTCGCTGCTGAACTCGGCGCAAATTCAAGAGGCCATTCAGACCGCCGACGTGGTCCTCATCGGCGACTACCACGCTCTGCCCGCTGCGCAACGTCATGCCGCGTCATTGGTCGAGCAGCGTGCCCTGGTGGGTGATCGCCCCGTGATCCTTGGGGTGGAAACGATTTTTGCGCGCGACCAACACATCCTCGACGAATGGTGGCGCCGCGACATTGACGAGAACGAACTCCGCCAGCGCATCCGCTTTGACCTCGACTGGGGATACGACTGGGCTCCATTTCTAGAACTGCTCGTCACCGCACGCGATCACGCCGAGGCCGTCTACGGCCTCGACTGCATGCCGCGCGAAGATCTTCGCAAGATTGGCGCCCGCGACCGGCACGCCGCCTCCAAGATCGCCGAAATCCGCGAGCGACATCCCAACGCCGTTATCTTCGTTTTGTTCGGTGAGTCGCATCTTGCCCCGGGCCATCTGCCCCGGGCACTATGCGAGCATTTGCCCGCGGCAAAATGTCTCACAGTATTGCAGAATATCGATGCCCTCTACTGGCGCGCCGCCGGAGAGCGCACCGAAAAAGTGGAAGGAGTTCGCGTTAGCCAGGACGTGTTGTGTGTCTTCAACGCCACGCCACTCGAAAAATACGAAAGCTACCGCCTATTCCTCGATCAGTGGCGCCACTGCGACGATGGTCCCGACTTCGCTCCCACCATCTACAACCTGATCGACAGCCTGGCCCGCTTCCTCGAGATCAATCGCTATTCGCCGCACAACGGCACGCAGCCGAAGTTCCTCGTCGATATGCTGCCGGAGGTTTATGGGGGCTCGTCGGACGCTATGCTGCGCCGCCTGCTGTCGCGCAAAGGCATTGCCGAGCAGGATCGCGAATCCATGCTCAACCGCGTGGCAGCGCGTGGCAGCGCCTATTTTCCCCAGGTGAACGCCTTCTACGTCCGGGAATTCCAGATGATGCAGGCGGCCGAAGATGCCACCCGCTTCCTGCATCAGGCCTGTCAGGGTTTGCCGCTGCGGCTCAATGGGAACTTGGAAGACGGGATCGTCACAAACGGAGCTCGCCGCCATACGACCGCGATCGATGATTTCTACGCCCGCGTGATCGAACACGCAGTAGCTTATTTTGGCTCACGCGTGCTCTACCCCTCGCGTCCGGCTCCCGAAGATACTTCGCCGCTGTCCCGTGCGGGCTGCGAAAAAGTAGCACAGGCAGCGATTCGCGCCGACGAGTGCAAGTTTGAGTCCGCCGCTCAGGACTTGGGTTACCGCATCGGTAGTCGGATCTATGATGCGTATCTCGCGGGAAAAGTCACGCCGGGCAACTTGCGCCGCCTCTTCCTGGCCCACCTCAACGAGCCCGGCCTGGCTCGCAAAGTCTGCATCGCGGTAGTTGCCAAACTGCGCTCCATGTCGCGTCTGCTCTCGCGATCCGCCCATGCCTGATTCCATATCTCCAGCGAAATGCTAATCTAAGACCTCGCCCCGCCTGAATGCCGGGTGCCGAGTGCTTCTTGAACGCCGAATCCATTCGCAAGCTTTTCGAACAAGTGCGCGAAGGCAGCCTTAAGCCTGACGATGCAGTGGCTCGCCTGCGCCATATGCCGTTCGAGGATCTCGGCTTTGCCAAAGTCGACCATCATCGCGCCCTGCGAAACGGCATGCCTGAGATCATCCTCGGAGAAGGCAAGACGCCAGCGCAGGTCGCCGGCATCTTCGCCCGCCTTGCCAAACATGGCGGCAATGTTCTGGCCACGCGCACCAGCGAAAAACAATTTGCTGCGGTGAAGCAGAAAATTCGCGGGGCGGAATATCGCGACCTCGCCCGCGCCATCGTGCTGCAGCGCGATCCGACGAAGTACGGCAAGGGAATTGTCGCTGTCGTCTCGGCCGGAACCAGCGACATTCCCGTGGCCGAAGAGGCCGTCGTCACCGCAGAGGTCATGGGCAATGAGGTTGAGCACTTTTATGACGTCGGCGTCGCCGGCATTCACCGCCTGCTGGCCAACCGCGAAGCTCTGACCCGTGCCCGCGTGGTGATCGTCTGCGCCGGCATGGAAGGCGCGCTGCCCAGCGTCGTTGGAGGCCTCGTCGGCGTCCCCGTCATCGCTGTCCCCACCAGCATCGGATACGGCTCTTCGTTCCAGGGACTGGCGGCGCTGCTCGGCATGCTCAATTCGTGCGCTTCGAATGTCAGCGTGGTCAACATCGACAACGGTTTTGGCGCTGGGTACGTCGCTTCGCTCATCAACCGCTTGCCATAAACGTCAAGGAGGAAACCATGCCTATCGCGCTTTCACCAGAGGTGAAGCAATTAATGGATCGCCCCAACTTCGCTCACCTCGCCACGCTCATGCCCGATGGATCTCCACAGTCCGTTCCGGTATGGGTCGGACGGGAAGGCGATCACGTCGTCATCTGCACGGGGGAGAACTCTCTGAAGGCGAAGAACACGCGCCGCGACCCGCGAGTCGCGCTGTCGATTGTGGACTTCGCGAACCCGTACGAGGAAGCTCAGATCCGCGGTCGCATCAGCGAGCGCCGCCCCGATCCAGACCTGAAGACCATGGATCCGATTTCACACAAATACACCGGGAAGCCCTTCCCGTTCCGCACTCCAGAAGGACGAGTGGCTCTGATCGTTGAAGTGGAGAAGGTGCGCTATACAAAACTGCCGTTCGAACACACGCCGCCGAAATAAGAAAAGGCGCGGCTTCTGGCCGCGCCTCCTCCGTCACCGCTGCTTCAACTTTACAGTCCCTGCTGGCCTCGGTTCATTCGACCTGCAGTTTGTTGTCCACGCTAAAAGCGCCGAAGAGCTGGTTGGCTTTGAGTCCGGCGATCGTCTTGTCCATCGAGCTATCGACCGAGCCGTAGAGCGTCACATGACCGTTTGTTACGATGATGCGAATCGGACGCGCCGGATCCATCGCGTACTTGCTCAACACCGAGTCGCTATAGATGACCCGCATCGCCCGCAAGCGCAGCCCGTCGTCGAATATCGAAACCGGCTCGACCGAAACGTTGTCGATCACATCTCTTACGCCCGGCATGTTCGCGATGTCCGCCAGAGCTTCGTCGCGGCCAATACCAGTTCGATCCTGACCCTCGACCGTGACCACTCCGTCCTTCACTCCCAGTGCGAAGTAGTCAAACGTGTTGTCGTAGCCTACGCGCACGTAACGCAGTTTCTTGGCCAGTTTCTGCTCAAGTTGTGCGTCCGGCACATTCGGACCCGCCACGGTCACCAGGTTGCGTACACCCTGCGCGTTCGAGGTCTTGCGTGCCAATTTTGCGGCGTCGAGTTTACCCTGGTAGAGATCGACCGTCCCAGTAAGGGTTACGATCCCGTCCTCGACGCTAGCTTTCACATCGCCGAACTGGCTCTTGCCCGCCAGTTTCTGCGTGACGGTCGTCTGAATTTGATTGTCGTAGCGGGTCGCGGCCGGCGTCTGAGCCAACGACAGTGCGCCCATTAGCCCTACCGCGAAAAATGTACCCACCAGTTTCCTCAACGAATTCTTCCTTGTTGCAGTCATAAAGGTCACCTCCGACCCATTGACGAATCTTTACGAATTAACTGCATGGTTAATTCATTCGATGCGGGGGGATGAGCGAGAGATGCATCTGCAGTAACGCGAAACGGGCTGCCAGTGGCAGGCAGCCCGAGTTGCGAAACTTCTTGCGCTGTATCGGGTTCTTACAAACAGGAAGCAGACGTGTGCCTGTTAAAACTTTTGCGTCGCTGTCAAGGAAACTGAACGCGCGTCCAATTTCCCGCTCATTTTCCGACCGAGGACCAATCCGTCAGCAGTACCGCTTGCCCGCCCTTCACCACTGTCGGATAAACGCTGTCGAATCCTTTGTGGTCGGTGGAACTGTAGTTGAGAACGAGCCGCGGACCCAGACCAACATTCATGTCGTGAATCGACTCGATGGCCGCGATGAACTTTTCCCGCGTCACTTCTTTCCCTGCACGCTTCAATCCTTCGACCATAACCATCGCATCCACAAAACCTTCAAAGCTCACGAAGCTCGGTGGTTCACCGGGAGAGTATTTCGTCAGGCATTTCCGGTATTGCGCGACGGTCGGGTAGTCGGTGCGGTCATAGGGCGGCATCACCTGGGTAATAATCGTGCCCTCTGCGTCGGCTCCGGCTTCCTTGATGAATTCCTCGGTGCCGACGAATGACACGGTGAGGAACTGCGGCCTCCAGCCCGCCGCATGCGCCTGCTTCACGATCGCAGCTGCCGGCGCGTACGGTCCTGCCACAATGATGGCCTGCGGCCGTGCTGCCATTGTTTCCTTTAGGCCCTCTTCGATTTCTAGGCTACCGCGAGTGAAGTGCCCCAGACCCACTGGCGTAGCATTGTGTTTTTGCAGGGCGAGCTTCACACCGTCCAGGACGGCCTTGCCAAACGGGTCGTCCTGGTAGATCACGCCAATCTTGCGGATGTTCTGTTCCCAAAGCTTGTCCACCTGCTCGCGAGTCTCATCGTAATAAGAGGCGCGAACGTTGATCACCTCATGCTTCAGCGGTTCGTACAGCATCTGCGCGCCGGTGAAAAGACCCACGACCGGAATCTTTTCTTCCTGCGCCAAGGGTACATACACCTTGGCGGTGGGAGTCCCCACGAAGAATCCCAGCGCAAAGACTCCTTCTTTCACCATGCGCTTGAAGCACGCGGGGGCTCGTTCCGGATCGTAGCTGTCGTCAAACGCCTGCAGTTGGATCTTGCGGCCGTACAATCCGCCCTCATCGTTGACCATGTGCAGATAAGCGGAAGCGCCCAGAACGGTCTGTCTGCCCAAAACGCGCGCCGGCCCGTCGAGCGCGGAGCACGACCCGATCAAAATGCTGTTTTCGGTGACGCCCGGCGTCTGCGCCAGGGCAGCAGAAATTACAGCTCCAAATGTGAAAAGCAGAAATAGCGCAACGCGCGCAGGAAAACAGGCGCACCCCGTCCCATAACGGTTCATCCGCAAACTCCCTCTTCCAAGCATTTCCCCCGCACTGGGCTACACTTGCTGAGGTTCCAGGTTATATGTGCGTGAGATCAGTGAGGTCATTGTGCCATGGCGAGAGGGGCCACGCTACGTTGGCGACTCACCAAAGTAACCCACAGCAGCGCAGCTCATTCCGCGTAAGCGCCCTTCTATTTTCGGATTCGGCCAGGCTGCACAGCGACTCTGGTTTTGGGCTTGGTTTTGAAAGCAGCACCACTAAAGCACCAGTATCCGGCCAGAGATCCTCCCGCGAACACTGACCATAGAATCGTGTCCGTCCACGAGGCATATTGCTCCAACCCAAGATTGGCCAGGTCCCAGAAGGTGAGAGGCCACACGAGGATGACGTACACTCCAATCACCGCCAACACCGCCGTTAGACCTACGCCCACCGCCAAGGCACCCGCCGACAGGCTTTCAAACAGCAGCATGCTCCAGTGCTGATCGGTAGGATCGGGCTTGCCGGCAGAGCCGGGTCGCGATCGTTGAACAAGCGGCGACAATGGTCCTCCTCTGAACGGGCAAGCCCACGGGGCGCGGGCCCGCCAACATAGACGATAAAGATCGATCCGGCAGCCACCAAGTTACGAAAGACCGCGGATTTGCGCCCGGTTCGGAACCCTTCATTTTGGAATTACCCCCGTAACCTTTCGGGCTAGTACTCCGCGTTCTACCATGCCCTTGCACTGCGTATTTCGAGGGGGCAATTCGCAGATGGGTGAACGTGTCACCCGATCAGGAGGGACGGATCTTTCCCGCGCCAGCCGGCTGCAAAAAGCGCTGGCCAGCGGAGCTCCGCCTTCGTTTGTCCAGCCGGAAAACGTTGCGTCTTCGGGCAACGAAACGTGCTCCGATCATTCCTGCCTTCTGCCTCCCCTCTTCGAACCTTTCGCCAAGACTTCACAGGGCGCAGAGACCCGCCTTCAGTTTCTGGAACAGGTATGCCAGGCGTCGCCCGATGGATTGAGCATTGCCGACAGTTCCCACCGCGTGCTGTGGGCGAACGAGACCTTCGTCCGCATGTTCGACTACTCCGCCGCCGAGGTGGTCGGGCAGCCTCTGGAAAATCTCGTCGTGCCCCCCGACCGCCTGGCCGAGTCGCGATGGGTGACAGAATCCCTGGCCCGAGGCGAACGCATCACTCTGGAAACCCAGCGCAGAAAAAAAGACGGAACCCTGCTCGATGTTTCCGTCTCCTGTGCGCCTCTGCTGCTGGATGGCAAGATGGCCGGCTTCTACGCCGGCTATCACGACATTTCCGATCGCAAGCGAGTCGAAGCGCTCAGCTCTGCCCTCTACCGTGTCGCCGAGAAAAGCAGTAGCGCTCACGACCTGCAACAGTTCTTCGCCGCCGTGCACAGCATTGTCGATGAGTTGATGTACGCGCGGAATTTCTACATCGCGCTCTATGACTCAGCGACCGAGTTGCTCACCTTTCCTTATTTTGTCGACGAGCAGGATTCTGCGCCATCGCCGAAGAGGTTGGGCCGCGGGCTCACCGACTATCTCATCCGCGCGGGGCAACCGCTGTTGGCAACGCCTGAGGTGCTCGAGGCCATGGTCCAGCGTGGCGAAGTGGCGCGCAATGGCTCGCGTTCGCTCGACTGGATGGGTGTTCCTCTCAAGGTCAACAACCATACGTTCGGAGCGCTGGTGGTGCAGACCTACTCTAAGAACATCCGCTATGGCGAGCGCGACAAAGAGGTTCTCACCTTTGTGGCACGCCAACTGGCGAGCGCGGTCGAGATCAAGCGCAACGAGCAGGCGCTCCGTCGCTCCGAAGCGCGCTACCGCTCGCTGGTGCAAAGTTCGGTATACGGGATCTACCGGTCGAGTCTGGAAGGACGGTTCCTGGATGTAAATCCAGCGCTGATCACGATGCTGGGCTACAACTCGGCCGAGGAAGTATTGTTGCTCGACCCCGAGAAAGACGTGTTCGCTCATTGGGAAGAGCACACCCACCTGATCGAAGAATTTCGCCGGACCGGCCGCCTGGATGGCATCGAGTTGAAGTGGAAGCGCAAAGATGGCAGCGCAATCACGGTGCGCATCAGCGGCCGCGCCGTCAGCAGCGCCGACGAGCCCGCGGACGTGCTGGAAGCGATTGCCGAAGATGTTACCGACCGCCGCGTACTGGAAGATCAGTTCCGCCAGGCGCAGAAAATGGAAGCCGTGGGACGCCTCGCCGGCGGTGTGGCGCATGACTTCAACAATCTGCTCATGGTCATCAGCGGATATGCGGAAGTCATTCTGGCGAACCTCAACCCGGATCATCCCTTGCATGAAAAGGGCAGGGCCATTCAATTGGCTGCCGACCGCGCTACCACTCTGACGCGGCAACTGCTGGCCTTCAGCCGCAAGCAACTGCTGGAACTCAAAGTCGTCGATGTCAATGCCATCGTGCTTGACATGGAGCGTTTGCTCCGGCCCCTGATCGGTGAAAACGTGGAGTTCGTCACCAGCCTGGCTCCTGACGCAGCTCACACCCGTGCCGACGCCGGACAACTGGAGCAGGTACTGATGAATCTGGTGGTCAACGCCAAGGACGCTATGCCCAGCGGCGGAAAGATCACGGTCCTGACTCGGAATATCGTCGTGGATGAGAGCCATCGCCGCGGGCAGACGTTCATCCGTCCCGGCAAGTACGTCATGCTCTCGGTCAGCGACACCGGCATGGGCATGGACAAGGAAACGCAGTCGCGAATCTTTGAGCCGTTCTTTACCACCAAAGAAAAAGGGAAAGGCACGGGGCTGGGACTCTCGACGGTCTACGGAATCGTCAAGCAAAGCGGAGGATATGTGTTGGTGCAGAGTGAAGAAGGGCACGGCTCTGTCTTCCAAATTTACTTGCCGCGCGCCGAAGGTATCGCCGAGAAGCACACGGCTCCGGTGGCGCACGCGGCCTTAGGAGGCACGGAGACTGTGCTGTTGGTCGAAGACGAAGAATCGGTTCGTCAACTCGTGCGGGAAACCCTGGCCGCGAAGGGCTACCGGGTGGTGGAAGCGGAAAACGGCGAGGCCGCAATGGGGGCAGCTGCCAGACACGAAGGCGAGATCGACCTCGTAATCACCGATGTTGTCATGCCCGGTATGGGCGGCCGCGAATTGGTCAAGCAACTCGCCCAGACACGCCCCAACACCAAAGTGCTCTATCTCTCCGGATACACCGAGGACGCGATTCTCAGTGAGGGCACTATCGAGACCGGTGCCGCGTTCCTGCAGAAACCCTTCACCCTCCAGAATCTGTCGCGCAAGGTAAGAGAAGTCCTAGGATAGTCAGTATCCTCATTTTCCCCGCTCTCATCTGCCACGAATTGGCTTTTCATCCCCATGCAACTTTTCCCCAACCCCTGCGTCCTATCTGTTTGAAGATGGGGCGTGTGAATCCGTTTGACGCGGATTCGCGTATAAAGGACAGGGGCTCTCATGCTGATCAAGAAAGCCGAAGATATTCGTTCGTCGGAGATTACACCTAAGAGTCTGTATCTGAATCGCCGCAAGTTTCTAGCGGGGGCGGCGATCGCGGGAGCTGCGGCGGCAACCGGACTTGGTCTGCGCGAGATCGTTTCGCCTTCGGCTACGGTGCTGGCGGGAAACAAGATTGACGGCATCAAGAAGAGCCCTCTGAGCACGACCGAAACCGTTACCCCCTACAAAGATGTCACCAACTACAACAACTATTACGAGTTCTCCACTGAAAAAGACGAGCCCGCCAAGCTCGCCCAGAAGTTCCGCACCCGCCCGTGGAAAGTGAAGATCGACGGCTTGGTCGACAAGAAACAGGAACTCGATGTGGACACGATCCTCAAGATGGCGCCACCCGAGGAGCGCATCTACCGTCACCGCTGCGTGGAAGGGTGGTCGATTGTCGTTCCCTGGGTCGGCTTCTCGCTGAGCGAACTGATCAAGCGCGTGAATCCCACCAGCAAGGCGAAGTTTGTCGAGTTCAGCACGCTTCTCGATCTAGCCCAGATGCCGGGCCAGCAGCGGAATGTGCTTCAGTGGCCGTACGTCGAGGGCCTCCGCATGGACGAAGCGATGAATCCGCTGGCGCTGCTTTGCTTCGGCATGTACGGCGAAGAACTTCCCAATCAGGACGGCGCACCGCTCCGCATCATCGTCCCGTGGAAGTATGGTTTCAAGAGTGCGAAAGCGATTGTGCGTATCCGTTTCACCGACAAGCAGCCGATAAACAGCTGGAATATTTCCGCGCCCATGGAATACGGTTTCTATTCCAACGTGAATCCGAATGTGGATCATCCCCGCTGGAGTCAGGCGAAAGAACGGCGGCTCGGCGAATTCTCCAAGCGTCCGACCCTGATGTTCAACGGCTACGCAGATCAGGTCGCCAGCCTCTACAGTGGGATGGACCTGAAGAAGAATTTTTGATCGTCTTCCGTCCCCGATTCAAGTGCGGAAGCTGAGTGCTTGCCACTGGATTGACGTGTTTTCCGAAAGCCGAGAGCCGGACGCCGGAAGCCGACAAGATGCCCCGCTATCTCAAACCCGTGATTTTCCTGGCGTGCCTGGCACCGCTCGGCTCTCTCATCTGGAGAGGCTTGCACGCGCAACTCGGAGCCAATCCAATTGAAAAGATCACGCACAACACCGGCGATTGCACCCTGACCTTCCTGCTCATCACGCTCTCCCTAACACCGCTGCGAAAACTGACCCGGCAGTACTGGCTGATCAGCCTGCGCCGCATGCTCGGCCTCTTCGCCTTCTTCTACGGCACACTGCATTTGATGACCTATGTCTGGCTCGACAAGTTCTTCGACTTCCACGAAATGCTCGCCGACATCGCCAAGCGCAAGTTCATCACCGCCGGCATGACAGCCTTCGCCCTGATGATTCCGCTTGCGCTGACGTCAACGAAGTGGTCCATCCGGAAACTGGGCGGGAAACGCTGGCAAGTCGTGCACCGCCTTATTTATTTCAGCGCTGCAGCGGGAGTCATCCACTATATCTGGCTGGTGAAAGCTGACTTGAAGAAGCCGCTGGAATACGCGTTTGTGTTGGCGTTGCTCATGCTCTATCGGATTACCGCCTGGATCGGGGCGCGCACAGCAACTGTCGGGAAAGTAAGCGCTTCCCAAAGCTAATCGCAAATGCAAAGGGCGCGACCGCTAAGAAACAGCCGGTCGCGCCCTGTCGTTTCTCGCCGCCTTACTTCTGTTTTCGCCGCAACGCACTCTTCGCGCCCGTTCTTACGTGCAACGCGGCCAGGTGCATCGCCGCCACGTTCGACTTGGCGGTGGGAGTTTGCTGGCCGAACGACCCGAGTCCAACCTGCCCACTGTCGACCTCGACGAACACGCTCGTGGAAGCGTCGACGGTGTACGTGACCAGATTGAAAGCGTTCGTGGTGGCCGTGATCACGCCCCTGCCATTGATTGTCGTATCGGCACTATACGCGGAGACAAATTTCTGGTCGAGGCTTGACAGTATGCCCTGCGGCGTCTGATCGCTGGAATCCAAAATTCCCGTAAAAGTGCCGCTACTGTTTGTGAATTCCGCAATGTCGTCCTCTTCACCGTTGATGTTAATGCCGGTGAGGTTGAATCCAAAACCCTGACCCGATGCGACGGCTGTGCTGGTCTGAGGATAGGCGATGCCGTCGGTGATTCCCCCGTTATCGATTTCGAGCAATTGCAGTCCTCCACTGGAGGGATAAGCCGCGAACTGATAGTTGCCGGTAAGACCGTTGGCCCCATTGGCGAAGCCATTCAGGGTAAGCACAGAGCGTCCGCCGTTCAAGGCAGTATAGGTGCCGCTAAAGCTGGTCACCTGGAAAGGACTGCCAGCATCGTTGATATCCTCCGTGGACGCGCTGGTGATTGCGCTCGTGCCATCGGTGACAATGAGACCTGCGGCTGTGAATGGTCCTTGCAAGCCGAGGTCGATTCCGGCCACAGTAAAGACGTTGGTTGTCGGAATCGAAGAAGACTGCGTGAACACGTCGCCCACAAATATAGGGAAGCTATCGGTTCCAATGAACTTCAAATGAGAGGAATCGACCGGGTACACATCGAAGGTGTACGTGATCGGCGTCCCTCCGATGGTTGTGGTTAAGCTGGCAGTTCCGGGAACGGTTGCAAGGCTTACTGATCCGCTGGTAATCGTTAGATCGGTTTCACCGATAGAAATGCCGCCGTTATTGAAATCCTCAACTCCAGAAGTGATGTTGCCGCTGCCGTCCAGTGTGAATGCGCCAACCGTGGCGAGAGTAGGCTGGGCTCCGGTAGTGGTGTTGATGCTGGAGATTCCGGTGATGTTGAAGGCATAGGATCCGGTGATCTGGCCTTGCGTGACCGCCGACTGGAGGTCGAGAGTCCCGCTCCCCGTGCCATTGCCGTCAGACTCCGTGATCAATCCATGCGAGTTCGACGTCAGGACGAAATCAACCGTAATCGAACTTCCGAACGGAGTCGAGGTGGTAAGAGTGGCTTGGCCACGCCCGTCAGAGGTGATCGTATAGGTCCCGCCGGTAATCGGCTGCCCGATAACGGGAGCCGAGAACGTGGGATCGTTCATATCCACCGTGCCGCCGGTAATGCCACCACTACCATTCGCGGTGAGAGTACCCACCGTCGTCAAGAATGCATAGTTGAAATCGCTGCCCGTTACCGAAAAGACGTACGTGCCATTCAGGTCGCTGTTGCTGAAACTCCCGCTAGGAGGGCCCACAGGAATGGTGACACCACTTCCGCTTCCGCACGCCGCTAGCACGGCTAGTGAGAAAAGAACGATGGGCAGAACAAGACGATTGCGTAACGACATAACATCCCCCCGACGAAAGGTTTGGCGCAGACTTGGGTCTTCTGGGCTCAGGCTAGCATGATTGAGTTGCCGCTAGATTCAACCCGGACCCAGAGAATAAGTAGCGCTGGAAGTGAAAACTTTCGAGGCTTTACATCTCTTTACGAAGCGAAGAAAAAAGCTGCGGCGTCAGGCTACGGATGGGCCTCAGCCTCCTGCCCGGCCAACTTGCGGAGAGACTCGTCGTAGGGAGCGCGGGCCAGTCCTTTTTCCGTGATGATCGCCGCGACATACTTCGCGGGGGTCACGTCAAACGCGGGATTCTCCACCTCGACGCCATCCGGAACCATCTGCCTCCCGGCAATGTGGGTGACTTCCCGCGGGTCCCGCTGCTCGATGGGAATCTGGCTGCCATCCGGACAGGCCAGATCGACAGTAGAAATCGGTGCGGCCACATAAAACGGAATGTTATGTTCCTTCGCCAGAATGGCGACCGTGTAAGTGCCAATCTTGTTGGCCACGTCGCCATTGGCGGCAATGCGGTCGGCGCCCACCACAATGGCTCCGATCTTGCCTTGCTTCATCATTACCCCGGCCATGTTGTCGGAAATCACCGTGGTGGGGATTCCGTCTTTCATCAGTTCCCACGCAGTCAGCCGCGAGCCTTGCAGAAACGGCCGGGTCTCGTCGGCATACACGTGAATCTTCTTGCCCTGCTCGATGGCCGCACGGATTACTCCGAGCGCAGTCCCGTACCCCGCCGTAGCGAGCGCTCCTGCATTGCAGTGCGTGAGCACCCCGCCTGAGTCCGGCATCAACGTGGCGCCGTGGCGTCCCATGGCCTGGTTAGCCGCAATGTCCTCCGCGTGCATGCGCTGCGCCTCTTCGATCAGATCCTGCTTGATCTGCGGAATGGGCCGGATGCGGATGCGCTCGAACTTCTCCTGCATGCGCCGAATCGCCCAGAACAGATTCACCGCGGTGGGTCGCGTCTTTCCAATGAGGTCGCAGATCTGGTCGAAGTCGTGTTTAAGGTCGCCCGTCGATTCCGCTTTGGAATTGTTTACACCCAGCGCGATGCCCATCGCGGCAGCAACGCCGATCGCCGGCGCCCCGCGCACTACCATGTTGCGAATGACGTCGGCTACCTGCTCATGCGTCTTGCAGGTGACATAAACTTCTTCGGTAGGCAGCTTCGTCTGATCGATGAAGCGTACCCCTTTGTCGGTCCATTCGAGAGTCTGAATCATAGAAAAAGCCGTCGTAGAGACGTTGCTTGCAACGTCTCTCTCACCATCATTCGTGATGCCGCCAGCAGAGACGTAGCAAGCTACGTCTCTACGAAGCGTTCAATTCATGAAACCTTATGTGCCTCGCAGCGGCTGCGCCGGCTATTCGTAACCGCCGGCCGCCCGCAAACCTCGCAAGCTGCCGCTACTGCGAAAATCCCGGGCTGCGTGTCGTCGTTCTGCAGGATGTGCTCCTTCCGCACGTCGTTCGCCGTGAAGATGGAAACGAACGGCACGGCCCCTGCTGCCTTCTCCACATTCGGCCGGCCCTTGGCCTCTTCTCGCTCCACCAGGCACATCACGCCGACGATTTCGAATCCAAACTCGCGCGCCGCTTCAATGGCCTGCACCGTCGACGCTCCCGTGGTGCAAACATCATCCACAATCACCACTCGCGCGCCCTTCTCGCGGAAACCCTCAATGCGCTGTCCCGTGCCGTGCTGCTTTTCAGCCTTGCGCACCAGAAATCCGTCCAACTCGCCGCTTACCACCGCGACCGCAACCACAATGGGGTCCGCACCCATGGTCAACCCACCGATAGCCCGCGGTTTCCATCCGCGCTGCTGGATCTCTTCGAAGAAGACCTCTCCGGTCAGGCGCGATCCCTTCGCGTCCAGCGTGGTGGTCCGGCAGTCAATGTAGTAGTCGCTGGTTCCGCCGGAAGAGAGTTTGAACTCGCCCAGCCGGAATGACTTGTGAGCGAGCGTACTCAGCAGTTTCTCACGCGGAGAATGCATGAAAATCTACAATAACACGACAGGTGACTTCCAGCCTTCCGGCGCCTTGGCCGTTCTGTCCTCTTACGGCAACGGTTTCCCTCCTCATGGATCTCGCGCGGAGGATCTGTCGCTGCGCGCGCGCGACGGACCCACTCTGCGTGGTAACCTGAACTCTTACAGTGACCGTGAAAAATCACGGCACGCGGCGTCTGGATGATTTTGAATCGAGGTCTAGTCTTGCGGAGTCTTCGTAGGAATTCTCTTGCCCTTCTTGTTGGTTTGTTTCTTTCCGCACTCGCGATGAACGTGCTGGTTCCGGTGGTTTCCGCCGACGGCACGCGCACCTGGGAGCAATCCAAATTTGAGGACCTTACCAAGGGCACGGCCACCGGAATCGCGATTCGCAGTTCCGGCGGCGTGGAACTTGCTCCCTCATTCAAATTGTTCTACGCGACGCCCTCGACCTACATCTGGGCTGTGGCCGCCGATGAATCGGGAAATGTCTACGCCGCCACCGGATCTCCTGCGCGCGTATACCGAATCACGCCCGACGGCCAGGCGACCATCATTTTTGAGCCGCAGGAACTCCAGGTCCAGACCCTCGAGGTCGGCCCTCATGGCGTGATCTTCGCCGCCACCGCCCCCGACGGCAAGGTCTACAAGATCGAGCGCAAGCCCAAAGTCGACGGACCCAAAGACAGCAAGACCGAGAGCAAGGCCGAGAAAGACGCGTCCAAAGATCCCGCGAAACCCGCACTGGATCCGTCGTGGAGTTCGTCCGAGTATTTTGCCCCCGGCACGAAGTACATCTGGGGTCTCCTTCTCGACAGAGCCGGAAATCTTTATGTCGCGACGGGTGATCACGGCGAGATTTACAGAGTCACTCCGAAGGGCGAGCACTCGCTCTTCTTCAAGAGCGACGACACCCACATTCGCGTTCTCGCCCTTGATACGCAGGGCAACGTCATTGCCGGAACGGATGGCAGCGGTCTGGTCTACCGAATTTCTCCCGCCGGCGAGGGATTCGTCTTGTACAGCGCCCCGAAAAAAGAAATCACTGCGCTCGCGCTCGATCACGAAGGCAACATCTATGCCGCTGGAGTGGGCGAGAAAAGGGCCAATGCGGCAACCTCAACGGCGGTTTCTTCACTCCTGAATTCGATGGGAACCACTGTCCCGCCATCTACCGGGCCTTCCACGCCCGGGATGACTCTCACCTTGACGCCGAATCCCTCCCCGGTGGGTGCGTTTCCATTCCCCGGCGGAAGCGCGAATGGCGGGTCGGATGTTTACCGCATCGCTCCCGATGGTTCCCCGTCGCGCATATGGACTTCGCACGAAGATATCGTCTATGCCCTCGCCTTCGACTCGCATGACAAGGTGCTGGCCGGAACCGGAAATCGCGGGCATGTCTTTGCAATCGAAGGCCAGGACGAGTTCTCTGATTTGCTGAAAGCGCCCGCGTCGCAAGTCACAGGTTTTGCCAGAGCTCCCGGTGGCGGACTCTACGCGGCCAGCAGCAATCTCGGAAAGATTTTTATCCTGGGCCCGGGTCCGGAAAATGAAGGCGCCTACGAGAGCGATGTGTTCGATGCGAAAGTGTTTTCCCGTTGGGGCCGCGCCGAGTTCCGCGGCGCGGGCAACGTCGATCTGCTGGCGCGTAGCGGCAACGTCGACAATCCCGACCGCAACTGGAGTCCGTGGAGGCCAATCAATCTCTCTAAGGAATCTGAGATGGGAGTCCCCGCGGCCCGCTACGCCCAGTGGAAAGCCGTGCTGCACGCGGGAAGCGCCAAGCCCGCGGTGGACACCGTCACCCTGAATTACCTCCCGAAAAATGTCGCGCCCGAGATCGAGGATGTCTCCGTGCAAATAGGCGTGCGCTATCAGCCGCTCGCGAAGCTGGCCGGGCTCAGTCTGGGAACCGACCTGAGTGGATCCTCGGGCGGCCATTTTGAGTCGCCCGTGCCCAGTTCGCACGATCGCGACTCCATCGGCGTGAAGTGGAACGCGCACGATGAGAATGACGATCAGCTCGTCTATTCCGTCTACTATCGCGGGGACGGAGAAACCCGCTGGCTCCTGTTAAAAGACAACTTGACCGACAAAGCCTATTCCTTCGACGCCAGCCTGCTGCCCGATGGGGGCTACACCGTGAAGGTTGTGGCTTCCGACGCGCCGTCGCATTCCCCAGGCGAGGCGCTCACTGTGTCCAAAGAGAGTCACCGCTTCGAAGTGGACACAACTCCTCCGCGTGTCGAAAACTTGACCGCGTCGGCGGAAGGCTCGCAGATTCACGTGCGCTTCCGGGCGGAAGATGGATTCTCCACCATCAAGCGCGCGGAATATTCAATTGACGCCGGGCCGTGGAAGTACGTCGAGCCCGTGGGTCAGCTTTCCGATGCGAAAATCGAAGACTACGATTTCAAAGCCGACGTCGATGCCGGCAAGGACGCGGTCTCCGAGCACGTCGTCGTCATCCGGGTCTACGACAAATACGAAAACATGGGCGCGGCTAAGACACTGCTGAAGGGGAAGTGAACTGGGCAGGCGCGCTTCGCTCGCTGACGTGGCCGCCGGATCGCGTCGCCAACGCGCCCACCACGGCGCCACAAGTCGTTGCCACAAGGATGGTTTTCTTACCGTGCACCGGTGCTACCCCGCCGCAAGATAGACGTAGCGAAGAATGAACAGCGCCGTCAGAATCCAGATTACGGCGCTCACCTCCCGAAACTTTCCCGCGGCCACTTTCACCAGCGTGTACGAGATCAGACCGAGACTAAGCCCGGTCGCAATACTGAACGTCAGCGGTGTCGCCACCAGGGTCACGAAAGCGGGAATCGCCTCCGTAAATTCCTTCCACTGGACACGCCCAATGGATTCCGTCATCAGCGCGCCCACCAGAATCAGCGCCGGTGCCGTTGCATACCCGGGAATCGCCGCCGCCAGCGGTGCGCAGAACGCCGCCAGTAGAAAAAGCCCTGCCACGAAAATGTTACTCAGTCCGGTCCGCGCTCCCGCAGCCACTCCGGCGGCGCTCTCGATATAGCTCGTCACCGTCGACGTTCCGGTCAACGCTCCGAAGATGGTTCCTACAGCGTCCGACACCAATGCCCGTCCAACCCGAGGAATCTTGCCATCCTTTACGAATCCTCCCTGCTCGCAGACTCCTACCAGCGTGCCCACATTGTCGAAGAGATCGACGAAGAGAAAGACAAAGATAATTTCAAGCAAGCCCAGGTGTAGGGCGCCGCGCAAATCGAGCTGTAGCCAGGTGGAAGCAGGATGCGGCCATGAAAAAATCGCCTTGGGCCAGCTTGCCATCCCGCGCAGAATTCCCAGCACTGTCGTAGCCGCGATGCCGATCAGAATCGCTCCGCCGATCTTGCGGGTCATCAGAACCAGCATGATCGCCAGCCCCACGCACGCGAGCTGGGCTTCGCGGTTCGCAAAACTGCCCAGACTTACAAAAGTCGCCGGATTCGCCACCACCAGGTTGGCGCTGCGGAGGCCAACGAAGGCAATGAACATCCCGATTCCCCCGGCGGTCGAATACTTCAAACACTCGGGAATCCCATTGACGATCTGTTCCCGCACCCGCGTGACCGTAAGAAGCAGAAAGAAGATGCCGGAAAAGAAGATGACGCCCAGCGCGGTGCGCCAGGGAACGTGCATCCCCAGGCAGACCACGTACGTGAAGTAAGCATTGAGCGACATGCCCGGCGCCAGCGCAATGGGATAGTTGGCGTAGAGTCCCATGACCAGCGTGGCGGCGGCGGCGGCGATGCAGGTAGCAAATACCACGCCGTCGATTGGCATGCCCGTCTGCGCCAGCATCCGCGGATTCACCACGACGATATAAGCCATCGTGATGAACGTGGTCAGTCCGCCAAGAAACTCGCGGCGCACCGTAGTTTGGTTTTCGGCCAGACGGAAGTAGCGTTCGATCAATGCCGGTCCTTGATGCCTGGAATGAAAGCGTACATTCTACGGCATCGCTTGAAAAAGCATTTCATGCACGGCAGATGTGGGGACAGCCGCCTCGGCTGTCCGGCCTGAGCCTGTCGAAGGGACGAAGTCCGGCCGCCCGTGCCACACAATCGACTCCGTGTACGACTTAACCAGGAGCAGAGTTCTCGGTAGGATCCTCCAATTCCTCGCTGCGGATCGCTGTCAGTTCCCCAGCATGGCGGAGTTCTGGAAACAGCCATGCCCACAGCGCGATAACGACCAGAGTTCCAATGCCTCCCAACACCACCGCCGGCACAGTGCCCAACCATTGCGCAGTCACGCCCGATTCGAACTGCCCAAACTCGTTGGAAGTCCCAATGAAAATCATATCCACCGCCGTAACGCGGCCCCGCATCGCATCTGGCGTCGCGAGTTGTGTGAGCGTGGCGCGGATGATCACGCTAATCATGTCGCTCGCCCCCAGTAGGAGTAGTGCGATCAGCGAGACCGTGAGGCTGCGCGAGAAGCCAAAGATGATCGTGAAGACTCCGAATCCAGCCACTGCCCAGAGCAGTATTGGCCCTGACCGCCCCCGCAACGGCCGGTACGCCAGCATTACAGCCATGATCGCCGCGCCGATCCCCGGAGCCGAGCGCAGAAGCCCCAGTCCCCATGGCCCGGTATGCAGAATCTCCCGCGCGTACACCGGAAGCAGCGCGACCGCGCCGCCCAGCAGCACGGCAAACAGATCCAGTGAAATCGCGCCCAGGATCAGCTTCTTCCTCCATATGTAATGGAGACCTGCGAAAACAGTTTTCAGCGACATCGGTTCGCGCGGGCGCGCTTTCACCTCGGGCCTGATGCGGAACGACGAAACCGTTGCGCCAATCGCCGTCACCAGAGCGACCACATAGACCACGGACGGCCCGTGGAATGCCGCGTAGAGAATGCCGCCAAACGACGGCCCGAGAATCGTCGCCGCCTGGAAGATGCTCGCATTCCACGCCACCGCGTTCGGAAAGTGTTCCTCGGGAACAAGCTGCGGCAGGATCGACCGGCTGGCGGTGCTGTTAAACGAACGCACCACCCCAATCAACACCAGTACGACGTAAATTGACTTGATCGAGGGCACGCTGCGCTGCGCCAGGGCCAGCAGCAAAGCGAAGCAGACAGCGTACCCGCCATAGCAGGCCGAAAGCACATTCCGCCGTTCGAAGCGATCGGACGCGTGCCCGGAAATCGGGAACAACAAAATTCCTGGCAGGAACTGCGCCAAACCAACATAGCCCAGATCGAGGGGCCTCTTCGTGATCTCGTAGACTTGCCATCCCACGGCCACGGCCTGCATCTCGACCGCCGCCACAATGAGGAACCGGGCAATCTCAAACAGCACGAATCCCGGATGAGTGAAGGCAGCGCGTCCAGCTCTGGCGTCGGCGGTGGCAGGCATGAACTACTTACTGTGCCACAGAAAGCCAAGAATGTGCACGGTGTGATGTGCACGGGGCAAAGAGTGCTCATTTGCAAAAGGACCGAGCCCGATGGGCTCAGGGTTTGTCTGACGCCAGATACACCACCAGGCCGCTCAATAGCGCCAGCATTCCGAAGCCGGAAATCAACAGGAGGAGATTCCAATCGACTTGTCCAGATCCGACGGGTAAAAAATGCTGGGCTCGCGAGGGAACGAGCTCCGACCACCACGACGCCCAATGCAGACCGTGGCGGTATTGCGAAGCAATAAAGACGACGCCCAGGAGCACATAAACGAACAGAGCGAAGGTTTGTGCGATCGTGATGGGCCGGCTGACGCGCTGGGCCGCGGCGTTCCGCCGCCGTAGTTGCGCCCGCCACCATAGCAGGCTCGGTGAGCCCCCAAGCACACCGTGTTCCGATTCGCTGCGCGCGTGTTGGAAGGTCTGCGTCACGAGAACCAGATCGCTGCAGCCGCTGCAGCCATCCACATGGGCGCGCAATTCCGGGCCGCAGCCCTCGGGCCAGTGGCCATCCTTGATCGCCTGCGTGAGTTCGGCTTCGTAGGAGCAAGTGCGGAACATCATGCTTTTCCCCGATCGGCGTCGATCTGCTTGCGGAGCAGCCGTGCGATTTTTCGCCGCGCCCGGAAAAGCAGCAGACGAATGCCACCCGCGCTCAGGCCCGTGATCTCGGAGATCTCGCGGTGCGAATATCCTTCGGCGTGCGCCAGCCAAAGCAACTGCCGCTCGCGCGGGCGCATTTGTGCCATCGCCGGGTCGAGTGTGGCCTGCGATTCGATGCGCGACATTCCATCGCGCGCCGCCAGAAACTGTTCCGGAACGTCTTCAATGCACGCTGCCCATGGCCGTCTCCAGTGGTCCCGCAAGAGGTTAGTCGCTATGCGGAACAGATAGCGCCGGTAGTTCACCTCGCCGCCCTCCGGACGCGATGCACACAGGAAGCGAAGATAACTTTCCTGCATCAGGTCGTCCGCCAGTGCGTGATTCCCGGAGACGCGCATCAGATACGCCCGCAGAGCCGGTGCGGAGCGCTGATAGAACCCGGCGAAAGCATCGCTGTCCATGGGCAGTTCGTCAGATCGCGATGCCACGCGAGCGTCAACATTCGGGATGGCATATTCCCCGGTCGTATCAGGTTTCCTCATGGCCGCATTCCAGAGCAGACCATCGTTTGGCCGCTGCGTGGATCAGGCAGCAAATTGATTCTAGTTTCGGTCTCCGCTATCCGGCATCAGACCGAGATGCCGGGCCAGCACCCAGGTGATTCCCGCCGAGATGATAAACCCAAGGCCGGGCATCAGCACGACCGTGCCGATCACGAGTAAAGCGCCGCTGCCCTCGGGAAGACTGTGGCGCAAGGATAGAAGGCCGACTCCCAGTAGCGTCATCACGATTCCGATCTGCAGCGGCGTCAGCACCCGCGCAACTGGACTTGGAACCGGCGCCTGCCGCTCGAAGCCAACTGCGATCGGCGTCGCTTCCAGGAAACGCTTGCCCGCGTCGGTGCCCATGTAAGTGAGCACTTCCTGGGATGTCCCAAATCTCTCGATCAGTCGGCCATGCACATCCGTTTGCAGTTTGAAGATGCGGTTCCACCGCCGGTTTTCCAGCAGAACATGCGTTAGCCAGAGTAGTGCGCCAAGAATGCACAAGAAAACCAGAAACGGAACCCCATCGTTGAGAAGGTCATGGTCAATTCCCGACGGCCTCTGACCGGACATCTCCGGCCAGAGCTTGCGCTCCAGCGTTTGGCTGGGCTCCTCATGTTCGCCGTGCAGATTGTTAAAGAGATAGAAGTCTGGATTGTGTGCGATCTCGGGATGCGCCTGCAAGAAGCGCCCTAGTTCGGGATTGTTGCGATTCACGTAATCCGTATTCGAGAGCAGCGAAGGGTCCCGGGCCACGACTTCGGCCAGGGTGGGGCTCACGCGCAACTCCTGAAGAAGTTGGTCCTGCAGGGCGGCCAGATCCTTTTCGCTCATCTGCGGAGGATTGGCGGCCACTGCCGGTTGCGCGGGGCGCGACGCCTGAGCAGCGCCGATTGCAGTGAACAATGCTAGAAAAGCTACGACCAACCGAACCATTGCCATGTACCGCCGCTGCTTGTGCATATCGATGTTCCCTTCGTGAGAGAGGTGCCTTGAAGCATCTCTAAGGACACAACGAACGGCGGCGGAAATGGTTAACAACAGTTCTCAGGATTTTGTGGTCCCTCACGCCAGCAGCGGAGCGTTGGCGATTCCCTCGGTCCCAAACACTCTCCGGTAGCGTTCGATCTCCGACGCCGGTCCCAGCGCCTTCGAATAGTTGTCGGAGAGCTTCACCGCCGGCCGCCCCTCGACATTCGACACCTTGCAGATCAGACTGATCGGATCAAAGCCCCCGCCATCGTTGGGATTGCATCCGCGAAAATCATTGGTCAGCAGCGTTCCCCAACCCGCGCTGACCCGAACCCGGCGTTCCGGCGTCCACTTGTTACGATCTTCGAAGTCGGCCGCACTAAGAAAATCTGCAGGCGCTACACCCTTCGCCAGCGTCCCCCCAAAATACGCGTGCAGTCCGAGGATTGCGTCCACGTCCAGCGTGTCCGAGGCGATCAGTAGTTTCTCGCGGGGATCCCTTCCATGGGCCTTCAGCCACGTGATGTATTCATCCCCCGCGATATACGGATCCTTGCTGTCCACGCGCTGCCCGGTCCAGTCCGTCACCCACTCCGGCGCTCCGGCTAGAAACTGTGTCGTACCAAACGTGTCCGGCAGCATCACCCGCAGCGCACCTTCGTAGGTCTGCTGCCACAGTTCCAGCACACGGTACTGCGACGCTTTCAGCGCCACGTCATCCGGCGCGAGCGCGCCCATCACCATCGGAATCTCATGCGCATTGGTTCCAATCGACTCCAAATCGTGCTTGTGCGCCAGAAACGCATTCGATGTCCCGATGAAATTGCTACCCAGATTGGCGGCCATGGCCACGACTACATATTCTTGCCAGAGAAAGCTGTGCCGCCGCCGCGTTCCAAAGTCGGCAACGCTCAGTCCCGGGACGCCGCGCAGCCGCTCGATTTTGCTCCACAACTTGGTCTTGGCGCGTGCATAAAGGATGTCGAGCCCAAACTCGCTCAGCGTCTTCAATTGCGCTCGCGTCTTTAGCTCGTCGAGAATCGCCAGCGCATACAGCTCCCACATTGTGGTCTCGGTCCACGAACCTTCGAAAGTGAGTTGAATCTGCCCGTCACGCACCCGCAATTGATAATCCGACAGCCGGAACTCGTGCTCCAGCCAATCCAGAAACGCCGGCTCGAAAATTCCACGGCGGCCATAAAACGTGTTGCCCGCCAGCCACACCAGTTCCGACTTTCGAAACCGCCGCCCGCGCACGTGCTGCAACTGCACTTTCAGCTCTTCAATGTTGATGATGTCCGCCATCCGCACCGAGGGATGTCGATTTATCAGCGAGAACTCCACGCGCGTCTTGGGAAAATGCTTCCAGATAAATTGCAACATCAGCAGCTTGTAGAAATCCGTGTCGAGCAACGACCGGACAACCGGATCCAGTTCCCAGTTATGGTTGTGCGCGCGTTCTGCAAAGTTGACGATCATCGAAGGAGAGCGGCCCTCACTGCCAGTCTAGAAGTTAAAAGTCTAAAGGATAAGGGATAGGAGTCTAGCCTGTCTTCCCTGGATGTTAGGCGCTATCGAAGGCGTCATCCCGAACCCGGCGCAGTTTAGCCGGGTGAGGGATCTCTCGCGAAGCTCCCCCGAATGCGGCGGCGACTTCCCGCAGACATGGACTTTGGTGTAGTTTCCTTCCATCCCGCCGGGTTCATAATCGGTATGTCCGAATCGCCTCACCTCCGCGGAGAGCATCTACCATGCAGCGCCTTGCACCTGCTTTCGCTCTGTGCCTGTTTCTCTCTTTCAACCTTTCAACCCATGCGCAAAACAACACCGATGACGCGTCCGCCGTGCGTGCCACGGTGACCAATTACATCGAGGCCTATTACACCGGCGACGCCCGCCGCATGGAGCAGACCCTCCATCCTCACTACTTGAAGCACATGATTCATGGGGACATCCCGGTGAGGGAGAGAACTGGTTCGCAGATGGTGCAGGACGTACGCGCCAACAACGCCGCCGAAATTCCCCAGGCGCAACGCACGGAACAGGTGACGGTGCTCGACGTCGCCGGAACGATCGCATCCGCGAAACTCGTCACTCCAGGCTGGGTGGACTACATGACCCTGTCGAAATTCAACGGCGAGTGGAAGATTCTCTCTGTAGTACAGCGAATCGACAACTAGGACCGAATCTGATCGCAACGCTTGCTAACGCCCGGCCCCCGCTTGGCGCGGAGCACCGGCGGCAGCTTGTGCAGGTTCTCGGTGACGGCCCAGATTTGTCTGTCGCCCCGAACAAGAACGGTCCGTGGATCCCGAAAATGTTCGCGTAATACGGAATGTCCTTATCCTGCGGGATGTGGACCCCGCACGGCTTCAAGCTGTGCCGTTGAGGCCGAACTAGAAATGCCGGCTTTACAGTTTGCTGAAAAACTCATTTCGTGGCTCCAGCAAGCGCGCAGCGGCTGAAGCCGAGACTGATTCTGAAGCCTTTACGGTATCGCTGAAGCGATACCCTGATACGAATCGTGAGTTTTTCAGCAAACTGTTTAGCCGCTGGGGCCTCACTCTAACGCTAACTGCGAGACCTGTAAAATCACCCCCATGCGCTTCCTACAAACCCTGGGATGGCTGGCCTGCGTCGTCTATTCGACCATCCCCCTGTTCTGGCTGATGGTCCACCCGCGAGCCCATCGCTGGCGCGCCCGCGAAAGATCGCCCTTCCGCGTCCTGGTCCCTGCCTGGATCGTTATGTGGATCGGCTTGGGCGCATTGACCGGCCCGTGGCGGAGCGCAGCGCTCTTTTCTGCGCCGTGGACTTGGATTCCAGCCGCACTCCTGTTCGCCGCAGGCATTTCCATCTATTCGAGCGCAGGAGCCCACTTCAGCTGGTCGCAATTAGGAGGCCTTCCAGAAGTCCGCTCCGAAAACCAGCACCAACGCCTCGTCACCACAGGCATCCGCTCCCGAGTTCGCCACCCGGTCTATCTCGGTCATCTCTGCGGAATGCTGGCCTGGAGCGTCGGAACGGGCCTCGCAGTCTGCTGGCTGCTCACCGCCTTCGCAATCGCCACAGGCGCAGTAATGATTCGCATGGAGGATGCGGAATTGGAGAAACGCTTCGGCGCCGACTTCGTTACGTATCGACAAAGAGTGCACGCAGTGCTGCCACGGCTCCGCGTATAAACCGTTTATCCTTCGATCAGTCGTTATAATCCAGTCTGGCTGAAAGCTGACGGCTGAAAGCTCCCCATGCGCTTCGAACTCTTCATCGCGACCCGCTACCTGGGCGCCAAGTTGAGGCGTTTTGCGGGCGTTAGCCCGCAGCCGAAATCCCGAGCAACGCGAGGGACCTCCCGATGAGGTTTGAGCTGTTTATCGCGATCCGATACTTGCGAGCAAAAAGGCGCCAGGCCTTCATCGGCATCATCACCGGCATCTCCATCGCTGGAGTCGCTGCCGGCGTCGCGTCCCTCGTCGTCGCCATGGCCATCACCAACGGCTTTCGCCAGGATCTCCAGCAGCGGCTGCTAGGATCCACGTCGCACATCAGCCTGCAGCGCATCGCTGACGACGGCATTAAAGACTGGCCCGCAGTCATGGACCGCCTCTCCAAGCAACCCCACGTCGTCGCGGCCGCTCCGGCAATCTTTGAACAAGTGCTGATCTCACGGGGCCCGCGGGCTCGCGGAGCCGTTCTCAAAGGGATGATTCCGCGCTACGAGCGCAGAGTTGGAGATCTGTTAAATACTGTGAAGCAAGGTTCGGCCGATGAGTTGGAGGACAGCGCTCCGACTCAACCGCAATCTGCCCCACCCGAACAGGTCAATGCCGCCACACCAGCAGCGTCAAAACCAAAGTCAAATGCAGCGGACAGGAGTGTCCGCTCCACACAAGCTGAGTCGACACAATCTCCTGATTCCCTGGCAGGCGTTCAGCAGCGCGTCTCCGCCATGCCTCCCATCGTCCTCGGCAAGGACATGGCCGACAATCTCGGCGCCCGAGTCGGAGACCCTGTCCTCGTCACCAGTCCCCAAGGCGAACTCACCCCCTTCGGCATGGTTCCCAAATACAACCGGTTCCGCGTCGTCGGCATTTTCGCTTCCGGCTTCTTCGACTACGACTCCAGTTGGGCCTTCGTCCGCCTGTCGGATGCTCAGAAGCTGTTCGGTCTGGGCGACCTGATTTCCGTCATCGAGTTCAAAATTGACGACATCTTCAAAGCTGACCAGATCACCACCCAACTCGAAGCCGCCGCCGGCCAAGGCTTCATGGCCACCAACTACCTCGAGCAGAACAAGGCCTTGTTCCATGCCCTTCGCCTGGAGCGGCTGGTCACGTTCATCACCATCGGCCTGATCGTTTTCGTCGCCGCCCTGAACATCCTGATCTCCCTCATTATGATGGTCATGGAGAAGACGAAGGACATCGCCGTGCTCATGTCGATGGGAACGCGCCGGGCCCAAGTCCGTAACCTCTTTATTGCCCAGGGCATGCTGATCGGCGCGATCGGCACCGCGATCGGCCTGGTAGTGGGCTACGCCATCTCCTATGTGGGAGGGCATTACCACGTACTTTCGCTCTCCCCCGAGGTCTACTCGATTGACTACGTCCCCTTCGCCCCGCGGGCAATCGATGGCGTCTGGGTCGCCCTGTTCGCCGTCCTGATCTCGTTTGTGGCGACGCTCTACCCGTCGTGGTCGGCAGCTCGCATCCTCCCAGCCGAGGCGTTGCGCTATGAATGAAAACTTCTATGCCACGGATTTGCCCGGATAATGAAAACGCACGGCTCGCAGCCGGGGGTTGAAGTGGACCGGGTTTGGGGTCGGATCGGTTTGGGAAGGGCACGGCTTCCGCCGTGTCGCTCCAAGCAACAGAGGGTGCGGGCTTTAGCTCTGAGGGAGTTAATGCGTCGGAAATGCGCTCATGTGATTGCAATCACATGAGGACGACGGAGCCCGGTGTACAGTCTTTCGCACGTATTGATTTGGGAGCAGGCAAACCAGAAACGGCTTAAGGCCGATGAGCACTAATCTTAAGAGTCGGCAGATACTGGCCGAACAGTAGGCCTCGATCCTGCGCACTTTAGCCCTTGGAACGAAAGAGACACGACGTGCATCTAACCCAACAAGACTCGATGCTTCGGGTGGAAGGCCTGAAGAAGGTTTTCCGCTCCGGCGAATCGGATCTGGTGCTCTTTGAGAATCTGTCGTTTGAGGTGAAGCGAGGCGAAATGCTCGCCATTGTGGGCGAATCCGGAGCTGGCAAGAGTACCTTGTTGCACATCCTGAGCGCTCTTGATCGTGCTTCCGCAGGTGACGTATACTGCGCCAACTTGCGATTGAATTCTTTATCGCACGACGCCGCCGCCGACTTTCGCAATCGCGAGACCGGCTTCGTATGGCAGTTCCACTATTTGCTGCCGGAATTCACGGCTGCGGAAAACGTCGCCATGCCGCTGCTGCTACGGGGGCAGACATGGCAGCAGGCCGAGCCAGAAGCTTCCCGCTGGCTGCGTGAGGTCGGACTGGAGCAGCGCGCGCATCATCGCTCAGGCGAGCTTTCGGGCGGAGAGCAGCAGCGGGTGGCTCTGGCCCGCGCGCTCATCACGGGTCCCAAGCTGTTGCTGGCCGATGAGCCCACGGGAGACCTTGACGGACACACAGCGGATGCGGTCTTTGATCTAATTGCGCGGTTACATCGCGAGCACCAACTCACCTCCCTCATTGCTACACATAACTTGTCGTTCGCCCGCCGCTGCCACCGTGTATTGCGGTTGCAGCGAGGTCGCGTGGAAGAGATTGCGCCGGAATCGCTGCCGGCCTGAAAGCTGGGAAATGAGAAAGATTAGTAAGACAATGTGCAAGTGCTTGGTTCAAAGAAGTCGACAGGGAAGAACGGGCAAGCGTTCCTTCGGTAACGTGATCAAAGGTTTGTAAAATCGTTTCAGTTCTTTGGTTTTGAGGCCCTTTGATTGCATAATGTAGGGATAGAATAAGGTGAGCAGGTTCAGTAACCGGGTTTGGTAGGTCGGGCAGGCAAAGTTCTTCTCGATCAGGAAGGTCAGGGGGAAGGGGCATTATGTTTGAACGCTATACGGAGAAAGCCAGGCGCGTCATCTTTTTCGCACGCTACGAAGCCAGCCAGTTCGGGTCTCCTTATATCGAGACCGAGCACCTGCTTCTCGGACTCCTGCGCGAAGATAAAGCCCTGACCAATCGTTTCCTGCGCTCCCATGCCTCGGTCGAATCCATCCGCAAGCAGATCGAGGGACACACCACCATTCGCGAAAAGGTCTCGACCTCGGTCGATCTTCCCTTAAGTAATGAATGCAAAAGGGTTCTCGCCTATGCTGCCGAAGAAGCCGAGCGCCTTTCGCACCGGCACATCGGCACCGAACACCTGCTTTTGGGTTTACTGAGAGAAGAGAAGTGCTTCGCCGCCGAGATCCTGCACGAGCGCGGCCTGCGCCTCTCGACCATCCGCGAAGAACTCGCTCGCAGCACGCAGGAAAAAGCTCAGCCGCAGCGCCAGCGTGAAAGTTCGCTGCTGGCGGAATTTTCGCGCGATTTGACCCAAGCCGCCATGGACAGCCAGTTGGATCCCCTGGTCGGTCGCGAAGGCGAGGTTGATCGTGTCATCCAGATCCTCTGCCGCCGCACCAAGAACAATCCCGTCCTGATCGGCGAGCCCGGTGTGGGCAAGACCGCCATCGTCGAAGGATTGGCCCAGCGCATCGCCGACGGCGAAGTTCCGTCGTTTCTCGCCGACAAGCGCATCCTTGCCTTGGACCTGTCGCTCATCGTTGCCGGCACCAAGTACCGCGGCCAGTTCGAAGAGCGCCTCAAGACCATCATGAAGGAACTGATGGAGTCACAGAACTCCATCATCTTCATCGACGAATTGCACACCCTGGTGGGCGCCGGATCAGCCGAAGGCTCCCTGGACGCCGCCAACATCCTGAAGCCCGCTCTATCGCGCGGCGAAATCCAGTGCATCGGTGCCACGACCCCGGGCGAATACCGCAAGTCGATCGAAAAAGACCGTTCCCTCGAGCGCCGATTCCAAGCCGTGAAAGTGCCGCCGCCGAATGAGACCGACGCGATCAAGATCCTCTTCGGCATCAAAGATCGCTACGAGAAATTCCACGCGGTCACCTATACCGACGAGGCCATCAATTTCGCGGTTTCGCATTCGAATCGCTACATCCCAGACCGTTTCCTCCCGGACAAGGCCATCGATCTGGTCGACGAAGCCGGAGCCCGCGTCAAACTGCGCCAGACTTCGCTGCCGGAAGAACTCACCGAAGTCCAGAAGCGCATCAAGTTCATCGTGCATCGCATGGAAAACGCCATCGCGAACCACGAGTTCGAGAAGGCGCGTTTCTACTCTGATGAAGAACGCAAAGAGCGCGAGAACCTGCGCGCCCTGCGCGAAAAATATCATCTGGACGAGTCGTCCACCGGCGTGGTCAACCGCGAAGACATCGAAGACGTGGTCTCGCGCTGGACCGGCGTGCCCATCACCTCGATCAAAGAAGAAGAGACGCAGAAGCTGCTTCGCATTGAGGAAGAGCTGCACAAGCGCATCATCTCGCAGGATAAATCGATCAGCGCTCTGGCGCGCGCCATCCGCCGTTCGCGTGCCGGCCTGAAGAACCCGAACCGCCCCATCGGCTCGTTCCTGTTCCTGGGCCCCACGGGCGTCGGCAAGACCGAAGTCGCGCGCACTCTGGCGCAATTCATGTTCGGCACCGAAAAGGCTCTGGTCCGCTTCGACATGTCCGAATTCATGGAGAAGCATTCGGTCTCGAAGCTGATCGGCTCGCCTCCGGGATACGTCGGCTACGAAGAAGGCGGCCAGCTCACCGAACGCGTGAAGCGTGCCCCCTACTCCGTCGTCCTGCTCGACGAAATCGAGAAGGCGCATCCGGATGTCTTCAACATCCTCTTGCAGGTTTTTGAAGACGGCCAGTTGACCGACGGCCTCGGCAACACGGTCGACTTCAAGAACACCATCATCATCATGACCTCGAACATCGGCGCTCGGCATTTGCAGAAGCGCGAGGGGTTCGGCTTCCAATCGACCAAGGAAGACGTGATCTCGGACAAGGTGGAAGAACTGGTGAAGGGCGAAGTCAAACGCACCTTCAACCCCGAGTTCCTGAACCGCCTGGACGAAGTCATCCTGTTCCTGGCTCTGGGCGAAGCCGACCTGATCCAGATTCTCGAACTCATGGTTACGCAGCTCAATCAGAACTTGGCGCAGAAGGCCATCACCGTTTCGGTGGCCGACGATGCCAAGAAGTGGATCCTCAACCAGACCCTCACTGATCGCAGCTATGGCGCGCGCCCGCTACGCCGCGCGTTGCAGAAGTACATCGAAGACCCGCTGTCGGAGGCGCTGATCCAGGGCACCATCACCACGCGCCCCGCCTTCATTGAGGTCTTCCTGGAAGACAACAAGTTGTTCTACCGCCCCGTCGACGCAGAAAAGGCGGAAGGCGTCCTGTTGTACGAGAAATAAGCAAATGTGGGGACAGCCGCCCTCGGCTGTCCGCCGAGCGCAGCTCGGCAAGGTTCGAGCCGTCAGCCAAAAGCTGACGGCTTTTGCTTTTTGATGAACCCAATGGAAACTTCCCGATTGACCCCGGGTTCAACCTGTGATTAGATGCCCGAATCCTTCGGCGGGCCCAGCGCCAGAGTCCGCCACACTTGGGGCGTGCGACCGAGGTGAAGTATGAAGTCTACTTTGCATGCGGCTCTAGCTGTAAGCGTGCTAGGCCTTGTCGTTTTTGCTTTGAGCCTGGGCGCCAGCGCACGGGATGTCGTCCTGCCCGCTGGTACTCTTTTGCAATGTACGCTCAACGAACCTAACTTCTCCTCGGCCACGGTCGATGTCGGGGACCCCGTTCTATGCCACCTGCGCGGAATCACCGAGTTCGGTCAGCAGGCTTTCCCGCGCGGCAGTTATCTCGTCGGCCATCTCGAAGCGGCCAAGGATCCCGGCCACTTCTGGGGCAAGGGATATCTGAAACTGCAGTTCGATCGCATCGGCGTCCCCAGTAGCGACCTGCCTCTTGAGGCCAAGGTCATCGCCACTCGCAATTACCAGGTCGACAAAGAGGGCAAGATCGATGGCAAAGGACATCCCAAGCGCGACATCGTCGAATGGATGATCCCGCCCCTATGGCCGTGGAAGGTGATCATGCTCCCCGCACGCGGCCCACGCCCCAAATTGAAGGGCGAAACCGTACTTAGCCTGCGCCTCATGGACGACGTGGGGATCCCGCAAGTGGCGCAGACTTTCGGCCCGAGTTGGCACTTCTTTGGCCGGCCGCAGAGCCAGTCCTACCAACCCTCCGTATACGACGACGGCAACCCGAGGCTCATGCTTCGTGACGCTTCGGTCGCCGATCGGACAACAGAGGGCCGGACGAGCCGGGCGGTCCCACAAGCCACCTACGCAAATCTGGTCACGCGCACCGTAACGTCGGCCGCAAACGCTTCTCCCGGCATGCCCGTGTTCGTCCTCAACTCGGGCTCCGTTCTCGCCGTCAGCGGCTACGGCTATCAGGACAGCCGTATCACCTACTCCCTGGTCGGCGGAGGTACTGGCGTCATCAGCACCGACGACATCGACTGGACCAGCACCACCCGCATCAACGCACAACGCGGTGTGCGCGTGACTCTCCACGGCGGACGAATCAGTTCGGAGACCCCGGGATTCTAACCGCACGCGTGAGCCTGCTACTTGGGCTGCTCGTGTGGGGCCGGGTCTGTGACACGACCGCTGAGCGCAGTTCGGCACCTTTGAGCCGCCAGCCAAAATCTGGTGGCTTTTCTTTGGCCGCGTACCTCCGCAAGAACCGGATTACCCGGCAAGAACGGGAAGGGCATGGCTTCAGCCGTGCCGTAAAGCCACGCAGCGAAGTTCGGCTTCAGCCGCTGGGGATTCCACCCTACAGAAATCGGTTTCATTCCTGCGACTTTCGACGGATCAAGTCATCTACAAACCGTCGACTCCCCGCTGTGCCAAGAGGATTCCGATGCACAAAATCAACATCGCCGAAAAATTCTCCAAAATCTCCGAATTCTACAAGCCCCACATCGCCGGCGAACTCAACGGCCAGATGGTCAAGCTGGTCAAAGCCAATACCGAATTCGTCTGGCACCACCATGACAACGAGGACGAAATGTTCCTCGTCGTTAAAGGCCGCTTCCGCATGGAATTCCGCGAAGCCGACGAACTCGAACGTCACGAGTGGATCGAGACTGGCGAGTTCATCATCGTCCCCCGCGGCGTCGAGCACCGCCCCGTCGCCGAACAGGAAGTCTGGATCATGCTCTTCGAACCCGCGTCCACGCTGAACACCGGCAATGTCGTCAACGAACGCACCCAACCCCACCTGGAGCGAGTGTAAGCGCACATCAGCGCGCTACAATCAACTCATGGACCTCACCGTCTATTCTTCCGCCTGGTGCCCCGACTGCCGCGAGGCCAAGCGCTTTCTCGCCAAGCACAACGTTGCCTTCAAAGAAATCGATGTCGAGACCACCCCCGGTGCCATCGACGAAATTGTCAAGCGCACCGGCAAGCGTGCCATCCCCCAGTTCGTAATCGACGGCGAGTGGGTCCAGCCCTATCGCGCCGGCGAAGGCTTCCTCTACGACCAAATGGCCAAGCGTCTAGGGATCAAGACCCCATAGCCTTTGATCTCCCTTAGTGCCCCTTCGTGTCCTTGTGGTTAAAGGTTTTTGCCCGCCCCACCTATCGCCCGTACATCGCCTTCAGTACCGTAGTAAACCCGCGCCAGACGGGCGAAGATACCTACTCCAAGTTCCCAGCCTCCCCAGCGTCCCCCGCTCAAGAGACTGAAACAGAACAACTTGGTGCGAGTTCCGAGGACGCTACTTCGATACTCATGGCCGATCCCCAGATCAACGATCCTGATTCTTCCCCGACCGGCACCCAGCCCTCCCACGAATCCAGCATAGTTTCCGACTGCTGGCAGCAAATGGTACAGGCCGTGTTGGGCGTTGTCCTGCTCCTGGGCGCCCTCGCTATGGTCCACTTCTATACCCCTGCCGCCGCGCTCGGAGAGCCCCCTAGCGACCTTCAAAAGCAGGTCCACGAACTCACCGCGCAGGTCGAACAGCTCAAGCAAGATCAAGCCATGCCCGCCGTGGTCCTGAACCGCTATCGCAACTCCATCGGATACATTTATGGTGTCTATCAGGTCGGCTTCGCGAACCAGCGTCCAGTCGTTCGCGCAAGAGTTTCCGGCACAGGCTTCCTGGTTGGCGACGGCCTCGTGGCCACCAACCGCCACGTCGCCGAGCCCTGGTACGGAGACGCAGAAGCTCAGAAACTAATCGATCAGGGCGCCATTGGAATGCTCGAGAGCCTGGTAGTCTTCTTCCCCGGCTCGCCCACGCCCGTCATTCTATTGCCCGCGTCGGTTTCGAAGACTTCGGATCTAGCCGTCTTGCGCACCGAGAACAACGATGTAGTCCGTGGTCTCCCGATCCTGCCCCTGGCGAAATCGCCCGGCGCTCCGGGACAACTGGTCACGGTGATCGGCTATCCCATGGGCATTGCCGGGATGGTCGCCAAGTCTCCCACGGGAATCTACGAACGCTTGGCCTATCGCCACAATGACATCAGCGCCGCCAGCGAGTTGGCCGCGCTGTCGCTGATTCGCCCCTCTACGACCTGTGGACATCTCGGCGACGTAGTCGGCGACAAACTCATCTACGACGCCCCTACCGCTCACGGCGGCAGCGGCGGCCCAGTCTTCAACACTCGAGGCGAAGTCATCGGCGTGAACTCCGCCTACATGGACGGTTTCACTGGCGGCACTCTCGGCGTCTCCGTGGACTCGCTCCGTCCCTTACTGCAAGAAGCACAAAATCGTCGCTAGACCTGCGCCTCCAATCACCGTTCAATTCATCTTGTAGAGACGTTGCTTGCAACGTCTCTGCCGGCACCGGCAGGACACCATGTAGGACTCCCGTGTCCCGCCGTTTCCGTGGATAATCATCCCGTGCCCCAACTAGAAAACTTTCGCCTCAAGGTCTTCCGCACCGTTGCCGAGCATCTGAACTTCCGCAAGGCGGCAGAACACCTTTTCCTCACCCAGCCCGCCATCACGCTCCAGATCAAGGCCCTCGAAGACGATCTCGGCATCCGTCTCTTCGATCGCGCCGGCAATCGCGTCGCCCTGACTCCGCAAGGATCTCTGCTGCTCACCTACGCCAAGAACATAGCCGCCCTCGTTTCCCAAGCCGAGCAACAACTCGGCGCGCAAGATGGCAAAGTCTCCGGAGATTTGTCCCTCGGCGTGTCCACCACGATTGCGCAGTATGTTCTCCCCCGCCTGCTCGGGGCCTTCCTCGACGAGCATCCCCGCGTTCAGTTCTCGCTCCACAGCGGCAACACCGCAGAGATCGTCCATCTCCTCCTCGACAACAAGCTCTCCATCGGCCTCATCGAAGGCCCAGCACGCGACCGCGGCATTCGCACCGAACCTTTCATGCAGGATGAACTGGTCCTCATCATGCCGCCTGCCTTTGCCCCCGATCACATGTCTCGCGCCCAGCTCCTCGCTTCAAATCTTCTGATGCGGGAACAAGGTTCCGGCTCCCGTCGCGTCGTCGAGATCGCTCTGGAGAACGCTGGCCTCAAGCTCAAGTCGTTCAAGAACGTCATGGATCTCGATTCCACCGAAGCCATCAAGTCCGCGGTCGAAGTCGGCCTCGGAATCGGATTCGTCTCCCGCTGGGCCATCTCCAAAGAACTGGAACTGGGTGCGCTCAAGGTTGCGGAAGTTGCCGGCCTCAAATTTGACCGCCACTTTTCGCTGATTTCGCGCACCGGCCCCGAGCCTCAAGGCCCAGCCGGCGCATTTCGCACTTTCGCCCTCGAGCGTGCCCGGCTTCTCGCCGACACTGCGCGGAAACCCTCCCGTTCCACCAAGTCCGGGCGATAAGCCCATCTAATCGCTCATCAAAACTACTGCTTGGACCTGCTACGTCCTTGCTGTCAGACTCTCTCCGTGAGCAAGACCATATTCATTCTGGCCCTCATCCTCGCCGCTACCGGCCTGGTTTCGCCGCCCTTCGCCCTCTTGGGCGGCCTCATCTACGGATTCGCCGCCGTCCATCCCTTTCACGTCGAAAGCAAACGTCTGGCCAAATTTCTCCTGCAAGCTTCCGTAGTCGCCCTTGGCTTCGGCATGAACCTGCAGCAGGTTCTCCAGGCTGGACGCTCCGGCTTTCTTTACACTGCGGTCAGCATCACTTCCGTCATGCTGGTCGGACTGGCCTTCGGCTATCTGCTCCACGTCGGAAAGAAATCTGCGTTCCTGATCAGCGCGGGCACCGCCATTTGCGGCGGCAGCGCCATTGCCGCCGTCGGCCCGATTGCCGAAGCCAGCGAAGAAGAGATGGCAGTCTCCCTGGGAACGGTCTTCATCCTCAACTCGGTCGCGCTCTTCCTCTTTCCCCTCATCGGATATGCATTTCACATGACCCAGTCGCAATTCGGTCTATGGTCGGCGCTCGCCATTCACGACACCAGTTCGGTAGTGGGCGCGACCGCCAAATACGGCGCCACGGCCCTTGCCGTCGGAACCACCATCAAGCTGGCACGTGCTCTCTGGATCGTTCCTCTCTCTCTCGTCACCGCTGTCACTCTGAAGAGCAAAGCGCGCATCCAGTGGCCCTGGTTCATCCTGTTTTTTTGCCTTGCCGCGCTGTTGAATACCTTGCTGCCTGCATTCCATCCGGCCTTCGCGGTGCTGAATCATCTCGGCAAGATCGGCCTGACCGTGACCCTTTTCCTGATCGGCACCGGTTTGAACAAGGAAACCCTGAAACGCGTCGGCACCCGTCCCCTGCTCCAGGGCCTAGCCCTCTGGATCCTCGTCGGCGCCTCGACACTGGCTCTCATCCTCTTCAATTGGATTGGTGTGTAAGAAGTTTCCGTGCTCACTTGCAGGACCTTGCCGTATGAACGGCACGCCCGAGAGGGGCACGTACTGGACAAGCAACGCACCAGACCGGCACGCCTGGGAAGGGCACGGCTTCAAAAGTCGCGGAAAAACTACAAATATATGCACCACCGTGGAATAGCGGCCCTTCGAGGGCGTGGACTGGCGATTTTGGGGCGACAAGGTTTTCATGGGGACGCTGAGGCAGGGCGCGCGTAGGGGCGCGCGTATTTTCCGTCGGAGGAGGTCAGCCCTTACTTGGGATTCTTGAAGGCAATCGATCCGGCGAAGGGGCAGGTCCAATAGAAGTTTGAGCACACTTCGGCCGCATGGTCGGGAGTGCTTTCGATGGCCGGAGGTCTTGTGCTCTCCGGCGGTGTCGAAGAGAATCTGATCGCCTTTAACGCGGCATCGGGCAAGCCGCTGTGGCACTTCCAGATGGGCGGCGCGGTTTACGCCGCGCCAATGGCGTTTGCGGGCGATGGCAAGGAATACGTGGCAATCGCTGCGGGTAGCGCGGTGTATGCGTTCGGCCTGCCGTGAGAACCGCAGCTTAAATGGGCAGTTTCCGACGCACTATTCCGGCCAACGTTGCCAACCCCATCCCCAGCAAGCCCAGAGTGCCGGGTTCTGGGACGGTCGACGTGCTGCTGCAACCGCCTCCGATGACGTTGTTATTCAGCG
>OBLW0100000340.1_pt1 | contig 39828 bp, 25 predicted proteins | sample 1520161 | NCBI WGS metagenome assembly OBLW01 (sample SAMEA3539309, study PRJEB22396) | soil metagenome | biome: tundra; feature: field; material: soil | place: USA | collected 2010-05 | depth 0.15 m
AAGCTTCCGGGAGCGAAGGTTCCCGGCGTCCCGGTAGTGTTAGCGGCAAGAGCGAATGACTGGTAGTAGAAAGATGCGCCATCGCTAGCCTGGTTCCATACATATTGCTGAGGTTCGGTGATTTTTCGCAGCGAGAAACCCCCGCGAATCACTGTCTGACTCCTGAATATTCCGCCCAGGAAACCGCTGCCCGATGGGTTCCACGCAAAACCAATTGCCGGCTGCGGAGACACGTTCCAGGCATTGTAGGGATGGGAATTCTGTGTGAGCATGGGATTCAGACCGTTTGGATCTGTCGTGAAAGAACCGGGATTGAAAAGATTGTTAATCCCAGATGGGCCGTAAATACCCGCTGGGCTGGCTGAGTGATACAGGTTGGAGAGATCTTTGTCAGCGTGGGTAAAGTCCCAGCGGAGCCCGTAATTGAGCGTGAAATTTGGTCTCACTCGATAGGAATCCTGGAAGAACACACCCTCGGCTCCTACTAACTCATCGAGATTGTACCTTCCAATCTGGGGCACATAATTATGCTGTTGCGGGACAAACGCGTAACTTCCGCCGACACTGGAAATCCGGCCCGCCAGAATCGCGTACAGCTCTTGGGCTTCCAGTTGCTGGCCCGTACTTGCGCCTGGGAGCGTGGCTCCCGATCCGGAGATCGTAAAAGCGTTCTGGGCCGGATCTCCGCCTGCAAGGCCGAAGGTGGTGACTGGATATCCGAGTTCGGGGTTGTAATAGTGGTCCTGCTCGCGCCACCACGAGAAGCCATAGTTTAGGGTGTGCGCCCCGTGTTGCCAGGTCATGGTATCGGAGGCGTTAAACACAGGGTATTCGGTATTGATGCCGGAGTAAAAAATCGTCCCTGACATTTGGGCGGGATATTGCCCGCTTGCCAAGCCTACGACTGTTGGATAATTCCAGATCAACTGTGGACTGGAAGCGCTGAGGGGCGGGGCATTATAAGCGCCAAGATTGCTGTTATACAGGAAGCCACCGCGAAACTCGTTGATCAAGTTCGGCGATAGCGTCCAGTCAAACCCCAGCCCCAAGGTATAGCTTTTGTCCTTGTTGCCAGCTCCGGTCTTGGCAAAAGCCGAGCCAGGAAAGTCGGGAGGATTCTGGCCTGGAAAATTGTCTTTGGTCATATTCCAAGCTACGTTGAAACGCATTTTTTGCGAGGCAACGTAGTCCACGCGAACTGCCGGAAAGTAACTCGTCTGGGCGTTGTTCACCTGCCAATTGAGTCGATCGAGATTGGGATCGCCCAAGGCACTTGGGGACACTTGCCCTGCAGACGCCGCTGAGTTGGCTGCCGCCAACACCGACGACGGGCAATAAGATGCAGGACAATTCAGCACCGCAGTAGGCAGGTTTGCACCGGGATTCGATGTGTTGTAGTTCTGCGCTAGAGTGAAGAGATTTACCGTTTGGCCGTTGTATGTAAAGTTGCCCGCTTGCGCTGCGGAACTGAAAAGGTAATTCACGGTAGAGTACGAGCCGGGCTGCTTCCTCTCCGCGTAGCTGCCAAAAAAGAATAATTTGTCTTTGATAATCGGGCCGCCGACACTCGCTCCAAAGTCATTGAGGTGGAGCAGATTCTTGGTCACCGGACTCGACGGATTTATCGCGGTAAGAGTGTCATTGATCCAACTGTTGGCGTTTAGTGCATCATTCCTGAAGTCTTCGTAAACTCTTCCGTGGAATGCATTACCGCCGCGCCGAGTGACGAAATTGAGCTGCATGTTCGCCTGGCCAAACCCTTGGTCCAGGTTGAGCTGTTCAGTTTGTACCGTCATCTCTTGAATCGATTCCAGCCGCGGCGAGACGATGGGCGCGGAATTTCCTCCGAACTTCATCCTGCTCGGGCTCCCAATCACTCCGTCGATGTTATTTCCCTGAGCGATAGCCGGAAGGCCGTCGTAGGTTCCCGCCCCGGCTACAAAGCTGGATCCCGGGACCAACTGGGAGAGTTGCGTCAAATCCCGCCCTTCAATAGGCAGGTCCTCAATTTGCTTCAAATCGACAGTGGTGCCAATGGCATTGGAACTCTCCTCGACCACTGGCGTAGCGCTGGCCTCCACTTGCATCGTTATGGTAGTTGCGCCGATTTTGAGCGTGGCGGTAATATCGGTCGTCTGCGCGGCTTGCGACACCACGCTGCCGAAAACCTCCTTTTCGAAGCCACTTTTAGAGATTGTCAGACTGAACTTGCCGAGAGGGAGGTTCACGAACGTATAAGTTCCTCGGTCTCCCGTTACAGCGGCACGGATGTCGCCCGCCGTAAGGTCCCGAAGTTCTAGTTGCGCGCCCTGCACCACTCCGCCACTGGGATCAACTACGCTGACAGTCACCGTTCCCTCAGAACCGCGCTGCGCCCAACTTCCGGGGACGGCGCATAGCGCCAGCACAATCAGCAGAATTGTTCGCACGCCACCCAATACGCTACGCGAAGATGCAGGAAACATTTTTGTCCTCCTACGGCACCAAAAAGGCTATTGCGCGATTTCGTACACCGTACCGCGCAATGTCGCCCTGAGAACGTCACGCCAATCATTCAACGGCAGTCCCAGCTCAATCGAACCAGCCTGACTTGGGGCAAGCAACGTAGCAAGCGTTTACCCATGGTTGGATTTTGTATACTTTATGCGCTCCGTTTGTCAACTATATTATTATTCTGATCGCACGCATGAACAGACCCGTTTCAGCCGCCCGCTGGTCGATCCCACAACCCTCGGATACGCGCGCAGGCCGGGACGCTTTCCCCAAGAAGATGGCATGGGGTTGGGTGAACCCGGCTCACTTCCCTCGGAATCTTTCGGTGCAGTACTCTGCGGCTCCGGCGATCAGTGTCGGGAAATCGTTTGCATGAAATCTCTCGCCCACATTTCAAGAAGAGATTTGCTGAAGTACTTGGGCTCAGTCGGGATCGGGATCACCGCCAATCGCCGCGTCTGGCCAGCGCCGCAGCCCACCAATCCAGTGATTTTCGTTGATGTGGCCCGTTCGGCGGGCATCACGTTCCAGCATGACAACGCGGCATCCCCGGAAAAGTACCTGATCGAGACTATGGGCTCGGGCTGTGGCTGGATTGACTACGATCAAAATGGTCTGCTCGATTTCTATCTACTAAATGGCGCCGCTACTCGCGTGTACAGCCCGAAGCAGCCTTTGCGAAGCGCGCTTTACCGGAACAACGGAGACGGTACCTTCACCGACGTGACCGGCAAAGCGGGCGTCGGCGCCGAGGGTCTATTCGGCATGGGCGTCGCCGTGGGCGATTATGACAACGATGGATTCCCCGACTTGCTCGTGCTGGGGTACGGCCGATGCATCCTCTATCACAATAACGGGGACGGCACCTTCACCGATGTGACCGCGCGGGCCGGCGTTGAGAATTCCGACCGCTGGGCATCAAGTGCCGCATGGTTCGACTACGACAATGATGGTCGTCTGGATCTGGTCGTTGCCAACTATGTGGACTGGTCGCCTGAGCGCAACTTCTACTGTGGGGATGAAGGTCCTGGACTGCGAAGCTACTGTCACCCAGACGATTTTCACAGTCAGCCTCCGACTCTTTATCACAACAACGGGGACGGCACTTTCACCGACGTCAGCAAACTTTCTGGGGTCGGGTTGAAGGGAGGAAACGGCCTCGGTATCGTCACGTTCGACTACGACAATGACGGCTGGCAAGACATTTTCGTTGCCAACGACCACATGCCGAATTTCTTGTTTCACAACAACCGCGACGGCACTTTTCGCGAAGTGGGATATGCGGCTGGCGTTGCGGTTAGCTCGGACGGCCAGTTCGAGGCTGGCATGGGAACTGATGCCGCTGACACCACGAACAATGGCCGCATGGACCTCATTGTTGCTCACCTCGACATGCAACTCGCACGCTTCTATCAAAACCTTGGAGACCAAACCTTCGATGACGCAACTTTGCGCTCGAAGATTGGCTATGCAACCTACCACATGAGCGAGTTCGGCGCCCGCTTCATGGACTACGACAACGATGGCGCGCGCGACCTTTTCATGGCCAACGGACACGTACTGGACAACATACAGCGTTATCACCCCGACTGCCGGTACGCTGAGCCAAAGCTGATGTTTCGCAATAACGGACATGGAATTTTTGAAAATGTGAGTGATCGTTTGGGGCCTGATTTTCAGCTGCCCCGAGTGAGCCGAGGTGCTGCCATTGCCGACTTCGACAACGACGGCGATCTAGACATTCTTGTAAACAATAACGGCCAGGCGCCTCAACTGCTGCGGAACGATGGCGGCAATGCCAAACACTGGCTGGAGATCTGGCTGATCGGAACGAAATCTAACCGCGACGGCGTCGGTGCGCGGGTGAAGGTTTTCGCCGGAGAACTTATCATCTACGACCAGCGGAAGGGCGGCATGAGCTACCAATCGGCGCAGGACCCACGCCTCCATTTTGGATTGGGGCAACGCTCGTCTGTTGATGCGATCGAGATTCTCTGGCCAAGCGGAATAACAACGAGGCTGGCAAATCTCAAGGTCGACCAGATACTTGCAGTCAGAGAAGGCACGGGGATCGTCGACCGCTCTTTTCCTCGGATCAGCCAGAGGTAATCGCTCAAAGGAGGGTAGACACTTCTCGGGCAGCCCGAGTGGCAGGATCGTGCCATTCACCACCTTTTTCTGATTTTCGCCGAGAACCGTCGCCGCTTGCTCAAATGCGAAAGGTCGCCCTTCTTGAGCGCCAATGCGGTAGCGGATTCCATGCTGGAATGGATATCACTTTACGAGTCCGTCGCGGTCATTCGTCCCCATCCCCATCCTTGCGGCTTCACGATCCACGTCGCCACGCCCGAGGCCGCCCGACTTTACTTGCAGGAGCATCTCTTCGGCTTTTTATCTTGTCTACATTCTTCTTTGTCAAAGGATGCGTGAAAGTTCCAGCAGCCTTTGCTTCGGTGACCATTCCCTTGGTTGGTTCCTCAAGCTTACTCATTTCACTTCTACATTTTCATATCCCGCCTTGCGGTCTCCCGGAGCAGATCGGATCTTCTCAGCCTGACTCCGATTGATTTCCGCCAGCGCAGCCAGCGCCATCTGCGCTTGTGAGATCTCTCCCCGCCGCTGATAAGCCTTCGCGAGGTTGGCGTAAACAGATGGCGTCCCGGGCTCAAGCTGGCGCGCTTTTTCCAGATGCGCGATAGCATCCTCAAGGCGGCCAGCCATCAGATAGAGGCTGCCAAGCGCAATCTGCGAAACCGCATCGTTTGGTTGTTGCACCACCGCCTTTTCCAGAATGGATTGCGCCTCTACGAAGTCGGGCTGACCTGGGCCGACTCCCGAGCGAATTAGAGCTTCCGCCAAAACCGTCAACAGGGCGTGATTTTCATAACCCTTGTTGACGCCTTCCCGCGCGGTTCCGATCGCCTGAGGGATGTTTCCCCCGATCAGTTCTTCGTGTGCCGTCGCCAGGTAGCCTATCTCGCTTCCTGGTGCAAGTTGACTCGCCCGCTCGAAGTCGCGTTTTGCGTTATCAAGATCGTCGAGCTGGATAAGAAACAGGGCCCGTTCGTAGTAGAGCCGCGACGATCGCGGAAGATTGCGCAGCCCGATGCCGACGACGGTGAGGCCCAGGGTGTAATCCCGATGGTTCATGCAGGCATCCGCGACGAACGCATAAAGCTTTTCGTTTTGTGGCGACAACGCAGACGCCTTTCGCAGAGAAGCCAGCGCTTCTTGCGCTTGCGCGTTTCCGATGTATGCTTGAGCCAGCAGGTTCTCTACATCCACGCTGTCGTGTCCGGCCGCACGCAGTCCGTGCAGAACCTCGATACCCTGTTCGAATTGACCGGTCCCGACATAGCAGAGCGCCAAGTTGAAATTCGCCGCGTATGTGTTAAGCACTCGCCCCCGCGCTGCCAGCAGATGGGGGATGGCCTCCGAGAAAGAACCAGCGCGAGTAAGTGCAGTTCCCTTCCGCAATTCTTCTTCGGCTTGCTCTTGCGAACCCGAAGTCGCATCGCGTTCTGCAGATTGAGCCACTTGATTCGGACTGGCCGGGACTTGCTGTCTTCCAGGTGCAAATTGCGCTTGGCTTGGCAAGCCGGCGGTCAACAAGAGTCCGGCGGCAGCCACGATCCTTGCACGGTACCAATTGGAATCATGACTTTGCGACTTCATCTGTTGACCCGGAAATCAACTCTCTTTTTTCTCTGCTTTCTCTGCCGCCTACCTCCATCTACTCTCACCCTCGACAATTGTGATGTAACGATCGATCGGTAGTTCCGTAAATCGTTCCGTTTTGCCGCTCGGTTGCGGCCACTGTATTTCCAACCAGTCGATTTTCGTTCGCTTGCCTAATCCTAAAACCATGCGCGGATCATGAGATGAAAGGTAGCTGCCTCCACCTACCTTGAATTGATGACGCTTAAAGTCGCCTGATTGATAGGTAACTCTGGCACCGATGGCATCGATATTAGCCTTCGTGCCCACGAGCCGCACCCCCAGCCAATGGTTCTGGCGGCCGATATTATTTCGCAGAAGAACGGGAGCGGCATTATTCTGCGCCACAAGCACATCCACCGAACCATCGTTGTCGAAGTCGCCCAGGGCTAGTCCACGCCCGGAAAGCGGCTTTGAAAAAATGGATCCGCTCCGCTGGCTGACATTTTCAAAACCTTTGCCACTATTGCGAAACAGCAGCATGGGTTCGAGAAATTTCACGCCTAGCACTCGTTTGTCGACCGTGTCATCGGGATGGCCGTTACACAGAAGCAGGTCGAGATCGCCGTCGTTGTCGTAATCGAAAAATTTCAGTCCCCATCCGCTCATCAAACGCGTGGCCGCGCCGATGCCGGTCGAAAGGGCCGCGTCGCTGAAAGCCTCGTTCTTGTCATTGTGGTAGAGCGAATACATCTCGTGATCCACATTAGCCTCGAACAGATCGATCCATCCATCTTGATCATAGTCAGCGGCATCGACTCCCATGCCGGAGCGCGGTTTGCCAAAGGCATTCACTCCAACACCAGACAGCATTCCGATTTCTTCAAATCGTCCTTTGCCGCGATTGGCAAACAGGAAGTTTGGAACGGTATCGTTGGTGACGTAGAGATCCATCCGTCCATCATTGTTTAAGTCGGCGGCGACCACTCCCCACGCCTTTGCCAGGGACTGCGCAATACCGGATTCTTTGCTCACATCGGTAAAGGTGCCATCGTCATTGTTGTGAAAGAGCCAGCATGGCATTGGATCGTAGATGCTGGGAATGCAGTAGAAACGCTCGTCCGTCAGACGGTCGCCGCAGAACTTCAGCTTGGTCTTGCTGTAGTCGACAAAGTGGCAGACGAATAGATCGAGCCGTCCGTCGTTGTCGTAATCGAACCAGACGGCGCTGGTGGCCCAGCCTGGTGCCGCCACCCCAGCTTTCGCAGTGACATCGGTGAAAGTGCCGTCTCCGTTATTGCGATACAGGATGCTGTGGGGATATTGCGTGACGTAAAGGTCCGGAAAGCCATCCCCGTTATAGTCGCCTACTGCGATTCCCATCCCGTAAGCGTCACCAGCCACGCCGGCTTTATGTGTCACGTCAGTGAAGGTGCCGTCGCGGTTGTTGCGGTAGAGGGCGTTATGCAGGGATTGAGGTGGCACATAGAAGTCGCAGGGGCCACTGTTCACCAAATAGATGTCCATCCAGCCATCGTTGTCGTAATCGAGGAATGCGCAACCGGCTCCGACAGTCTCTGGTAAATGGGCCATCGGAGAGCGCCCATTCACATGGACCCAGGAAATACCACTAGCCGAGGCAAGAATTTCTTCGAAGGCAGTAGGGGAGACTTCAGGCCGCGGATAGGCCGACCCCGGAAACAGGCTCTCGGCACCCAGCGCGCTGCCCATTCCCATCCAACCCAACGCCTGGAGAAAACGACGGCGAGAAGTCAGATTCCCAGCACTTCGACGTTCGGCCATTCACTGAATCTCCGCTCGAGTCACCGGGGCGTCTGCGCACCCATCGGCCGCCTCGCCGAAGCTTCGCGTTGCAGCGCCATTTCCCGCTCCGCTTCCGGCTTGCGCCCCGTGCGAGCATAGGCGGTGGCTAACTGGTAATGCCCCGCCGGATCTCCCGGCTGCATTCTTGTATAGTTTTGCAGCGGCGCGATTGCTTCCGCGAACTTTCCTGCCGAGTTGAGAGTCATTCCGAGCGCCAGATATGCCTCCTGAAAACCTTCGTCGAGCTTGGCCGCGAGCGAAAAGTGTCCGATGGCCTCGTCCCATTGCCCAGCTTGACGTGCAATCTCCCCCAGCATGAACTCCGCTGAAGCGTTGTCGGGATCAATCTTCAGTTCTTCATCGAATTCTGTCTTGGCATTTTCCGCTTCCGCTGGCGATTTCGAAAGAAAAATCCGCCCGAGTCGATAGTGAATGCCATGCAATTTTGGTTCCTGCTCGAGGATTTTCCTATATTCGGCGATGGCCCTATCCCAGTTTTCCTGCGACTCGAAAGCTTCTGCCTCAAGCTGCTGCGCCTGATGCGAGCTCGGCGCCGTGGCGGCCAGTTCTTGCGCCGCCCGCGAAGCAAGTTCCGAGTAGAGGTGGGTGGTGCTGTAAAGCACATCGGGATCGTGCGGAAATTCGCGGTTGAGCAGCAGCAGCGCCGCTACTGCGGTTTCAGTGCGGTCCAGGCTCATGGCGCAACGAACCGTCGACATTTCCACGCGATATTGGATCTGCCTGTTGGTAGCATGCGCTGCAGCTTTCTTCAGAACGGGCAAGGCCTCGCGGCAACGCCCTTTCGACGCCAGGCTGATGCCCTGTTCGGCCGAGGACGAAGCCTCCCCTGTCGCGGCCTTCGGCGGCACCTGCGCAGCCGACAACGCCAAGAGAAGTGCGCACGCGCAAAAATCGAAAAAACACAATTGAAAGAATCTAGCCATGAGAAATGTGGAATCCGACCGTCAGCGCTCCGCGAAGTATCGCTGCGAGTTCCGACGGTCAGCGCCCAACTGAAGAGTACTTGATCCAACCGACGGTTCTGCCAACTCGCCAAAAGTCAATGGTAGTGTATACAATATCCATTATCGAGCAAGATTTGGGAGATTGAATTGGAGGAATAAATAAAAAATGATGCGCTTCGCGGATTTCTCTCGCAGGCAATTTATGACTTCAGCCGCCGCCGCGGCAGGCTCAGCTCTGATCCCACGAGCCTTGACCGCAACTCCACTGCAAGATCCTGTCGTGAATACAACTCAGAAAGGCGGCAAATCCGTCAGCCGCGAGAAAATTCCCTGGAAAGCGCGACCATTCCCCATGAAGCAAGTACGGTTGGGTGAAGGTCCGTGCAAAGTGGCAATGGAAGCCGACCGGCAATATCTGCATTCGCTTCCCCCCGAGCGCCTTTTGCACACCTTTCGGATCAATGCCGGCATCCCTTCCTCAGCACAACCACTTGGAGGATGGGAAGCTCCCGATTGCGAACTTCGCGGTCACTACGCCGGCGGGCACTACCTCTCCGCCTCAGCCCTGATGTATGCCAGTTCAGGAGACGAAGACCTCAAGAACAATGCCAATCGCGTCGTCGCTGAACTCGACAAGTGCCAGAGTGCACTGAAGAGTGGTTATCTCAGCGCGTTTCCCGTTGAGTTCTTCGATCGGCTTCGCGAGCGTCAAAGAGTCTGGGCTCCCTTCTATACGATTCACAAGATTATGGCCGGCCTCCTCGATATGTACGTCTATTGCGGCAACGAGCAGGCACTCGACATGGTTCAGAAAATGGCAGACTGGACGGCTGGCTATACCGGGTCGCTTAGTTACGAGCACATGCAGCGCGTGTTGGGTACGGAATTTGGTGGCATGGGCGAAGTCCTCTCGAATTTATACGCGGTGACAGGCAAAGACTATTACCTTGAAGTCGCGCAGCGCTTCGATAAAAAACAATTCTTCGATCCCCTGGCCGCTCATCGCGATGAACTCAAGGGTCTGCACGTCAACACGCACATTCCGCAAGTGATTGCCGCAGCCCGGTACTACGAACTTACTGGCGACCGACGCTATCGCAACATCGCAGAATACTTCTGGAACGAAGTGGTCAGTGAGCGCACCTATTGCACGGGCGGGACCAGTAACGGCGAGTCCTGGAACACTGAACCCGGCATACTTTCGACGCAGCTCAGCACGAATACGACGGAATGTTGTTGCGCATACAACATGATGAAGCTGACGCGGCACTTGTTCGGCTGGACACCCGATGCCAGTCTCATGGATTACTACGAGCGCACCCTGTTCAATCACAGACTGGGCACCATAAACCCCGAAGACGGGACCATGATGTACTATCTCCCGCTGGCGTCTGGCTACTGGAAAACTTTCGGCAAGCCGTTTGACGCTTTGTGGTGCTGCACCGGAACCGGATCGGAAGAGTACGCCAAACTGACCGACACAATCTACTTCCATGACGACGATTCGTTCTATGTGAATCTGTTCATCGATTCACAATTAGAATGGCCGGAAAAAGGCTTGCGTGTAAGGCAGGAGACGCGCTTCCCGGAAGAGCAAGGCACAACCATTACCATCTCCGCCAAGAACCCAGCACAGCTTGCGATCAACCTTCGCATTCCTTATTGGGTAGAGGGCGGCAGCGTAAAAATCAACGGCGCTGCTCTGCCCGCGTTTGCCAGTCCGAGCAGTTATCTCACCCTGAACCGCCTCTGGAAAAGTGGCGACAAAATTGAACTCAGCCTGCCGATGGGCCTGCATATCGACACCATGCCCGACAATCAGACTATCCAGGCCGCGATGTACGGCCCCCTGGTGCTGGCCGGGCGCTTTGAGGCAGTCACGAAAGAGATGACTTATGGCGATTCCGAGCCGAAACCGGGAGGTGAGAAGAAAGTACCGGACATTCTGGCTGACGCCGGCAACCCAACGGCATGGATTGAACCCGATGCGAAGCAGCCCCTTATATTCCAGACGGTCGGACAATCGCAACCGCTGACCATGGTACCTCTGTACAAAGTGATTCACGAGCGCTACGCCGTCTACTGGAAGGTTGACAACAAGACCACGTAGGCAACCGTCTCCTTCACGATTTCTTGATCGTTACTGTCGTCGAGCTTTCCTGTTTGTAGACACGAAACCCTCCGCATCGGAAGGAAAAGTCATGACTATTTGCGTTCGGCCGACCTTGGGCTGCGTCATCTTGCTTTGTGTACTGACAACGATATTTCTGAAGTCTTCATGCGCTCAAAGCAGCGGGTCGACGCCAGCCTCTGTCGAGAGTCGCCGCCAGGAACTGCTCTCCCTGTTCGACGAAGAATGGCAATATGAGCTCCGCACCAATCCCGAGCGGGCAACCATGTTGGGTGACGGCCGCTACAACGATCGTCTGAATGACAACTCGACCGAGTTTTTCCAGGCCGATATCGAGCAGAGAAGCAAATTTCTGACGCGATTTCGAGCGATCGATCCCTCAGGCTTCTCGCGGCAAAACACACTGAGCTACGCACTAATGATCCGCGAACTCCGCCAGGAGATCGAAGGTGCGCAGTTCAAGCCCTGGGAGACGCCGGTGAATCAGATGGGCGGCGTACATCTCGAACTGCCGGGTCTGGTCGAATTGACCCCTTTTAATTCAGTTGCTGATTACGATCATTACCTGCTACGTCTGCACCAGGTCCCGCATGCGTTCGACCAAGTGACGGCAAACATGCGGCAGGGCATGCGCGATGGATTGATGCCTCCGCGCTATCTTCTTGAAAAGGTTGCGGCCGAAGCAGAGGACGTGGCAAACAAGACCGGGGAGAATAGTCCATTTGCCAAGCCCGTAAAAGAGTTCCCTTCAAGCGTGCCCTCGTCCGAACAGAAGCGGTTGAGGGAGGCTGTGCTCGCGGCCATTACCGGCCAGATCTTGCCCGCCTATCAGCATTTTGCCGCCTTCGTTCGCGACGAGTATGCGCCGCGCGGCCGCATGGACCCTGGAGTCTGGTCTCTTCCCGACGGAGCGGCACGCTATCGCTTCGCTATCCGCCGCATCACCACCACCGACCAAACGCCGGAGGAGATCCACGCCCTCGGCCTGAAGCAGATCGACGAAGTCGAAGCCGAAATGCTTGCCCTTGCGCACAAGATGGGATTCAAGGACTTGGCGAGTCTCAACGAGCACATCAAAAGCGACCGACGCTTCTACGCAACCTCCGGTCAGAAGGTCCTCGATCTTTATACAAACTACGCGCGCAGCATGGAGCGCGAATTGCCGCTGCTCTTCGGTCATCTGCCCAAGAGCAAGCTCACGGTCATTCCCATGGAAGCCTCGCGCTCCAAGAATGCGGTGCCTGCGGATTATTCGGATGGCACTCCCGATGGTTCGCGTCCCGGTCACATCAACGTGAATGAGTGGGATCCCGAGCATCGGTTGGTGCTGAACATCGAGGCCATCGCCTACCACGAAGGTATTCCCGGCCACCATCTGCAGCTTTCGCTGGCCCAGGAGATGGGGAATCTGCCTGAATTTCGGCGCCACGCCGGTTACACCGCCTTCGTGGAAGGCTGGGCGCTCTACGCGGAACGGCTGGGAAAGGAAGTTGGCCACTACCAGGATCCCTACAGCGATTACGGGCGTTTAGAGAATGAAATGTGGCGCGCCATTCGCCTGGTCGTCGATACGGGTGTGCATGAAAAACATTGGTCTCGCGAGCAGATGGTGGAATACTTCCATCGCTACACTGCCATGGATGAGCCGAACATCCAGAGCGAAGTCGACCGTTACATCGCGTGGCCCGGGCAAGCCCTGGCTTATAAATTGGGACAATTGGAGATTCTTAAACTGCGGGATGAGGCAAAACAAAAGCTTGGCGATAAGTTCGACATCCGCGCCTTCCACGATGAAGTGCTGGCCAACGGTGCGCTGCCTCTCGATGTACTGGACTCGGAGGTGAATTTCTGGATCAACGGTCAGGCAACGCAGTAGATCGCGTGCTGTCGCGAAACGAATGGGCCCGTGTGTCATAGCGGAGAATGTTTGCTCATGTTGCATCCTATTTGCGTACGAGTTGCGTGCAAATTTCCTTCAGGATTGCTTTATGGAGCGCAGAGAATTTTTGAAGAAAGCAGCAGCAACTACGGTGGTTACTTCTCTGAGCGCAAAGCTGTTGCGCGGCGCGACCGATTCCTTCCCTTATCGCTGGGGCACTCGGGAGAGAAAGTTTCCCTCGTGGGGCTTGGCGGTCATCACATCGGCAGGGGATCGGAAGGAGGCACTGCTCTCCGCCAGCAAGCAACGCAAAATCCGCTACATCGGATTTACCGGACACAAGAGTCCGGACATTCACCTAAAGATGTTGCAAACGGCTTTTGCTCACCAGTTCACGTTTGACTCCCTGCAGTGCCATGAACCTGCCAACCAGCGTGGTCATTACCGGGTGCGAATCGCCTGCAATTCTTCAGCAGGCGCTCGAGGCTGCCGTAAGCTTCAAAGCCATGGGCAAGGATGAGGTCGCTCAATTGCCGGCCAGAACGGCGTCCGCGGCCGGTACGGAGAGTTCGAACTCTACAAGACGACTCAAAATTTCGAAGGAACCTACCAACACCCGCAGTGGTTAGGTTAAAGGAGAATGATCGCCTCTTCAATTGAGGACACTGTAAACCGTTAGTAGCGATTGGGTCATCTCTTTCGGAGGATGCGAATTCGGTCTCAATGCGAGTCGCGCGCCACGTGCGCCCCGCTGCGTCCTACAAGAAAATCGAGGTCTGCACCCTTATCGGCTTGCATGACGTGTTCTATATATAGCCTCAACCACCCGCGATCCGGAAGCGGCGGCGGTGCCCACTTTGCCCGGCGCGCCGCGAGGATTTCGTCGTCGACCTCCAGGCGAAGCAATCGCCTGGGAACATCGAGCGTGACCATGTCTCCCGAATGCACCAGCGCCAGTGGACCGCCGGCCGCGGCCTCCGGAGAAGCGTGCAGGACTACCGTCCCATAGGCCGTTCCGCTCATGCGAGCATCAGAAACACGGACCATGTCAGTCACACCTTTGCGGAGCAGCTTCGGAGGCAGCAGCAGGTTGCCGACCTCAGCCATACCCGGATATCCGCGGGGGCCGCAGTTCTTGAGGACCATCACACAACTCTCATCGATGTCCAAGGCCTCGTCATTTATCCGAGTATGAAATTCTTCGATCGTTTCGAACGCTACGGCTCTCCCGCGATGCTGCAATAGGTGTGGACTCGCGGCTGACGGCTTGATCACGGCGCCATCCGGTGCGAGGTTGCCGCGCAGGACGGCGATTCCGGCGCTTGCTTTGAACGGTTCAGTGAAGGGGCGAATCACCTCGCGATTCCAACAGGGAGCGTTGGCGACATTTTTCCACATCTCCTGTCCATTGACCGTCAGCGCATCTCGGTTCAGGACACCGGCCTCCCCTAGCTCACGAAGCACGGCGGGCAGTCCCCCGGCGTAGAAAAGATCCTCCATGAGATGTTTGCCCGAAGGCTGAACATCAACCAGGCATGGCATGGATGACCCCAGCCGGTCGAAATCGTCAAGAGACAGGGGCACGCCGACACGGCCTGCAATCGCGATCAAGTGAATCACAGCGTTGGTGGATCCGCCAATGGCCGCGTTGGCTCGAATTGCGTTCTCGAAGGCCTCGCGCGTAAGTATCCGCGAAATATTAAGATCCCCATGGACCATTTGCACGATACGCCGGCCCGTCATCTGGGCCAGGGTATTGCGACGAGCATCGGCTGCCGGAATGGCCGCATTGCCCGGCAAACTCACGCCCAGCGCTTCGACCATGCACGCCATGGTTGAAGCGGTTCCCATGGTCATGCAATGACCCTTGGATCGATGCATGCAACTTTCCGCTTCATGGAACTCCTCGACTTTCATCTCACCTTTGCGGAGTTGATCGGTCATTTGCCATAGCCCGGTTCCCGATCCCAAGTCGTGGCCACGAAATTTTCCGGACAGCATGGGACCACCGGAAAGGCCAATGGTGGGCAGATCACAGGAAGCTGCCCCCATCAGCAGCGAAGGTGTGGTCTTATCGCAACCCATGAGCAGAACGACCCCGTCGATAGGATTGGCGCGAATCGACTCTTCTACATCCATACTGGCCAGGTTCCGAAACAGCATGGCTGTCGGCCGCAATTGCGTCTCTCCCAAAGACATGACGGGAAATTCCAAGGGAAAGCCGCCTGCTTCCCACACCCCGCGTTTCACCCACTCGGCGAGCTCACGAAAGTGGGCATTGCAGGGCGTCAACTCCGACCAAGTGTTGCAGATACCGATCACCGGCCGACCATCGAAGAGATCGTGCGGCCAACCTTGGTTTTTCATCCAGCTCCGGTAGAGGAAGCCGTCCTTGCCCTCGCGCCCGAACCATGCCTGGCTGCGCAATCTCTTGATTGTTCCGTTCTTTGTTTCCATTGCAGGTCCCCCCGGTCTGACCGAGCCCCGATCTCAGCGATGATAGCGCGAAATTACTAGGTAAACGTAATCTCATCATGAAGGTTTTTCTTGACGAGAAGCGCAGAGTGGAAGATGATCTCGGTGCTCCGAATTCTCATAGCAGGTTTTGAACATGCCTCGCACTCCGTTCTTGCGGCGAATTCGAACCGCAACCGTGATTCTGTGTTCGATCCTAGCGCTTACCTTGTTTTCCGCCGCACGAACGAAGTCCGCACCCGGGGCGGCGAAGACATTGCGGATATTTTTTGTGGACGTCGAGGGAGGGCAGGCGACTTTGTTTTTAACCCCGGCAGGCCAATCGCTGCTCATCGACACCGGCTGGCCAGGGAACAACGGGCGAGATGCAGACCGCATAGTTGCGGCCGCAAAGAAGGCAGGTATCAGCAAGATCGACTACGTACTAATTACTCATTTTCATAGTGACCACGTGGGCGGTTTACCGCAGCTGTTCGCTCGAATTCCGGTGGGAGCCGTTATTGATCATGGTGACAACCGCGAGAGCACTGACGCGCCGACCGTGCTGGTCTGGCAGGCTTACCAGGAAATGTTGGCGACGAAGAAGTTCAAACGCCTGACCGTTAGACCCGGAGACAGCCTTCCGATCCGGGGCATGCAGACTACTGTCATAAGCTCCGACGGTGTCGTCATTGGCCACACCCTGGCAGGCGCTGGACAGGAAAATGCCAGTTGCAAGGACGCCGAACAATATCCGCCTGATCAGACCGAGAATGTGCGTTCCCTCGGGACTCTCATCACGTTCGGAAAGCTGAAAATTTTGGACCTGGGCGACTTAACCCGCGACAAGGAAATGGAGTTGGTGTGCCCAAAGAACAAGCTGGGGCTAATCGATATTTACATCGTCTCCCATCACGGCTGGTATCAGAGCGGCAGCCCTGCGTTCTTGCATGCAATCGCTCCTCGTGTCGCGGTCATGGACAACGGAGCCAAGAAGGGTGGAACCCCTTCCGCTTGGGACATTATTGAAAAGTCGCCTCGTCTCGAAAACCTGTGGCAGTTGCACTTCTCGGAAGAGGGCGGCGCAGCACACAACGTCGCTCCTGAATTCATCGCTAACCCGGAAGGCCCGGATGCGGCCAACTATCTGGAATTGACCGCCTGGCCGGATGGCAGCTTCGAGGTTTTCAATTCTCGAACATCCAAAGCTAAGCACTATTCGGCACCCTGAGGCCACCAAGGTGTACGCAAGATTGCGTTGGTTTCCGAAACACTCCGCAACGGAACCTAGAAGTGAGGTGTCGTGAATAGTTACAAGATCGCGGTCATTGAGGGAGACGGCATCGGACGTGAGGTGGTGCCCGAAGGTCTTCGAGTCCTTGAAGCCGCCGGACGCCGCTACGACATAATATCTGAAGACCGGCTGGATGATGCCGGAGGATGGCCTGGACCAGTTACGCGGTTTCGATGCCATCTACCTTGACGCTGTCGGATATCCCCGGTGTCCCGGACCATATTTCGCTGTGGGGTTTGTTGATCCCCATTCGGCGCGCGTTTCAGCGGTACGTCAACCTGCGGCCGGTGCGTCTGCTCCGCGGCATCGATTCACCTCTCAAAAACTTTCCGCCCGGACAAATCGATATGTGCATTGTCCGCGAAAATATCGCCAACCCCATCGCGCAAATCTGGTCAGGAGCGATGATGTTGCAACACCTGGGGCTACACAAGGCGGCAAGGGGCGTCGAGAAGGCATTCGAGGCGGTGTTGGCGAGACGAGACGCGCAGACGCCTGATCTCGGCGGTAAGGCCAGCACTCGTGATGTTGGTGACGCGGTCACACAGGAAATATTAGTGGTGGCGGAACCCTAATGAGTCTCCCCTCAGCGTTGGCTATGGAGCAAAGCGCGAGGCGCAGGATCGCGCTTCGTTTGCTGCCCTTCCTCTGGCTGCTCTACGTCATTGCTTTCCTGGACCGCGTAAACGTCGCCTACGCGGCGCTAGAGATGTCTCATGATTTGGGATTCAGCGACAGGGTGTTTGGTCTGGGCGCGGGAATCTTTTTCATCGGTTACGTTCTGTTGGAAATTCCCGGAGCGCTCATCGTCGAGCGCTGGAGTGCCCGGCGGTGGATCGCCCGCATCATGATCTCTTGGGGAATCATCACGGTGTTTGTGGGGTTCGTCCATACTTCACGCCAGTTCTACATGGTGAGATTCTTTCTCGGGGCAGCCGAAGCCGGATTCTTTCCTGGAGTGGTTGTCTATCTGACACATTGGTTCTGCCGGCGCGACCGGGCGATGGCGGTCGCTTCATTCATCGCTGCCCAGCCTCTTTCCAACCTCCTGGGATCGCCACTGGCGGGTCGGATCATGCCGATTCATTGGCATGGACTGGAGGGGTGGCGCTGGCTGTTTATTCTGGAGGGGATTCCTGCCGTTATTTTCGGGATCGTTACGTTCTTCTATCTCACGGATTGGCCGAGCCAGGCAAACTGGCTGCCGCAGCAAGAACGCGAATGGATTACCAGCGAACTGAATCGCGAGAAGGCGGAGAAAGGAGCTGTAAGGTCCTATACGATTGCGCAAGCGCTACGCCACCGAGAAGTGATTCTGCTCACCTTGATCTACTTTCTTGGTGCGACCGGAATCTACGGATTCACGATTTGGCTCCCCACCATTCTGAAGAGAGCTTCGGGGTTCTCCACTGGGGCGGTCACATGGCTGGCGGCGGTACCGTATATCGCCGCGTTGGCGACAACGTTGCTAAATGGCTGGCATTCCGATCGGACCCAGGAACGTCATTGGCACGCCGCCGGTCCTCTGCTCGCGGGCTCGGCCGCACTGTTGTTTGCCGTAGTCTCCGGGAATCACTTTTGGACCCAGTTCGGATGCTTCGCAATTTTCGCCGCGTGTGTTTACTCCTATCAACCCAGTTTTTGGGCTCTTCCCACGAGTATGCTCGGCGAATCGGCAGCGGCGGCTTCAATCGGTCTGATCAATTCGCTGGGAAATCTGGGTGGATTTACCGGTCCCTTCGTCGTGGGCTACCTCGTGACCCATACCGGCTCTTTCACGTCCGGTTTTGTTTATCTGCTGGTCAACTTGCTGGCCGGCGGGATGCTGGTTCTGTGGCTGCGCGGGGTCACACATCGCAGGACGTCCCATGAAAGCTAGAAAGAGACCTCGACCGGCTTTCCGTCAAATGTAATGTTGCGCGTGACCTCCGCCAACTGTACTTTGATGGCTCTCGATTTCGGCGACGACATGCGCGAGCCCGGAGCTAACCTCAGGCCGAGTATTTTGCGCGTGTCGTCCCAAGCCATCTGGGTTCCCATCCACTCTCCCTTACGATAGTCGAATGAAGTGCCGTCGTCCTCGTAAAGCAAGAACGAAGCATCGGCTCCTGGGTAAATCGAAATGGCGAGTGGCTCATCGACTTTCTCGGCGCTAAATTGCTTCACCGGACCAAGCGGTAGAATCGATCCCTCGCGCACAAAAAGCGGCATAGTCTCCAGATCAACCGGCCGGGTGATCTCGCGGCCGCCCGCAAGGCGTTCGCCGCTCCAAAAGTCGTACCAAGTCGAGGGCGGAAGGTAGACTCGTCGAGTCGTTGCTCCCTTTTCGACCACTGGAGCAACCAGCACGCTCCTTCCCCACAAATACTCGTCTCCACACTCGACAGCCTTCGGATCGTCGGGAAAATGTAGCCACAGGGCGCGCATGATAGGCATACCCTTGGTCGCGCATTCGTGCACCGCACTGTAGAGATAGGGCAACATGCGGTAACGCAGCTCCAGATATTTTCGGCAGATCGGCTCGACGCGCGCGTCGTGCAGTTGGCTCGCGTCAGGAATCGCAGCGCCGTTGTAATTGTTGATTTCTACCGGACCCGGATCTCCCGTGTTCCAACCCCAGGGAAGCCGTAATTTCCAGGCACGGCCATGACAGCGGAAGAGAGGACAGAAGGCACCGAACTGAAACCAACGCACATACAACTCCGCAGTGAACTCCGGGGTCGGAACAAACCCTCCGATATCAGTACCCCAATATGGAATGCCGCTAAGCGCCGTATTCAAAGCAATGGGAACGTGGGTCTTCAGAGTCTCCCATGTCGAGTACACATCCCCCGACCAAAGGAAAGATGCATACCGCTGCATGCCAGCGTAACCGTTACGATGCAGAGCATAAGGACGCTCACGCGGCCGGTCCAGTTGGGGCCCTTCCCAGTACATTCGATTCCTGACCAGCCGCGACCTGCTATCAAGTGGATCACCTTCATCCGGCCACCAGCCGTCCACTCCCTGAGCGAAGTCTTTGCGGTGAGCATCCCAGTGGCAGCTGGCTTCTTCTTCATCAAAGCGAGAAATGCTGCACGGATCATGAACCGTTCCGTGAAGTCTGTCGGAAAGAATCACCACGTGCATCACGGCACGAAAGTTATCTTTATGCAACTCGTCCAGCATTTGCTTGGGATCAGGAAAGACTCGAGAATTCCATACAAACGATCCATTTTCGGTATTCCAGCCCGAGGGACAGAAACCCGTCCCCAGATAGATCAATGCGTCGCAAGGCAATTTTTTTTCACGGAAGGTCTTGGCCTCGGCGAGAACCTCTTCTCGACTGGCAAGTGTGCGGTGCGACTGCTGGTAACCAAAACTCCACAGGGGAGGCATCTCGGCATGGCCGGTAATGCGCACATATTCGGCCATAATCGTAGCGGGATCGGGCGAGGCGACGAAAAACAGATCGAGCGGGAGCGCGGCGCTTCGACTTGCAGGTTGAAATTTAGCTTGAGCTCCGTTGAGGTCAAAAGTGCCGAAGGGTTGATGAAAAAATATCGCCCACCCGGATGCTCCAATGATCCAGGGAATTGGCACACGACCACCGTGGGTGCGGAGTTTGTAACCGCCTTGTCCGCTGCGCATCGCGTCCGTAGAGCCGCGGCGGTCGAATTGTGGCCCACCCTCCCCTAAACCAAATAGTGGTGCGCTCCCGGTCAGAAAAGACAAGACGCCGGTGTTCTCGTCCCAAACGAACTGCTGTATAACCGCTCCGAGTTCACTGGTAACGGTGATGCTGACTGGATGGAACGAAACCTTCAGCCGGAAACTTCCCAGGACAAACTCGCGGCCAGCCTCCGCGCGCAGCCTGGCCGCGGGAGCACCCCAAGACTCTTGCACAAGAGATCCGTCAAAAGGTATCGATTTCTCCGCTTCGTTGTTCAAGGGATACACGCTTAAGCGGAAGGTATGAGCACTGACCGAGGAGATCTGTATCTCCACTGGCTGGACGGACGCGATTTCCTGGGCAGTTCCCTGCCCGCGGGCAATGACTAAGGCAGTGGAGGCGGAGACCAATCCCTTCAATACATCCCGACGATTCCATTGCTGATTCATATCGTTCAGTCACCTCGAACCGGCCATTGTAACGGAAGTGGGCAAATCAAGAAAACGTTTACCATTTTCTGCGTATAATCTTTGTCGTTCGCTCTGTCTGAACCAATTGCCGTGGAGGCGAGAAATTTGCGGTGGCGAATCGCCATTCTGGTCAGTGCTGCGATCGCAGTCAGCTATCTTGACCGGCAGACGTTGCCGGTTGCAATCAAGGCCATCAGCAAAGACATTCCTCTGACCAACGCGCAGTTCTCAGACCTCCAGTCTGCGTTTTTATTTTCTTACGCGCTGATGTACGCGGGAGGAGGCAAGTTGGTCGACGTCATGGGAACCTATCGTGGTTTTAGCGTGATTATGGTGTTCTGGTCGCTGGCCTGCGCCAGTCATGCTCTTGCCACCAATTTCATGTTGCTCGCGATAAGCAGGTTTCTGCTAGGCGTGGGCGAGGGCGGTGGCTTTCCCGCCGCTACTCGGGCGGTCGCGGAGTGGTTCCCAACAAAAGAGCGCGCAATGGCCATGGGCATCATCAATGCGGGCACGGCAGTTGGAGCAGTCCTTGCTCCTCCCTTGATCGCCACGGTTCTGGGCTACACGAACTGGCGGTGGATCTTCGTTCTGACAGGTGGACTCGGTTTGCTCTGGGCCGCATGGTGGAACTGGTCGTATCGCCCTCCCAAAGAGATTGCGAATCGAATTAACAAGATTCACAACGCTCCGCCCGCCCAGCCTGCGGGAGTGTTTCAGTGGACCCGATTGCTGAGCCTCCGCGAAACCTGGGGACTTGTGACTGCCAAATTCCTTAGCGATGCGGCTTGGTTTTTCTATCTGTTCTGGCTCCCCAAGTATCTCTATGACGCTCGCGGCTTTGACATTCGAGCGGTGGGCACATTTGCTTGGATGCCGAGCGCCGCGGCCGGAGTGGGGTGTCTGCTGGGTGGGGGCTTTTCCAGCTATCTGGTTCGCCGACAATTCTCACTCGATGCGGCGCGGAAACTAGCCCTCGGCTTCAGCGCAGCAATGATGCCTCTTGTCATTCTCATTCCGCACGTTGCAGTTTCCTGGGCTATCTCGCTCTTCTGTCTGGCGTATTTCGGGCAGCAGTCGTGGTCGACGCTTGTCATGGTTCTACCCACGGATCTCTTTCCGCGCAATATTGTCGGTTCGGTAGCCGGATTAGTTGGGTTCGGGGGAGCGATGGGTGGAATTGTCTTTGGAGAAATAGCCGGCTACATACTGGACCATGGCTTCGGTTACAGCCTGGTGTTCGGCCTCGCGGGGACGCTTCACGTTGCTGCATTCCTGATTATTCTGGCTGCCATTCCCGTAGTGCGGCCTTTGTCTCTCGAAAGCAAATTTAGCTAAGGGGGAGCTCAATGAGAATAACCGAAATCCGCACTCGCGTCGTGCGCTGGATTGGAAAGACCGTTCCTCTGCCTCCTCACTTTTGCACCAATCCAACCGATCTCCTGCAACTGCCGGAGGCCTCAATGCAAACGTTTACCTTTCACGCCTGGCTGGTGGTCGAAGTATTTACCAACGATGGCCTGGTAGGGCTGGGCAATGCAGCGCTCGCTCCTCAAGTAACGAAACAGGTGATCGATTTCTATCTCGAACCTCTCTTGATCGGCCAGGACCCGTGGGATATCGAACGGCTGTGGCAGCACATGTATCGCAAGACGATGGCATTTGGGCGCAAGGGAATCGGCATGGTGGCGATCAGCGCCGTCGATATCGCATTGTGGGACATTCTTGGCAAATCGGCCAAGCAGCCCGTGTACCGACTGCTGGGAGGCCGAACGAAAACACGCATTCCGGTTTATGCCTCCCGGCTGTACAGCGTGGAACTGAGCGAACTGGCGCGGGAAGCGAAGAGCTACAAAGACGAAGGCTATCAGGCTATGAAGCTTCGCTTCGGATGGGGACCTGCTGACGGAGCTCGGGGCATCGAGCGCAATCTCGAACTGGTTCGCACCGTCCGGGATAGCGTCGGCGACGGAATCGACATCATGGCCGATGCTTACATGGGCTGGACTCTCGATTATGCCAAGCGAATGCTGCCGCTACTGGAGCCCTTTCGTCTTCGATGGCTGGAAGAGCCTGTAATCCCCGATGACGTTCACGGTTATGTTGAGTTGAAATCCTCGGGACGAATTCCGATCGCAGGCGGCGAACACGAATTCACGCTTTACGGCTTCCGAGATCTTCTAGAAGCTCGCGCGCTTGATTACATCCAGTTCGATACCAACCGTGTGGGCGGGATCACGCAGGCCCGCAAAATCGCGGCCATGGCGGAGGCTTATTCCGTCCCGGTAATTCCTCATGCTGGCCAGATGCACAATTATCACGTTGTCATGGCCAGCTTGAATTCTCCGATGGCGGAATATTTTCCCGTAGTCGATGTGGAAGTGGGCAACGAACTGTTCTGGTACATCTTCCAGGGCGAACCCAAGGCAGAGGGCGGCAACATAGATCTCGACGACAACGTTCCGGGTCTCGGACTGAGCATCAACGAGGCCGGACTTGATCGATTCGAGGTACTCGAATAATTCTTCAAAGACGAGAAATCACTGATGACCCGACTGATCCAAATCAAGAAAGGTAATCTCCGGCGGGTGGCGCTGGTCGAGGAGCCAAACATACGATTGTTGGATACCTGCTCTTCGATCTACGAACTGGCTCATCTTGCTGTCGCCACAGGCATGAAACTCAGCGACATCGCACGACGGAGGGCCAGGCAAGACACTCTGGATTACGACTCGATCTATTTTGGCCGATCGGATTGGCAAATACTTCCGGCCATTGACCATCCTGACGAAGCTGCCCGCTGCCTGATTTCCGGCACAGGATTAACCCATCTCGGTAGTGCCCGAAATCGGCAGTCCATGCACGAAATCGCCTCGGAGAAGCTGACGGACAGCATGAAGATGTTCCAGTGGGGTGTCGAAGATGGAAGGCCTGCGGAAGGCTGCATCGGGATACCTCCGGAATGGTTCTATAAGGGCGCAGGTTGTGCGTTACGCGCCCATGGAGAACCGCTCGACGTTCCGTCCTATGCCGAAGATGGCGGAGAGGAAGCTGAGATCGCCGGCGTCTACCTCGTTGCTCCAGATGGCCGGCCCTATCGAATCGGAATGGCGGTAGGCAACGAATTCTCGGATCATCAATTTGAAAAGAAAAACTATCTTAATCTCGCTGGCTCCAAACTCCGCACGTGTGCGCTCGGACCAGAACTTGTGGTTGATCCAGAATTCCAATCCGTGCCCGTTGACGTGACAATCGAACGGCAAGGAAGCGTCCATTGGACCAATACTTTCCGCAGCGGTGAATCCGAAATGTGCCATAGCCTGCGAAACATCGAGCACCATCATTTCAAATACGAAACTCACCGCCGCCGGGGAGACATCCACGTACACTTCTTCGGAACGGACTGCCTCAGTTTCAGCAACGGTATTCATTTGCAGCATGGGGATGTTATGCAGATTGCCGTCGAAGGCTACGGACGCCCTCTGCGGAACCCCGTTCGCGTACACAATTCGAAGCCAGCACTTATTAACGTGATTGCGCTGGGATAAGTTATTTATGTCAAAACCAAATGTTGCAATCTTAGGACTGGGCATCATGGGCTCGGGCATGGCCCAGCGTCTGCTCTCGGCAAACTTTCCGCTCACGGTTTACAACCGGAATCGCGCCAAGTGCATTCCTTTCGCCGCTAACGGTGCGTTTGTAGCTGAGTCGCCACGCGAGGCTGCGTCACACGCGCAGATCATTCTCAGCATGGTGGCGGACGATGTCGCCTCCCGGCAAGTGTGGCTCGGCGCAGACGGAGCTTTGGCCGGAGTGTCCCCGAGTTCGGTCTTAATCGAATCTAGTACGCTGAGCCTCGGTTGGATTAAAGAGCTTGAGACCGCGGCAGCTGAACTTGGCTGCGAATTCCTGGACGCGCCGGTCACCGGTACCAAGCCCCATGCCGCGTCCGGAGAACTCCTTTTTCTAGTCGGAGGATCTACAGATGCGCTCGATGCGGCGCGACCTGTGTTCTCGGTACTCGGTCGCGATGCGATCCATCTAGGCCCGAGCGGGAGCGGTGCTCTCATGAAACTCGTTAACAACTTCGTCTGCGGAGTGCAGGCTGCATCTTTTGCAGAAGCCCTGTCCCTGATCGATGCCGGCGGTCTTAATCGCGATAAGGCCATGTCAATCCTCACCGGGGGTGCGCCGGGCAGTGGAATCGTGAAGAGGGTGGCCGACCGAGTGGCGGCCAACGACTTCACCCCAAATTTTGGCTTGCGGTGGATGGCAAAGGATCTCGCTTACGCTATCGGGACTGGTTCTGCCAGAGGAATTCCGTTGCGAACCGCGGCTGCCGCGCTTTCTATCTTCCGGGACGCGATTGCCGAAGGCCATGGCGATGAAGACTTTTCAGCCGTCGCAAAATCTGCTCCGAGGCTGACGAACTCATAATCTGCGGAAAGACAAAATGAAACCTACTTGCCTTGTGCTCGGGAGTTCCTCTTCAATCTTGGCTTTTATTCTGTGTTTGTCTACAGGCACTCTAGGGCAAGAAACCGGCGCCAGGTCATCCCCGGCCCCAGGACCAATGCTCAACCAGGGAATCGAGGACTACGATACTCCCGACTTCACATTAAGCCTGGTGCGTTCCTCGCAGACCAGCGCCGCTCTCAAACCGAAAGGTGGCGATGGCTTTGACTTCGCACCCGGAGATCTCCTGCCTGAACGTTCGCAGAACGGGTACTTTCATCTCGGCGATCTTACCCTCCGCTTGCGCTTAGGAGACTCAGCGAATTGGACAAACTATTCAACGGCCACAGTGCGTGCGCCAGTGCGACCGCTGCCTCCATCGGCACATATCTTGGCCAGTGCCGACCTTGCGGCCACACTGCCCGCCAACATTCCGCTCGAGATCGTCAGAACCTGGGCTGTCGAGGAAGGCAGGCTTGTCTTGCGTTTTCGATTGACCAACAAATCGACGAAGACGGTTCAGGTCGGGGCGTTGGGCATCCCCATGATCTTCAACAATGTGCTCAACAACCGCTCGCTGGAGCAGGCTCATGCGAAGTGTTCATTTTACGATCCTTACATCGGCGAGGACGCTGGCTATCTACAAGTAACCCGATTGAATGGCCACGGTCCCGCGCTATTGGTCGTTCCTGACGGCAGAACTCCCTTCGAGGCTTATAACCCCATTCTGGACAAGCCGGGCTCTTGGGGTGCGGCGCCCGTATTTACTGATCCCACGCCACGAGGCATCACCTTCGAGGGGTTTTACGAATGGATGGTTCACAGTCAGGCGTACGCCGAAAATGAATGGAAGAACGCGCAGCCCTGGAATACTCCTACAAGCCTTACCCTTGCGCCCGGTGAGTCTAAGACCTACGGTTTGAAGTTCTTAGTCTCCGACTCGATCCGGCATATAGAGACCACGCTGGCCGACAATGGGCGACCGGTCACCCTTGGCGTGCCAGGATACGTGCTGCCCCAGGATATCGATGCGCGCCTATTCCTCAAATACGGTAGGCCTGTCACTTCGTTGAAAGTTGAACCGCCAGCGTCGATCGAGGTTCGAGAAGATTCCTCCGACCACAAGAATTGGAAGGCGTACACATTACGCGGAAAGACGTGGGGACGCTCGCGTTTAACGGTTACCTACCGCGACGGAACAGTACAGACCATCCAGTATTTCGTAATCAAACCAGCCTCGCAGGTCATCGCAGACTTGGGACACTTTCTGACTACACGCCAGTGGTTTGTCGATTCGAGCGATCCGTTCCACCGTGCTCCTTCCGTGATCACTTATGACCGTGAGGCCGACCGCGTGGTGCTCCAGGACAGCCGCGTGTGGATAGCAGGGTTGAGCGACGAGGGTGGCGCGGGTTCCTGGCTGGCAGCGATCATGAAGGAGTTTATCCAACCCAACAAAGAGGAACTCGATAAACTCCAGCGGTTCGTCGACGGGGTGCTGTGGGGTGGCCTGCAAACCAAAGACGGACCTCACCGCTATGGCGTACGAAAGAGTCTCTTCTACTACCAGCCCGACCAGATGACTCCCAACTACTACGACAGCAGTATGGACTGGAAAACTTGGACAAGCTGGAACCAGAAGGCGTCGGAAGCTGTCGACCGGTCTTACGATTATCCACACGTGGCCGCGGCATACTGGGTGCTCTACCGGCTGGCTCGCAATCATCAGGGCTTGGTTAGCAACCATCCTTGGGATTGGTATCTCAATCATGCCTACGAGACTTCAATGGCGATGGTCAGTTATGCAAAAGGCCTGGCGGTGTTCGGTCAGATGGAAGGCACCATATTCGTGCAGATCTTGGCTGATCTCAAAACCGAAGGGATGAATGCACAGGCCGACGCTTTAGAAGGCAAGATGCGGGAACGGGCCGATCGCTGGAAAAAGGAAGCTTACCCCTTCGGCAGCGAAATGCCGTGGGATTCCACTGGGCAGGAGGAAGTCTATGCCTGGACTAAATATTTTGGCTATCCTGAAAAGGCCGAGGTAACGCTCGACGCAATTCTCGGATACGATCCGACGATCCCCCATTGGGGCTACAACGGAAGTGCCCGCCGATACTGGGATTTTATCTTCGCAGCCAAGGATCGCAGGCTAGAGAGACAATTGCACCACTACGGTTCGGGACTGAATGCAATCCCCATGCTGGCCGAATACCGTGAACATCCTGAGGATTTCTATCTTTTGCGAGTCGGCTATGGTGGAACGATGGGAGCACTTACTAACATCGACCAGGATGGGTTTGACTCGGCAGCATTCCATTCGTTCCCTGACATGCTTCAACCCGATCCGCTTACCGGCGATAACGGTCCGAACGTGTTTGGGCACGCTTGGAATACTGCCACCTATATCGTTGATCACCCCGAGTTCGGCTGGGTGGCGTTCGGCGGCAACCTCACAGTGCAAGGCAGTGTGGTCATTGTTACTCCGCGCGACTCTTTCCAGTCGCGGATTTATGTGGCTCCGCTAGGGCTGTGGCTCACTCTTGATGCTGGTAGCTTTGAAAGTGTCGAGGTGAATTCCAGTACCGGCATCGTGCGCGTAGAATTGGCCGGAGCCGATCCGATTACTCCAGAAGCCCGCTTAAGAGTAGAACAGCCGGCTAAGATCGCTGGTATCGGGACTTATCGGCCAGTGTCGCCCCTCAACTTCGAGCGCAATGCCTACACTGTTCCACTAGGGAAAGAAAAAACCTGGGTGAAACTCGGCACCGGAAATTGATTTTGAGTTTCGGGACTGATTGACATGCGATGGGTCGCGCGGCCAAGGCAATGGTAACCGGGAAAATTAGTCCCGCATTTTATACGACAATCTAGCTCCTCTGTTCTGCAGGGCAAACGCTTTCTACGATTAGCAGCGGAAATTTCGTGGGCGTGCGGCCATGGTAAGATGCTAGTCGAAGAGGGTTAGTTTGCAAGCCATTCATGGACATCCGTGAGATCGCGCGGAGAGCGAAAGTTTCGACCGCCACCGTATCCAGAGCGATTAACCGTGTTCCCACGGTCGATCCTCAACTTGCCAAGCGAGTATGGAAGGTGGTAGACGAGCTTGGCTACTATCCCAATACGCAGGCGCGGGCGCTGGTTTCGGGACGGAGTCGTCTGTTTGGCCTAATCGTCTCGGAGATTACCAACCCGTTTTTCCCGGAGATCGTACAAACCTTCGAGAATCAGGCGGTCGAAAACAACTACGAGATACTGATCACCTCCACCGTGCACGACCCGAAACGCATGGAATCGTCGGTGCGACGCATGATCGAGCGCCGGGTGGATGGGGTGGCGATCCTGACCTTCGGCATGGAAGACACGCTGATCGAACACCTTCGTTTCCGTAAGGTTCCTCTGGTATTCGTTGACGTCGGACCCGACGTGCCGGGAATAGCTAACATCCGCGTTAACTATCAAAATGGAATCCGGCAGGCGATACAACATCTGGCCGCGCTCCGGCATACGCGCATCGCCTTCATCACTGGACCGTTGCATCTGAAGTCTGCCCTGGCGAGGCGAGAGGCTTTCAAATTGTCGATGACGGAGATCGGGCTTTCTCCAGAATTGATCGTCGTGGGCGATCACAGGATGGAGGGCGGTATGCGGGCGCTGTTGGAGCTCACAAGTTTGAGTAACCGGCCCACGGCAGTGCTGTGCTCGAACGACATGACCGCGATCGGAGTCATGCGGGAAGCCTACGACCACAACATCAGAATACCGGATGACCTGTCGGTAGTAGGGTTCGACGATATCCGCATGGCCGAGTTTACAACCCCTCCGCTTACCACGGTGCAGATGTCGCAACACGAGTTGGCCAAGATTGCCTTTCGGGCTTTATTGACGGAGGTTGAATGCGAGGCGCCGGCGCATCAACACCACAAATACGAACTGAATACGAGCCTGGTGCTCAGGCGCTCCACCGCTCTGGCCCCGGCGGGAGGACTCTCCACAACTTCCCTCAAAGCCAGCCGGGCAAGTGGATCACGCAAAGTCTCCGCAACTGGGTTGCGCTAGCGAACTTTGTTCCGGTGCTAGACATAGAAACCCCGCTCCGCCAAAAAGGCAGAGAACTTCCGCTGCAGAAAAAAAGAGAGTTGCAATTCTGGGAACGGGGGAATACTCTAGTTTCCGCTCATTTTAGGTAAACGATTACCGTACCTCAGATAAAATGGCGAGCACAAGCTGGGCGGACACCTTCGGGAAATGATAAAACCAGAACCATATGCTAGAGCGTCTGCGGGAAGAAGTCCTGGAGGCCAACCTGGAATTGGTGCGCCAAGGTCTGGTGCTGTACACGTTTGGCAATGTTAGCGGCATTGCGCGCGCCGAGCGCCTGGTGGTGATCAAACCCAGTGGTGTGCCTTACGAGCAAATGAAACCGGAGCACCTGGTGGTCACGGACCTGGAAGGCAACATCGTGGAAGGGAAAATGCGGCCTTCCTCTGATTTGCCAACCCATCTGGTGTTGTATAAGCAGTTTGCCGAAATCGGCGGGGTCGCTCATACGCACTCTGAATATGCCACTGCCTGGGCTCAGGCACGGAAACCCATTCCGTGTTTTGGCACGACTCACGCGGACTATTTCCATGGTCCTGTGCCAGTAACTTCCGAGATGACCGATCATGAGATCGCCGCGGACTACGAGAGAAACACCGGCCATGCGATCGTTCACAGCCTGCAGCAGACGACTGCTTCGGAGACTCCGGGCGTGCTGGTGGCCAACCACGGCCCTTTCGCATGGGGAGCGGATGCCGCGGCGGCGACCCATCACGCGGCGATTCTGGAAGCGATCGCGCGCATGGCATATTTCACGCTCGGCATCCATTCAGCAGCGCAACCGGCCGGCCATGCGCTACACGACAAGCACTACCTTAGAAAGCACGGCGAGAACGCCTATTACGGGCAGGCAACGAACACGCACAAAGACAAGGACAAGCAATGACGCTATTGCCGGCGTTCATTCTCCCAACTCGCCTGGTACACCTTTCTCCCATCGATGTTGTCATTGTGGTTTTTTACTTTGCTTTGGTGCTCGCCATCGGCTGGTACTTAAAAGGCCAGGCCAATACGGGCGAAGATTTCTTCATGGCCGGGCGGGAAATGACAGCGTGGGTGGCCGGTCTCAGTTTTCTGTCGGCTAATCTTGGGGCACTCGAATTGATGGGGTGGGCAGGATCGGCCTACCAGTACGGCATTCTGGCGACCCATTGGTATTGGATCGGCGCCATCCCGGCAATGCTATTTCTGGCGCTGGTCATGATGCCGTTCTACTACATTTCAAAGACTCATTCGGTGCCGGGATATTTAAGACTGCGTTTCGGGGAACCGAGCCGCGTCCTCTCCGCCGTGTCGTTTGCGTTCATGACCGTGCTCATGAGCGGGGTCAACATGTTTGCCATGGCCAAGGTTATGCAGATCGTGCTGGGATGGGATATCAATTTCAGCATCTGGGTATCGTCATTGACCGTGGCCATTTATGTGACGCTGGGCGGCCTGCGCTCCGCCATCTTCAACGAGGTACTGCAATTCTTTCTCATCTGGGCGGGCGCGCTGCTGATTCCGATTCTCGGATTGTACGAAGCCGGCGGCTGGAGCAACCTGAAGTTGCAGATCGCGCAGCGAGCGTCGGATCAGTATGTCCATCTCTGGTCTGGGCTGGGGTCTTTCAGCCACAATCCCATGGGGATCCATTGGACCGGCATTGTGTTCGGGCTGGGCGCGGTAATCGCAATGGGCTACTGGACCACGGATTTTCTGGTGGTACAGCGCATTCTGGCCGCGAAAGACATTCGCAGCGCGGAGATGGCGCCGATAATCGGCGCCGGATTCAAGATGCTCGTACCGATCATCGTGATCCTGCCCGGCCTGCTTGGTTTGGCCGTGCTGCCGGAAAAGCTGGTTCCAGAATCCGTGGCCGCCGTTACTGGAGCTCATAGCTATAACGATGTGCTTCCGCTTATGCTGGCGCGCTATTGTGGACCCGGTCTGCTTGGCCTGGGAGTTACCGCCCTGATCGCCGGCTTCATGTCTGGAATGGCGGGCAATGTGAGCGCCTTCACCACCGTATGGACCTATGACATCTACCGGCCGCTGATCAACAGCAAAGGCAGCGACCACCATTACGTAACCATGGGACGCTGGACGACCGTGATCGGCGTGCTGATCAGCGTGGGAACGGCGTATCTGGTGATGCAGTTCGCCAGCATCATGGATTACGTGCAGGCATTGTTCAGCTTCTTTATTGCTCCCTTGTTCGCTACGGTTGTGCTCGGAATGCTGTGGAAACGGGCAACCGGCCCGGGCGGATTCTGGGGGTTGTTGTGCGGGACGCTTTCCTCGATCGGCATGTGGGCCTGGGTGAAAGTGGATCCTTCGGCGCTGCGTTACGTGGCGCTCTCGCCGGACGCCAAAGGTCTAGCGCAGGACATGTATCAGGCATTGTGGTCTTTTATCGTATGCCTGGTGGTCACCGTGGCGGTAAGTCTGGCGACGGAACCCGTGCCGGACGGGCAGTTGACGGGCCTGGTATACGGAATGACGGAGATCCCCTCGGTCGGGGACGTTCCTCTGTATGAGAAACCTCTTTTCTGGGCTGCGGTGGTAACTGTCGTGTTCTTCATACTAAATATTATTTTCTGGTAAACGGATTCTCTGGGGAAACGGAGGCATGCAGGATGGTCTCGATTTGGTTTTTCATCGGCATCTCGCTGGCGGTGAATGGCGCGCTGATTCTGGCCGCTGGAATTTACCAGCTGGTAGATCCTCCGGTGAATCCGGGCGTGGTTCTCTACAACTTGCACGCCAACGTTTGGTGGGGAGCGGCATTGCTGCTGTTCGGCCTTATTTATTGTTTCAAGTTCGCGCCCCGGCGTAAAGCCTGAGTGCGACCGAGGTGTTGATATGGCGGTCAATCATAGAAAAATGGTAATGGGAGTGATCGTGGGGAACCGCGGATTTTTCCCCGACCACCTGGCCAAGACCGGGCGGGAAGAAATTCTGCGCGCTCTCGAAGCGGCGAACATGGAGGTTGTGGCTCTCACTCCGGAAGAGAGCAAGTACGGCGCGGTGGAGACACGCGAGGAATCGCGGCGTTGCGCCGATTTGTTCAAGCGCAATCGCGAGCGGATCGACGGAGTCATCGTCACGCTGCCGAACTTCGGAGAAGAGCGAGCCATCGCCGATGCCTTGCGCCTGGCCGATCTTCGCGTGCCGGTGTTGATTCAAGCCACGCCGGACGATCCCAAGAAGATGACCATCGCTTCGCGCCGCGACAGTTTTTGCGGCAAGATGTCGGCCTGCAACAATCTTCGCCAGTACGGCATTGCTTATTCCATCACGACACTGCACACGGAGAGTCCCGACTCACCCGAGTTTACCCGTGACCTGGAGTGGTTCGGCGCAGTATGCCGCGTAGTAAAGGGATTTCGCAACTTGCGAGTGGGAGCCATCGGTGCACGCCCGGCCGCGTTCAACACCGTGCGCTATAGCGAAAAGATATTGGAATCACAAGGCATCTCGATTGAGACGCTCGATCTTTCCGAAGTGCTCGGTCGGATCGAGCGCATGAAGGACAATGACGACCACGCGCAGGCCAAGCTGGCCGCCATCAAGAGATATGTGGACGCCAGCAGCGTACCGGCGCCGGCACTGTTAAAGATGGCGAAGTTGGGAGCGGTGGTCGACCAGTGGATGGCTGCGACTGAAGTCACCATCAGCGCAGTCCAGTGTTGGACTTCGATTGAAGAAAATCTGGGCGTGGTTCCCTGCACCGTGATGAGCATGATGAGCAACGAACTGTTATCGAGCGCGTGCGAAGTGGACATTTGCGGCGTGCTGGGAATGCACGCACTGCAGCTCGCCTCCGGCACGCCCTCGGCTCTTCTCGATTGGAACAATAACTACGGGTCGGACCCCAACAAGGCAGTCTGCTTCCACTGCTCGAATTTGCCGAAACATTTTTTCCGTTCGGTGAAGATGGATTTTCAGCAGATTATTGCCGGCACCGTGGGTAAGGAAAATACGTTCGGAACATGCGTCGGGCTCATCAAGCCGGAGAAGATGAGCTTCGCGCGCTTCTCCACCGACGATACTTCCGGCAAGATGCGCGGCTACGTCGGAGAAGGACGATTCACCGACGACCCGCTCAACACCTTCGGCGGCGCGGGCGTGGTCGAGATCCCGAACCTGCAGAAATTGCTGCGTTTTATCTGCGAGGGCGGCTTTGAGCACCACGTCGCCGCCAATCTTTCCACCGTCGCATCCGCCGTGTATGAAGCCAGTACGCGTTATCTGGGCTGGGACATGCATGATCACAGTTGCGAAAACGGAGCCTGCTGATGGCGATCGTGGCCGGAGTCGACTTCGGAACCCTGAGCGTTCGTGTTTCTCTGGTCGACAGCGAGCGCGGCTTGATTGACTCCGCCGGCGTCGAGTACCCGCTGCACCGCAAGCGCGAAGATCCGGAATACGCCACCCAATCTCACGACGACCACATGCGTGCACTGGCTGCTGCGACGCGTGAGGCCCTGAAGAAAACCGGCATTGCGGGAGATCAAGTGCAGGCCATCGCACTCGACACCACGGGTTCGTCCGTGATTCCCGTTGGCAAAGATCTTCGGCCTCTCGGGGAATATTATTTGTGGTGCGATCACCGCGCGAAAGGCGAGGCGGCTGAGATCACAGAAGCCGCTCATAGAGAGGGGTTGGAGGCCATTCAATGGTGCGGCGGTGTCTATTCGTCGGAGTGGGGATTTTCCAAGCTGCTGCACTGGCTCCGGCACAACCCCGATCAGCAATCGGAGTTTGCTTCCGCGTTTGAGCATTGCGACATGGTTGCGGCAACGCTCAGCGGCATCACTGATCCTAAGAAGGTAAAGCGCAGCATCTGCGCGATGGGACATAAGTGGTTGTGGAATGCGCAATTGGGCGGGCTTCCCCCAGAGAGTTTTCTGGTCACGATCGATCCTCGATTGCAAGGGGTCCGCGACAAACTGGATGGCGAGTACGCCACCTCCGATCAGATTGCAGGCCGACTCTCTCCATTCTGGGCGGAAAAACTGGGCCTCAAGGCCGGCATTCCGATTCCTGTCGGAGCGTTCGATGCGCATTGGGACGCGATTGGAGCTGGCTGTCGAACTGATGACATGGTGAATGTAATCGGCACCTCGACTTGCATCATCGGAATCACTCCGTCGGTGAACCTGGTACCGGGAGTCTGCGGTATTGTTCAAGGCAGTGTGCACCCCTTACGCACTGGGATCGAGGCGGGACTCTCCGCCGTGGGAGACATATTCAATGCCATCGCTTCGCGAGCCGGAACCGATGTAAAAACGTTGAGCGCCGGTCTGGAGAACTATCGAGCAGGACAGACTGGCTTGCTCCGCATGACCTGGGATAACGGCGACCGTACCGTGCTGGTGAACCCTAACCTGCGTGGTGTCACGCTGGGATGGAACCTGCAGAGCACGGCTCAGGACGAACTCTTTGCGGCCATCGAAGGGACAGCATTTCATACGCGCGTAATTCTGGACCGCATGGCCGGGCATGGCGTACACATTAAGCGCGTGATCAATGCGGGCGGCATTCCGCAGAAAAACGATGCTCTGAACCAGGTCTATGCCAACGTGCTGGGACGCCCAGTGCTGGTTCCGAGCAAGAGTGTGGTGAGTCTCGGATCCGCAATCTTCGCTTTTATGGCTGCGGGCACATTCAAAACCATCGAGGAAGCGCAGGACAAGATTTGCCCGTCCCACCGAGCGTTCCTGCCGGATGACTCGGCACAGCGCATTTATGACGATCTATATCCTTTATATAGCAGGTTATATTTCGCGCTGGGCCAGCGCGGCAGTGATGGCCTGGGAGATATCTTACCGAGCTTAATGGCAGTGGCTGCGTCTTCAACGGACCGAAGCTCGCAGTAACGACAAGGATTAGCGACAAGCAAGGAGCAGCGAATGACCATCGGCTGTGAGAGAATCCTGCGAACCATCGCACTCAGCGGGTTTTGGCTGGCACTGTTTTCCATGAACGCGGAGGCTAAGACAAAGGTGACAAGCGAGCCTTTTGGCAAGACGCCGGATGGAACTCCCGTGGAGATTTTCACGCTGAACGACGGCGCCTACGAAGCTCGAATCGGAACCTACGGCGGGATTGTAGTGTCCCTGAAAGTTCCCGACCGCGACGGCAAGGCGGCCGACGTGGTGCTTGGTTTCGACAACCTCGATGGATACGTGTCCAACTTCAACGGCCCGTCCGACGCATTCTTCGGGGCGCTCATTGGCCGCTATGCGAATCGCATCGCGCACGGCAGCTTCAGTCTCGATGGCAAGAAGTACTCCCTGCCGCTGAACAATGGCGAGAACTCTCTTCATGGCGGGCCACACGGCTTCAACAACGTAGTCTGGAAAGCAAAACCGATCGCAAACGGAGTGGAATTAACGTACCTCAGCAAGGACGGCGAAGCCGGATATCCTGGCAACTTGTCGGCCACGGTTCGCTACACGCTGGTCAAGGGCGATTTGCGAATTGAGTATTCTGCCACGACCGACAAAGACACCGTGGTGAACCTGACGAATCATTCTTACTTCAATCTCGCCGGACAGGGCGACATCCTGAACCATCAACTGACTCTCCACGCGTCCCGCTTCACCCCCGTGGATGCTGGTCTGATTCCAACAGGCGAGTTGAAGCCCGTGGAATCGTCCCCCTTCGATTTTCGTAAACCCACCACGGTTGGAGCGCGCATCAAAGTGGACGACGAACAACTTCATCTGGGTCGCGGCTATGACCACAACTGGGTGCTCGATACTGGTAGCGCCGGCGGCAAATTGGCGGAAGCCGCTGAGGTCTACGACCCGAGCAGCGGCCGTGTACTGAAAATTCTGACCGATCAGCCGGGAATTCAGTTCTACAGCGGGAATTTCCTCGACGGCTCAATCAAAGGGAAGGGCGGAAAGCCAGACGAATTGCATGCAGCATTGTGCCTAGAAACTCAGCACTTTCCCGACTCCCCGAATCATCCAGATTTTCCCACCACCGAACTGAAGCCCGGCGAGCGCTATCACACCGTTACCGTCTACAGCTTCTCCTCACGGTGAGCCAATGCCGGAATGTACACGCGCCGGGATCTCTGTGCGAGATAAGTGCCGTTTGCTAGCGCGATCACGCATCCGAATGCGCGATCGGCTTCGCAATGGTTGGCCGATGATTCTCTTCTCTTCGGTTCTCTTTTTCTTAACAATTCAATTGTCCTGGCCCCAAGTATCTCCGGGCGTGAGCATCCAGGTGAAGTTCGACCAGTCCGATGGGCCGATCTCGCCCGCCTGGAACTACTTCGGCTACGATGAGCCCAATTACACCTACGCTCCAAACGGCAGGAAACTGCTCCGCGAATTGGCTGCACTAGACGCGGCTCCGGGGTACGTGCGGGTTCATAATCTGTTTACCACCGGCGATGGGTCTGCCTCCCTGAAGTGGGGATCGACCAACGTTTACTCGGAAGACACATCCGGGCGTCCTATTTATACTTGGGTGATTCTGGACCAGATTTTCGACACGTTTCGCGCAGCCGGGGTCAAACCTCTGGTCGAAATCGGCTTCATGCCCAAGGCGCTTTCAACCCACCCCGAACCTTATCGTCACGAGTTCCCGAGCGTTCCTGTCAGTGACATTTACACGGGATGGGCATATCCACCGAAGGACTATCAGAAGTGGTCCGAACTGGTTTTCCAATTCGTTCACCATCTCCGCGATCGTTACGGCGATGCCGAAGTGAACACGTGGCTATGGGAAGTATGGAACGAACCTGACATCGGCTACTGGAAGGGAACCCCTGAAGAGTATTTCAAGCTGTATGACTTTACTGTTGACGCGGTCCTTCGGGCGTTGCCTGGGGCGCGGATCGGAGGGCCTGACACCACGGGTCCCGGGAATTCAAGAGCGGCAGACTTTCTCCGGGCATTCCTTGAGCATTGCGCGCACCAGAAAAATTATGCGGACGGCCGGATTGGATCGCGTCTCGACTTCATCAGCTTTCATCCCAAGGGATCTCCGAAGTGGTTAGGCGATCACGTGCAAATGGGGATTAGCCGCCAACTCGCCGCAATTGAGCAGGGATTCAAAATCGTGGCATCTTTTCCGGAGTGGCGGCAGACGCCCATCATCCTGGGAGAGAGCGACCCGGAGGGTTGCGCGGCCTGTTCCGCCAAGAACAATCCGCAGAATTCGTACCGTAACGGGCCGCTTTATGGCGCGTACACGGTCGAGGTTCTGAATCACGTTCTGGAATTAGCCCGTCAAGAGCACATCAGTTTTCGGGGAGCGGTCACCTGGGCCTTTGAATTCGAGGACCAGCCTTACTTCGCCGGCTTTCGGGAGTTAGCGACCAACGGTGTGGACAAACCGGTCCTAAACGCTTTTCGCATGTTAGGGCTCCTGGGCAATGAACGCGTGAAAGCAACCAGTTCAAACGGATTGGCAACTGAGGACGTAGTGCGCGGCGGCGTGCGGACACAGCCTGACATTAACGCAATCGCGACGCGCAAGGACCGTGAGATCGAAATTCTAGTCTGGAACTACCATGACGACGACATTCCCTTCCCGCCTGCGCCAATCGATCTGGTAATCACCGGCTTACCGGCCACCGCGAGACGCGGTCTGCTAGAACATTTCCGGGTGGACGCGGGCTATAGCAACGCGTTCACGACCTGGAAGGACATGGGCTCGCCGCAATCGCTGTCTGCCAGCGAGTACGAACGCCTGCAGCTTGCCGGCCAACTGCAACTGCTGAACTCGCCTGCATGGATACCAATCCAACAGGGCGCCGTCCAACTACAGTTCTTATTGCCTCGGCAAGGCATTTCCCTAGTGCGCCTCGCGTGGTAAGTTTCGATTCGCAACTAGGTTTCGAGGACCAGATTCCAAACTTGCATCGACGTCGCCTGCCGGTTCGCCCACGCGTAATAAGGGATGAACGTGAGTGGAATCCTTCTGCTTCTCTCTTCTCTGCTGTATCGCGAGTAGAGCGCCGTCTCTGCCCCTCCCCGTTCGTAGAGTGCGCCGTCGTGATGAAGTACAACCATCCCGCCGAGCAAATCGCTTTTGAACTCGGTCTGAAATTGCTCTGCAGCGTGATGCCCGGGATTCACCGCCACATCGCTGAGCGACACGCCGCTGGGTTGATCGATCTCTTCCAGACAGTAGATCAGCGGTCCACGCTGTAGCGCGACTCTCCCGGTGTCATCAGCGACGCGAGGATTCGCCTCAATCACCTGAGGCTTGACCTCCACGTTTAGCTGAATGACGTCACCGGGCGACCAGCGGCGGCGGATGGGAAGATATTCCCCAGGCTGCACCCCAGTCACGCCCTTACCGTTGATGGCAACTTGCGCTTGATCAGCCCAGCCGGGGATACGTAGATAAAAGGTAAACTCGCTAGCTTCCGCGGGATTAACTGTGATTCCCACGCCTCCGTCCCAAGGATAGTTTGTTTTCTGCGTGACCTTAAGGCCAACTCCGTTCTCCAGGTGCCAATCGAGCTCCGAATTATCGTACAGATGCGCGTAGATTCCGTCTCCGCTGGTGCTGTAGAAATACCCCGGGAGCGATCCGAAGGTGCGCTCGAGGTTCGGCGGACAGCAGGTCACGTCGTACCAGGGATTCCGGATCTTGTCGCCTGTAGATGGATCAAACGCGAGAGGGTTACGATAACAATACAATGTGCCATCGAGCGACATTCCAGAATTGATTCCGTTGTACAGCGCGCGTTCGATAACATCGGTGAACTTTGCTTCCCCCGTAACCGCCAACATGCGCCAGTTCCACATCATGTTGCCGATAGCGGCACAGCTTTCACCGTAAGCCCGGAAATTGGGCAGCTCATACGAATCGCCAAATGCCTCGCCGTCAGCCCGGGAACCGACTCCGCCTGTGACGTACATCTTGGTGGTGGTCATATCGTTCCAGAGCCGGTTCAGGGTTTGCAAATAGGTTCGATCCCCCGTCTCCAAGTAATAGTCGGTTGCGCCGCAACATGCGTACATGGCACGAACCGCATGCCCTTGCATCTTGGTGCGCGCCCTGAACGGCGTTCCGCTGAACATGTAAATGGTCCGACGTTCTGGCAACTCGATACGTGCGTCTCCCTCTAGGATGTATCCGGCAAGGTCGAGCTGACGCTTATCGCCGGTCATGCGATAGAGTTCAATCAGTCCCATCTCAATTTCGGGATGGCCCGATACGATGGGCTTCTTCGGCGCTGGACCGTAATTCGGAATGAGGAAATCGTTAACGAAGCGAATGCCGGCATCGAGCAAACGGCGATCCCCCGTCGCCCGATAGTAAGCAATGGCGCCCTGCAGCATGTGTCCGATGTTGTACAACTCATGCCCCGTCGACTGCGTTTGCGGAAGCATTCGCAAAGACTTGCGATCATCCTGATAATAGGTGTTCAGATAGCCGCTGGGCTCCTGTACCGCAACCACCTCGTCGATGATTTTGTCAGCCGTCGCCT
>OBLW0100000341.1_pt1 | contig 39752 bp, 24 predicted proteins | sample 1520161 | NCBI WGS metagenome assembly OBLW01 (sample SAMEA3539309, study PRJEB22396) | soil metagenome | biome: tundra; feature: field; material: soil | place: USA | collected 2010-05 | depth 0.15 m
CGCCTAACCGCAAGGACGGTCACCATCCGATCATATTCATGCAGTGCGGCCCGATCCGGTTCAATCTCAGCGCGCGCGATGCCGCTGCACGCTCGCCTTTTCGGCACTTGGCGATGCCGAGATACACCGCCTTCCATGCGCCGGCAGATTCGGCCGAGTTCACAATTCACGACGCTTACGCGGCGCTCGTGAACGACGTAGAGCGCAATCGTCAGATCGTTACCGATATTCTGGAAGTTGTCGGCGCGGGCCGGACGCCACTGGTGCTCACCAGCCGCAAGGAACATCTGGAGCGCTTGCTTGTGGGCCTCTCAGGCATTGAGCACGTGATCACATTGAAGGGCGGCATGGGCAAGAAGCAGCGCCAAGCGGCAGCCGAGAAACTCGCCTCGATTCCAGACGGAGTTCCACGCGTAATCCTGGCCACCGGAAGCTACATAGGCGAGGGTTTTGACGATTCACGGCTCGACACGCTGTTCCTGACGATGCCGATTTCGTGGCGCGGCACCTTGCAGCAATACGTGGGTCGCCTGCATCGAATTCACGACGGCAAGAAGGTTGTTCGGGTTTACGACTACGTGGATGCACACGTTCCGATGCTCGCGCGGATGTACGAGAAGCGGCTCAGAGGATATCGCGCCATCGGGTACGAACTGGAAGGCGAGCCCGACAACGACCTGGATGTGTAGACGGCGGCGGACGACAAAAGGGACATCAGGCGGCGGAAGGCCACTGTAGATAATTTTGTAGCTGGCTAGTTCCTCCGGGCTCAACAGGATTCAACAAGCTTCAACGGGTAGGCCGCATCTCATTGAAACGTAAGTAATTGAAAATAGGGCATTTTCGGGAGAGGCCGGAAACCGCCTTGGGCGCAGGGGGTCGGGCGTTCAAATCGCCCCGCCCCGACCAATGTTTTCAACCGGTTGCCACTACAGCTATCTGCGAGTGCTGCCCACTTGCGCTTCAGCCTGAGCCGGATCTCCAACGAGCACTTTCGGTCCCGCGGTCATCCGGTGCCATAACCCTCGCAGCAGGTAGAACGAACACCCGATAGCCACCGCCGCGATGGCGTTCACCAACAGCACGGCGAAGGCAGTGGCGATAAACGCGGCGGCGTCCACCCGCCCCATGTGCGGCAAGCGACGCCAGGTGCTCCATTCGAGCAGACGCACTCCGGTATAGGCCGTCACGCCCGCCAGCGCCGCCAGCGGAATCTGCGCGATGAAGCGCGCGCCCAGGAGCAGAAATCCCAGCAGGAAAACTCCGTGAAACAGGTTCGACAACCGTGTCGTGGCGCCACACTGCACATTGGCAATGCTCCGCGCTGGAATCCCTACGCTGGGCGGCACTCCGAATGTGCCCAGGAATAGGTTGGCGATGCCGTATGCGCCCACTTCCATATCCGCATCGTGCTTCTTGAAATGCCGCTGCCGCCCCCGGAAATGTACGATCACCCGCGAAGTGAGCAGCAGGTTCACCGAGGTTACGAAGGCCAGCCCCAGCGCTTCCGGCAACACCGTCCAGAAGTCCGACGGCTCCCAGCGGAATCCCGCAAACGGCGCCAGTTCCACCGACAGCGTCCCCACCTGCTTCTCATGCCATCCGCAAATTCGGGCGACCAGGATCGATACCACCACTCCGCACAGAAGCGCCGGGATCTTCGGCGACCGAAGCGCTACCCAGGTGGCCACCGCCAGCACCACCGCTGCCAGCGCCGCCGGGACGAACTGGGAATGCCCCACCTGCAACGCCACCTGGAAGAGTTCCCCGACCATCCTGGTGTCCCAGCCCCCCGAAGGCGGCCGCAGCCCCAACATCGCCGGCATTTGCGAGATCACCATCATGCCGCCGATCCCGCAGGAAAAACCCGCCACCACCAACGGCGGCACGCGCGATACGTGACGTCCCAACCGCAGGACGCAAAACCCCATCATGATGATGCCCGCGGAAATCGACACCTTCGCGGCGCCCGCGATCCCCTGGTACCGCACCGCGGCTGCAATGAACGGCACCGTGACGCTCGAAACGCCTCCGATCAGTACCGGATTGCGCCCGAAAAGCACCAGAAGCGGACACGACAAGATGGACGTCAGCACGCCAAACAGCGGAGGCAGCCCCATTAGCGCGGCCATCGCCAGCCCATAAGGCAGTGCGATCAGCGCCGCGGCCGCGCCACCCGCGGCATCCCCTCCCAGGCGCGCCCAACTATATTCCCGAATCCCTTTGCGCCAGCGCCGCCTCATCGTGTCCGCCGGGCCCCCATCCTATGTTAACAATGCCGCATGTACCTTCTTGAGGGCCGCGACAACATCGTTCATGTCGTTCTGCGTGAACTTCGGCCCGATGGTCAGGGTCGCCGTCCGGTTGAAGATGTCCATGGTCTTCGGGCAGCTCGCCGCTCCGTATTTAATCGCCTTTCCCCGCGGCGTGTTGAAGGTGGGCCAAGCCGGGTGCGGGACACACTTGTCTTCGATATACTTGGCCGGGGGCAGCGGCGTCGATGAACTGGGCGGCGTCATCGCCACGTTCTCCGCCGTCATGGCCTTCACAAAGTCGTCCCGGAGCTTCTGGCTCGGCAGCATGAAATTCACCGTCCAGCCAATATCGCCCTTCGCATCGTTGTCGTGCCGCAGCTTCCAGCCCTTCATGCCCTGAACCTGGTCCTTCACAAACTGCCAGTTCTTGCGCTGGTTGCCGATAATGGTGTCGAGCTTCCGAAGTTGCGCCCGCATCACCCCGCCCGTCATTTCGTTCATGCGGTAGTTAACCCCGACGAAATACGGCATGCTGGTGATGCCCAGCGCCTGCGAGTGCACCGGCCGGATCAACCCCAGGTCGTGAAAGCGAATCGCGCGCTCGTACAGGACCGGGTCGTTCGTCAATACCGCTCCGCCTTCGCCCGCCGAAATTACTTTGTGCAGTTGGAAACTGTAGATCGCGATATCGCCCAGCGAGCCCAGCCGCTTTCCGTTGTAGCTCCCCCCGGCGGCCTGCGCCACATCTTCCAGAATCTTCACGTTGTGCTTTTTCCCGATTGCCAGGATCCGCCCCATGTCCGCCGGCGATCCAAACAGGTGCACCACGATGATGGCCTTTGTCCGCGGCGTGATCTTCGCCTCCACGTCCGCCGGATCGATGCAAAACGACTCGTCGGCTTCCGCAAATACCGGCAAAGCCCCCGTCAGGAGTGTCGTCGTGTAATCGGAGTGCCATGTCCAGGCCGGGAGAATCACCTCGTCGCCCGGGCCAACGCCCAGCGCCGTCAACGCGCAGTGCAGCGCAGCCGTCCCCGAAGTCACTCCCAGGGCGAACTTCACGCCCATTTTCGCCTGCATCTCCTGCTCAAACGCCGCGCACTTCTTGGGCGGTTGCGAGCCGTAAAACCGGAACAGGCTATGCGTATCGTAGGCCTGATTGAGTTCCGTGCGCTCCTGGTCGTCGTAGAACTGCGCGCCCGGGTACTCCGTCTTGAGCAGGCTCGTCCGCACCGGTTTGCCCCCGGAGACCGCCAGAGTCGCTGCCGCGCCGCTTGCCATTGGCGCCGCCGCCGCGAACGCCGGAACCGCCGCCAGGAAAGCCCGGCGATTCACACCACGCTGAACACTATCGTTTGTCATAATTCCAATCTCCTCGTTATCTTTGTTGCTCCGGCGCTTCTTTACACCGGCTCCAAGAATCAAAACCCAACCCCAGCCTGAGGAGGCGGGGCAGGCCGAACGTCCTACCCCGCCAAGCTTAACCTACGCTACCTGCGGATATACCTTGCGGATGGCGGCAATAATGTCCGCCACGTCCTGATCTGTGTGCTTCGGATGCATCGACGGGCCGGCGAACCGCTGCAGGATATCGACCGTTCGCGGGTAATTCGCCGTGCCGTACTCGATCGCCTTGCCCCGCGGCGAGTTCCATGTGGGCCACGCTGGATTGTGCGTGACCTTGTTAACGATGTACGATTGGCCCGGCAGCAGGACGGAACCGCCCGGTTTACCCACAGCCACGCCTTCCGCCCTCATGGCCGCGCTGAACTTGTCGCAGTGTTCCGTGTCGTTGAACCGCACGAAGATCTGGCGGCAGCAATCGCCCTCCGGATCCGGCAGCAGGCGGAATCTAATGCCTGGCAGGTCGCGCACGCCCGCATAGACCTTCGCCGCGTTCTTGCGTGCGGCGGCTATGATGGTGTCCAACTTGCGAATCTGCGCCAGCATAATGCCGCCTGTGAACTCGTTCATGCGGAAATTGGCCGACACAAAGGGGACCATCCCCGAGGAATTACCGAGCAGGGTTTGATGCGGCCTATCCATCGAGCCCACGTTGTGAAAGCGGCAGGCGCGCTCGATCAGGACCGGGTCGTTGGTGACCACCGAGCCGCCGTCGCCCGAGGTAATGGTCTTGCTCTCCTGGTGGCTGTAAATGCCGATGTCGCCCATGGAGCCGGTCGGCTTGCCTTTATAGCTGGCGCCCACCGACTGCGCGGAGTCTTCCAGCACCTTCAAATTGTGCTTCTTGGCGATGGCCAGAATCTTGTCCAGATCGGCCGGGCAGCCTATCAGACTCGCCGCGATGATGCACTTGGTATTGGGCGTGATGCGCTGCTCGATGTCATTGGGATCGATGTTGAACGATTCGTCTATTTCCGCGAACACCGGCAGCGCGCCCGCGCGCACCACGGCCATGGCGTCGGAGTGCCAGCAGTAGGCGGGAATGATCACTTCATCACCCGGGCCGAGCCCCAACGCGGTCACGGCCACCTCCAGCGCCGCCGTGCCGGAGGTCACCGCCAGCGCATACTTGGTCTGCATGTGCGCGGCAAACTCTTTCTCGAACTCTTGCACCTGCGACGCGCCGCCGTCAAAACGGAACGGATGGTGGCCGTTCACCGTGGCTGTCACTTCGGCAATCTCTTTGTCGTCGTAAAACGACGTGCCCCAGTTTTCGCCCCGAATCGGCGTTGAACGCACCGGAGTGCCGCCATTGATGGCCAGTTCCCCCGCGGCGCTAGCCGTTCCGGCGACCGTTGCCAGACCTGCTACGAATTGCCTGCGATCCATGTAATGCTCCTCTCTATTTCAGCCCTTGTCTCGAATACCGGCGCGGAAACACGCCACCTAGCATCCCAGTATAAGACACCCGCGGCCTGCCGCGCTTCGCCTAAAAGCGTCTTTTCCACCTGCAATCTGAAACCGTCGCCGCCCTCCGCCGCGCGACGCGGGCTCCGGGCGTAAACCCTGGAAACCCGCAGGAATTTTACTACATGGAGGCGTCACAGTCAACGCCGGCTGAAGAATCAAAGCGTTAACTTAGACCCCCTCGCTAGTGGTGGGCGAACCGCCCTTGGAGGGCTTGAGGTTCGCGCGGTTTGGCAGTATAATTTAAATAATCTGAGCTAAACATCCACCGGGTGACGTGCGCGGTTGACTTGCTTATTCCGACTAAGGAGATTTCACGATGAAGAAGTATCTTTTATTGGGCGCTAGCGCGCTTCTCGTTTTGGCCTTGCCCGCCATTGGGCAACAGACGACGACGGCCGCGATCGAGGGCCACAACATCACCGTCAAGTACGCCGCGCCGGCGGCCAAGAACCTTGCATCGGGCAGCTTTGTGACCGAGGCCGATTTGACCTTCCCCGGCTTCAATGTTCCCAAGGGCAATTACACCGTCTATGTCCTGGCGAACGGCGACAAGTGGCAGCTCGCGATCAACAAGGCGACTGGAGCTAAGGCAGCCACCTACGATCCGAAGTTGGATGTGGGCAAGGCGCCGATGACCATGACAAAGGCGGGCGCTCCGGCCGCCGCCTGTAAGATCACCCTCACGAAGATTGCAGCTCTGGCGGTCAGATTAGACGTGGCCTGGAACGGCGTAGTGGCTTCCACTCCCTTCCATCAGGACTGGGGCAACGTCGACGCCGAATGGTAGGCTGATTTCTCCGAGCAAGTCTTCCGGCAACGCGCGCGGGGCGGCTGGTCCGCTCCGCCGATCCCTCATTGCCACCGCCCTTCCGATCGCGTTCTAACTCCAACCTCCGCCCTCTCTTTGCGCCGGATGCTATAAACGAGAGAATATGGATCGTCGAGAATTTATTGGCGGGCTGGGGGCGGTGGTCCCGCTGGCCAACGCCCAGATGCGGCCAGTCGAGATACAAACCCAGGTCAAGCTGCAAGATGGTCGGCCTACTTTGCTGGTGAACGGCGTGCCCTCGCCGCCGGTGATCTTTTCCCTGGGCCACTGTCCGGATTACCGCTGGACTTGGGAAGAGCGCGCATCTTACAGCATTGCCGAGTTCGCCAAAGCCGGCGTGCGCTTGTTCCAGGCCGAAATCCATTTGGAACAGATGTGGCCGTCGGTGGACCACTTCGATATCGAGCTGGCCCGCAAGCAGATACGCGGCGTTCTCGATGCCTGTCCGGAAGCGGCCGTCATGCTGCGGCTGCACGTCAACTCGCCCCCCTGGTGGAACCAGGCGCATCCCGAAGAGCTGGTGCAGTGGGCCGGGGCGTCCTTCGAGGAAGAGCACGGTTGGGGCCAGACGGTGTCGATGGATGGCGACCTGAGGCGCGTGCCGCGCCACAGCCTGGCCTCCCAGCGCTGGCTCGACGACTGCGGCGCCAAGACCCGGGAGCTTTGCCGCCGGCTTGCGGCCACGCCGGAAGGCGCCGCCCTGTTCTGCATCCAGATAGCCGCCGGAGTGTACGGAGAGTGGCACTACTACGGATTCACCCTCAACGAACCGGACGTCGGCCCGGCCATGACCGCTCACTTCCGCGAATGGCTGAAGGCCAAGTACGGCCAATCCTTCGCCGACGCCACCGTGCCGGGTGTCGATGAGCGTATGCGGTCCGACGGGTATCTGCGCGATCCCCAGCGGGACCGCCGCGTGGTCGACTATCTGCACTGCCAGCACCAGTCCGTTACGGACGCGCTCATCTATTTTTGCCGCGCCGTCAAGGAGAGCTGGCCCAGACCTATTCTGGCGGGCGGTTTCCACGGCTACTGGCTCACTATGTTCGGCCGCATGGGCGCGGGCGGGCATCTGGAAGTGCGCCGCGCACTGGAATCGCCCTACGTCGACGTTTTATGCGCGCCGCAATCGTACGCGCATTTGAAGGCGGGAGAGCCTGGCCTGTCGCGCGGCGTAATCGATTCGGCGCGCCTGCACGGCAAGCTCTGGCTGGATGAAATGGATACCCTGCCGGCGGTTTGGGACACCACGGTTCCCAGGGCCCAGGCGCCCGCCCGCAGCATCTCCTTTCTGCGCAGCAACACTCTGGCGCCGCTCGCCCGCGGGATGGGGTTCTGGTACTACGACCTGGTTTGTGAGCAGAGCTATCAGATTGGCCGCAGGGCCGCCGGCATGTGGGATACGCGGCCCCTGCAGACCGAAATCGCCAGGATCGAGAAGTTGCGCAAGGAGCGTTATAGCCAGCCTTTCAGCTCGCCGGCCGACGTGCTGGTGGTCTTCGACACCGAGTCGTTCTACTACAGCGGGCACACCGGCACGATCGATCCCGTTTCCACCGAAATGCTGAACGGCACTACCGGGGACCTGTATCGCAGCGGCGCTACCCTCCACCTGGTGTATCTCTTCGACTTGGAGACGCTCGACCTGCGCCCGTACAAGGCGGTGGTATTCGGGAACCTGTTTTACCTGGATGCCGCCCGGCGGGAGTTGATCGCCGGAAAGGTGGCCCAGGACGGCCGTCACCTGATCTGGTCGTGCGCCGCCGGCTACATCGGAGAGGCGGGCGCCGGTCCCGATGGAGTGGCCCGCACGGTTGGAATGAAGGTCGCGATGCATCAGGCCCCCCGCGCGCGCGTAGTCGTAAAGGGCGGCGGCGCGCCCTCGATCACTTTCGGTTTCGACGTCAAGGTCGATCCTTTGCTTGCGGTCGAGGACCCGGACGCCACGGCCCTCGGTGTGATCGAGGGCGGCAATGCCGTTGGCTTGGCGCGCAAGAAGCTGGACCATTACACCTCCTGGTATTCGAGCGTGCCTCTGCGCGGACCCGAGTTGCTGCGCTACGTACTGCGCGAAACCGGCGCCCACATTTATAGCGATGGGGGCGACACCGTCCACGCCGGCAGCGGCATTGTGTGCGTGCAAACCGCCGAGGGCGGCCCGCGAACGCTACGCTTGCGCAACGGCAAGACCATCAAGATCGACCTTCCGGCGGATTCCACCACCGTGCTGGACGCCGAGACCGGCGAACTGCAATTGTAGCGGCGAAAAGCTATGGGAGACGCTGAGACGCGGAGATAATCGGGAGGTATGAAACAAAGTGTTCCCAAGTCGGTTGACGAGTACATTGGCGCGCAGCCCGAGGCGGTGAGGCCGAAGCTCGAACAGGTGCGCACCGCGATAAGGACGGCCGTTCCGGAAGCAGTGGAGGGCATCGGGTATCGCATGCCCGGATACAAGCTGTACGGAAAGCCGATGCTGTATTTCGCTGGCTTTAAGGAACACTATTCGTTGTTTGCCGCATCGGGGGCGTTCTTCACGGCGCTCGAAGATGAGCTGAGGGGCTATGAGCTGCGAAAGGGGACGGTCCATTTCCCGCTCACCAAACCGGTTCCGGTGAAGCTCATCAGCCGGATTGCGAAGCTGCGTGCGGCTGGGGTCGCCGCCTCGGCCAAAAAACCGCTGCTTGGCGGAGCGAAAGAGGGGCGCAAGTCGCCGAAGATCCGGTAAAGGGTGCGAATCGCGACGGCGCGCCCAGGCCGCTGTCACAAACCGGGCGATGGTCAACGGTCGCATGCGCATGCAGGGCGATGCCGTGACCATGGCTCGTCTGACCGATATTCTCGGAATGACGCTGGGCCGCCCGGTCGTCGATAAAACGGGACTTACGGGAGCTTACGACGTCACGTGCGACTTCTCTCTCGAAGGCATGGGGCCCGGGCCCAAGGGTGTGGCGGCGGGAGAGGCTGGAGGCAATCCGACCGAAGTTCCCCGCGACTCGAACGACTCCGGTCCCACTATCTTCACGGCCCTTCAGGAGCAGCTCGGCCTCAAGCTCGAATCGCGCAAGGGGCCGGTGGATCTGCTGGTCGTCGATAGCGTGGAAAAGATGCCTACCGGGAATTAGCTGCGCTCTATTCCGCCGTCGGCATGTGAATATACATGGACTGAATCCCAACTCGTCCCGGTCCGGTAAAGCGGTTACACACGATTTGCGCGGCGCTGGCAAACAATCCGGTCGAGAATTTCTGGAATTGCGTTTCCATCTGGACCGAGCGGTCTTTGTAGATCCAGCCGCCGGGCTCGACGTCGATCTGTTCGCCGGCGCCCAGCGCCACTTCGAAAACATTCCCGTATCCGTGCACCCACACAATGCCTTCGTTGCCTTGGGCGGTGAAATGGTCGATGAAAAAACCAGTCCCGCCCATCAGCATATTGGAAACGCCTTTGACCCGCGTGAACGTGTAATCGACGCTGCCGGTGGCGGCGAGAAACTGGTGCTCCCGCATCTCGATTCCTTCGCCGCGGTTCAGGTGAATCCCCAAAAGGTGTCCCGCGCCATCGCGGCTGAAAGCGATCTGCCCCGGACCGCTGGCTTCGGTCATCAGGATAGGCATTCCCGCCATGACGCGCCGGAAACCGCCCTTCAAGGGCTTGATCCCGATCTGCGTTCTGGGCTCCTTCCAAAGAAGAATATGGTGCTCGAAGTACACGGGGACACTCCCCAACTCAATACGCAACACGGGAACGAGTTCGCCCTCGATGTGATAGGTAACGCCGGCAAATTGTTCGTCACGGGCTGCGGTAGGCTTCAACGAAGGAATAGGCACTGGGCTCCTGCTTTCTAGATGAGGTTGACTGCCAACCCATAATCATCGACCGGAAAGACCCGGAATTGCAATGGCCAAGGCGGCTTCATAGGGGCCGATGCGCCTCCTTCCCCAATTAAATTAAATACATTCCCGACCGATGTGAGGTATGTGAGAACATCTTCGTTTCTGGTTGCTTTCGCTTTCGCCCTGGGGACCTGCCCGGCGCAGCACGTCGGCGTGCCCACCGACGATTTGGACAAAGTCGGCATCGACGAGCTTTTCAACGTCGAGGTGACTTCGGTGGGGCGCGAAGCGGTAGAGCTTTCCAAAGCGCCCGCGGCGGTGTTTGTCCTGACCGCTGAAGACATCCGCCGCTCCGGCGCCACCTGCATTCCCGAGGCGCTCCAATGGGTTCCGGGCCTCACCGTGCTCCACCTCGACGGGCGGTCGTGGGTGGTCTCCATCCGGGGAGGCGCCGGCATCTACTCCGACAAAATCCTGGTAATGATCGACGGACGCTCCCTCTACACCCCGATGTTCGCGGGCACCATCTGGGACGCGGTCGACGTCGATCTGGCGGATGTCGAGCGGATCGAGGTGGTGCGTGGACCGGGCGCCGTGATGTGGGGTCCGAACGCGGTCAACGGGGTGATCAACATCATCACCAAACCGGCGCAAGATACCAAGGGCGGCGCCGCGAGCGCCTCGACCGGCAACCAATTGCGCGGCGAAACGCAGGTCCGTTGGGGCGCCGCTCCGAGCGACTCTTTCTCCTACCGCATCTGGGGCAAACTCGACGACAGCACGCCTGCCTATGGCTCGCCGGGCTATTTCTACGAGGGCCGTTACTTCTATACTCTCCCCTCCGTGACCGACCTGAACGCCGTCAGCGGCAGGCTGGGTTTTCGCTTCGACGGCAAGCCCACCGCCAAGGACCAATGGATGGTGCAGGGCGATGTTTACGGGATGGGCCGGCACGACACCCTCGCCTATCCGCTCATCGTGCCGCTCACCGTGGGCGTGGCGAGCGGCCACACGGGCTACTCGGGCGGCTACATACAGGGCAGTTGGACGCATACCAGTTCGGCGGCGGTCGAAAGCTCCCTGCATTTCTCCTTCAACCGCGACACCACCGATTACCCCTATATCGGCGCGACCGGGAACAACATGACCATCGATTTCCAGCAACGCTGGAAGACCGGCGAACGGAACGAGGTCTATTGGGGCGGCGGTTACCAACAGTTTTCGGACAACACCTACTCCAACCGTTTTGCCAGCACCGACCCTGCGAACTACATGTACCGCGTGGGCGATGTCGTGGCCCGCGATGAATGGCAGTTCGTGCCGGGCCGGCTGACCGGTTCGGCCGGCGTGCGCCTGGACTACAGCTCCTACCACCGTGTCGAGTACCAGCCCAGCGTTCGCCTGCTCTACACCCCCAGCTCGAAAGAGTCCGTCTGGTTGGCTGTGTCGCGCGCTGTGCGTGTGCCCAGCCAAATGGACCTCGACCTCCGTGCCAACGACGGCGAGACGGTGGTAAATGGCCTGCCCATGACCTTTTTGGGATCCGGATCCGCATACCAGCGTTCCGAAACGGAGAGAAGTCTGGAGATGGGCTACCGGCTGCAATCCGGCCAGCGCTGGTCGGTGGACGCGTCCATTTTCTGGAGTTACTACGGACGTCTCGAGGCGTTCCAGACCCCTTTGACGCCCGACGTCACGTTTAACGGGCCTATTCCGAGTCTGACGATGCCGATGGTGGCGAACAACGCCGGCGCCGGCCGCTCCTACGGCGGCGAGATCTGGGGCATGTGGCAGGTTAGCCCCCGTTGGCGGCTGATCCCGTCCTACTCCTACCTGAATGAAACTCTCTGGCTGCCCGCTTCCAAATTTGTCAATTACGGTTGGACCATGCCGCCCTTGACCGTGCCGCACCAGGCCTTACTGCGTTCCCAGCACGATCTCTCGCGGACCTTGCGCTTTGACTGGAACCTCAAGGCCCGGTCGAGAGACGTGACCTATGCGTTGCCCGGAGCTTTTCTGATTGGCGCGCGGCTGGGCTGGCGGCCTACGCATTCCGGCGAACTGAGTCTTTCCGCGGACAACCTGACGGACCGCCGGCTGCTTGAAGCATATGCGGAAACGCCTCTCATCTCCATTCCCATACGGAGGACCTTCGTGCTCAAGTGGACTCAGCGCTTCTAGGCGGGGCGGAGAGACCATGAGTCTGTCACCCAATCGCGCGCGAGTTCTCGCCAGCCTTGCTTTGTTGGGGCTGCTGGCGAGTTACTGCGCCGCCACATCCGAGCCCGAGGATGAGCTCAAATCGGCCATCGTATTGAGCTTCCTTCGTTATTCCGAATGGCCCCCGGGCGCTTCCGCCGATGCGCCCCTCATGGTGGGCGTCGTTGGCCGGCCCTCGCTCGCTCAGGTGTTGCGCCGGGCTCTCGACGGCAAAGTGGTCAACAACCGCTCCATTCGGGTGCTCGAAATCAAATCCGCCGCCGAGCCGCACGGTTATGAGGTGCTCTACGTGGCCAGCGATAGGACTGCCGAGATCAAGCAGGCGCTGGCGGAAGCGCGTCCCACGCATGCGCTCACCATCGGCGAGTCGGACCAGTTCCTGGATGATGGAGGCGCCGTGAATCTGTTGTTGGTCGATGGCCACATGAGCTTCGAGGTCAGCTTGCCAGCCCTCGCCGGCTCCGGCGTGGAGATTAGTTCCAAGCTGTTGCGGTACGGCCAGATCAAAGGGAGGCGGCCTTGACGAAAAAGTACGGGTCGCTGCGCTGGAAACTGACCACTCTGATGGCCGGCGGCAGCGTGGTGGTGGCGGTAATGGCGGCGGCCGGCTTCTCCTGGCTCGATCTGCACAGGTCCTCGCAGAATACTGGCGCCGAGGTGGCGGCCATCGGCAATATTGTCGCCGACCAGGTCGGGCCGGCCATCGCGCTTAACGATCCAAGGGCCGCCCATGAGCTGCTCGGTTCGTTGCGCGCCGACAACCTGGTGCGCGACGCCGTGCTGTACAACGCCCAGGGCGACTGCTTCGCCGCCTTCCATCGGTGGACTGCCACCGCCTGTCCGGTCCGCCCTGCCGATGGGACTCGCCGGGAGGCCGCCGCGCTGGTTCTGACGCGCGCCGTCAACGCCGCGGCCGAACGGCTAGGCACGCTCGTTCTGTCCGCCAGTGTTCCATCCATCGCTGCGATCTTGAGCCAGTACTTGGGCGGGGCGGCCCTGATTCTCGCGCTCAGCCTGGTGGTGGCGGCCCTCATGGCGGTGGCCCTGCAATCCCGCGTCTCCAGCCCCGTCTTGGCCGTGGCCCAGGTAGCGGAACGAATCGCAGAAACCCACCGCTTCTCGGACCGCGTGACGGTCACATCCTCCGACGAGCTGGGAGTGCTGGCCGATTCCTTCAACACCATGCTCGATGAGATTGGGCGGCGCGATGCGGAGATCGCCGAGCGAAACCAACAGCTTCAAGAGCAGGTCTACGCCAAAGAGCGCGCCAACGCGGCGCTGGCCGAAGCCCAACAACGCCTCATGGATCTCTCCCGCCTGTCCGGTATGGCGGAAGTCGCCACGGGCGTGCTCCACAACGTGGGCAATGTGCTGAACAGCGTGAACGTCTCCACCAACATCGTGGACGGCAAGATCCGCGAACTGCGGGTAGACAAGCTCGTCGCCGCCATCGATATGCTGCAGGTCCACGAAGGGGATCTGGCGGAGTTCCTCGGCAGCGACCCGAAGGGACAGCGGGTAATTCCTTACCTGTCCAAGCTGGCCAGGCACCTGCAGGACGAGCGCGAGATTTCCATGAAGGAATTGACCCTGCTTCGGGACAATGTCGGCCACATCAAGGAGATTGTGGCTACTCAGCAGAACTACGCCAGGGTTTCCGGGCTGACCGAAGAGGTCCTCCTGTCCGATCTGGTGCAGGATGCGTTCCGCATCATGCAGCCCAGTATCGACCGTCACAGGATCGCCTTCGAGCGGGATTTCGAGGAAGTGCCGGCCGTGGTCGTGGACAAGCACAAGGTCCTCCAAATTCTTTTGAATCTCTTTCGCAATGCAAAAGAGGCCATCAAGGAACGCGATGGCCGGACACGCGTGGTTCGGGCTCGTATTCGCCGGCATGGATCCGGCCACGTCCGAATCGAAGTGAAAGATTCCGGCGTCGGCCTGACGCCTGAGAACCTCACCCGGATTTTCGCGCACGGATTCACCACCAAAAAGGACGGCCACGGATTTGGTCTGCACTCCGGCGCGCTCGACGCGAAGCAGATGGGAGGAGCCTTGTGGGCAGAGAGCGCAGGTCCCGGCTTGGGGGCGACCTTCGTTCTCGAACTGCCCTTGCTCCAATCCCAGGAAAGGAACGCAGCGTGACACCGCCAAAACCGATTGAAAAGAATCACCGCATTCTGATTGTGGATGACAACCGCGCCATCCACGACGATTTGCGCAAGATCCTGAGCGGTGAGCAGCCGCAACAGGCGGACTTGCAGAACGACGAAGAATTCCTGTTCGGCGACGCCCCGCTTCCGGTCACCGATTTCGAAGTCGACTCCGCGTATCAGGGCAAGGAGGGTCTGGAGAAGGTCCGGCAGGCAATGGCGGAAGGCCGTCCTTACGCGCTGGCCTTCGTCGACATCCGCATGCCCCCCGGGTGGGACGGCGTGGAAACCATCGTCCGTTTTCGCGAGTCGGACCCCAATCTGCAAACCGTCATTTGCACCGCGTATTCGGACTATTCATGGAACGACATGGTGCGCCGCTTGGGCCACTCCGACAGTTTGCTGATTCTGAAGAAGCCCTTCGATAATATTGAGATCATCCAGTTGGCGCACGCGCTCACATGCAAATGGCTCCTTGCCGTCCAGGCAGCCGCCAAGGTGGCCGACCGGGACCGTTTGGTGGCTGTGCGCACCGCCGAGCTCACAGCGGCCAACGAGCAGACCAGGAAACACTTTGAAGAGAGAGCCAAAGCGGAAGAAGTGTTCCGGGTCATTTTCGATGCCAGCCCGATTGCCATTAGCCTGATGGACCGAGACTACCGTTTCGTAGACGTGAACAGCGCTTTCGAAAAACAGCACCATCTCAACAAGGCGGCGGCGCTCGGCAAGACTCCTGGGGAATTAGGGCTTTTGGATGAAGAAACCCTGTCCAAATTGCGCCGACAAATCGCGGAAAGCGGAGCCGTCACCGAGAAGGAAGTCGTCCTCCGGCCACAATCGTGTGGAGGCACGGCTTTGGTGTGGATCCGCCAGGCGGAGATCGGGAATGCGTCGCACGCTCTAGCGTTTTGCCTGGATATCACCCAGCGTAAGGCCATGGAAGAACAACTCCAGTTGGCCCGCGTCGCCGCCGAGGCCGCGTCGCAAGCTAAGAGTCAGTTCCTGGCCAATATGAGCCACGAGATCCGCACTCCCATGAACGGAATCATGGGTTTCACGGGTTTGGCATTGGGCACCAAACTGGACGCGGACCAACGGGATTACCTGGAGACGGTCGCGGGATCGGCTGGATTGATGATGAAAATCATCAACGATATTTTGGACTTTTCGAAAATCGAAGCCGGCCGCATGGATATGGAGGTGGAGCCGTTCTCCCTGCGCGAGTGCGTGGAAGGCGCCAGCAAGGCGTTGTTCGCCGTGGCCCATCAAAAAGGCTTGGACTTGCATTGCGAAGTCGATCCTGCGATTCCGGACGCGGTGAGGGGCGACGCCGCCCGTCTGCGGCAGGTGATCCTGAACCTGGTTGGGAACGCCGTGAAGTTCACCGCCCAAGGCTCGGTCCGCGTGGAGGTCGCGCCGGAGCAGTTGACCCATCGCAGCGTGTTGGCGCACTTCAAGGTCAGCGACACGGGCATCGGCATCCCCGCCAGCCAGCGGCAGTCCATCTTCGAACCCTTTCAGCAGGCCGACGGCTCCATCAACCGGAAGTACGGTGGCACTGGATTGGGCCTTGCCATCTCCGCACGGCTGGTGGAAATGCTGGGAGGCCGGATCTGGGTGGAAAGCGATGAGGGGCTGGGCAGCACGTTTCATTTCACCGCTCTGCTCGAAGTTGAGAAGGCCGTGGAACGGGAAGTGGCGGATTCCGGGATCGGCGGGGGCGTTCCTCTCTCGCTCCTGCTCGCCGAAGACAATAGGGTCAGTCAAACCCTGATGGTGGCTTTGCTCCGGAACCGGGGCCACACGGTCACGGCGGCGAGCAATGGCGTCGAAGCGCTAGCGGCCCTCGAGCGGGGGTCCTTCGATGCGATTTTCATGGATGTCCAGATGCCGGACATGGACGGCTACCAGGCCACGGCGGAGATCCGAAGGCGGGAACGCGTCACCGGCGCCCACATCCCCATCGTCGCTCTCACGGCGCATGCCATGAAAGGCGATCGGGAACGCTGCCTGGAAGCCGGCATGGATCGTTACGTCACCAAGCCCATTGATTCAGCCGAGCTGTTTGCGTCCCTTGCGGGCATTCCCGCAAAGTCGCTCGCGGCGGATCGGAGATAGCGGCCTACGACCCCGAGCCGAGCGCTATCCCCTCACCCCGTTCCGCTCAGATCCAGGCGCTCCACAACCGGAGGCGGAAGGCTTTCGAAGGTCAACCCTTCCGCCAACTCGCCCGCCTGGCGCGCGTCGTTGCGCCGGCGAATGTTCCACTGCCAGGCTGCCAGCATCACGGCCGGCAGTAACAACAGGCGCAGCGGCGCGTCCAGCATCCAGAGTCCCAGCGCGGAACCGGCTACCGAGAAGACTTCGAATCCGAGCGCGTGCAGAAGGCAGAGGGAAGGGAGATTGCCGCGGAAGCCCGGCATGGGGCAAGCCAGCGGCATTTTGCGATAGCCCTCCAGCAGCAACTCGACCAGGCAGACGGAAAGCGCGGCCACATAGGCGGTTTCCGCCAGCGCCCGGAGCAGGCCGGTACGCCAAACCCCGGCTATAAACCATGGCAGCAGCACGCATAGCGACACGAACGCCAGCATGACGCGGCGCGCAACCGGGTGGGTTTCGGGCGGCGCGCTTCCACCACGGCGCGGAAGATCCAATTCCCGGACAGCAGAGCGGGGATCTCGAAGGCCACCCGCAGGCCCAGAATCAAGAGGTATGCCGCCACCAGCGGCGCCTGGAGCCAATGTCCGGCGGCGGCTTCCTCCACCGCCAGCCAGCAGCCCAGCCCCAGCGCCACGGCGATGGCCAGCCGATGCGGCTCGCTGCGCAACAGGGCGCGCACCGCGAAACGGTGACTGGCGCGGCCGAAACCGGCCTTTGCCGGCGCGAAGCGGTCAAGGACCCACAGCAGCGCCGCCGCTAGGCGCGGTTTCGATTGGCGCGCCGCCCCTTCCAGCACGGCCGCGAAGCGGCGCCGGTAACTGGCGGCATAGCTCAGCGCCATCAACGCGAAAGCCGCGCCGGTCGCAATGAGCGCGCGATTGGCCAGTACGCGGTAGACCGCCGTGCCGCGCCCTTGCCACTGTTGGTAGAGCGCCGTAAACCAGACGGACGGCAGCCATGCGTATAGCGACGATGGGCGCGTGGAAACATCTCTCAGCAGCGCCCTTCCGGCCGGCGCGCTGAACAGCAGCGTGAGGAAAGCCACCAGCAGCGCGGCGCGCAAGCCGGCCGAGACGGCGTTAAAAACCCGGCGTGGCAACAGCGCGGCCAGAACCCCCGACACCGAAAACACGGCGCAGAATGTGAATAGGCCGGCCAGCACAGCCACCGCGGCGTGGGTCGCGGCGAACGAGAGAAACACGCCGAACGGGGCTTCGGCGGCGGCCGTGACAATGAAGGGGAACAGCAGCGTGGGGATGGCGTTCACATCCACCACAAAAACCAGAACGGCAAAGGCAATGGCTGCCGTGTTGGCCAGCAGGACCGTGCGCGCCCGCACCGGCAGCGGCGCCAGATTCAGGTAGTCCTGCGTATCCGGCAGAATTCGGTCCCACTTCAACACGGTGACGATGCCGGTGACGCCCATGGTCAGCGCCAGGAACAAGTATTTATCGGGCGCCGAGGCCACCAGCAGATCGCGATGCAATTGTCCGCGGAGCCAATTGAGGAAGCTGGAATATTCCTCCAGCATGAACATGGTCGCAAGCGCGCCGGGCGCGGCCAGGAGGCCGAGCAGCGCGCCCGCGCCAAGCTCGAAATCGGAGCCTTCCTCCTGGCCGCCGCGCAGCAAACGGTGGAGAAAATGTTCCACCAGGCGCTGGAAAGGCCCCAGCCGCCGGCGCCAGTCAGGCCACCACGGCGTCCACGATTTCGCCCGCGATTCCGTCGGCATCCACCGGCTCCGTAAGCTGTAAGAATCCGCCCTCCAGGCCCAGGCCGGCGAAGCGCGTGCGCATCTCGTCCATGGGACCCGAGGCTACCACCGTCCCGCCCTTGAGCAACACCAGGCGCGAGCAGAGTTGGTCCACGTGTTCCAGCACGGGCGAGGAGAAGAACACCGCTTTGCCAGCCGCGGCCAGACGCGCAACTACGCGGCGGAGGATCAGCGTACTGGCCGTATCCAGGCCCGAAAAGGGCTCGTCGAGCACCAGCAGCGCCGGGTCGTCGAGCAGCGCGGCGATCGCCACGATGCGCTGCCGCATGCCTTTGGAGTACCCTGCTATCGACAGGTCGCGGTGCTCGTAGAGGCTCAGCGCGCGCAGCATGACGGAGGCTTTGCGGCGGAAGCGCGGCTCCTCGATGCCGCGCAGGGTGGCCGCCAGTTCGAGGTACTCCCAGCCGCTCAGAAAGCCGTAAAGGTCCGGTTGCTCTGGCACATATCCCAGCGCGCTCTTGTATGCCGCGCGATCGTTCGCCACCGGCTCGCCGCGAAACAGCACGGCCCCTTGCGTGGGCTCGACCAGCCCCGCGATCATTTTCACGATAGTGCTCTTGCCGGCGCCGTTCGGTCCGAGCACGCCCAGAATTTCACCCGCGTGGATGGCGAAGCTGACGTCCCGCACCGCGAGGCATGCGCCGTAGCGTTTCACCAGGTTCCGTACCTCAAGCACGGGCGGCGAATCCAGCATTGTTGTTTGGACTCCGGACAAATCGAAAAGTTCCAGTATAGGGGCGAGGTCGCCCGCGCCTACCTTCCGGCGGTCAACGACCAGAACTCCACCCCATAAGGTTCCAAGGCGATCTCCGTCGGCGCGGAACCGGGCGCCAGCGAAACGTTGGGGATGGGCCGCAGGCGGACATTTTCATCGCTGCCCGGCGCCGCGGCGTCGAGCGTACGCCGCGTGGCCGTAAGCCTTGCGGGCAGGTCCATGGTCTCGATCGCCAGGCGGACAGGCTCGGCCGCGAAGTTCCAGACCATCAGGCTGTAGTAATCGTAGACCGGATCGTAGGCCAGAAAAGCGTGTACGTTGGCATCGCTCGACTGTGCGCCCAGACGGTCGCCGGTGAGGCGCGAAAGCAGCAGGAACGTGAAGTAGGCCGGCCGCACCGTGTTCTGGTAGTCGAAAAGACCGTCGTACTGCGGCATGCGATTCCACCAGGCCGCCATGGAGGACGCGCCTTTAGGACTCATGAAGCGCGCGAAGCGGTCGCGGTCCACGTGATAGTCGCGGATGTGGTAGTAGCAGGAGTAGTCCAGGCCCGCATCTTTCATCTGCCAGATGGTCTCGGCCACGAAGCAAGGCTGGATGCGCGGATCGCTGGGCGGCGTGGACAGGTTCATGTTCCACTCGTCCAGGATGGTCTCCACATGCAGGCTCGAATACTTGGCAAGCAGAGCTTTGACGTTCTCGATGGTGCTTCGAACCGCCGCGGGGCTGCTGTTGTAGATGTGCCAGGAGACGAAATCGAGCGGCGCTTTCGTGGAGGCGGCGAAGTCGAGGAGCGCCGGCAGAATCGGCGAGCGCCAGCCGGCCAGCGCCGGGCCGCCCACACGCGCCTCCGGGTCGGCGCGCCGTATGGCCGCCACGGTGTGCTGGTAATAACGCGGGTAATTGTCGGGCTTGAAGCGATAGGGGCAGCCGCCGCTCTCGCCGATATCCGGTTCGTTGGCTACTTCCCAATAGCGTATGCCGGAACCGCGGTCCTTGTAGTGCTTGACCAGCCGGTAGATGAGTTCGTCCCACTGCTGGTAGTCGTTCGGCTCGACCGTGTCCTGGTCCACTTTGGGGAACAGCAGGGCCGGCTTGAAGGCGATGTCCATCAGCGGCGTGGCGCCGGTGCTGCGGATCAGATCGACCGAGCGGTCGAGCGTATCGAAGTGGTACTGACCGCGCGCGGGCAGCAGGTCGAAGTACTCCTGGAGGAAGATACGCAGCAGGCGGGGCCGCAAAGCGCGCACCTCGGCCTGCCGCTGTTCCCAAATGGTGTCTTCGGACAAGCCGCCTTGACCCAATCCATAGCGGTCGATTTCGAGCGGCCCCAGCTTTTGCTGGAACGAAAGCTCCAGGCGTGCGCCGCGAGGTTGCGCCAGCAGGGGCGCCACGGCCACCGCCAGAACGGCGAGCGCGCCCACGGTTATCATCCGCATTTCACTCCCCCTTGGCCGCCGCCTTGTACACCCAGCTACACGTGTCCCTGACCACTTTGCCCTCCAGGCTCCCCTCGGCTTCGATGATGTTAGCGCCCTCCGCCAGCGTGACGCCGTCGCGCACGTAGACATGATCGGCTTTCTTTGCAGGCTCCCCCAGGCTCTTCCCATTGACTTTCAGAGTGAGCTTCTCGCAGTTCGAATAGATCTTGATGGCTGTGGCGGGCGAAGTCCGCGCGGCGTCGCGGCGGCTGGTGATATAGACCATAGCCTCGGGGTTCCAGTTGGCTTTATAAAAGTAGAACGCGTCCTTCTTGACAGTGCGGTCGCGAGTCACCAGGCCCTTGTCGTTGATGCCGTCGGCGTCGCCTTCATGCCGGCCGGCGCTGGCGAAATCGAACATCACCCAGATAAAAGATCCCCACATGTAATGCCGGGCCGCAATAAGTGGCCATTGGATTTCGTGTTGAATGGCCTGCCACTCCTCCGGGTGAGATCTGCCGCTGGGGTTGGGACGCTGAGTCATGCCCTGCTGGTGTTGCTTGACGCTGGCGCCGGCGCCGTACTCGCTGAGAGACACGCCCTTTGAGCCGTACTTCTGGTTGTACTTGTCGAGATCCGGGCCGAGGTCTTCCGGCTTCCCGCTGTACCAGCCATCGTAAAGGTTCAGGGAAATCAAGTCGAGCGCATTGATGGCGTCGGGGAGGTTCGCCATGGTGTCGCCGCTGCCGGCGCCGGTGGTCGGACGCGTGGGATCTTCATCCTGAGCCGCCTGAACCAGTTCCTTGACCATTTGGACGGGCTGTTCCGTACGCGAGCTGAGTTCGTTGTACATGCTCCACATGAAGATGGATGGGTGGTTGAAGTTCTGGCGGATCATCTCCACCAGTTGCTGGCGCAAGTTCTGGCGGAACTCTTCGGTGTAATGAACGTTGTTGACCAGGGCCAGCTCGGACCACGCGATCACGCCTTGGCGGTCGCACAGGGTGAGGAAATGGGGGCTGTGCTGGTAGTGCACCAGGCGCACTGCGTTGGCCCCCAACTCACGCAGGGTGGCCATGTCGGCGTCCTCGTCCTTTTCCGAGACGGCCCAACCCGTGGGCCCTTCCTGATGCAGGCAGACGCCGTGGAGTTGAATGGGCTGTCCGTTGAGTATGCCGCCGCGCTGGGGATCCACGTGAAAGTCTTTCACGCCCAGCGGCTGGTCCACCTCATCCATGCGCTTGCCGTTTTCGATCAGCTCCACTCGCGCGGTGTACACATACGGGTCTTGAGTTCCATTCCAGAGACGCGGCTTGCGTATGGCGATGGTCTGCTTCAGGACCTGCCCGGAGTCGGAGCTCACGGCGCCGCTGGCCCTATGCATCGTCACCGTCTTGTTCCGCTCGTCCAACACCGTCACCTGCGCAATGAAAAAGCGGGTGTCGTGGCTGGTGTTGGTGACCTTGGTGGTTACCTCCACCTGGGCCATGCCGAGGGTGGCGGAAAGCTGCTTCAGGTACACGCCCGGGCCGGCGTAATCGAGCGGCGTGATGTTGAGCGTTCCGGTCAGAATCAGGGTGACGGGCCGGTAGAGCCCGCCGTAAATGGTGAAATCGCCGCCGAGTGGGGAAATCGTGCCGCGCCGGTTGTCCACGCGGACGGCAATGGTGTTTTTGGCGTCGAAATGCAAATAGCGGGTGATCTCGAAGCAGAAAGCCGCGAAACCGCCCTGGTGCGAGCCTAGTTTGGAATCGTTCAGGTAGACGTCCGCGGCGAGGCTGGCGGCGCCGAAGCGTATGAAGACGCGGCGGCCTCTCCAGTCGGGAGACGACGGGAACTCCTTGCGATACCAGCCGGGCCCCTGGTACATGGCGTCGCCGGGCAGCGCGTCCTGCGCGTTCCAGGTATGGGGCAGAGTCACCGGCTGCCACGAGGCGTCCGCGAACTGCGCGGCCGATGCGCCTTCGGCGTCGCCGCGATAAAACTTCCAGTCCGTATTGAACGCGATTTCCGCCCGGGGAGCCTGGGCGAAGCAAGCCCCGCCCAACCAGGCGAGCGCAGCAAAGCGAAGGATTCTCATGATGGAGGATGTCCTCTATCGACTGTACTGCGAAACCGGCGGGAAAGGATGGCCGCCGTTCCTTGCGCCGGCTGAAAACTCGCGGGATGAATGGCCGCAGATGAACCACGATGAACGCGGGTCAGTCCAGAATCCGGCGCACGGAGGTCCGGCCCACTCCAATTCACGGGTAAAGCTATAAAGTCAATCGGCCGATGAGTGTACGGAGGAGTCAATGTCCAGACCAGGTCGGCGTCTTTATGCCATTGTGGTGGCGGTCGCGCTGACGGGGCTGAACTCGTGTCGTTACAGCCTCGCTGTCGGTCCGCTGGTGCACATCGAACAGATCGCCGCACTGCCCCTCCGCGTTGACGCCCCGCGTCCGGCGGTCCATTTACGGGGCTGGGTGACACTAGCCGATCCGGCTGTCAACCTGATCTTCATTGAAGACGGAACCGGTGCGGCCAGGGTGGACCTGCCCTCCGCTCATGACGTGATAAAGTACGGAGACCTGGTAGAGGTGATCGGCGCCGCGGCGGCGGGCGCATCCACTCCGATCGTTACCGCGAATGAGATCTCGGCGATGCCGGGCAGGCGCCAGCCGAACCCAGCCAAGGTCCCGGTCGCGGAGCTCATAAGCGGCCGCGCGGGCTTTCGTTATGTGGAGATTGAAGGTGTGTTCCGGTCGAGCTACATCAATCGGGGAGGGGGGGTTGGCATTCGAATCGGAGCGGGAGGAACCGCCTTCGACGCGCGCTTGACCAGCGAGGTCACAACGCTGCCGAATCGCGAGACGCTCCCCGGCTCGCGCATCCGGGTACGCGGAGTCGCCAATCTAACCCATGACGTATACGGCCGGCCAGGCCGTGCCAAACTCTGGATCCCAGTCCTCGGGGACATCGAGCGGATTGGACCCAGTCCAGCCAGTATCCCGCTCCGGACGGTGCGTGACGTCCTTTCCCTTTCGCGGGGGCCGCTTCCGGACGAGTTCCTACACCTGCGCGGCCGCCTGCGATATGACGGGTTGGTGGATGGATTCCTGGAAGAGCGGAACGATTCCATCCGGGTGCGGCCGGCGCCGGGAACGGCTCTGGTAGCCAGCGGCAATATCGACGTTATGGGCTTTGTGGAGTCCGGCCCGAACGGACCGGAGATCGCCGACGCCGTACTCGTGCGCGAGGCGGAGTCGAAGAAAGCTGTCTTGACCTCCATCGGCCAAGTCCACGCGCTCAGTCCCGAGGACGCCCAACGCTCCATTCCTGTGCATGTTCGTGCCATCGTTACCTATATCAATCCGAGATCGGGCCTTCTTTTCATCCAGGATGAAACAGGCCCCACTTACGTTCAAGCGCCGCGAATCGGCGAGTTGAAGATGGCAGCGGGAGATCGCGTAGATGTCGTTGGGACAGCCGCTCCCGGGGATTTCGCGCCGATCGTCTCCAATGCCTGGGTGGAGCGCATTTCGGTGTCCTCGATGCCACCGCCCGCACCAGTGTCGTTTGACGACCTGTTCTCCGGAAAACAGGACAGCGCCTGGGTGGAGACGGAGGGAGTGGTGCAAAGCACCGAGACCGGTGACCACGCCGAGGATCTGCTTTGGGTCCAGTGGGGAAGCCACCGATATCGCATCCTTGTCGCCAACCCGGACGCGCAGCCTCTCCCGCCGCCGGACAGCCGTGTTCGGATACAGGGGGCCTGCGCGACGTTGTTCAACGCCAGGCGTCAGATCCTCGGGATTCAGTTGTATGTACCCTCCCCGAAGTTTATCCGTGTGATCGATCCCGGGCCGGACGAAGCGACGCTGAAGCCGCACCCGATCGACGAACTGCTCCGCTTCTCGCCGCGCGATTCGCCAGGCCACCGCGTCTGTGTCCGCGGCGTCGTAACCCTGGCAACTCCCACAGGTCCTTCCTACTTGCAGGATGCCGGGGCGGGACTGAAGATAGTAAATCACGCGCCATCGAACCTGCGCTCGGGCGACGTTGTGGACGTTGTCGGATTCGCGCGCGCTGGCGCCTTCAGCCCCGAGGTGCACGATGCGAAGGTGCTGCGCGCCCAGCCCGGCCAGCCGCTGGCGCCCGCGAAGATCACCGCGGAAGACCCCATGGAAGGGAAATACGATGCGGAGCTGGTACAGATCGATGCGTTCCTTGTCGATCAAATCTCAAGCTCCGGTCAGAACTCGGTCGTGCTCCAGGCCGGCGCCAGACTATTCAACGCCACCCTCGAACACGGACAGATCCCGGCGATGGAAAGGGGCAGTATAGTCCGTGTTACCGGGCTCTGCTCCATTGACACCGAAAGCCTCCAGGGCTTCGTTGTGCCCAAATCATTCTCCATCATACTTCGCGGCGCGAACGACGTCGCGGTGGTCCGGCGTGCGCCGTGGTGGACTTCCGGCCTGCTGCTCAGAGTCCTCGGCGGCATGGCGGCTCTCATACTTGCCGCTATGAGCTGGGTAGCGGTGCTTCGCGGGAAGGTTCGAACGCAGACCGCCGTGATTCAAAAAAAACTGGAGGAGGCGGGCGCTCTCCGAGAGGCGGCCGAGCAGGCCAACCGGGCGAAGAGCGAGTTCCTGGCCAACATGAGCCACGAGATACGCACGCCGATGAACGGGATCATCGGCATGACGGAGCTTGCCCTCGAAACGCAGCTTTCGGCCGAGCAGGGCGAATACCTGAACACCGTCAGGAACTCGGCGGATTCGCTGATGGTGCTGATCAACGACATCTTGGACATTTCCAAAATCGGCGCCGCTCAAATGACGTTGGACAGTGTGGAGTTCGACATCCACGGGGTTTTTGACAACACCATGAAGGCGATGGCCGTGCAAGCGCGCCGGAAAGGCCTGGAACTGCTGTGCGAGATAGCCCCGGATGTGCCGCCGCGCCTTGTCGGCGATCCGCAACGTCTCAGGCAGATTCTTGTGAACCTAGTAGGCAATGCCATCAAGTTTACCGACCAGGGTCAGGTTTTGGCCAAGGTGCAGCTTAACTCCATGGACAAGAACTCGGTTGAGGCGCTCGTTACTGTGTCGGACACCGGCATCGGAATTCCCAAAGAGAAACAGCCGCTCGTTTTTCAGGCTTTTGTGCAGGGTGACGGCTCCACTACCAGGCGATTCGGAGGAACGGGCCTGGGTCTGAGTATCTCCCTCAGCCTGGTGGAGTTGATGGGCGGCCGGATCTGGGTCGAGAGCATCGAGGGCGCCGGCAGCAGTTTCCATTTTACGGCCCTCTTCGGGGTAGCGCTTGAGACAGCGGCGGCAACGCCGGCAGTGCCGCATCCGCCTTTGGCCGGTATGCCGGTGCTGGTGGTGGACGACAACGCGGCCAACCGGCAAATCCTGGGCCAGTTTCTCAGCAGGTGGGGCATGAGGCCCACTCTCGCGGCCAGCGGTAAGGAAGCGTTGCAGTTGCTCGCAACGGCCGCGGGCAAAACGCGGCCGCCCTATCCGCTCATTCTCACCGATGCGCAAATGCCCGAGATGGACGGCTTCACGTTGTGTGAAGAAATCAAGCACAACCCCGCCTGGGCTGGCGCAACCGTCATGATGCTGAGTTCGATGAATCTGAGCGGAGATGCCCAGCGCTGCCGGGAAATCGGCATCCCGGCCTATCTGACCAAACCCGTGTCGCAATCCGACCTTTTGAAGGCCATCGAGCGTGTGCTCTGCGTCGCTGAGGCCGAGGCGGCCTCACCGGCCACCACGCCGGCGCCGCCACTGGCCGGCGATAACGGCCTCAGCCTGCGCGTCCTGTTGGCCGAAGATAACGTGGTGAACCAAAAACTGGCGATCCGGCTGCTTCAGAAAGACGGCCATGCCGTGACGCTGACCGCCGATGGAGCGGATGCCGTCGCCACGTTCGCTCCGGGCAAGTTCGACCTGATTCTGATGGACGTGCAGATGCCCCACATGGGCGGGTTGGACGCGACCGCCGCCATCCGCGCGCTGGAGAAGGCCGTCGGCCATACCCACATCCCCATCATCGCCCTCACCGCCCACGCCCTCAAAGGCGACAGGGAGCGGTGTCTCGATGCCGGAATGGACGACTACGTGTCCAAGCCGATCCGCCGAGCGGAGTTGCGCGAGAAACTCGCGCGCTGGGCTCCCGAATAAGCCCGCCAAGACTCAGTAGCGGTGAATGGCGACTTTGTGGCGTTGTAGTACGTCATCGGAGGAAGTAGTGCGTTGAGTTTTGGCTGAGTTTGGAGGCCGGCGACACGATCTGGGCCGCGGCAGTAAGCATCCGTCCGGTCATCTGCTAAGACGCTGCCGTCACTGGAACAACTGCGGCGCGAATGCCACCAGGTAGTCGCGCCAGTTGAGCCAGGAGTGGGCGCCCTCGCTCACCTTGAAGACCGGGTTAAAACCGTGCTTCTTGAGCATCTCTACGGTGTCCTTGCAGCTTGGCAGCAGCCGGTCGTCGGCCCCTATGCTGAACCAGATCAACTTGAGGCCCTTCTTCAGATTGGCGCTATCGAGATTGGACGCATGCGCCGTCTCCCAAGCCGATGGGGACGCCGCGGGCGCGGCCGGAACCGCGGCGCCCCGGCCCCCGCCTCCCAAAATGCCTCCCGGACTGAAAGCGCCAATATAGGCGAACTTGTCCAAATTCCGAAAGACGATGTCCAGCGTCTGGCTGCCGCCCATGGAGAGTCCGGCCATGGCGCGGCTCGACCGGTCGGTCATGACGCGGTAATGGCTCTCCACGTAAGGGATCACGTCGGTCGTGTACTCGTTGGTGAAGGGGCTGACCGCCGGACGCTCACCGGCAACCGGAGCGGCGCCGCGGCCCCCGGTTCCGGGTTGATGCCCCGCCGTCATGACGACGATCATCGGCTTGGCCTTGCCGGCCGCGATGAGATTATCCAAGATGAAACCGGCGCGTCCCACCGACGACCATGAGTCGTCGGACCCACCCGAGCCGTGGAGCAGGTACAGCACGGGGTACTTCTTGTTGCCATTCTCATATCCCGGCGGCGTGTAGATTTTCATGCGGCGCATCAGCTTGAGCACGGTGGAGTAATAATACACGGCCGCTACGGCGCCATGCGGCACATCCTTCGCATCCATGACGTCGGACCCCGGAACCACAACCAGGCTCCACGCCACGGTATTGTCCTCGCTCACCTTGGGGTTGACCGGATCGAGCACCGGCATGCCGTCCACTTGAAACAGATATCGATACGCTCCCGCAGGCACGGGCCCAAATGTGGCTTCCCAAACGCCGCTATCGTTCTTGGTGAACTGCGGAAGCTGGGCCGCCGCAGGCCCGGTAGCGCCCTGCAGGGGAGGGTCGCCGCTAGCCGACAACGTCACGCTCTCGGCGCGCGGAGCCCGTATGCGCAAGACCACCCGCCGGTCGCTAAGGACTTCCGGCGAAACCACAGAGGATCCACGGCCGCCGCCCCTGCCTGCGGCTGCCGGTAGTTGCGCCGGCGCCGACACCTGCGCGCCCCCCTGCGCCAATGCCTGGGACGCCAGCATCGCTAACGCCAGGATCGCCGCCGTGCGGACGATCACTCCATTCCGATCCATCTCCCGCATAACACTCATCCTACCCTGCGGAGCCCGTCAGGACGTCAGGAGCCGGTGGACCCGCTCGGCGTTCTCCCGGACCTGGTCCTTTACGGTAGGCCACAAGCCGATAAACACGCCGTCGGTGGGCTTGATGCTTTGGTACGCCGTTCTAAAAGCCTGCTCGACATTGGCGACACGCCCGGCGGCCAGGATCTTATAGGCAAAGCACGGCTTCTTGACGGCCCGGATCACGTTGTACATCTTGGGAGGGTCGCTCTGCACGTAGGTATCGCCCTGGTCCTGCGTCTCGACCAACTCGCCCCCCAGCGCTTTTCTCCGTTCCTCGGGAGTGCGCGACCAGTTGTAGACGCAGCATGCGTAGAAATCGACGTCCCAGTTCTGGTCTTCCACCAGTGCGATGACTTCCGGATTGTGGCTGCCGACGCCTACCATGGTCCCGGTGCCCCGCATCTTCTTGCACCACTCTTTGACGGTGTCTATCTGCGCGTAATGGTAAGCGGTATCGGTGATCCCGCCTTGGTGATAGACGGCCAGCGGCTTGTAGGTCTTCATGAACGCGGTCAGATCGCCCATGCCCTGAACGATCAAGTGCATCTGGCCGCCTTCAGCCAGGAACGCTTCGAGATCCGACTGGCCGCGGCCGCCCGGGTAGTAATTGAACCCATTGATCCCGAAGCGGTTGCATTGATGCAGGACGTCGCAGACGCGAGCTTGTGTGTAATACTCGCGCATGGCCGCGTCAAGCGTACTATTGAAATGGGAGAACCCATAGAACTGGTTGCATCCGCAAACCAGGCGGCTGATTTCGGTGTTCCCGAACTTCATCTTGGGAACCTGGACTTCCGAGGCTGGCCTCAGGGGCTGCTGCGCGCCGGGCCCCCCTCGGCCGCCCTGGCCCCTGCCCCCTTGCTGCGGAGCCGGCGAGGCAGCCTGCGCGGTGAGTGGACCAGCCGCGCTCAAGCCGGCCATGGCCACGGCCGTGGAGTTAAAGAAATCGCGTCGTGTGTCGGACATTTGGATCTCCCGTTCCACCTGTTCCGCAACGCCACGGGCCTGAAATGCCCGGCCCTTGCGCCAGGCTCTCGTAGCGGCCGCTACGAGTTTGTTAGAAGCCGGTGGACTCGCTCGGCGTTCTCTCTGACTTGGTCCCTCACTCTAGGCCACAGGCCGATGAACACGCCGTCGATCGGCTTGATGCTCTGGTACGCCGTTCGGAAGGCCTGCTCGACATTGGTGACACGCCCCGCGGCCAGGATCTTGAACGCGAAGCACGGCTTCTTGGTGGCCTGGATCACTTTGTACATCTTGGGAGGGTCGCCGCGCACGTAGCCCTCGCCCTCGGCCCGTTCCTCGCCCAGGACTTTCGCCCATTCGTCATTGGTGCGCGTGCGGTTATAGACGCAGCAGGCGTAGAAATCGACGTCCCAGTTCTGCTCTTCCACCGTCGCGATGACTTCCGGATTGTGGCTGCCGACGCCCACCATGCTTCCGGTGTCACGCATCTTCTTGCACCACTCCTTGACGGTGTCCATCTGCCCGGTATGGTAGGCGCGGTCGGTTTGGTCGCCCTGGTAATAGATGGCATGCGGCTTGTACTTCTTGATAAATTCCGTTTGATCGCCGATATTGCCCTGAACGACGAGGTGCATCTGGCCGCCTTCGGCCAGGAAAGCATCGAAGTCCGGGATGCCGCGGCCGCCCGAATAAAAATTGAATCCGTTGATGCCGAAGCGGTTGCACTGGTGCAGCACGTCGCAAACCCGCTCTGGGGTGTAATACTCCACCATCACCTGGTCAAGCGTACTATTGAAGTGGGAGAACCCATAGAACTCGTTGCAGCCGCAGAGCAGACGGCTGATCTCGATGTTGCCGAACTTCATCTTGGGAACCTGGACTTCCGACGCCGGTTTGGGAGGCCCCGCCGGCTGCTGGCCCCGGCCACCGCGGCCCTGTCCCTGTCCCGGTCCTTGTCCTTGCCCGAATCCCCGTCCCGCGCCCTGTGGCGGGGCCTGGGGCGGCGTGGCTTGCGCGGCGAGTGTGGCGGCCCCGCCTAATCCGGCCGCAATGGCCGCGGCGGAGTGAAAGAAATTGCGTCGTGTGTCGGACATCTCGAGTGATCCTCGCTTAGTATTTTAGCGCCTTTTACTCCAATAATCATCCAGGCCCCTGAGGCCGGGCGTACCCGGCCCCAGCAGGGCATCCACAATGCCTAGAACACGAACCGCAGCGTCATCGACATGAGGCGCGGCTGCAACGCGGCGGTGTACCGGCCCGTGCTGCCATTTTCCGGTATCATCACGTAGTTCTTATAGTTGGCCCAGTCGTAAGTCTGACCCACGCTGTAACCGGAAAAATTGGCGTGATTGAAGAGGTTGTACGTCTCCAGCCGGAAGGTGAGGCTCCGGCGCTCGCTCTTCAGGGGGAACGCTTTGCTGAACGTCACATCCCAGTTGTCGAGGACCGTACCGGGAACCTTGAACAAGCTGCCCGGTCCCTCGTTCCCAAAGCACTCCATGTTCTGCCCAATTCCCAGCCGGGGGTTCGCCTGCGGAGCTCCGTAGCTGCAAGGAAGTACCGGCAAAACCGAAGCGTTGTTGAAAATCTGGTTCGCGGGCGTCCCGTTCACGCCGATATTGGCAGTGGTGGACCCGCCGACGAAGGAGGCTTGGCCGCTGGGCAGTTCCGGATTGCCAACGACCAACGCCGTGGCGCTCGCGGCCGAGGTGCCGGTATTGTTCAGCGCGACGAGGTTGGTGGAGTTCGTGTTGGCAAATCCCACGCTCGGGTAGGCGCTCATGAGGTCGCTGCGAATCTGGGTAAGTCCCGACACGCTCCAGTGGTCTGTGATCAATCCCATCGGTTTGAAATTCAATTTCTGCGCGAGGTTCGGAACCTCGTATACGTAGTTGATCGAGAGCACTTGCGGAGTGGGCGTGTACGAAGGCGCCCAGTTCCGGAACTTGTCGGGAAATATGTCGCTGCGGGAGGAAATGCCCATGATCTTCGAGAAGTTGTACGACACGCCGTAGGAGAGGTGGCGCGTGAAGTTGCGGCGCATGGTCACCTGCAGCGCGTGATAATCCTGGCTGCCCGCGAAGGACGAATAGGTCATCGCGCCGTACCCTTGGATGGGACGGGTGTAATTATCGTTGTAATTCATACCCGAGGCGTTGTTCGCGCCCGGCCCGATATACTGCGCCAGGTACGCGTTCAGCGGGTTGATGTCGCTCGGCTGGTACTGGTTATACAACGAAGTGATGGGGTTTTCGTCATGGGTTAGGTAAACGTGCCGCCGCAAGTTGAATACCCACGAAGCTTCCAGAACCGTCGAGAAGCCCACGTTCTGCTGGATCATGAAGCTTCCGTTGTAGGACGATTCGTACTTCTGCGGACCAATGATCTCGATGGGGGCGTACGGGCTAAGTCCCGAATCCAGGTTATTCGGGCCAGGCGTACCGTTGGTGTAGGCCAGCGGTGAGCTAGCCAGGCTCTCGATGCTGCCGAAATTCTGGAGCCTGTTTACGGCTACCGGCGACTGGGCGCCAATATTATAGTACTGGTTTTGATTGCCGCGGTTCAGGAACTCTCCCAAGCCCCCGCGGATAGCCGTTTTCCCGTTGCCGAACACATCCCAAGCGAAACCAATGCGGAAAGCCGGGGAGAGGGTCGGAGTGGTGAACAGCGTATACGGAAGATAAGAATTGTTGGGCGTGGCCACTTGCATGCCTGTGAAGGGATTCGGCGTGGTGCTATATCCGCCCACGGTAACGGGCACCAAGTCCCCAACGTAGGCGCTCGGCTGCATCAGGGCGATCGCTTTGCTGGGATTGGTCGTCGGGTCCCACGCGTATTGATATGTGGTGGTTGCCGTGTTGGAGGGGCACGCCGCCGTCGTGGTAGAAACGGTGCAGAACGGATAGAAAATGCGTTCGGCGGCCGCGGCGTTGTAAGTGGAAGGGACAAACTCGGCGGCTGTATTGCTTTGGTTCTCCGCGTTCGGCATGTGGTAGAACCGCACGCCCAAGTCCAGCGTCAACCGTTTGGTCACGCGCCAGTTGTCCTGCACGAAGAACTCAAACTGGTGGTACAACCAGTTGCCGCCCTCCGTCTGGCCCTCGCTGTACTGATTCATTTGCCCAAGGTACGCGTTCGCCCAGCCGTCGCCCGTATCGTGCGGATTCAGTACGTTGTTGCCGGAGAAGTTGTAACTTCCATTGGGGATGCCGGTGGCTCTAAAAATATTGTGCCAGTTGTTTTCATAATAGGCGCCGGCCTTCAGGCTGTGTTTGCCGATCGTCTTGCTGAGAGCGTCGTTGACGCTGTAAATGGTGTTCCAGTTGGAATAGGGGCAGTAGTTGCCGCCGCCGCAGTTGTTATTGCCAAAACTCTGCTCGGACAACTGGCCGCCGCCAAAGGTGAGGTTGGGAACGCCAACCACCCAGTTCCGGTCTATTTGCGGCCGGGCCGCATCGGCGGTGAAATTCGGATCGGTCGCATAGTTGTTGAACGAGGGCGGGTTGGCCACGGCGGACCGGTCCAATTGGGATTCGTCGGACGGGTAATAGGCCCACGTGGTGATGATCCTGCCGAATGTGAACTCGTTCACCATGGTCGGGGAAATTGTGTACGTGGCGCCCGCGGCCCACCCGTTACCCGGGTTTGGATGAAGGATCTGTTCGGGGACGAAGTTCCCAGCCGAGTTCTTTATAGGCAGCCCCGCACCGGTTCCGTCCACATCGTAATCGTTGCTATAGCGTACCCAGGACGTGAGCTTCGAGGTCACGTTGTAGTCGACGCGTAGCGTGTCGTTGCGCCGCGGGTGGCTTCCCTGGAATTGGTAGTAGTAGTTGCGCGTCTGGTTGTTGCTGGTGCCCGGGCCGCCCTGCGCGTCGATATTCCCCGTGGCCAGGTACGGATTCGCCTGCACCACGCTGGAAGGGCAATTCGCGGGGCTGATCAGATTCGACCCGCCTGCCCCCGCAGCGATGCCGTTCCAGGGTTTTCCGTCGGAGGTGCCCGCCGCGGCGTTGCACAGGTTCGGCAGGGGAAAGAAGTTCAGCATTGCCGCCCCGGCCTTCTCCGACGCCGCGTCGAAATTCCCGGCGTATTGGGAGAACTGCGACAAGGCCGGGTTGCTGGCGTTAGGAGTGAAATATGCGCCCGTTACGGGGTTCCGCAGCGAGTTCGAAACGATGGCCCCGTTCGAATTGGTGTAATAGGAGAAGTCGCCATTCCGCTGATTGGCGTTTGGCACATTGGCATAGCCGCTTGCCGGTCCCGGCTTCTGCCTGGTGTACTCCTGCGACCAGAAAAAGAACAGTTTCTTTTTCTGCGTGTTGAACACGCGCGGGATATAAACGGGACCGCCAATGGTGTAGTTCCAGATGAAGAACCGGTACTGCGGCTTGGTCTGGCCATTGTAGTTCGTGAAGAAGTTCTTGGCATTGAACATCTCATGCCGCTTGTTGGCGCTCGCCGTGCCATGGAATTCCTGGGTACCGCCCTTGGTGACGACCATGACCTGACCGCCGGAGTTGCGGCCGTACTCGGCCTGGTAGTTCGTCGTCAGCACGCGTATTTCGGCGATGGTGTCTATGGTCGGCTCAAAGGCGGTTGTGTTATTCGAGCCCGTGTCCATGTCCGTAATCCCGTCCACCTGGAAGTTGACCGTGGAGCCGGCAGAGCCGGTGCCGCTGCCGTTGATCTGCAGGCTTCCCAGAGCGGTAGCCTCGCCGGTGGTTTCGCCGGTACCCTGCGTTAGATATTGGTTTGAGAGGGACACCCCGGGGACGGTTTGCAGGATGGCGAACATGTCGCGGCCCCGGATTGTAATGCTCGCAACCTGCGTGGTGTCGACGAGCTTGGAGTTCTCGCTCGAGTCGGTTTGAATCGGGGTGGCCGCTGCGGTGACCTGAATCTGTTCCGTTATGGCGCCGAGTGTCAGTTTGAGCCGTCCCAGCTCCCTGGTCTCGCTGGCGGTGAGGTTGATGTTGCTCAATTCAAGGGTTTTGAAGCCAGCACTCCCCTTGATGGTCACGTTGTAGACGGCGGGCGACATGCTGTCGAACCGGAACAAGCCTTCCGCGCTCGACGTCGTCGTGCGGATAGCCCCCGTGGCGACGTTCCTCGCCTCAATCGAAGCCCCCGGAACGGCCGCATCGCCAGGATCGGTGACGGTCCCTTGCAAGGTCGCCGTGGTTGTCTGGGCGAAAACACTGCCGCACAAAAACATTGCAACGCAGAGCCCCTGCGCCATTCTGTTGAGTGACATCCGATTCATTCTCCTAACCTCATACGCTGACTGCCTCATTGTAAGCCCCCAATCCCGCTCCCACGCGGGAACTGCGTCTCCGGCCGGAGAACAACCAGCCAGCGGAAGGCTCCGCCGTGGCGTCTTTCCAGCCGATATAATAAAACGATTCGGATAAACAGATAAAGAGCTTTAGATAGTTTATCATCTGGAATATCACCGACGCAAGGTATTAATTTCAGGCTGGTTCCTGGGTTGGAGAATGCCGTGGGGCAGCCGCTTTCGCCTGCCAGGGGCGGGCTTGTGGGGCAGCTTGCCAAGCTGCGCGCCGATTGCCAATCGGCGCGCGCGGCGGTTGCCAACCGCCGCGCAGGATGACATCCCAATGCCATTTAGTTTTCCCAAACCCGAGAATTCTGCGAAAGTCGGGGCAAGGAGAGCCCGGTTTGCCGACATTTCCCTCATTCCGCCGGCGTCCAATGGAATCAGGTCCTTCCAGGTGCCAGCGATTCGGCGGATGTTTCGGCACAGAAAGGCGAGTTCCGTAACTGAATATGCGCAGATGTCCTGTCGTGGGAAAACTAAATGGCATTAGGATGCCATCCTGCCCCACAGAATGGAGCCGCTTCTGTCGGTCGCTACACTAGAACACGAACCGCAGCGTCATCGACATGAGGCGCGGCTGCAACGCGGTGGTGTACCGGCCCGTGCTGCCATTTTGCGGTATCATCACGAAGTTCTTATAGTTGGCCCAGTCGTAAGTTTGACCCACGTTGTAGGCCGAGAAATTGGGGTGATTGAAGAGGTTGTACGTCTCCAGCCGGAAGGTGAGGTTCCGGCGCTCGCTCTTCAGGGGAAACGCTTTGCTGAAAGTCACATCCCAATTGTCGAGGCGGGTACCGGGCACCGGGAACAAGCTGCCCGGTCCTTCGTTCCCAAAGCACTCCATGTTCTGCCCAACGCCCAGCCGCGGGTTCGCCTGCGGGGCCCCGTAGCTGCAAGGAAGTACGGGGAGGACCGAAGCGTTGTTGAAAATCTGGTTCCCCGGCGTCCCGTTCACGCCGATATTGGTGGTGGTGGAACCGCCCACGAAGGATGCTTGGCCGCCAGAGAGCTCCGGATTGCCCACGACCAGCGCCGTAGCGCTCGCGGCCGAGGTGCCGGTATTGTTCAGCGCGACGAGGTTGGTGGAGTTCGTGTTGGCGAAGCCGACGCTCGGGTAGGCGCTCATGAGGTCGCTGCGAAACTGGGTAAGGCCCGACACGCTCCAGTGGTCCGTGACCCATCCCAGCGGTTTGAAGTTCAGCTTTTGTCCCAGGTTCGGAACCTCGTACACGTAGTTGATCGAGAGCGTTTGCGGAGTGGGCGTGAACGAAGGCGCCCAGTTCCGGAACTTGTCGGGAAATATGTCGCTCCGCGAGGTCAGGCTCATGACCTTCGAGAAACTGTACGACACGCCGTAGGAGAGGTGGCGCGTAAAGTTGCGGCGCAGGGTCAACTGCAGCGCATGATAATCCTGGCTCCCCGCGAAGGTCGAATAGGTACTCGCGCCGTACCCTTGGATGGGACGGGTGTAATTGTCGTTGTAATTCATGCCCGAGGCGTTGTTCGCGCCGGGCCCGATATACTGCGCCAGGTACGCGTCCAGCGGGTTGAGGTCGCTCGGCTGGTACTGGTTATACAACGCGGTTATGGGGTTTTGGTCGTGAGCCAGGAGAGTGTGACGCCGCAGGTTGAACACCCACGAGGCCTCCAGAACCGTCGCGAAGCCCACGTTCTGCTGGATCATGAAGCTTCCGTTGTAGGACGATTCGTACTTCTGCGGACCAACGATCTCGCCGGGGGCATACGGGCTAAGTCCCGGATCCAGGTTATTCGCTTCCGGCATTCCGTTGGTGTAGGCCAGCGGCGAAGTCAACAGGCTGGCGATGCTGCCGAAGTTCTGGATCCTGTTTACGGCTACCGGCGACTGGCCGGTAAAACTATAGTACTGATTCTGATTGCCGCGGTTGAGGAACTGTCCGAGGCCCCCGCGGATAGCTGTCTTCCCGTTGCCGAACACGTCCCAGGCGAAACCAATGCGGAAAGCCGGGGAGAGGGTCGGAGTGGTGAACAGGGTGTACGGAACATTGGCATTGCTGGACGTGGCCACTTGCATGCCCGTGAACGGGTCCGGCGTGGTGGTATATCCGCCCACGGTAACTGGCACCAAGTCCCCAACGTAGGCGCTCGGTTGCATCAGGGCGATAGCCTTGCTGGGATTGGTCGTCGGGTCCCACGCGTATTGATATGTGGTGGTTGCCGTGTTGGAGGGGCACGCCGCCGTCGTGGTAGAAACGGTGCAGAACGGATAGAAAATGCGTTCGGCGGCCGCGGCGTTGTAAGTGGAAGGGACAAACTCGGCGGCTGTATTGCTTTGGTTCTCCGCGTTCGGCATGTGGTAGAACCGCACGCCCAAGTCCAGCGTCAACCGTTTGGTCACGCGCCAGTTGTCCTGCACGAAGAACTCGAAGTCCGGGTACCACCAGTTGCCCCCCTCGTTCTGGCCCTCGCTGTACTGATTCATTTGGCCAAGGTAGGCATTGGCCCAGCCGTCGCCAGTATCGTGCGGATTCAGCACATTGCCGCCCGAGAAGTTGTAAACCCCCAAGGGGCTGCCGGTGGCTCTGAAAATATTGTGCCAGTTGACTTCATAGTAGCCGCCGACCTTCAGGCTGTGTTTGCCGGCGGTCTTGCTCAGAGCGTCGTTGACGCTGGTAATGGTATTCCAGTTGGAGTAAGGGCACGTCCCGCCGCTGCAGTTGGTGTTGGAGACGGAACTCTCGGTCAACTGGCCGCCGCCAAAGGTGAGGGTGTTGGGAATGCCAACCACCCAGTTCCGGTCTAACTGCGGTCGGGCTTGATCGGCGATGAAGGCCGGATCGGTGGCAAAGTTGTCGAACGAAGGCGGATTGCCCATGAGAGACCGGGACACCTGGCTCAGGTCGGCCGGGTAATAGGCCCACGTGGTGAGGATCTTGCCGAATGTGAACTCGTTCACCAGGGTCGGCGAAATTGTGTACGTGGCGCCGACGGCAATCCCATGACCCGGGTTTGGATGAAGGACCTGTTCTGGCTCGAAGTTCCCGGCCGAGTTTATCCTGGGCATCCCGGCGCCGGTGCCGTCCACGTCGGCATCGTGGGTATAGCGCGCCCAGGCGGTGAGCTTTGAAGTGACGTTCCAGTCGACGCGTCCGGTGTCGTTGCGCCGCGGGTGCGTTCCCTGGAATTGCCAGTAGTAGTTGCGCGTCTGGTTGTTGCTGGTGCCCGGGCCGCCTTGCGCATCGATGTTCCCCGTTGCCAGATACGGATTCGCCGCCACCACGCTGGAGGGGCAATTCGTGGGGCTAATCAGATTCGACCCGCCTGCCCCCGCAGCGATGCCGTTCCAGGGCTTCCCGTCGGAGGTCCCCGCCGCCGCGTTGCACAGGTTCGGCAGGGGATAGAAGTTCAGCATCGCCGCCCCGTACTTCTCCGACGCCGCATCGAAATTCCCGGAGTACTGCGCGAAATTCGCTAGGCTGGGGTTGCTGGTGCTGGGAGTGAAAAACACGCCCGTCAAGGGGTTCCGCAGCGAGTTCGAAACAATGGCCCCGTTCGAGTTGGTGTAATAGGAGAAATCGCCATTCCGCTGATTGGCGTTCGGCACATTGACATAGCCGCTCGCCGGTCCCGGTTTCTGCCTGGTGTACTCCTGCGACCAGAAGAAGAACAGCCGCTTCTTCTGGGTGTTCCATTTCTTCGGGATGTAAATCGGACCGCCAATGGTGTAGTTCCAGATGAAGAACCGGTACTGCGGCTTGGTCTGGCCATTGTAGTTCGTGAAGAAGTTCTTGGCATTGAACATCTCATGCCGCTTGTTGGCGCTCGCCGTGCCATGGAATTCCTGGGTACCGCCCTTGGTGACGACCATGACCTGACCGCCGGAGTTGCGGCCGTACTCGGCCTGGTAGTTCGTCGTCAGCACGCGTATTTCGGCGATGGTGTCTATGGTCGGCTCAAAGGCGGTTGTGTTATTCGAGCCCGTGTCCATGTCCGTAATCCCGTCCACCTGGAAGTTGACCGTGGAGCCGGCAGAGCCGGTGCCGCTGCCGTTGATCTGCAGGCTTCCCAGAGCGGTAGCCTCGCCGGTGGTTTCGCCGGTACCCTGCGTTAGATATTGGTTTGAGAGGGACACCCCGGGGACGGTTTGCAGGATGGCGAACATGTCGCGGCCCCGGATTGTAATGCTCGCAACCTGCGTGGTGTCGACGAGCTTGGAGTTCTCGCTCGAGTCGGTTTGCACCGGGGTGGCCGCCGCGGTGACCTGAATCTGTTCCGTTATAGCCCCCAGCGCCAGTTTGAGCCGCCCCAGTTCCCTGGTCTCGCTGGCGGTGAGGTTGATGTTGTTCAATTCAAGGGCTTTGAAGCCCGCACTCCCCTTGATGGTCACGTTGTAGACGTCGGGCTGCATGCTGTCAAATCTGAACAGGCCTTCCGCGTTCGTCGTCGTGGAGCGGATGGCCCCCGTGGCGACGTTCCTCGCCTCAACCGAAGCCCCCGGCACGGCCGCATCGCCAGGATCGATGACGGTCCCTTGCAAAGTCGCCGTGGTTGTCTGACCGAAAGCACAGCCGCACAAAAACGCGATAGCGCAGAACGCCTGCGCCATTCTGTTGGATGACATCCGATTTACCCTCCTAACCTCGCCGATGTAGCAAAAAGTTACATTCGGACTAAAAATCTGTGGTATTGTACCATACGGTATATTACCGAGGCAAGGTCTTATTTTCTGCCGTGGGGCCGGCGCTTACGCCTGCCACCGCTTGCATCCAGGGCTCGTTTCTGCGAATCTCTAATGACAATGAGAGTCCTGGGTTATCTATCGTCGGCTGCGGTAGTGCTGCTCGCAGCCTCTCTGGCATTGCCGCAAACCACGAGTAAGAAGGTTCCGCAAGAATGGCGCGCGTATGGGGGGAATCCCGAAGACACGCGCTATTCGCCCCTCAAACAGATCAACCGCGCCAACGTGAGCAAGCTTCAGCTTGCCTGGAGTTACGATTGTTCCGACGGCCGCGGAGGCCTCGAGACCAACCCCCTGGTGGTGGATGGCATGGTCTACGGCAACACCCCAGGAGGCAAGCTCATCGCCCTCGATGGGGCCACCGGCCGGCTTGTCTGGTCCTGGGAGTCTAAATCCGGCGGCCAGCGTACACGCGGCTTCACCTATTGGGCCACTGGCGAGGACCAGCGGCTCTTCGCCGGCTTCGGCCGCTATGTGTATGCCTTCGACCCCAAGACCGGCCAGTTGATCTCCGGCTTCGGCGACGGCGGACGCATCGACCTACAACAGGACCTCGACCGTCCTCCGGAACAGCAATCGGTGAGCCTGACCACTCCGGGCGTGATTTACAAGGATCTGCTGATCGTCGGAGGGCGCGAGGCCGAAAGCCTTCCCGCGTCCTACGGCGACATACGCGCGTACGACACACGCACCGGGAAGCTGCGCTGGACCTTCCACACCATTCCGCGGCCCGGCGAATACGGTTACGAAACCTGGCCGAAGGACGCCTGGACCTATACCGGCGCGGCCAACAATTGGGCCGGCATGGCGGTGGACCAGAAGCGCGGGATTGTGTATGCGC
>OBLW0100000345.1_pt1 | contig 39570 bp, 33 predicted proteins | sample 1520161 | NCBI WGS metagenome assembly OBLW01 (sample SAMEA3539309, study PRJEB22396) | soil metagenome | biome: tundra; feature: field; material: soil | place: USA | collected 2010-05 | depth 0.15 m
TCCGATCTCGTGGCATCATTCTGGCGGAGCAGATTCAGGACAACACCGAAAACTACACGCGATTTGTGCTGCTGCGGCCGGCTACGGATGTGGCACGCAATACGACCGCGTCCGATGCGCGGAAAATGTCGATCGCTATGCGCATTGCGCATCGCCCGGGAGCGCTGCTGGCGTCCCTTGAACCGTTTGCGAAGCACCACATCAACCTTCGCAAAATCGAGAGCCGGCCGATCCACGGGCAGCCTTGGGTGTACCAATTCGTTTTGGAAATCGAAGCCGATCAACCGGAGCGCCTTGACGAGGCGCTGGCGGAGGTGCGCAAAGTTACGAGTGATTTGCGGGTGATGGGGCTTTACGCCGCGGCGACGATTGCGCCGCCCGCCGTAGCAAAAAGTTGAGATTATCTTGGTCACAGTCCAAGCAACGGACAAGAAAAAAGGACAGCTCAGATCACCGGCCTTCTTCTCATCGGAAACTTCTAACCTCAGATTTTTAGCAGTAGCTGCAGGCTTCTTCGCCCATTATCCCTGCGTCGCCATTCCTTCCGGTTACGTCGTCGCTAAAGCGGCGGAGTCTCCGGCCAAGGCGCTCCGCGAGCTGGTGTCGTGCGCGCCACAGACGTGCTTTGAGCGTGTTCTCGGTTACGCCGAGCTTCTTGGCGGCTTCCCCGGTCGAGTAGCCTTCCACTTCGCGCAACACAAACGCGGTGCGCAGTAGCGGGGAAAGCTCGTCTAAATTGGCGCTGATCATTTCGCGTAGCTCGGTGCCGGCAAACACCTGCTCAGGGTTCGGCCCTTTCGCCGCAAAGCGCTCCACTGCCGGCAATTCATCCTCCCGCGGCGGCTCATCGAGCGAAACGGCCGGGCGCGCCTTGGCGCTCCGCCGACGCATCAACGCTGCGTTAATAACGATGCGGGTGAGCCACGTCGAGAACTGCGAGCGCCCCTCGAAGCGGTTGAGATTGCGGTAGGCGGAAAGCAACCCATCCTGCAATGCATCTTCAGCGTCTTCGGCATTACCGAGAACGCGAAGTGCCGTCTGAAACAGCGGGCGGTGATAGCGGCGAAATAACGCCTCAACGGCTTGCGAGTCGCCCTTCTGCCCCGCGCGAATCAGCTGGTCTTCATTGAATTGAGTACCTACTTCTACGGTCACTGCCGCTTGTGTTGCCATTGGTCGCCCCCATTCTCCACTTAAACTGTTACGTATCGCCCGGCCTAAAGATTTCCCCTCTTAGTGCACTGGCACATTGCCGGCGGGCGCCTTTGGTTTCTTCAACATCAGCATTACGGGAATCACCGCCAGAAACACGACGCCCAGCATTTTGAAATTGTCGACAAACGCGAGCATCACGGCCTGCCGCTGCACGATGTTGTAGACCATGCCATGCGCTTGAGCGCTGGCTTGCGATAACCCAGAGCCCGCCGAAACCAGACGTGCCTGGGTGCCGGTAAGCATGTTGTGATAGGCAGCGCTCAATCCGTTGACGTGCTCCATCAATTGGGACTGATGCACTTGGGTCCGGCGTTGGAGCATGGTTGTAACTGTCGCAATTCCCACGCTGGCGCCAATATTCCGCGCGAGGTTGATGATGCCGGTGCCCATGTTCATCTTGTCTCTCGGAACATAAGCAAAGGCGGCTACGTTGATGGGAATAAACAAAAACGCCAGACCAAAACTTTGCATCATGCGCGCAAACACGGCGTGCCGGTAGTCGAGCTGAAGGTTCCATCCGGCCATCACAAACAGCGCCGAAGCCGAGATGGCACAGCCAAAAGTGGTTAGAATTCGCGTGTCCACGCGTGACACCAGCATGCCCACAACTGGCATCATGCACATGATGACCGCGCCACCCGGAGACAGTGCCATACCGGCAAGTTGTGCCGTATAACCCAGCAATTCCTGGAGCATCTGGGGGATCAGCACGGTGCTGGCGTACAACACGAATCCAAGAAAAAACATCGCGACGGTCGCTAGCGCAAAATTGCGGTTCTTCATCATGCGCAGATCGACGACGGGATTCTTTTCTCGCAGCTCCCAGATGATTCCCGAGACAAGACCGATGACCATGAGGACGACGAAGCACACGATGAAATTGGACGACAACCAATCGTCACGCTCACCTTTATCGAGAATGATCTGCATGCTCCCTAGCCCCAAGCTGATCAGGCCAATGCCGATGTAGTCGATGCGGAACCCGCGCTGGAGGCTCGCTTTCTTCATGTACGGCGGATCGCTGACCAGCACCGAAGTCAGTAAGAGCGAAATGATTCCAACGGGTACATTGATATAGAAAATCCAGCGCCACGAAAAATTGTCGGTAATCCAACCGCCCAGCCAAGGTCCGATTGTGGGAGCTACGACGACGGCGAGGCCATACACGGCGAACGCCATGCCGCGTTTCTCCAGCGGAAAGGTGTCATTCAGAATGGCCTGCTCGCTCGGTTGCAAACCCCCACCGCCCACGCCCTGCAAAATCCGGAAGAACACCAGCACCCCGAGACTGGGCGCGAGCCCGCACAGAAAAGAGCTCACGGTGAACAGCGCTACGCACGACATGTAGAAACGCTTGCGACCGATCAGCGACGACATCCAGCCGGAAAGCGGCAGCACGATAGCGTTCGACACCAGGTACGAGGTCAAAACCCAGGTCGACTCGTCTGCTCCAGCCGATAGGTTTCCGGAAATATGCGGGAGCGCGACGTTGGCGATCGACGTGTCGAGCACTTCCATGAATGTCGCCAAAGTTACGGTAATGGCGATCACCCAGGGATTGATGTTCCCTTCCGGGGTCCTGAGCTTGGCTAGAATTCTGTGGAGCATTTATTTGGACGTTCCGAATGCGATCTCGTTTACGATTTCGGTTCCTATTTTTTCTGACTCCCGACTGGTGCGTTTTATTGCGCGATTACCGTCGCGTCCACGTTCATGCCCGGCCGTAGGACCGCCTGGTCCGGTGGAATCGGGTCGAGCACGATTTTTACGGGGATACGTTGCACAACTTTGACGTAGTTGCCGGTAGCGTTCTCCGGCGGCAAAAGGCTCAGCACCGCCCCGGTCGCTCCGGCAATCGAATCGACGTGTCCTGGGAAAGTCTTGCCGTAGGTGTCGACATGCACGTAGGCTTTTTGCCCGGGCTTCATTTTTCGGAGCTGCGTCTCTTTGAAATTCGCGGTGACCCACACGTCTTGCAGCGGCACCACGATGAGTAATCCCTGACCTTGTTGCACGATTTGACCGGGTTCGACCTGCTTATGGGTGACCACACCGTCGACCGGGGCTGCGATGTCGGTGTAGCTGAGGTTGAGTTGCGCGGCTTGCAGCAGCGCTTGTGCCTCTTGGACCTTGGCGATTTTTCCCTGCTCATCCGAGGCCCGCATACTCACTTGTTTGAAATCGGCGTGAGCGGAAGCCACACCCGCCTTGGCTTGATCAACTCGTGCTGCAGCCGCCGCCAGTTGGGATTTGGCAATATCCACGCTGCGCTGCGCCTGGGCCAGCTTTTCCTGGTCGGCTTTCAGCGCGCTGGCGGTAGCATCGGCATTGGCCTTTGCCGCGTCGTACTGCTGCTTGGATATTTCACCCTTGTCCAGTAGCGGCTTGTAGCGTGCCAGGTCCGCTTGCGCCAGCTCGGAGTTAGCGCGGCTCTTGTCAATATTGGCTTGCGCGTACGCCAGGTCGGAGGTGCGCGCCTGATCATAGGTGACTTGCGCGGTCTCCAGGTCTGCGACCGCGCCCGCGAGTTGTGCGTCGGCGCTTGAAGTTCCGCTGGCTACGTTCTCGCGCGTGCGCGGAACATCCACTCCTGCAGATTGGGCATCGCTTTCTGCCAACGCCAGTCGGGCTTTGGCCTGGTCGAGGCTCGCCTGATAATCGCGCGGGTCGATCTTGACCAGCACTTGCCCGGCTTTCACTGGCTGGTTGTCATTGACCATCACTTGCGCAACCCGGCCATAAATCTTCGACGCGATCGGAGTGATGTGCCCGTCGACCTGCGCGTCATCCGTGCTTTCGCGGTTGTGGTAATACAACAGCAACCCGACGACGATCACGACGAAGACGACTCCACCGATTATGAGAAGGCGCCGCAGTTTCGGATTCGCTAGCCCCGTTTTTGGCGGCTCTTCCAGCGGCAATTCTTCCCGCAGATCAGGCTTGGCCCTTGCTGCGTTCTCTAACCCGACCTCGATCTCCACACTCATTGCACCCTCACTTGGCGTAAATCTTTTCCATTTGCCCGATCGACCGGGCCAGATCCGCGCGAGCCTGGTTGAAGCGGTACAGAGCGGCAATCTGGTTGTCGTTGGCGCGGGCCAGAGAATCCTGCGCCTGGATCACTTCGATATTGTTAGCGACGCCGGCCTTGAAGCGGTCCCGGGCCTGGTCCACTTCTTCCTTCGAGAGCTGCACACCCAAATTGGCAACCTGCACCTCGTTGCGGGCCGAACCCAGATTGATCAGGGCCGTCTTCACGTCCAACGCGATGCTGTTTCGCAGGTCGGCTTGCTGCTGCTCGATGCGATGAATTTCCAGATCGGCGCGGGCAATTTCTGCGTGGATGCGCCCACCGGTAAATAAGGGCATGGTGATCGAGCCCGCGTAGGTGTACGTCGGGATTACAGTTGCGGGTTCCACGCCGAGTTGCGTCCAATTTCCGCTGTAATGGGCCGAAGGCAAGCGCGATTCGCTGGAGGCTTTCTTTTGGTATTCGGCGGACTTGATCTGCTGCTCGAGGGCTTTCCACTCCGGGCGCGTTGAAAGACCCTCTTCGATGCTGGTCTCGAGTTCGGGCTGAGGAGTTTCGAAGAAGCTTAGCGAGTCCGCCAACTCAACTTGCTGGCGTGGATCGAGATTCAGAATGCGGCTTAGGCCGAAGACGGAAGTTTCCTGCTGGGCTTGCGCTTCGATCAGGCGCTGTTTTTCGTTCTGCAGCTCGACGTTGGCGCGGAGCGTGTCGATACCTGTGCCGACGCCTTCTTTTTGCAGGTCCGCGGCCTGGTCGTAGAGTGCTTGCGCTAATTCCACTCGCGATTGCGAAGCCTGCACGTCCGCGGACGCGCGCAGTGTTCCGATATATTGCGAAACCACCAGCAGGATTACCTGTTCGCGCGTCGACTGGATGTCGAGTTTGCTGGCATTGGCGGCGCTCCGCGAAGCTTGATAGCGGCGAAACAATGTCAAATCGAAAATCTGACCGTTGAAGGACACGCCAGCGGTAAACAAAGAGAAGGGTCCGATGTGTCCTGGAAACACCACGCCGGGAGGAAGGCCGGGTAGGCCGCCGCCGCCGAACTCGGCCGCCAGAGCCAACCGTTGCCACTGTTCCCCAACATTGAGATTGGCTTGCGGCAGCAATGCCGAACGGGCTTCGTTTTTGTCCTGGACACTCTCGGCAGCAGCGATCTGGGCGATCTGTGCAGTCGTGTTCTGTTTCAATGCGAGACGAACGGCCTGTTCTAAACTCAGCCGTAACGGCCCGGTGGGGGCAATGGGAGGCAGGACGCTCTGCGACCTGGCGGCTTGCGCCCTTCCCAAGGCAGGGGTGAGCAACAGGCCGAATAGGATCGCGTAGAACACGATCGGAGTTCCCTTGGGTCCGCCCTGCGGCTCGCCGGTGTCGTCGCCCTTACTTCGACTCCCCGGCTTGCTGATCTCCCGGATGATCGCTTGGTTGAGGCAGCCCTCGGCCGACAGATGGCCGCCTTGGTGGTGTATTTCCTTTAGCAGGGTCTTGCCGGCAGGATCGATGAAACTGACACCACAGAGGTTGACGCTGACTTTCTCGGTTGGCGAACCAGCTCGAGCATCGCGCCAGGATTGTTCCAAGGTGCTAACCCATGGCCCGGCAAGCCGACCCTCGACGGTCAGTACCAGTTTACCGCGCTTCTTTTCTGTCGTAATTCTGAGCATAAGGATCGATGGATTGGATCTTAGTGGATGCATTTGGGCTTCCATGGGGTGCAAAAGATGATTCATATGTACATCGCTGATTTTACAGAGCTTAAGCGTACGTGACACGTTAAACGGGGATGGAGAAAAGGCATTATATGGGCACATGGCCACATATCGCCAGCTGTAATGTGCCGATATATGGTCTAACGAGGCCTCGCAATTAGTTTTTAGATTGCAGGCTGGCAGAAGAGTTTGCCGTTTTGGTACTAGAATCGAATCAGGGAGCGACCGAGAGTGTTTCTTGCGACAAATCGAGCGGCCCAGGGCTCGGCTTGTTCACTACACCCGGCTAGATGGCCCGCAGCTCGATTAGTGCTTCACTGCGATTGCTTGCAACTCGAAGTGGCCGCCACGAAGCAACGTCGCAACGCCGATGAATTCGCGAGCCGGCAACTCCTTGGTCGTGAAGTAGCCACGATAGGCGGCGTTGAATTTGTCGTAGAGGGAAAGATCGGTGCAGGCGATCTGCACGTAGGTCAGATCCTCCATGCTCATGCCAGCCTGCTGCAACGTAGCTTTGACATGATCGAGAAGTAGTTTGATTTCCTCATCGATCTCGGCTGGCGCCTTACCGGTTTTTGCGTCGAGGCCAATCCGTCCCGACAGATACAGAGTGTTGCCTGCGAGAATCGCGCCGCTGAACGGAAGCTGAGAATTATCGTCGGGCAAATTGATGGCGCGCCGCACCGACGAGGGCGGCGCCTGCGAAAATGCGCCGTGCACCGTCAGGATTCCGGACATAGTCAGACCAACCAATGCGAAAACGATTCGTCGGTTCACGGGCGAGCTCCTGTAAATTCCACCGAGCCTGCGACCCACAATACGCCGGGGGTGCAATTTGGCCGCGAGTGTACGCCCCGATGGTCAGCAGGTGCAAGCGTGACTTAGAGGGAGATTAGACCCCCGCGAATGAAGTACAGCGACGTCAAGGCCACCAGAATCCAGAGGGCGATGCCTTGCGCGAGAGGTCGCCAGCCGACTTGTTTGAGGGCGGTGCGGGAAATACTGGTGCCGATCAGAAACAGCGTTGCGGTCAAACCATATCTTCCCAACGTGAAAAATATTTTGGCGATGTAAGACCCTTGCGGGACGTACGTATTGATCACCGCCGCGAGGCAGAACAACAGAATAAACCAAGGAAGTTTAACCTTGGAGCTACTGCGCTTTACGGCGGCAGTAACGAGCGCCAGAGGAACGATCCAGAGGGCCCGCGCCAGCTTCACCGTGGTGCCGACGATGAGTGCTACGGCGCCATACTTCGAGGACGCGCCTACGACGGAACTGGTGTCGTGAATGGCTAGGGCGGCCCACAGGCCAAACTGTTGCTGGGTCAGGCGTAGTGCCGAACCAACCAAGGGAAGGATTAACAGCGCGACGGAGTTAAGAATGAATATCGTTCCTAGCGCGACGGCTACTTCCTGCTCGTCAGCCTGGATGATTGGCGCAATGGCAGCAATGGCGCTGCCGCCGCAAATCGCTGTGCCGGTGGTTATCAAAAATGACGAATTGCCGTGGACCCGCAGCAACTTGCCGAGCCCGAGACCGAAGATCAGGGCGAAGGAAATTCCCAGTGCGGTGTAGATAAAGCCGCTGCGTCCGGCCTTAATCACTTCATGTAGATCCATGCCGAAACCCAGAGCAACGACCGAGGCCTGCAGGAGAAAACGCGAGAGATCTCTACTATCGGCGGGTAGGGGATGGGAGACGCTCAGGCCGAAGATAATTCCGACCGTCAGAGCGATGGGGGGAGAAACGTAACCGCTTGCGGAGATGATCAAGCCGGCGAAGAAAAGCGTTTTGACAATTAAGGATTTTAGATTTTCGCCGCCGATGTCGGTCTGCATGAAGTCGATCTTCGCCTGCGTGCGACCCCGGAAATTTTATCAGCTTCCTAGCGCGGAGATGGATTTGGCGAAATGGGATCCGAGGGCGCGGCGGGTTTTACATGGACGCTCTTTTGCGCCACGCCGCCAGAAACTTCGGCAATGATTTTCCCTGTTCGCGCCTTGCTTATCGAGCAGCCTCGGTCGTAGATGCGGCATTGCGCCAGCGTGAATTTACAACCGCAGCTGCAGGATTCAGCGTTGAAGCGATGCAGAGCAGCTTGTTTTTGTTCCGGCGTTAACCTCGTAAAATCGACCCCGGGAAGTGCGCTGGCGCGATCGGCATGCTTCAAGAAAATTTCGCCGGCGTCCTCGAAGGTTTCCACACGCGCCGGGATGGGCATTCCAAGAAGCGCGCGTACTTCAATTTCGTAGAGCAGGGGATTGCGTAAACCTTCGTGCTTCTGAACCACGCGGCCTTCTAAATCGAGCACAAAGGAAGTTGGCAGCGCGCCGATGCCACCATAGGCCATGCGAACTTCTGGCGACGCCATAGCCACCGGATAGTTGATTCCGGTTTCGTCGACGACCTTTTTGACCACGCTGGCGTCGTCGTCATCGACCGAGATGCCGATGATTTGCAGGCGATCTTTATATTTTGTCTGTAGCCCGATCAGATCAGGAATTTCTTCGCGGCACGGGCCGCACCACGTGGCCCAGAAATTCAGCAGGATCACCTTGCCGCGAGAGCTTGCGAGGGTGAGCGGCTTTCCGTCGAGATCGTCGAGTTTGAAATCAGGGGCGGCGTCGGGATTGCGTACGAAACGAATGACATTGTCAGACTGCTGCTCTTGGCGAGGCGATGTAGCGCCTGCGAGGATGGGGGAAAGTAGCGCGACGAGGGCCCAGCCGACGCGTAGCGCATCGAGGTAACGGTGCTGGCCTGGACGGATCACAACTAATCGTACCACAGCGTTTTTTCAGCTATATCTGGGGGAACTCTCTCGTTTCCAACTGTGCAGGCAGCCTATCCGACAGAGTAGACCGGCGGGTCAACGGAGGTGGGCGTCGAACCACGCTACCGTGCGGGCAACGCGATCGCGTTGGTCGGCTGGCTTGGTGAATTCGTGGCCTTCGTGTTCGTAGACGACCAAGGTAGTTTCGACGCCAAGTGTCTTGAGGGCGTGCCAGAATTCGTAGGATTGCGGCGTCGGGCATTCGCCGTCACTGTCGCCTACCAGGATCAACGTGGGCGTTTTGGCTTTCTTGATGTGGGTGATCGGGGAGCTCTTGGCGTAGACCTCCGGATCTTCGTAGACCGACTTGCCGAAGAACGGGATCATCCACTGGTCAATTTTATTTTCGCCGTAGTAACTGAGCCAGTCCGCGATGCCTGCGCCGGCCATGGCGGCTTTGAAGCGATTGGTTTGCGTTACGCCCCACATGGTCATGTAGCCGCCATAGCTCCAGCCGGTCAGGCCGAGCCGGTCGGGGTCGATCGGCGCGATTTTCAGCGTTGCGTCCACACCTGCGAGGATGTCCTTGAAATCGCCGTTGCCGAAGTCTCTTACGTTGGCCCGGGTGAAGGCTTCGCCTTGGCCGTAACTGCCGCGCGGATTCGGAAAGAAAACAAAATAGCCGGCTCCGGGCAGGGCCATCGCGAAATCGCCGGGTGAAGGCCAACTGGACAGATGTGCCCAGCCGGGTCCGCCATGCACGTCGACGACCATAGGATATTTTTTCGCGGGATCGAAATCGCGCGGATAGATCAGCCAACCTTGAATTTCGTAGCCGCCGTTTTTCCAGCGAACGCTCTTGGCTTCGCCCCATCCTGGTTGGACGCCCTCGTTGCGGTGCGTGGTCTGTTGCCACTTGCCAATTGGGCCGGCCCAAATCTCCGGAGGGACGCTGAACGAATCGCGAATCACGGCGGAAGCAGTTCCGTCCGCGGTGACGGAGAGGTTTGGAAGCCAAGAGCCGGCGGTAATCATTTCGCTGCCGCGCCAGAGCGTTTCGACACTGGAGTTGGCAGGGTCGAGCACGCTGATCGCGGAATCCGCTTCGACAATTTCAGCGAAAAGAATTTTTGAGTCGCGAGTCCAGGTAAGCCAGCACGGCGAATTTTTGCGCTCCGGCATCAGGTTGACCGGCGTGCCGCCTGTTGAGGGGATCAGAAAAATGTCCCCAGCGGCGATCGGCTCATCGCTCATGAGGCCCTCGGTGAACGCGATGCGCTGACCATCGGGCGACCAGGCGGGATGCGCGATCTGAAGAGCGGGCTTGTAGATCGATTTCATCAAGCCGGTGGCGGCGTCGAGGGTGGAGAGTTCCGCGATGTACCAATTGTTGTCGCCATTGCCGAGCGCGGCGGTAACCACGAACTGCTTGCCATCGGGCGACCAGTTGTATTCGTAGACGTAGGTGTCGGCCGGTGAGATCTGGAGAAATTTGCCGGCGGCCACATCTATAAGAGCGAGTCGTTGTTCGAAAAAGGCGTCTTTAATTTCGCCCGTTTCGGCTGTTTCTGCTTGCAACGGTCCGGAGGCACGGGTGGCGTTCTGAGTGAAGAGAACGGCAAGGGTCTTACCGTCGGGCGACCAACCGGGAGCGTCGAGGAAACCGTTCACTTGAGTGAGCTTGCGTGGAGCGCCGCCGGGAACGAGAGCGACATAAAGCTGAAGCTGATCTTTTCGTGCGGCGTCGGAAAGGAAAGCAAGTTGGCGGCTGTCGGGGGACCAGGCGACGTTTCCTTCGGCGTGGAGCGAGCCGGGAGCACCCGCGGTGATGCGCATCGGCGGGCTACTGGTCTTGAGGTTTTTCACGTAGATCGAAGTGTTGCCGGTGCGTGCTCGGTCCTTGCCGGCAAGAATTTCGACCCAAGCGACTTTCGAGCCATCGGGGGAGATCGCGCTTTGCTGAAACGCGTGGGCGGTGGTGAGCGTTTTCGCGATGCTGTCAAGCGCTGTTGAAGATTGCGGCTTTTCCTCGGCTTTGAGTCGTTTCTCGACGTCTTTTTTCGTGCCGGCAGTTTCGCGCGGCGATGGATCGGGCTTGGACTCGTCTTGGGAGCGGGCGCGACTTACGGTAAAGAGTGAGAGCACTGCTGCGACTGCGGCTACGGTGCGGAAGCGCGAAATCATTTCGATGGTCCTCGATCACCAAGTGAGAACTAACAGTAATGCCGGGTGGCTGCAATCGCAAGGGATGCGGCTTCCGGGACGGGGGTGAGGTGCAAAGACGTGGAGGTGAGATTGTTCGACTTCGCGAACCGACGCATTCGCAGAAAGTGAACGCGGAGGAAAAACTCGCGCGCTCCGCTCAGAATGACAGGTGGTTGCTGGCTCAGCAGGTGGTTGCTGGTTTCACGCTGGAAAGACACCGCCGCGGAGCTCAAGTTTACTGCGAATACGGCGGTGCGATTCGGTGTTGTGATGGGTTGAGGAGATGCGTAGAATCCGCGCAGCTTGTGCTTTGTGTCGAGGAGGGCGGGTGATCGATCGGCGAGGATTTCTTTCATCGTTTGCGGGCGCGGCAGCTGTGAGCGGGACGCAGGGTTTTGGGCTCGGATGGCGCGACTTGTTCCTACGGGCACCGACGCAACTTCCGGACCACGATTTGTATGCGCCGGACCAAGAAAAATATTGGGCTGAGTTGCGGAAGCAATTCTTGATTCCAGCGGACGAAGTTTATCTGAACAATGGAACGGTGGGGTCTTCGCCGGCACCGGTGCTGCGCGCGGTGTTCGACGGCTACAACGACACGGAAAAAATGGCGCAGAACGACCCGGAGGACTATCCGATCTGGGGATATGGGCCCTGGAACGAGTTTCGCGATCCGCTGGCGGCATTCGTGGGATGCTCGCGCGATGAAATCGCGTTGGTCCGGAATGCCACCGAGGCGAACAGCTACATCGCGAACGGGATCGACCTGAAGTCCGGTGACGAAGTGTTGATTACCGATCAGGAGCATCCTGGGGGGGAGCATCCCTGGGATTTGCGGGCGAAGCGCTACGGGATTGCAGTGAAAAAAGTAGTGTTGCCCAAGCCGGTGGCACGACCCTCTGAAGTGCTCAACCGATTCAACGATGCGATCTCGCCGCGGACGCGAATCATTTTCTTCAGTCACATCACTACCGTTACGGGTGTGGTGTTGCCGGCGCGGGAGCTTTGCGCGCTGGCGCGTTCCAAGGGCATTTTGTCGGCGGTCGACGGGGCGCACGTGCCGGGGATGATGACGCTGAACATACGGGAGTTGGGTTGCGACATGTATTCGGCCAGCCCGCATAAATGGTTGCAGGCCCCCAAGGGCTCCGGGTTTTTGTATGTCCGCGAAGACGTGATGGACCGTTTATGGAACACCATCGCGACCGAGGGTTGGGATGATCCGAAACTCAAGGCCGAGAGGCTTCAGCGAATCGGGAGTTCGAACGTGCCTGCATTGTGCGGACTGCGCGCGGCAATTGCGATGGCAAACCAGATCGGTATGGATCGCATCGAGAAGCGTCACCGGATGATGGCGGACTATATGCTGAAAGAAATGATGAAACGTGGGGCCGAATCGTGGACCTCGCCTGATGCTGCACTGCGTTGCGCGATTGTGACTGTGAACGTGCCACCGATTGTGCGGATGGATCTGGAAAACTGGATGTGGACGACCAGGAAGATTCGGATCCGCGGCGGAGAGCCTTCGAAATTGCGGCTTTCGACGCCGTATTATTTGCTACGCAGCGATGTGGACAGATTTCTTGTGGCGTTCGATGAATACAAGAGAGCGCATGTCTAAAATTCCCGCTCTCCGCTCACCCTTTCAGTCATTTGACTTCGTTTGGATATCGCCTAGGACTTGGCCCAAAGGCTTGAGAGCTTTTCCATTACTTAACGTAGCGATGGAGAATTTCTACCAGACTTTCAGCAGCCTTGAACTCGCGGGAGCCTACTTTCGCATCTTCGCTCAACACGTGAAATTTGATCTCGCCTTCCACGATCTCGACTAATAAGCCATTCACCGCACCCCGGCAGGCGGCAATCTGCTGAAGTACTACGCCACACTCCTTTTCCTGCTCGATGGCCTCACGAATGCTTTGCAACTGCCCCTGAATGCGATTTACGCGAGCGAGAAGTTTTTTCTTCTCGCCGACGGTATGAGCCATACGCGAATCCTCCTTGACATACTATACCCAGTATAGTATCACGGACGGCTGTCACAAGCCGTTCATGTTGCTAGGTTCTAATTCGCCCTAACAAACTCAACGGTGCGGCGGCCTACCAGAGCGTAGCAGAATGCGTGAGGACTCTGAGAAAAGTTGATCTGCCCCTACTTGGATAGGTCGCTCTATCAGCGAAAAACCGGCACAGATCGCGCTGTTGTTGTTGTTGGTTATGAATCAACAGCAACTACTGCGAATGAATCCGGGATGGAACGTAGGTGCCGTCGCAGTGCACTGGGCCATTTTTTAGTAGGTCCGGTCAGAACCAATCTACAGGAGCAAGGAGGCGCAATGTTGCGCGCGACGATACGACGACTGTGCTTTGCGAGTTGGCTTACGGGCGCCTTGGCGTGCGGGGCTGTCGCGCAAAAGGCACTGACCTGGCAGGAAGTTCGAGCGAAATTTGAAGTGGCGAATCCGACACTTCAGGCCGGGCAAATTGGCGTGGACGAATCTCGGGCGCTGGAGATTACCGCCTACCTGCGGCCGAACCCGAGCTTGAGTTTGCTCGCCGATCAGATCGATCCGTTCAGTGGAGGGCCGCCGCACAGTTCGTTCGGATTTTTATTGAACTCGGCGACCGTCAACTATCTGCATGAGCGCCAGCGTAAGCGGGAATTGCGTCTCGAAAGCGCCCAGAAGGCCACCGGTATTGCGATGTCCAGCCAAACGGACTTGGACCGAACGCTTGTTTTTGTGTTGCGGACGGCCTTTATTCAGGCGCTCCAAGAGAAGGCAGTGCTCGACCTAGCTAAGGAAAACCTAGCCTATTACGACCACATACTCAATGTGAACCGGGAACGCTATCGAGGTGGCGGGATCGCGCAGGTGGATTTGGATCGCCTGGAAATCCAGCGCGTCCAATACGAGTCCGACTTACAAACGGCGGAAGTGGGTTTACGCACGGCAAAGATTCAGCTCCTGGCGCTCCTCAATGAGCGTACCCCGATTGACCAATTTGATGTAACCGGCCGGTTCGATTTCTCGACCGAACTTAGCCCCCTCGACGAGATCCGCCAGACGGCCATGGAGGCGCGGCCGGACTTGAAGGCCGCGTTGCAGTCTGTGGACAAAGCGAAGACGGACCATAAGCTTGCAATCGCCGATGGATCCACCGATCCCACCTTCGGATTCGATGTAGGGCGCAATCCTCCCATTGATCAATACGTTGGCTTCAGCGTGAGCATTCCACTGCGGATTTTCGACCGTAATCAGGGAGAAAAAAATCGAACGGAGTTGGACATCAGCCGCAATGAACGGTTGGCCGACGCAACCAAGGCGCTGGTCTTCAGCGATGTGGATTCCGCATACGCGATGGTGAACAGCAACATCGTTCTCCTGCACCCTTACCGAGATCGTTATCTGAAGCAAGCCGTCAGGATCCGGGACACGATTTCGTTCTCCTACGAACACGGAGGGGCGTCGCTGTTGGATTTTCTGAATGCCCAAGCGGATTACCGGAGCGTGCAAGTCAACTATCTCAATCTGGTTGCTTCCTATTTAACTACGGCAGGCCAATTGAATCTTGCCGTGGGACGCGAGGTCATCCAATGAACTGGCGAAACCTAGCATCGACCGCTGTGTTTCTGAGCCTGGCGGCGGCAGGCTGTAATGAATCCCAACCGAACTCTCAGGCAGAAGCGCCTCCACCGTTAAAAGTGCAAAGGGTGGAGGACCGCAACCTGTTCAAAGTGGACCATCCTGACCAATTCGTATTGACGGAGGCCTTGGCGCATGTCTCGACTTCGCAATTGAGAGCCACCGGCACCGTCAACCCGGATATTTCCCGTACCGTTCCGGTAATTTCGCTGGCCCCCGGGCGCATCGTGGAAATTGGGGCCCGGCTAGGAGATACCGTCAAGAAGGGCCAGGTGTTGTTGCAGGTGCAAAGCGCGGATATCGCCGGCGCGTACTCCGACTATCAGAAGGCCGTGGCCGACGAGCAACTCACTCGGACCCAACTCGAACGGGCGCAGCTTTTTTACGAAAAGGGAGCCATCTCCCTTAACGATCTGCAGATCGCGCAGGATACGAATGTCAAAGCTAAAGTGGATGTCAAGACGACGGCGGAAAAACTGCGCGTATTGGGCAGCGCCAATCTGGACCAGCCGAGCGGCATCGTTGAGATTCGCGCCCCCATCTCTGGGGTAATCACGGACCAGCAGGTGACCAACGCCGCGGGCGTCGCGGGTCTAGGCTCGCCGAATCCATTTACGATCTCGGACTTAACGTATGTCTGGATTCTCTGCGATGTTTATGAAAACGATCTCTCCACGGTTCATCTTGGAGAAAAGGCCGACATTGTTCTGAAAGCCTATCCGGATAAGGCATTCACGGGAGTCATCAGCAACCTGGGTCCGGTTTTGGATCCCAATATTCGCACAGCCAAGGTACGCATCGAGGTGCGCAACCCCGGGTTAATGCGACCTGGGATGTTTGTGACCGCTACATTCCACGGGCAGAAAAAAGAGACCCGCGCCGCTCTGCCGGCGACGGCCATTTTGCATCTGCACGACCGCGATTGGGTCTATGTCCCTGAAAAGGATAACCAGTTTCGACGAGTGGCGGTGACTGCCGGAGAAATGCTTCCCGGCGGCATGCAAGAAATCGTCGCGGGGATGACGCCGGGCCAGCGTGTGGTGCGGAATGCGCTGGAATTTCAGAACACGGTGGAACAGTAATGATTCGGAGGCTAGTCGATTTTTCTCTCAACAACCGTTTCGTGGTCTTGAGCCTGGCGCTGCTTCTTTTCGTCTGGGGAGCCATCGCGTTCAGGGCGCTGCCCGTCGAGGCCTATCCGGACGTTGCGAACACGTGGGTTCAGATCATCACCCAGTGGCCTGGGCGAGCCGCGGAAGAAGTGGAACAACAAGTGACCGTCCCCATCGAAATCCAGATGAACGGCATGCCTCATCTGCAACATGTGCGTTCCGCTTCTTTGTCCGGGCTGTCGGTAGTGAATCTCATCTTCGACGACGATTCGGACAACGACAAGGACCGGCAAAAGACACTGGAGCATCTTGCCCAGGTAACACTGCCACCCAATGTCACCGCCAGCATCGGTCCTGACTTCAGCCCGATTGGATCGATCTACTGGTACACGATCGAAAGCACTAACCCGGCGTACGACGTTATGGAACTGAAATCGATTCAGGATTGGGTCATCAGCAAGTATTTAAAATCCGTACCGGACGTTGTAGATGATTCGTCGTTCGGCGGCATTACGCGGGAATACCAAATCCGCATCGACCCCGACAAGCTGGTCTCCTACGGTTTGAGTCTGGCGCAGGTGGAACAGCAGCTCACCAACGCCAATGCGAACGCGGGCGGCAGTTTCATCGAGCAAGGATCGCAACAGATCAATGTCCGTGCGGTTGGATTGGTGCGGAATGTCGCGGATATCGAGCGAACCGTACTCAAGACACAGAACGGGACGGCACTTCGGATCAAGGACGTTGCTGTAGTGACGCAGGGTCCCAAGATTCGTCTTGGCCAAATAGGGAAAGCCATCCACCGAAAGGATGGCGTGGTGTTGGATGATGACGACGTGGTGGAAGGAATTGTGTTTCTGCGAAAGGGGGCGGACACCGCGACGACGCTGGAGGGCATCCACGCCACGGTTCGCCGGCTGAATGAACAGATCCTGCCGGCGGGAGTTCGGATTGTCCCGTACCTGGACCGCGATGACCTGGTCCACTACACGACCCACACGGTGCTGCACAACCTCGCCGAGGGGATGATCCTCGTGGTCATCATTTTGTTTATTTTTCTCGGCAATGTGCGCGGGGCGATCATTGTCGCCCTGACGATTCCTTTCTCGCTGCTATTTGCGTCGATTTGCCTGGATTTACGGCATATTTCGGCAAACCTGCTCTCCTTAGGGGCACTGGACTTCGGCATGGTTGTGGATGGCTCGGTCGTCATGATCGAGAACATCGTCCGCCACCTTCACCGCAAGGAGGAAGGGACGCGCACCCTTGTGGACAAGATTCGCATCGCGGCACACGAAGTACAACGGCCTGTGTTTTACGCCATCGCTATTATTATTACGGCTTATCTGCCGATCTTCACGCTGCAACGAGTCGAAGGGAAATTGTTCCGCCCCATGGCCTGGACCGTCGCGTTCGCATTGCTAGGAGCTCTGCTCTTTTCCATGTTGTTTGCGCCTGCGCTAGCGAGCTTTCTATTTCGGGGAGACGTAAAGCAGTGGGAAAACCCGGTCATGAAATTCCTGACGGAGCGCTACAGAAAGGATGTTGCCTGGGCGATTCGCAATCGCTGGTTGACGGTTGGGGTCGCCATGATTGCATTCGCCTTCGCAATTTACCTGGCGTTCAGCGGGGTAATCGGGTCGGAGTTCTTGCCACATCTTGATGAGGGTGCGATATGGGTTCGCGGAACGTTGGCTCCGAGCACCGGACCCACGGAGAGCGCACACGTGGCGGAGAGAGCACGCGAAGTTCTCGCGTCATTTCCCGAAGTTCCGCAGGTTGTCGACCAGATCGGGCGGCCCGACGATGGAACGGATACTACCGGCTTTTTCGATACAGAGTACTTCGTCGACCTTTTGCCCAAGGAAAAATGGCGACCGGTATTTCACCAGGACAAAGAGCGACTCATTGGCGCCATGAGCCGTGAACTGGAAAAGATTCCGGGGGTGATCTGGAATTTCTCGCAGCCGATTTCTGACAACCTGGAAGAGGCGGTGAGCGGAGTGAAAGGCGCGCTGGCCGTAAAAATTTATGGCGACGACCTGAAAACCCTGGAGGCCAAGGGGGATGAGATCGTCAGCGTCATGAAGGAGATTCGAGGGGTGGAAGACCTTGGATTGTTTCGTGTCCTCGGGCAGCCAAACCTCGATTTTTCAGTCGACCGGGAGGAAGCGGCTCGTTTTGGGATCAATGTTTCCGATGTTCAGGACGCCATCCAAACGGCGGTCGGTGGCAATGCACTGACTCAGGTACTTGTTGGAGAGCAGCGGTACGACCTCGTACTGCGCTACTTGCCGGAGTATCGCGATACCAAGGAGGCCATTGAAAAGATTCGCTTGTTGGCCCCGACTGGCGAGCGTGTGTCTCTGGCCCAGCTAACAAAGGTAACCGTTTCCGATGGAGGTTCAGAAATCTATCGGGAGGCAAACTCGCGATACATCGCGGTGAAATACAGCGTGCGGGGAAGAGACCTGGGAAGCACGGTGGAAGAGGCCATCAGGAAGGTGAACGCCGCTGTGAAATTGCCGCCCGCATACACCATCGATTGGGCCGGCGAATATGAGAGCCAGCAACGGTCACAGCGCCGATTGCTGCTGGTATTGCCGATCACCGTCCTGTTGATCTTTGTGATCCTGTATTCCATGTTCCGGTCGATGAAGTGGGCATTTCTCATTCTCACCAACGTAGCGATGGCTAGAATCGGCGGGTTGCTGGCCTTGCTGCTCACCCACACTAACTTCAGTGTTTCCTCCGGTGTGGGTTTTCTCGCTCTCTTTGGCGTTTCGGTGCAAACCGGAGTCATCATGGTGGAATACATCAACCAGCTTCGTGCGCGAGGGTATGCCATCGAAGAAGCGGCGGCGGAGGGCGCAGTCCTGCGACTCCGACCCATTATGATGACCATGTTGGTTGCGACTCTGGGACTTCTGCCCGCTGCGTTATCCCATGGGATCGGCTCGGATTCGCAGCGGCCGTTCGCCATCGTCATTGTCGGTGGGTTGATCTCCGATCTGGTTATGAGCATTTTTCTATTGCCCACGCTCTATGTATGGTTTGCAGGAAGCGGCGATCAGCTCCCGATGCCTGAAACTGAGGAGGCATGATGGAGCTGTCGCGGTCCGTCGAGTCACCTTTCTGCAAACACTCAGGGATAGAATGCGAGCGCAGGGCAGGCACGGTTGCGCCCCGCGCCGACAAGTGAGGAAACCTAACTTATGAACAAAGCCGAAGTTTGCGCGCTGATCAAGGACATTGGAATCATCCCGGCGATTCGCGTGTCTTCCGCGGAAGACGCGCACTTTGCCGTCGAGGCAATTGCGAGCGGCGGAATTCCCATCGTCGAGATCACCCTCACGGTGAGCGGCGCCATCGAGTTAATCTCTCACCTTGTTCATTTCCACCCAACGATGATTGTCGGCGCTGGCACGGTTCTGAATACGGAAATAGCCACGAAGTGTCTAGATGCGGGCGTGGGTTTCCTTACTAGCCCTGGACGCAACTTAAAGCTGATCGAGTTCGCGCTCAAAAGAGAGATAGCAGTTCTGCCCGGAGCGCTAACGCCTTCGGAGGTAATTGAAGCCTGGGAGGCTGGATCGGACTTCGTCAAGGTCTTCCCTTGCGCCGAGGTCGGCGGCGAACGATACATCCGGACGCTCAAAACGTCGCTGCCACAGATTCCTCTGATCGCCGCAGGGGGCGTCAATCAACAAACCGCGGCCAATTATATTTTGGCCGGAGCCACGGCGATTGGTGTGGGGACCGAACTGATCCCGACGGAGGCCATTGAACGGCGGCAAGCGAAACGCATTCGGGAATTGGCGCTTCGCTTTGCGGGGTTCGTGAAAGAAGCACGGGAGAGAACCGAGCCAAGGAAAAAAAGCGTGGTGGTTGGGAAGCGTGCCGGCATAGAGGAGTGTGAGAAGCAATGATCTTGAAAAACGACACGAAGCGGTTACCTCAGGCGACGCCGAAGCGTTCCCACAATTGGGGAAAAAAAAGCAATTTATGTGCAAGACAATCGGGGTGTGTCACTTTTCCCTGCCCTGTAAGCTACCCCAGCGTTTTCTTGACGGGGTAGCGTATAGGGGCGGGGAAAAGTGATACACCCCTTTGCTTAGCCTGCGAATCGCCAAGCACATTGACCCGAGCGCTTCGCTTGAATCCGCCATTTCCTATCTGAGTCAGGCGACGAGACCAACATTCCGACTTCTCTTTCGCGGCGAGTTACTCCCCGTCTAACGTCACATGCACTTCCTTCATTTCCGTAATTTCCGTGATGACGATCGCACGCGTCCCGTTGCGCTCAAACACGATCCCGTTCGCCCGCACATATTTGCCCACGAAGGGCATCAGCTTCTGCCGCTGATCGTAATCCGGCATTTTGTCAGAGATAGGCAGATACAGGTCGCCATCCTTGGTCAGAATGACGAGCGGCGAACCGGCCCTCACGCATCCCAGCACGCACTTCATGCTCAAGTGAGTCGCGTTTCCATCGAGGTTCTGAATGGGACATGCAATATCTCGAACCAAGCCCTCAATCGTGGCTTTCGACTTATTTGCCCGGGAGCCTTCCATCGACGTTTTCTGTGGAGGCTGGAGCGCTGCCACGATCGACGCAACACCGCAGCAGACCAGCAGGCAAAGGCATAGAATTCGCTTCATCGGTTCTCCTTGCCAGTCACGTCAATCGCGGAGTTCGGCGATCTTCCCTTGGTGCTCTTGCAGCATCAGTAGGTTCCGGACATATACCTTCAGGATTTCTTTGTCGTCCATCAAAAACTTCCTTGAATCCACTCCAGGTCGTTTTAAGAAACTCGACATCCCGAAGACGGATGCTATGTCGCCCGGTCACAAGGCGTCAACAGGTGACAAACGCACAAGCCAAAAATTGTCGAACGGACGTTTCTTATCTGTTGAAAACTGGCCCAAGGCCAATTTTTGATTTGTACTGCCAGCGCATCTGTTGCCCAAGCCCCTCGGCATCCGGATATATACACCAGTGATCGATGCCGTATTTAAAGAGCGTCGAAGATTTTATTTCTAAGAACTATACAAGCACGAATCGTGAAGACGCTAAAACTGACGCGCTCGCTAAATTACTCGATTCTGTCCAGACACAAGTCGAAGTCAAGGTCGTCAGCTTGGCGGAAGAGCTTGAAGCGACAGTCGAAAGCTTTATCAATCAAGTCTCCGACTACCGCAACTCAAAAAATGAGAGCGTTAAAGTCGGAGCTTTATCGATACCATTCGATGCGCGAGCTGCTTTTGTCGGAGGTGCGACAGGGATAACGCTGCTTGTCGTAACCAAGGTCTCAGTGGCTACTATTCTATCGTCCATTGGGTTTGGATCAACCGCTGCATTAGCTTTTCTCACAGCCATAGGCGGCCCCGTTTCACTAATTGTGGGACTTTCGAGTCTTGCTTCATTGAGCGTATGGGCCTTGGTTCGGCAATCGTGGCAGAAGCGATTGGCAAACAAAATCGTCAAAATACTCTCTGATGAAGGTCTTTTGCAGAAGATGCTAAATGCCTCAAACAAATACTGGGATGGGACTAAACAAGCTTTTGAACAGCGATTGAAGTGTATTGTCGACAATTTCGACGACTACGTATTGAATCTAACTAGGCTACTGCAGGCGAGCGACAGGTCAGAGATCGAGCGGATTTTGAAAGATTTAGAAAGTCTCAAGATTTTTTTCACGGGCATTCCATGGAAATCACCTGACCCGCTTCAGAAGCTTGTCTGATCCACCAAGAGGAGAATTACCTCAGTGTGAGAGTCATTTCGTGAGGTGTATCACTTTTCCTTACCCTATACGCTACCCCAGCGTTTTCTTGACCGTGTACGCCGCGGTCGACTACACTTATTGATTCGGAAACGGCTGCTGATGCGGCTTGTTGACGGCTGTTCGCTTGGGCGGACGGCACGATGAGCGCGATGCATGAAACATCCAAAATACGCGCCACGTAATACAACGGGAAATAGAGGGGGACGGTTTTGCCAAAGCGAACATATCAGCCGCGGAAACGGCGGCGCGCCAAGACGCACGGATTTCGCGTACGCATGAAGACCGTAGGGGGCCGCAAGGTGCTGGCGGCGCGCCGCAAGAAGGGACGCCATCGGCTCACCCCCGAGTAAGCCGCATGGTCTGCAGTTTCCCCGCGGGGCGCGGTTGGTGCGCCGGGGAGAATTTGATGCCGTGTACCGCGCGGGCAAACGCCGCTCGAATTCCCACTTCACTGTTTTCTTTCGCGCGAACCAACTGCCGGAAACCCGGTTTGGATTTAGCATCAAGAAGGCACTGGGCGGCGCGGTAGTGCGCAACCGCATCCGGCGGCGCGTGCGAGAGATCGTGCGCTGTCATCGCCAGGAGATACCAGCAGGATGGGACATCGTTATTCACCCGAAGAAAGTGGTCGAACGGGCGCCGTTCGCAACTGCGACGGCGGAGTTGCTCCGCCTGCTCCAAGGCGCGAAGCCCGACTAATTACGGATCAACGCCGCAAGCCCGGTGGCTCGAACACCCCGCCTTTCAGTGTGCGTATGGCCCTGTTCGCATTGCGCTTCTACAAGTCTTATCTTTCGTTGCTGTTTGCCGGCAGCTGCCGATTTCAACCCACCTGTTCGCAATATTCCTATCAAGCGATCGAGCGTTTTGGGTTAGCGCGGGGGTCCTGGCTCACTTTGAAAAGGCTTGTTCGTTGCCAACCGCTTTCGCGAGAATTTGGGTACGACCCGATTCCTGAGTCTTGGGATGAAGAACAAGCGCCGGCCACGGATACCTTCCACTCCGCGACCACCCAGCATGAGGTTCATACGTGAGCGAGTTGGATAAAAAACCGAAATTTGGCCACGAGATGCGCCTGCTGGCCGCATCCCTCCTCTCGATGGGCGTGATTCTGCTGTGGACCCGATTCTTCGCGCCAAAACCTCCCGTTCTGCCTCCCCAGGCGAATCGCTCGGCCCAGGCCGGCCCGTCAGTGGCCGGCAATTCCGCGAGTTCATCACCAACAAACACCACGGCCTCCGCATTGCCTAAAGGAACGGCAACGGCAGTTTCCGCTCCGGCCCCGGTTAACATGACGGCAAAGGGTGCTGCCGAAGAACACACCCTCATTGTCGAGAACGACCTCTATCGTGTGGAATTCTCAAACCGCGGCGCGGTCGTGAAGAGCTGGCAGCTTAAAAAATATTTGGACGACTCCAAGCCGCAGCGAATATTAGACGTCGTGCATCCGGAAGCCGCGCAGCAAACCGGCGGCTGGCCCTTTGCCCTGGTGCTGGACGACGAGCAACTGCAATCGGCAGCCAATGGTGGCTTGTACCAAATTTCGTCTCCAGCAAGCACTTTGCAGGCTCCGGTCGATGTGGAATTTTCCTGGAGCGACGGCCACCTGGAGGTAACCAAGCATTTTCGCTTCGATTACACCTATGTGGTCCATATCGACACCACCGTAAAGATGAATGGCGCCCCCGTGACCGCCGGCCTGGCTTGGCTGGGCGGCTTCGGCGACTTAACGGTACTCAATCCCGCCCCGATCGACACTGTCTCCGTCTTTTACACTGAAAATGGCAAGTTAACCGATATTGCCGCCAAGAAGCTCGACGGCCCGGAAAAATGGCCGCCCGGAGTGTGGCAGGGCGGCAAGGACTGGGACGGAATCGAAGATCGCTACTTCACGGCGGCATTCCTGCCACCGAACGGCGCGGCGCCTGGCACGCTGGAAACACGCTATTGGAAAGCCTTTCGAACGGTTCAAGCGGACGGGAAGGATACCCAGGAACCCGTACCACAAGTGGCGACCACCGCAAAACAACCCTTGGCGTTGCGCGTTTACGTCGGACCCAAAGATTACGACGAACTGAAGAAAATGAATCCGCCGCTGCATGCGCTGGTGAATTTTGGCTGGCTGGAATTCATCGCTGATCCGCTGTTCCACGGATTGAAGTGGCTGCACGGGTACATTCCCAACTGGGGCTGGACCATTGTGGTGCTCACCCTGGTCATCAACATCCTGCTTTTCCCGTTGCGGATTTCCAGCTATAAGTCGACGCTGAAAATGCAACGCGTCGCCCCGGAAATCAAGCAAATCCAGGACAAGTACAAGAAATATTCAATGCGCGATCCGCGCAAAGCGGAAATGAACAAAGAAGTGATGGCCGTTTACAGCCGCGAAGGCATCAATCCGGTCGGCGGCTGCTTCCAGATGTTTCTGCAGATGCCGATCTGGATTGGTTTGAACACGACTCTCCGATATGCCATCGAGATGCGTCACGCGCGCTGGTTCGGCTGGATCACCGACTTGTCTGCCAAGGATCCTTATTACGTCTTACCCATCGTCATGGGCCTGTCGATGTACCTAGTTTCAAAAATGACGCCGATGACCTCTACCGATCCTCAACAGCAGATGATGATGAAGATCATGCCGGTGACCATGGCGGGAATTTTTATGATCTCGCCGATCTCCAGCGGCTTGGCAGTGTATATTCTCACCAGCAGCCTGGTTGGAATCTTGCAGCAGTGGTGGCTCAATCGTACCCACCCAGTAAGCGCAGTGCCCGTGAAAGCGGTGAAGGGCAAGAAGGCGCAGCTGCCGCAGACGTAGAAGTCCGACAGAATTTCGCAAGGAACGCATGCCTCAAGACCTCATCAAGGACGGCCATCTCGATCGCGAAGCTGCCGCTGAAGCCCTGCGACAATTTCTGGAAACAACCGTGCGCACGGCTGGATTTCAGCTGAAAGTCGCGGTCCGAGTGATCACTTCGGATGAGGAATCCGCCGGCGGCGCGGAAGTCTTAGCCGACCTGCACGGTCAGGACAAAGAGCTCTTACTCGAACGGGGCGCGGAACTTCTGAAAGCGCTAGAGCATCTGGCATTTCGGGCGTTGCGACTCGAATCGGCGTACCACGAGAAAATTCACCTCGATTGCGGTGGTTACCGCGCCCTGCGATTCGAAGAATTACGCATGACCGCGCGCGTAGCCGCAGAGCGCGTGCAGACATCCAAGCAGCCCTTTCGACTGAACCCCATGTCCTCTCGCGAACGCCGCATCGTTCACCTGACGCTAAAAGAGACGCCGGGAGTCCGCACCGAAAGTGTGGGCACAGGCGAAGAACGTCAGGTGGTCATTCATCCCGCCGAAGCCTCAGCGCGCCGCTAGAGGCGCCCCAAGCAAATGTAGGGGCGCGCTTTAGCGCGACCTACCCGTCCGGTGCTACTTGGCCCAACCCTGCGACAACACCGTTCCGGCCGCACCAAAGCGCACTTGATACGTGAACGAAGCCGGCCGATCAGGCCTCACATGCGGGAACCGCAAATCCGATATCTCCACAATGGCATTGCCGCTCTGTTTATGAAATCGCACGACCGGAAAACGCGCAAACCACAAAACCGTCTGCACCTGAGGCAGTTGCTTCGCCGCTTCAATGTAAGAATTCCCGGGAGCATCGGGATAGAAGCGATACTCAATCGGAAGAGCCTGCGCGGCAGCCACATCCGCGATGGCATTCTCGTCGGCAGCCCCGCCCAATTGAATGCGCATTTCATAGACTCCGTGCGGCGCGCGAACCAACCCGTCCCAGTGCCAAAACGATGGCGGCAACGGCAAAGCGCCGATAGCTTGAACGTCGAGATGCTCCAGCGCCGCGAATTTCTGCACACGGTCGAAGGCTACGTGGTGCGCATAAAATGCCGCGGCGTAGTAGCAAAGCGCAAGAACAATCCCCGCAAGATTCCATGACGCCCGCTTCACCTTCAGGCCGAAACCTCGCAGCGATGGGAGCAGAAACACGCCGGCAAAAATCACCATGACCCAGAGAATCGAAGCGGGAGAAATCGGCGCGCCCACAACTTGCGCGATTCCTGCTACGACAAACGTTCCAAACACGGAGACCAGCCAACTCCAAAGCGCGCGCTGCCGCAAATTCTCGGGTTTCGCATACACCCACGGCAGAATTTGCGGAACTAGAAGAATCGCGCTGAAGCTGAAGTCCACAATGAAAATCAAATCCCACGCGGGCCGCGACCATTTCCATGGCGACCAGATCATCGTCCCGAACGAGGTCGCCAAATCCAGCACAATGTGGCTGGCGATGCCGATCGCGTATATTCCCGTCAGCGCTGCGAACGATGGTGCATCCCATTTTCGCCAACGCACAAACCACCGCGTGACCGCGGCGAGCGCCAGCGCGAATAGCGGCAGGCAAATCAGGGAATGCGTGATACTGCGATGCCAGGTGAGAATCAACAGATCGTTGCGCGAAAATGTTTCGCGAAACACATCGATGTCCGGAAAGATCGCACCGAGCATGAGCGACCAGGTGATCACGCGGCCACGATTCACGGGGCGCATTGCCAACATCTCGTCGCCGCGAAACAAGGCCTTGCCAAGCAAGGCGCCGGCAATTCCGTGGGTGATCGTGTCCATGCTGGGAGTGTATAAGAGCGATTGCCGTCGCGGAAATCTCAGTGCACGAAAATCAGCGCTGAGCGTCTCGCAATGACGCGCCCCACGCGTCGAGCAGTAACCCCATTGCCTTGCAGCCCGGCTAATGCAGCGTCGGCTGCGTCCGGTGCGATCGCAACGAGCAGACCGCCGGATGTTTGCGGATCAAAAAGCAGATCTTGATACTCCTGCACCACACCGTCGTCGAAAACCGCGCAATCGCCGACGAAAGCTCGATTATTCTTCAGCCCGCCAGAAAGGTTCCCCCCGCGAGCAGCTTCGACGGCGCCGGGAAAATAATCGAAAGCCTGGTGATCGATTTCGAAGGAGACCGGGACAACTCCACGCGTGGGATCTCCTAACGACATTTCACGCGCGTGGCCCAACAAACTGAATCCGGTCACATCGGTAACCGCATGAATCGGCCGCGGCAATGTCGATCGATTCTCAAGTTCTTGCAGCGCTTGCGCTGCCGACCGATTTAGCGTCGTCATTGCTCTGACCGCCGCCGCAAGCGATTCCGGTGTGGCACGATCGTTTTTCAACGCCGTGGTAATCACGCCGGTGCCCAGCGGTTTGGTAAAAATAAGTACGTCACCTGTCCGCGCGCCGACATTTCGCCAAACCCGGTTCGGGTTCACAATACCAGTGACCGCGTAACCGAAAAGCATATCTTCATTCCGAATCGAATGTCCGCCGATCACGCTGCATTTGGCTTCAGCCATTTTCGCCAGGCCGCCACGAATGATCTGCTCCAGAATTTCCGAATCTCCCTTTTCCGGAAATCCCACGACGGATAACGCTGAGATAGGCTGCCCACCCATGGCGTACACGTCGCTCAGCGCATTCGCTGCCGCGATCTGCCCGAACAGCTGCGGGTCGTCCACGATAGGCGTGAAAAAATCCACGGTTTGCACCAGCGCCAGTTCGTCCGTAATCCGGTAGATTCCGGCGTCATCGTTCGTATCAAAACCGACAAGAACGTTGGGATCCTCTGGCCGCGGCAGCTTTCGCAACACTGCTTCCAGCGTTGCCGGATTCAGTTTTGCCGCGCATCCCGCAGCCTTGGCCATCGATGTCAACTTCACGCCTTCGGTCACCGCTTCACCTCACACTTCGCATTATAGAGAGGCTCGCGACTTGGTGCTTGCCTTGCCGTCGTGGCGACCATCGCTCGCTCCAAGCCGCCCTTACGGTTGCGCGCCACACCGGAACATGATCTCATCCATCGATGCCATGGGATATCTGGCTGATTTTCTTCGCACTCGGCGTGATGGTCCCCTGGCGCGGCCGTTACCGCTTGCGCGAACTTCTCGCGAAACCATCGGTTGGGAAATCAGAGCGCCTGTCGTTGTACCTCTCCACCATCGCTTTTCAATGGCTCGCCTCAGGCATCGTGGCGTGGCGGGCGTGGGCGCACGGATATACCGCCGACCAACTGGGACTCGGGGCGCGCAACTGCTGGGAGGTGGGCACCGCAACCATAATGGGAGCAGGCTTGCTCGCCACGCTACACTGGTTCAACCTGCGCCGGATGGGCCGCTTGTCCGACAAACTGCGCGCCAGGTTGCGAGCTCTCGCGGAAAGAATTCTGCCGCAGTCGAAGCCGGAGCTGCTCCTGTTCGTCGCTTTGGCGGTCACCGCGGGCATTTGCGAAGAATTTCTTTATCGAGGCTTCGCGATGGCCGCGTTCACACAGGCCAGTCTCCCCATGTGGTCCGTAGTCGTGTTATCTTCCCTATTGTTTGGGGCCGCTCATCTTTATCAGGGCCGCGCCGGCCTGGTTGGAACGACTCTTTTGGGCCTGCTGTTCGGAGCCACGCGAATTGTGTTCGGCAGTTTGGTTCCCGTGGTGGCCTGGCATATCTCTGTAGATATCGTTGCCGGAATCGCCGGACCCATGTATCTAATTGATAATACACGTCTTACTGGTGAATAGGAAAACCGGCTCGTACAAAGGTGCCCTCCCATGTCCCCCACTCTTCCTGTGCCTCCCTCATCCGACACCATTCACCGAGCTCTCGCCGAGTTCGGTTTACCCCTTGACGAGCAGCAAGTCCTTAAAATCCAACAGTATATGAGCATACTGCTCAAGTGGAACGAGGCGGTCAATCTGACTGCCATCCGCGATCCTCTGGAGATCCTTTACCGTCACTTTTGCGAATCCATGTTTGCCGCGTCGGTTGTAAACCTGGACAATGGTCGTCTCGCCGACGTAGGCTCTGGTGGCGGCTTTCCCGGGCTTCCTCTGAAAATTCTGAGACCAAGTTTGGAGGTATTTCTTGTCGAAGCCAATGTTAAAAAGGCTACCTTCCTGGCGGAAGTCGTTCGCGCCTTGGATCTTGAAGGTGCTCGCGTCTTGGTGAGCCGTTATGAGGAACTAGGCGAAGAAGTGACGCCGCTGGATGTCGTGTGCTCCCGCGCGGTAGGCGGATATCCCACGTTCTTAGAATGGGCGAGTTCTGATCTTGTGGATGCGAAACAGGTCGTCCTTTGGATTGGTGGACGCGATTTGGGCGAAGTGAGACAACTCCCCGATTGGAAGTGGAAAGAGCCCGTCCAGATTCCTCAATCTCTGAGCCGATTTCTCCTGGTCGGTCAGAAAACGGCCGACTGACCACTCATTCCATTCAAATAAGATAACTACACGCTTGATTGTCATCCGCTGACATTGCGCGAATTCGTTCCTAGTCGCCGCCACCCGGGGACGTCATTGATCACTCATTCCCGCCGCGTGGGCTACTAGAATCTCGTTCGGAATTACGGTTTGCGGCCGGGCCAGTCACAGCTCTGTTTCACGTGGAACATACCGCTACAAAACTGTTCTCGACTTCTTTTGATTCTGAAGCGATGCCTCCGGTTGACTCGCACGGTCCCCGTAGTTCCACGTGGAACAGTGGACCTATAGAATCCAATCCCATGTTCCGCTCCGCCGAAGGTTTCTTTGGCACGTGCAACCTTCGCCCATCTCGCCGTTTCACGTGAAACAATCCATTCCGCTCTCTGTCCAGCAAACAACACCCCGCAAAGCACTGCGTCTCTCGAGTCAAGAACCACTGAATCGTTCCACGTGAAACATGTACGCAGCGACGAGATTAGTTTCCCTTAATTCTTTGCCTCATCCCTAACGTTTTACGTGAAACATCTTGCATATCCCTCAGACCTTTGCTAGATTTTCGCCCGTCGAGGTATTCTTGGCACGAATTATTGCCGTCGCAAACCAAAAAGGTGGGGTAGGCAAAACCACCACAGCCGTCAACCTCGCCGCGTGTCTAGGCGCTGCCGAGCAATCAACACTCTTGGTGGATTGCGATTCCCAAGCCAATGCCACCGCTGCAATCGGCTTTCCCAAAGACCCTTCGCGCCGCACCCTCTATCACGCCCTCATATTGGGCGAGCCGTTCGACAAAATCGTACAAAAGTCCCAGGTAGAGGGCCTAGATGTGTTGCCCGCCGACAAAAACCTCGCGGGCGCAGCCGTGGAGCTGGTGACCGCCGAAAGTCGTGAGTACAAACTGCAGGGAATGCTCAATGGGATTCGTGACCGCTATCGATTCATCATTCTGGATTGCCCGCCAGCTTTGGATCTGCTCACCCTGAACGCTCTGGTCTCGGCCAGTTCTGTCTTAGTCCCAATTCAATGCGAATACCTCGCCCTCGAGGGAGTCTCCGAGCTCTTGGACACTCTCATGAGGATCCGCCGAACCCTAAACCCTCGACTGGAAATTGAAGGCATTTTGCTCACCATGTATGACGAGCGAACCACGCTCTCCCGGCAGGTCGCCACCGACTTGCGAAGTTTCTTTGGAGCCCAGGTTTTCCAGGCGGTCATTCCCCGCAACGTCAGACTTGCCGAAGCTCCTAGTTTCGGTAAGCCAATTATTTTCTATGATATCCATAGCAGAGGGGCCGAAGGATACACCCAACTTGCTCAGGAGGTAATACTCAATGACGAGAAACGCGCTGGGAAGGGGGCTCGGGGCGCTCATCCGTGAACCTGAACCCCAAGTCCCTGAAGCTTCCGTTCCTGTAGCTCCAGCTTATTCGACTACTCCAAGTGCTGCCGCCGTCGCACCGGCACGGGATGCCGTGATGTCCGGCGGCCCACTGCAGATTGACGCTGATCTCATCGACCCGAGCCCCTTCCAGCCTCGAACGCGGTTTCGCGAGGAAGCTCTCGACGAACTGGCTCGCTCTATCAAAGCCAGCGGCATCATTCAGCCATTGGTCGTTCGCTCCCTCGGGAATCGCTTTCAGCTGATTGCGGGAGAGCGCCGATGGCGCGCAGCGCAGCGCGCAGGCCTAACCAAAGTGTCAGCGATCATTCGCGACGTACCCGATGAACTCGCATTGGAAATGACGCTGGTGGAAAACATCCAGCGCGAAGATTTGAACGCGATCGAAGCCGCCAGAGCCTTCGAGCGCTTGATGGACGAATTTCAGCTGACCCAAGAAGCGGTTGCCGAACGCACCGGCAAAGATCGCGCCACCGTCGCGAACGCGATTCGCCTGCTAAAGCTGGAACCCACCATTCAAGACTGGATCGAAGAGGGAAAGCTGACCGCCGGCCACGGACGCGGCCTGCTAGCCGTGCAAGACTCCAAGCTTCGAATGCGCTATGCCCAGCGCGCCGCTCGAGGAGGCCTGACCGTAAGACAGATCGAGCGTCTTGCCGCTCGCCGCTCGCGTGGCATAGGCGCACCCGCTGAAATTCACGTCGATGCTAACATTCGCGCCGCGCTCGAGGAATTGCAGCGCCACTTAGGTACCAAAGCCTTGCTCCGGCAGAAAACTAAAATACGCCCCGGCCAACTCATTCTCGAATACTACGACGATGCCCAGCTCATGGGCCTCTATGACCGCCTGATGAAGTAACGCATTAGCCATCGTCGCTGGCCGTTCGTCGTGTCCTTTCGTTCAGTGACATGATTCGACAACTCCGATTTCACCGTCCTTTAACTTGTATCGGAACCTCGCTACAGTTAAAGAGTCGGCTGGGGGTTGTCAATGGCTTGGAAATGGCCCGGAGTTTCAAAGAGCGGCAGCGGTGAAGAGTGGACCGGTTTCATTGACCAAGGCGTGACCCTCGAGGGCACCCTTCAACTTAAGGGCACCTTCCGCATCGACGGCAACGTCCGCGGAAATATCATCTCCGAACAAACTGTCGTCCTTGGCGAAGGCGCCAAAGTCGAAGGGCAGATCGAAGGCAACCGCGTCGTAATCGCGGGACGCTTTGACGGCGTAATTTTTGCGAGGGGCCGCGTGGAGATCCAGGCCAAGGGCGTAGTCACTGGCGAAGTGCACTCCCCGTGCATGGTCATCGATCCAGGCGGCATCTTCGACGGTCGCTGCCACATGCTGGCGTCCTCCGACGCTACTCCGGTGGTAACCATTCCGATCCGAGCCGTCGGATCCGCATAATCAACGCGACGGATCAAGTTTCTCCCCGGAAATATCCGAAGCCACCTTCGAGATCTGCTTGTCGCTCCGGCGGCTTCCCGAGTTGACACATCTCACACACCCGACTATCTTTCGTGGCGACATCACAGAGGGTCCGCGTCTAATGAAAATTCTGGTGATCGGAGCCGGTGGCCGCGAGCACGCTCTCGTGTGGAAACTTGCCCAGAGTCCCCTGGTAGAAAAATTATGGTGCGTCCCAGGGAACGGCGGAATCTGCGAAACCGCAGAATGTATCGCGACCGAAGCAGGCGACGTTGCGAAGCTCGTGGCCGTGGCAGAGGAGATTAAGCCAGACTTGACGGTCGTCGGCCCCGAACTGCCTCTGGTCCAAGGAATCGGCAACGCATTCGGCGCTCGAAACTGGCCGATCATTGCTCCCTCGCAACAAGCGGCGCAATTGGAGGGCAGCAAGATCTTCGCAAAGGAATTCCTGCAACGCCATAAAATCGCGACCGCGAAGATGTTCGGGACGTACGATTCACTCGCGCCAGCGTTGGCGTCGCTAGATCGGGTGAGCTGGCCCCTGGTGATTAAAGCCGATGGCCTCTGCGCCGGGAAAGGTGTTTTCCTCGCGCCGCATCGCGACGCTGCGCGCGATTTTATCGAGCGCGCCGTGTCGCTTGCCGAGTTCGGGCCAGGCGGTCGCCGTATCCTGCTGGAAGAAACCCTCGAGGGGGCCGAACTATCCTTCATCATACTGACCGATGGCCAGCATTACGCCCCGCTGGTTCCGACGCGCGACCACAAACGAGCCTTCGATGGCGATCAAGGACCAAACACCGGCGGCATGGGCGCCTATTCCTGCGACGAATTGCTATCCACCTCAACGCGTGACCTCGTCATGCGCCAAGTCGTCGAGCCGACAATTCGCGGGTTAGCCGCCGACGGAATCGATTATCAGGGCTTCCTCTATTTTGGCCTTATGCTAACTCCATCGGGTCCCAAGGTGCTCGAGTTCAATTGCCGACTGGGCGATCCCGAAGCACAAGCCATCATTGCAAGAATGGATTTCGATCTCGCTCAGGTCCTGTCAGACGCCGCCGCAAACCATCTCGATCCAACAAAGCTTCGTTGGCGTATGGGCAGCAGTGTCTGTATCGTGCTGGCATCGGGAGGATATCCCGGTAAATTCGAAGTGGGCAAGAAGATTGAAGGACTAACCGATATAGCTGCCGATAGCGGTGTGGCAGTTTTCCACGCAGGCACCAGACGCAACGCTGATTCCCTCCTCACCCATGGCGGAAGAGTTCTAGGTATTACGGCAGCCGCGCATTCCACCGCAGACGCCCTGGCAACGGCTTACGATGCGATCCGCAAAATCCATTTTGATGGCATGCATTACCGCCGCGACATTGCCGCCCCGGCGAATCGAGCCATCACGGCGGGAGATTAACCCTCATGGCCCAAGTCCTCCATTTATTTCGCGCCCCGAGGAAGCGTTCGCCCATGGAGGAACTCTCGGAGGTCCCGGCGGTCGCAAATTCCGGGTTTCAGGGATGCGCCCATGCTAGGCCAGGGGGAAAGCGCCAAGTTCTACTGGTCGACCTAGAAACTCTCGAAGCCATGAATCTGCGGCCCGGCATCATCCGCGAAAACGTCACCACCGAAGGCCTCAACGTAAATGGACTGAAACTCGGCGAACAACTCCAGATGGGAGGCGTGCGGCTGGAAGTCAGCGCCGTATGCACGCCGTGCGACCAACTTGAAAAAGTCCGGCCCGGTCTGCGCAGGGAACTGTGGGGCCGCAGGGGCATGCTCTGCCGAGTGATCACCGGCGGAACAGTAAGGCGCGGCGATCCCATCGAAAGAGTTCCCACGGCCGCATCCTTCGCTCGCGGGCAGCACCAGTAATCGGCAGGATCCTCACCGATTGGGCCTCTTCCGCAAGGAAGGCGCATCTGGCGGCCGATCTTTGTCCTCTTTTTGGGTCTTGTCGACAGGCTCTTCCGGCGGAACGATCCAGTCCAGCCCGTGCTCGTCGTCCATCTTTCCCAAAATAAAAGTCGACTTGCCCGCAATCAGCGGCAACAACGCCCGCAGGAAGTCCGCCGCATCAGTCGATACCGCTTTCTGCGCCTGCCCTCGATCCACCGTCTCCACGACTTTCGCAAACTGCGGTTCGGCGCTCCGAAGCTGCGCCACCCGCGGGTCATTCCCTTGAATCATCTCCATCACCGTCGGCCCTTTCACGCTCGCCGGATAGCGCGCTTCCACAATCGTCCGCGGCGCATGCTTTTCAGGCGGATAGATCTGCGTAAATCGCGGGCGAAGGATACGCGTCTGCCAATATTCCGCGCGGACGCCCACTTGCTCTTGCTGGACGCGGTACTCCACAGTCCAAACCTCCGGCCCGTAACGATTTGGCGCGAATCCAATGATAACGATCTCAAACAGCGGCTCATCCCCCGCGATTTCGATCTGGTGATGAAGCCGGCTGGTCAACGGCCGCAACGTTTCCAGGAAACTGACGCCGATTGTTTCCAGATCGGGCTCAGCTTCGCTGGGATCGCCACGATACCGCGGATCTCGTGGTCCGATTCTCTGGTAGTCCTTGTCGAGGCGAATGGGTTTGGGATCGGCCGGCGACCGCCATTCGGAGGCCCCGAGCAGCACGCCAATGTGGGTACGGTCCAACTGCATCACGCGCGGGGGTGCGGAGCCGGCCTCGATGGGCTGATCAATCGCGCCGAAAACAATCACATCATCCTTGGTAACGTGAATGATGACGCGCCCACCCGCCAGATTAGCGACGATTTCGCCTTCGCTTTCTTGCGACTGAGCTACCGCATAGGAACTGCAGCCCAATCCGAGCGCAACCGCGAGAACCGAAATTCTCGCGAACCGGCGAACACCCGAATAGGTTTTTCGATCCATTGAGCCTCTATCGTATAGGACTACGGTAAGCGGTACTGAGCCAGCGAATTATTTCGCCGCAGGCGCGGAAGCAGCCGAAGATTTCGCCTGCGCCAGCATCGAGTCCAGCGCCGCTCGATCTAAATAGTTCCCATCGCGAACCACGACCGCAATCCGCTGCGTGTTTGCAATATTTTCTAGCGGGTTGCCATCCAGCAACACCAAATCCGCGTGTTTCCCAGTCGCGACCGTGCCGAAATCGCTTTCTCGTCCCAAATACTTTGCGGCCCCGCTGGTAGCCACTCCCAGCGCTTCCCATGCGCTTAAACCCGCGCGAACCAATTCTCCCAACTCCCGATGCAAGCTCTCCCCTGGAAAGATAAACGTATCCAGCGCGTCCGAACCCGCCAGCAGCGTTACCCCCGCGTGATGCAATTCGCCGGTCAGTCGCCAGTCATTTGCCGCCTGCCTGGCCAACCACGCCGCACGCTCTTTCATCTCGGTGTCCTGCAGCGATTCGCGCCACCGTTGTGCCAAAGCAGGCGGTACAAATGCCAATTGCGGATCATCGACGCTCCAATCTTCGGGATGCGCTGTGATGTCCACAGAAGCCAGCGTGGGCGTCACCCAAGTTCCGTTGCGTTTCAGTGTCTGAAATAACGTCGCCGCTTTCTGCTGGTCGTGAGTCGCATCGGATTCGTGAGCGATCTTCTCCCAAGCCACGGAATCACCTTGTTCCTCAGCCGCCACCAGTCGAGCCCGCAAATCATCCTCCTTCGAAGAAAACGACAGCGAAAACGCGCTGTACAGGAGATGCTCGATGCTGCGGATACCCGCGTCAGACGCCTCGATCACGCTCACCTGAAACGGCAATTGCCCGGAAAACGGTATGTCTTGCTTCTTGGCTTCATCCGCCACCGCAAAGAACACTTCCTTTGACGGCAGCGAGATAATCTTAATAAAATCCGCGCCACGCCGTTTCAAATCCCGCACCGCCGCGCGCGCTTCGTCAACATTGGCAACCGGAAACTGTTCCGCTGTCTTGTCCCCACTGCTCACCAGGAAAGGTCCTGAAGCAACAATGTGCGGACCTACCAGCGTACCGTTCTCGATTTCCCGCTTCCAACCCAGTAATGCATCGAGGTTGCCGCCCATGTCTCGCACGCCGGTAACACCATTAGCGACCAGCAGCGGAAGCAGCACCAGCTTGCTCCACGCAGGGTCGGCGTTCAACCCGGCGATGTAGACATCCATATCCCACAATCCCGGAATAAGGAATTTTCCCTGACCATCGATAATTCGGGCGGTTTTTGCCAACTTGCTATGAGTGGACGGGCCTACTTCCAGGATGCGCCCGTCGCCAATCACCACCGTTTGGTCAACTCGTGGCAATTTAGCGGTGGAATCAATCACCGTGACGTGCGTCAGCGCGATGCGCACAGACGAAGTCTCGCCGGCATCCAAGCCTGAGCCAACTCCAGCTGCCAGCACTACACCAAACCAAAGCCGCAAAAGCAGTCTCACGCCAAACTCCCATTAAATCTCGATACGCGGCCCACAGTATCATAGCCGGCGTGGATGGATGACCCCGCAATGACTTCCGGCCCGCCACTCGATCCAGTAGAATAGATGCAGATTGCGAGGGTAAACGAAGTATGGGCTTGCGCAAACCGAAGAGCATCAAGCACAACGGAAAATCACTGACAGACATTCTCAAAGCGCACGAGCGCTTCTTTCGCGGACACGACGGCGGTACCCGCGCGGATCTAACCGGCGCCGATTTATCGCGCGCCGACCTCAGCGGCGCAAACCTCAGCGGCGCGATTCTGCGCAACGCTAATCTCTCCGAGAGCGACCTCCGAAAAGCGAAACTCCCCGGCGCGGATCTTTCCGGCGCCAATTTGCACAAAGCCGATCTCCGCAGCTCCGACTTGACCGAAGCCGTTCTCCCAGGCGCGGACCTGAGCGAAGCCCAAGCCAGTGGAATCGAATTCTTCCGCTGCGACCTCTCCAACGTAAATTTTCAGCGCGCACAACTTCGCAATGTCAACCTGCGCCTGGCCAACGTCAACGGCGCCAAATTCAACGGCGCAGACATGGGGGTTGCCATCCTCCGCGAAACCGATTTGCAAGGCGCCGATCTTACCGGCGTTGACCTATCAACCACGCTCCTTCCCAAAGGCTTCCTCCCGCCGCCACCCAAACAAAAATCGGCATAAATATTCACCCGAGGTTCACATAAATTGCCGCTCACTCCGCTATGTAGTGCAGCGCGAGGTCCGCGAAGCCCTGTTGGCCCCGAGTTTCGAAGGGCGGCCTTTTGCGTCCGCTCTCTATTCACCCGAGCACAAGTCAGCGATGTGAGCATAGGAATTGTGTACGGTGCGTGATAGCCTTCGCAGAAGAGCTAGCGGTCCCCTCCGGAAACCCAGTGGCCACCAGCACCGCACAACTCGATCGCTCTAGCGCTGCCGAGCGCGTGCTCGAAGTCGTTCGCCTCCTGCTGGTCGAGTTGGGCAGCCAGGGCGTTCTGCCAATGCTCAACTTGGCATCGCGTCTCGACCGCGATCTGGGTCTCGGCAGCCTCGAACGTGTCGAGTTGCTAGCGCGGTTAGAATCCGAATTTGGCGTGCGCCTGCCGGACAGCGTCGCCGCAGAAGCCAACACTCCCCAAGATTTAGCCACCGCAATTATCACCGCGCCCATCGACGCACAATCGGAAGATGCGCCCTCCGCACTGCGAGCTTCGGTCACCGCACAAAAGCTGCGCTACGATTCCTCAAACGCCGATATTTTTTCCTCGGAGACCCTGCTGGACGTGCTGCGTTATCGCGCCAAACATGATTCCGAGCGCACTCACCTGCTCATCACCGAAGAAGATAGCGCCGGCGAAGAACGCAACATCACGCTCACCTTCGGCGAGCTCTACGCCGCCGCCCATCGTTGCGCCGCCGAACTTTCACGCCGCGGCGTGCCCGTTGGCGGCCGCGTATCGTTGATGCTCCCTACCTCTCGCGCCTTCTTTGTTTCCTACGCAGCTATTCTTCTAGCCGGCGCCATCCCCGTTCCCATCTATCCCCCGTTTCGCGCCGACCGCATCGAAGAATACGCCGCTCGCCAGACTTCCATTCTCAACAACGCCGAAGTCTGCTTGCTCCTCACCTTCCGCCGCGCCGAAGCCGTAGCGCATTTATTGCAGCCCCGCGTGCGCTCTCTCGCAGCAGTCGTCGATGCTGAAAGACTTTTAGACGTCGCCGACAAAGCTCCGCCACCCGCACCCGGGGCACTGCCCGCGCACCTCACCGGCAGCCGCGCGCGCCGCTCCAGCGACATCGCGCTGTTGCAATACACCTCAGGTTCCACCGGCGATCCCAAGGGAGTCGTCCTAACGCACGCAAATTTGCTGGCCAACATGCGAGCCATCGGCAATGCCGTGCAAATGGGCCCGGGCGATGTCGGTGTAAGCTGGCTGCCCCTCTATCACGACATGGGACTGATCGGCGCGTGGCTCACGCTGCTGCACTTCGGTATTCCCCTTGCCGTGATGTCGCCTCTTGCGTTCCTCACGCGTCCGGAACGCTGGCTCTGGGCCTTTCACAAGCATCGCGGCACCATCGCAGCCGCCCCGAATTTCGCTTACGAACTCTGCGTGCGGAAGATCGCCGACAAAGACATCGAAGGCCTCGACCTGAGTTCCTGGCGAGTCGCCATGAACGGCGCCGAACCCGTCAATCCGGAAACCATGGAACGATTCACCGCCCGTTTCGCCTCCTACGGTTTCCGCAACGAATCGCATCTCCCCGTCTACGGCCTCGCCGAATCCTCCCTCGCCGTCACCGTTTCCCCTTTGAATCGTGCACCGCTGATTGATCGCGTCGACCGCGAAACCTTCACCGCAAAAGGTCGCGCTGTCGCTTCCTCCTCGCACGACTCCACCGCCATTTCTTTCGTCTCCTCCGGTAGCGCACTGCCAGCCCACGAAGTGCGCATCGCCGACTCCAACGGAAACGAAGTTCCCGACCGCACCGAAGGCTTTCTCTGGTTCCGCGGCCCATCCGCGACAAGCGGCTATTACCACAACCCAGCAGCTACCCAGAAATTGCTGCCTCTAGGGCCGCCCGCCGACTTGCAGGAATTCCCTTGGATCGATTCCGGCGATCGCGCCTACCGCGCCGACGGCGAAATCTACGTAACCGGCCGCCTCAAAGACATCATCATCAAAGGCGGCCGCAACCTCTACCCCCACGAAATCGAAGAACTAACCGCCCGCGTCGAAGGCATTCGCAAAGGTTGCATCGTAGCCTTTGGCCTGAAGGACCAGGGTTCGGGCACCGAAAAACTCATAGTCGTAGCGGAAGTCCGCGAGCGTGACACCAAAAAGCTAGCCGCCATTTCCGCGGCAGTCACGGAACAAGTAACGCGTGGACTGGGCCTGCCACCCGACCGTGTTGAACTACTCCCTCCTGGTAGCATTCCAAAAACGTCCAGCGGCAAATTGCGCCGCGAAGAAACCAGGCAGCTCTTCGTAAAAGGTTCCTTGTCCGCCGAGAAAGCTCCTGCTTGGCTGCAAATCGCCCGCCTGGGTGCAAGCGGCGCACTGCGAGGGTCTGCCCTCGCCATCGGATCGGCTTTTCATCGCGGGTTCGAAACGCTCTATGGCCTGTACTTCGGCGTGGTTTTTTTCCTCTGGATCGTGCCAACCTGCGCCATCGTGAGCCTCATTTCAGATCATCGCGCCGCGGGACGCTTCACTTCCTCAGCCCTGAAAGTACTTTTCCCGCTGGTAGGCATCCGCGTCCAGGTTATCGGCAAAGAATATATGGACACCCCCGGCGCGAAAATCTATGCCGCCAATCACACCAGCTATTTCGACGTTCTCCCTATCATGTTAGGTCTCGGCGTCTCTTATCGCTTCGTAGCCAAAATGGAAGTCCGCCACATGCCCTTCATCGGCACCTTCCTCCAGCAAATGGATCACGTCTGGTTCGACCGCACCGACGCCGATGCCCGCCTCCGCCAATCGGAACAACTGCAAGACCTTTTACGCCAAGGCGAATCCGTATTCGTCTTTCCCGAAGGCACCTTTACCGCCGAAGACGGCGTCCGCCCCTTCCAGTT
>OBLW0100000346.1_pt1 | contig 39569 bp, 31 predicted proteins | sample 1520161 | NCBI WGS metagenome assembly OBLW01 (sample SAMEA3539309, study PRJEB22396) | soil metagenome | biome: tundra; feature: field; material: soil | place: USA | collected 2010-05 | depth 0.15 m
CCAAAGAAGGCCTCGATTCTTGGCGAAAGGCGAGATTGTTGATCTCCCGTTAATTCACGGTCAATTGGGTGGTAACCGTACGAGTCATGCTGCCGCTATTGGCGAGGATCGTAATCGAGTAGGTCCCGGGCGCCGTGTTAGTTCCCGCAGTCACCGTTAATGCCGAAGTTCCGGAGACCTTGATGGAACTCTGGCTCAGGCTGGCGGAGAGCCCTTTTACTTCGGAGATTCCATCCAAAGTCAGGTTCGCGGTACCCGTGAAATTGAACGGGGTTAGCGTTAAGTTATAGGTTGCCGAGCTTCCCGGGGTCACCGTCAGCAACCCGTGATCGATGGTGAACCAGTAGTCCGTGCCCACTGGGGTCAAATTGCAGGCCGCGCCCGGATTGCCCGACGGAACCTGGAAACTGGAAGTGGCATCGGTGAGCGTTGCGCCTTGCCATCCCGAAAAGTCGTCCTTGGAATTCTTCTTCGGAGTTGGCACCTCGAACGGTGTCGTGGAATTCGATGCATTCCACCAGGTGTTGTGCGAAGACTTCAACGTGGTCTGAAAAGTCGTCCAGTCCGGGTCCACCAGGTAGCTGTCGGTGAATACCTGCTGGGTGCTGGTGTTTCCCTGGATGACGTTGGAAGTGTTGCTAAAGTTTTGCGTGACCAGGTTAGTGGTGACGCCCGTTTCCCAGTTGGTGACTTGGATGCCGCCCGCTTGTCCGATCACCATGATCTGGGCGGGGATGTTGCCGATGAGGACACTCTTGCTGACCGAGATGCCTTCCGAATTGCGAATCACCAGACCGCCGACACTGGTTGCAAGATTCTGATTGCAGAAGTAGCTGCCAGAAATTGTGATGGGCCCTTCATCCTTTTCAACGAACACGCCCGTCATTTGGTTGCTCGTGGCGTTGACAGTGGAAGCGCTGACATTTGCGTTGTCGGTGTCCCAGTGAATGCCGTAGGTCTGATTGAACGACGTGGTTAGCCCATTGACCGTGTCATTGTGTACGAGCGAAGCATGGAATCCAGCGGTGTTGCAGGCATAGTAACCCGCTTGAGCGCCGCGCCAGTTGTTATACGAGGTGGTGTCGGACTGCCACAGTCCATATTTCGCCTGGGACTCCTGGAAGCCGCTGTCGCCGTTATGCTGAGACAAGCTGTTCTCAACCGTGAAATAGATCGTCGGATACGAAACCTTCAACCCCTCGCCGTTGTTCCACTGAAAAGTGTCGCTGTCGAGAAGAACATTGGTAGAACTGCCAAAGACCCATACGGCCGCTGAAAAGCGGCAACTGTTGGCGTATTGGAAGGTGAGTCCGCGAATGACGATATTCGATTTCGAAACCTGCAGGAGCGTGGGTGACGACGCGGCTTCCACGGTGGCGGTGGTCATGTTGGTTCCCGTCGCCGGCCAGACATAGATCTGCGCACCCTGCTCGTCTACGTAGAACGTGCCTTGCTCCATTTGGGTCAGCGACAGGACCTGCGTCAGTAGGGTGCCGTTCACCGCGACCATTTCCTGCCGCATCATGATGTCCTGTTGATATGGGCAGATCGCAATTTGGGAGCAGGTGCCCCAGGTATTGAGCCAGCTATTCGTGTAAATGCTATGGTTCGACGAATACTTCGCCCATCCCGTGTACACGGTGGCGCCATTCACGATTACCGTTCCTTTGGTCGCGGCCTCAAATGTGATGGGAAGGCTCGTGTCCTTCGGGCTGTAGTTGAGCGTGATGCTCTCGCGGTAGGTTCCCGGATTGATGGTGACGCGTGACCCTACATTGTTGCGATTATTGGTCACCGCCATCGATGCGGCGGCGCCGATCGTCTTTAGCGGACTCGACTGCGAGCCCGAATTCGAGTCCGATCCGGTGGTGCCATCGACATAAATGTATGCCGTTTCCAAGTTTTCATTCACGTTGGCCTGGCCAAACGAAAGGTGAGATAAGAACAGAACTGCGGCAAGTCCGCACAGGGCGGATGTACACTTTCGCATGAAAAAATGCCTCCGTATGACGGTAGGACTCGGATAACCGGAAGTTATGGCCAGAGGCGAAACAGATGTCTCATTCACACAATGCTTGCGTCTACAACGCAGGCACCGGGACGTGCGATTGAGACCGGCGACGAAGTGAAACGATACAGCAGTCCCTGGAGAATAGCGGAAAAGCTAAGGAGTTGGAATAAGGCGAACGCCTTAACGAGAGGCGCAGGAGTACAACCCTTCGTGCTGACCATTGGTAATGGCCAATAGTCACGCGGATGCCAGAGATGTCCCGGAACGGGAACGCTGTGAACAAATCGCAATGAGGGCCGTTTCAGGCCCCCATTGCGTCGGTCTTTAGTTAACCGTCTCGCTGAACACGGCTGGAGTCAGCGTCGAATAGGTCGCCGTGATCGTCACGGTTCCAGTCTGCCCCGGAGTGGTGTAGGTGACTGTGGCCTGTCCGGAAGTATTCGTGACCGGCATGGTGGTCGAGAAGGTTCCACCGGCGCCGTTGTCGGTAAACGGCACCGTGAGTCCCGAGATCCCGTTCCCGTATGGATCGGTAACGGAAACGATCAGGGACTTGGCCAGCTTGGTGTTGACGTGCGCCGACTGGTTGTTGCCCTGTACGATATTCAGCGCGGTAGCAGCTCCTGGGACGGATTGCTCACTGCACTTCACACTGACCGATCCGACGGCTGCGGTCACGGTGAGTGATTTGGCCACGGTGGGCAGAGTGTAAGAACTGGTTGCCTGCCCGTTTATATCCGTTATCGCGGGATTGGGAGCAAACGTTCCGGTGGACCCGTCGGCGAAGCTGACCGACGCACCTGGCACGGAATTTCCCGCCGCATCCTTGGCCTTCACGATAATGGGCAGGGGCAGCGTGGTTCCGACGGTTCCTATTTGTTTCGAGCCAGAGACCACGGACATGGTGGCCACGGGGCCGACGTTATCCTGCTCCGTGAAGGTTGCCGATCCATAGCCAGGGCTCGATACCGTCAGGGTCAGAGTCTGGGGAAGATTCGGGAGCTTATAGGTGCTCGACGCCTGGCCATTGCTGTCGGTGATTGCCGTCGGATTGCTGAATGTGCCTTTCTTACCTGCATCTCCGAACGTTACAGTCACACCTGGAATCGGAGCACCCGTGTAGGGGTTGGTGGTCTGCACGGTAATTGGAATCGGCAAGGTGGTGCCTGCGTTGCCTGTCTGGCCGCCGCCGGCAACTGGATTGATCGCCGGGAACAAGCCGTACGCGACCAACTGGGTCTGCGTGCCTGCGTACACTTTGCCGTTGGCCACGATGGGAGTAGCGGAATGACCAATCGCGCCCAGGGTGTCGCGACCACCCGATGCCATGCCGGAATCGTAGAGCAGGAAGAGGTGGACCGCATCGTAGGCGGACATCAATTGAACGCCCTTGACGCTACGCACCAGCCACACAATGCCATTGCTGGTTCCATTTGCCGAGACCACCGGAAACCCGACATTGGTTAACTTTCCGCTGGTTTGTGCGACTGGAGTGGTGGACAGCGCGCTTTTGCCGCTGCCATCGACGCTCAAAGAAAATGCCTTCAGATAATCCTGGTGCGCCAGAAAATAAACAGTATTGTTCCAGTACACCGGGCTGCCAAACAATTCGCCACCGAGCGCCGCGGGAAGGTACTGAGTAATCTGGCTGTTGTTGGTTGGATTGTACAGGCCCAAATTGTCCCGATTCAGCAGGTAGATATCGGCATCTTTGCCGGAAGTCACCAGCAAATCCGGTGTGGAACTGCCCGCCTGAGTCGGCAGAAGCATCACGCCGCCGGAACCCAAATCAGTATCCGTGGCGGCCATATTCGCCTGATCGAAGGGTGTGAAATAGTCCAAAATTGAGAATGCGTTGGTCCCCAGCGACAACCTGAGAACGCTGTCTCCCATGTCCAGCCCACTGTAGTTGAAGAGTCCATTGGCAGTGGAGAGAAATATATTTCCAGCGCTATCCGCTGCGGGACCTACGCCGCCCTGCCAGATCGAGCTGCCGTAGCTGTTGTCGGGCTGCGTGGTCATCTGTGCGATCTGTTGCAAGGTGGAAGCGTTGTAAGCAAAGAGCCAGCCCCGCGCTTTCAGGTCGCAGCCGTTCGAGCCGAAACCCAGGTAGAGCGTGCCGTTCGCCAGCAGCAACCCGGGCCGCTGAATCTGGTTCAGAATGACCATGCTCAGGCTGCCGATTTGACCGGTGATCTGCACGGGGCCGCCTAATTTTTCCAGGCCAGTAGTGATGTCCAACGCATGCAAACGGTACACATAGGTGTATTTTCCGGAGACAATTTCCTGGGTCTTGGCGGTCACGTAGATCGTTCCAGTGGTGGCATCAATCACTGGAGTGCTGACAATGCCCAGCTCGTTGAAGCCGGTGATGTTATTGCAACCTTCAGCCTGAGACGGCACGGTGGTGACGCCAGCCGCCGGGTTGATGAAACTGGTTTGCCACAGTTTGACGCCGGTATCGGCATCGATTGCGTAGACGCTGTCATGCTGCGTAGCCACGAAAACCACATTGTGGGTGGCGCCGTTGATGCTGAGAGCGGACATGTAGAGCGGCTGCGCCTGCACGTAACCGTCGACATTAAATGAGAACAGTTTCCCGAATTCGCTGGAATTTACGTTCGCATTCGTAAGCAGGGTCTCGCTGATGTTCTGGCCGGTACGCGAGTTATCCATCTTGTTCGTCAATACGTTGACTTGCGCCAAGGATTGTGGCGACCCGACCAGGCCGGATATGAGAGCCAACATCGCGATGAAAACAGAACCAGTTAACTTTCGGAGACGGTCGGAAGGCATGCGCGCCCCTTTCAGGACAACTCGGATCCGCGTGTCTGACCCATCGGGGATCAGGCAAACATCGCGTGGACTCATCGATTGCCGACAACGAAGGGGGGAACTAGCAGGCGCTTAAAACATCGGGCGGAATCGTGTAACCATTTTTGGCCCACCCCTCTGCAAAGTCAATGATGAAATTTCTTGCATACTGGAACGCCGCGTCCCGTGCGGCAAGAGGAGTCTTTCGTCTCCTAGTGCAGCCCTTCGGCTCGTGCTAGGCTTCCGTTAACTCCCCTCCGTCAGTTGCGTCGCTTGGCTGCAAGAAAATCGAGACAACCTTATGACCTTCAAGTCTATCCTGCTGGCGCTTCTCGCTCTTATCGTGCCGTTCGCGGTCCAGGGCCAAACCGTTACCTCCTTTGAGGGTATCGACGCATCGCAGGTGTCCGGCCCGGGATATGACATCGATCCCAATGGCGCCGTGGGCACGAAGCAATATATGGAATGGGTCAACACGTTCTACCAGGCGTATGACAAGACCTCGTTTGCACCGGTGTGGGCTACGCCGCAGAATGGCGACGCGCCGTGGCGCAATGCCAACCTGACGAATTGCTATGGCGCGGGCGGCGGCGACGGCATTATCACGTTCGACCGGCTGGCATCCCGCTGGCTAATTGCCCGGCGCGCTATCCCTGCCGCAAACACCTACTACTACTGCATTGCCATCTCGAATACGGACGACCTGTCTTCTCCCACGCTGGCTTGGTTCACCTATCAGTTTTCGCTGAACTCGGTACTCGGAACGAACTCCAGCGGAAACGTGTACTGGCCCGACTGGCCGAAGTTCGGCACGTGGATCGACGGCTACTATGTGAGCTTCGTCCTCCAGGATGTGAACAACGGATATCAGAACATCGGCGTTGTCGCCTGCGCGCTGGATCGGACCAACATGCTGATCGGCGGAACGTTACGCACCATGCAGTGTTTCAGCGATCCCAGCCCGATTCCCCCGAATGGCGCTTTGTATTTGAAACACAGCCTGATTCCCGGCGACGTGGATGGCACGACAGCCCCACCCGTAGGCCGTCACGAATATTTTCTGAGCATCCAGAATCCGCCCAACGACGGGAAGACGACGAACTCGATCAAGTTGAACGTATGGAATTTTCACGTGAACTGGACGACTGCGACCAAGTCCACTTTCCTCAAGTCGCAGATCACCGTTCCCAGCTACGAGCCCGGCTGCTACGACGTTGCCCAAGTGGCGAACACATTTTGCGTGAACGAGCCTTCGAGCGGCAGCACCGGCGTCTACGTCGATTCGGTGGGCGATCGCCTCATGCCGCGGTTGGCCTATCGGAATTTCGGCACGTACCAATCCTTCCTGATCGGCCATACTGTGCAGGTGACAGCCGGCACGAATCAGCAGACGGGAATCCGCTGGTATGAACTTCGCGGCTCTGGCCTCCCGACCTTGTATCAGAGCGGCACGGTGAGCAATGGCAACACTCTCTACCGCTTCATGCCCAGCCTGGCGCAGGACAAATTAGGCAACGCGGCAGCGGGCTACAGCGTGTCGAGCAACGGTGTGGAACCCGGCATTCGAGCGGCGTACTGGAGCCTGCAGGGCAAAACCACGCCGACCGAGATCGCCATCCAGAATGGCATTGGCGACGAGGAAAATTCCAGCCACTGGGGCGATTACACCAGCATGACCGTCGATCCCATCGACGGCTGCACATTCTGGTATGTCAACCAGTACTACAAGGTCAGCGAGACCGGCTCTGCCATCGACTGGGACACGCGGATCGCCAACTTCAAGGTGTCGACCTGCCAATAGGGAACTGAGATCGTCAAACAAGAAGGCCCGCCGCGAATCGGCGGGCTTTCTTCATGGGGTCGCTACTCGCAGTACGGTGATGATGTTGTTCGATGGTTTGCGCGCCGGTGAGATAGCCGGGAATGTTCATGCTTGCAGAGTCGGCAAGCCGCAAATACCGGAGACGGAGGATTGACCGAGGTCGCTACCAAGTCTCCAAAGAGTGTCCCCCAGGAACTGCCTTGCTCGAATCGTCGTCGGCAAACAACATGCTCAGAGCGGTGTCAGGCATCGCAACGGTTTCTCCCGTGCTGAGGTACGGGCGCGAAAGCCCGCTGGGTTACAGCGGGCAGTCGGTTGCCTACGGCAATATGCGACCTACTTTGCCCTCAAGCTGACTAATGCAGAACACACCCGATGCCAGTCGTGGCAAAATTCTTTCCAGTGATGTCATCGATGATCTGTTGGGCTCCCACGGTAGTGGAAGGGACGGCGTGAGGTGTGTTCGGCACACAGGTGTACGGTGGGGTAGGACCGACCGCCGCCCGCCAGGCATAACCCATGGGAATGGCATTGGAGGGATCATCGGCGCCGAATAGGATGTTCACGGCTGTTGGGGGATTGGCGATGGGAAGCGCAGGGCTGATGCCCGGGTCGTCCTCGATGCTATCAGAGAGGAATCGAGTGAAGTTGCTGTTGTCCCCGTTGACTCCATTTGTGCACAAAGTAGGCGTGGTTTGCCCGGAAGCTTGGTAGGCAAGATCGACAATTCCTGCCGTACTGCCCGTCCCCCCTGAGGCGGTGTAGCACAAGTTCACTCCAGAGGTCTGGGTGCAGGCATTCGACCCCGTATATTGGCCGCAAACGTTGCAGCCCTGGTGAAGAAGCGTCATCACAGGCCCGCTGGTGGGCTCGATCAGCGAGAACTCCGAGGCCAGTCCATACTCCGAAACAGCGTACCCAATCGCGCCGGACCCTCCGCTGTTGCCAGTGGCGCAATAGGGCGCGGTGTTCGAGTTATGAATGTTCTTGTAGACCCAGTCGGCAACGGTGGCGTAGCGGCAAGCCACACGTCGTACGCCGCCCGGCCCCTGAAGCCAGCCATTCGGCTGAGCCGTTGGAGGATTGAAAGGATCTCCAAACGAGACTTGTACGGTGGTGAAGCCCGCGCTCAGGACGCTCTCGACCACGGTGTCGCCGCCGTTGAAGGTGCCGACGATAAAACTCGGGTCGTTGTCGTAAAGCGACGTTCCGCCGGTGCCCGTCCCGAGTATCACGGTGCCCGCTGGAGTTCCCGTAGGGGTATTCACTTTCAGGTACGCATAGTAATCCGCGATTGCATCGCAGGACACTTTAAGCTGATAACAAGTCGCTCCTGTGCTGCCGCCGGTAAACGTCGGACAGGTGATCTGCGCGGAAGCGGCCGTGGTCTGGGCGATCGTTCCTAATCGATCCGCCTTCTCCACGGTAATGGGCACGGAAGCCGTTTGCGCTGGGTCGAAGCTTGAGGTGGCCTGAATGGTGACGTTGATTGGCGGCTCGCCGCTGGTCAGTGGCGGGGCCACATACAGACCGTTGTTGTAAATCGGATTATCGAACGCACCGCCGTTTACCGCCGACCACTGGATGTCCTGCCCGGCGGTTGTGAGCGGGGCCCCGGTCACCGTAGCAGTGTATTGAAGGTTGGCGCGCTGTCCGATCATGCTCGGGGCTGCCGCAATATTGACGACAACATGCACATTCACCAAGGCTTGTCCGGACGTGGTGTTGTCTTGATTCGAAGTAGCCGTTACAACCACACCACACGGGCTGATTGGCAACGGTCCAGGGGGCGCCGTATACGTCATCGTACTATTGCCGGTGGTGGCCATGGTGCCGAGTTGGCTGCCAGTAGCGCTACAGAGTCCGTTGCTGGCGGTGGAATCGGCCGCCAACGTCCACGTCACAGCCTGATTGCTGGTGCCGGTTACTGTCGCGGTGTACAGCACCGTGCTTGGAGTGGTGCCGCTAACCGGAACTGAAGCTGGAGATGACGGAGTCGAAGTAACCGCGACGGCGAGCTGCTGCCCGCCGCCGCCGCTGCCAGGAGCATGTGCGATGCAGCCCGCCAGCGGGAGCAAAATGGACGCGGTGATGACGCAGGAGACTGCTGAAAACAAGATTTTACGCACGGGGCCCTCGGAGGAACACAGATTCATAGAGAATGCGGGGAGGAGACGGGAAGTGTACTCCCTGTCGTTATGTATTGTCACGTCCGATGTGATCCATCAGACATGACGCGCTCTGGAATCTGTCGAAACGCGCCATCGGCAAGGCTTCCAGCGTACAGTTTACGCATCAGGCAAAAGCCTGAGCCCTTCTTTGCTGGCAAGGAAAGCTTCCTCGCTCATTCCCTTGAAAACAATCGCTTACTGGGCTCACGACTGCTACATTACCTGCAGGTTACCTCCTGACTTCAAGGCATACTCCCCCATGCCTGCTGGGTCGTGGTAGTAAATGTGCAAATAATTTCATGCTTGGCGAACGGGCCAAGTTTTGGTTTAATAGGGAAACACAGCGCGACAGTAAATGTAGCGTTCCCCCTCTAAAAATACTTTGCAGCATTCTTGCCCCTCCCTCGCATGCATTGGGTGACTGATTACAGCAGCGGGACGGCAATTGTGTCTTTCAGAGTCCACCGGAACTTGCAAACCAATCCGAAGAAAATGATCGAAATCCGCACAAACATCTTGGGGAGAAGACAGCAGATATGAACTCATCCGTACCCGATTTCGAGGTAGGAATCATTGGAGGCGGCCCCGCTGGTTCGAGCATGGCGGCCTACTTGGCCAAAGCTGGTATTAACTGCGTGGTGTTTGAGCGTGAGTTGATGCCCCGTCCACACGTGGGAGAGTCGCTGGTCCCGTCCTCGACGCGAGTGTTCAAGGATCTCGATTTCCTGCCCAAGATGGAGGAAGCGAAGTTTCCTCACAAATTTGGCGCGGCGTGGACCGCAGCCTCCGACGCCAAGGTCTACAACATGGACTTCGGTGGCGTCTCGGCCGACTGCCACGTGGATATCCGCTTCGAAGAGCGCAATCAGCCCGGCGTGAACCAGAACTACACCTACCACGTAGACCGCAGCAAGTTCGACCTGATGCTGCTGCAGCACGCCAACCAGTTCGGCGCGAAAGTGTATGAAGGCATCGGCGTGACTCGCGTGGATTTCAGCGATCCCAACTGCGCTGCCGTCAAATACACCATGGGTAAGAAAGAGATGAGCACGACTTGCCGCATCGTGGTCGACGCCAGCGGACGCAAGACTCTGGTGGGCAACCAGATGAAATGGCGCATTCAGGACGACCATTTCGACCAGTATGCCATTCACACCTGGTTCAACGGCTACGATCGCCGTTGCATGGCCTCCAACAAGCAAACCCAGGGCGATTTTATCTTCATCCACTTTCTTCCCATCACCAATACCTGGGTGTGGCAGATTCCGATCACCGATCAGATCACCAGCATCGGGGTGGTCACGCAGAAAAAGAACTTCGCCAAGAGCAAAGAATCGCGCGAGCAATTCTTCTGGGAGTGCATCAAGAGCCGCCCTGAACTGTATGAAGGCCTTAAGGCCCAGGGTTCGGAGCAGATGCATCCTTTCAAGGACGAAGGGGACTACAGCTACGCGATGAAGCAGCTTGCTGGCGATCGTCTGGTTCTGGTCGGCGATGCGGGACGTTTCGTCGACCCCATCTTCTCCACCGGCGTGAGCATCGCTCTGAACTGTTCGCGATTCGCGCATAAAGACATCATTGGAGCGCTCGAGACGGGAAACTTCAGCCGCGAGTCGTTCGCGACCTACGAAGCGACGCTGAGACGCGGTACCAAGAACTGGTACAACTTCATCAGCGTCTACTACCGCCTGAACGTGCTCTTTACGGCGTTCGTGCAGGATCCGCGTTACCGCCTCGACGTGCTCAAACTCCTGCAGGGAGACGTCTACGAGGATGCCGAGCCGCCAGTTCTGACCCGCATGCGCAACATCGTGCAGCAGGTCGAGCGGGATCCGAATCACGCCTTGCACGGTTTCCTGGGAGACCTCACAGCGGACGCGTTTGTGGAAGCTTCAGCCTAAGCAGAACCAGCAGCCGGGCCCGACCGTTCGCGGTCGCCAGGCCCGGCGGCATAGCGAAGACATCGGGAGAAAGCAGCGAATATGAATCATTCAGTCCCTGATTTTGAGGTAGGAATCATCGGAGGCGGCCCCGCCGGATCGAGCATGGCGTGCTACCTGGCGAAAGCAGGCGTGAAGTGCGTGGTGTTCGAACGCGAGTTGTTCCCGCGCCCCCATGTGGGCGAGTCCCTCGTTCCATCGTCCACCCGCGTTTTTAAGGATCTGGATTTCCTTGGTCAGATGGAGGAAGCCAAGTTCCCGCACAAGTTCGGCGCGGTCTGGACTACTAACGACGATAACCCCGGCTATGTTCACGACCTCGAGGGTCTGGCCCCGGATTACAACGTCGACATCCGTTTCGAAGAGCGGAAACAGGAAGGTATGGAAGACCGCAACTATACCTACCACGTGGATCGCGGCAAGTTCGATCTGCTGCTCCTGAAGCACGCGCAAAAACTTGGCGCGACCGTTTACGATGGCGTCAAAGTGGCACGCGTGGACTTCGGTCCCGAGCATCCCGATGTCTACTTCAACATTGGGTCCAAGGAGATGAGCGTTAGCTGCAAGATGATAGTAGATTGCAGCGGCCGCCAGACCTTCCTCGGAAATCAGCTTAAACTGAAGGTCAAAGACACCGTGTTCGACCAGTACGCCATCCACTCCTGGTTCGACGGCTACGATCGCAAAGTGTTCGCGAAACGGGACACGAACCTGGATTACATCTACATCCACTTCCTGCCGATTTCGAATACCTGGATATGGCAGATTCCGATTACCGACACGGTCACCAGTCTGGGCGTGGTCACGCAGAAAAAGAATTTCGCCAAGTCGAAGGAAGACCGCGAAAAATTCTTCTGGGAAACAGTGGGCAGCCGTCCGCTGATCGCGGAGACCCTGCGGAAGTCCGATCGCATTCGTCCCTTCAAGGAAGAAGGCGATTACAGCTACGCCATGAAGCAGCTTGCGGGTGACCGCTTCATGCTGGTGGGAGATGCCGGCCGCTTCGTCGATCCTATCTTTTCCACCGGCGTGAGTATCGCACTGAATAGCTCCCGTTTCGCTCACAAGGATATTCTGAGCGCACTCGAGAAGAATGATTTCTCGCGCGAGAGTTTCGTCGATTATGAAACGAAGCTGCGCCGGGGCACCAAGAACTGGTATGAGTTCATCTCGGTGTACTACCGTCTGAACGTGCTGTTCACGTACTTCATCAGCGATAAAAACTACCGGCTCGATGTTCTGAAGCTACTGCAAGGAGACGTCTACGACGAGGAAGCGCCGGAAGTTCTGACCAAGATGAAGCAGATGGTTTCCAAGGTTGAGCAGAACGAAAAGCACCCGTGGCATAAGCTTCTGGGGGATCTTACCTCCGACGCTTTCCGTCCGCAGGTGTAGTGGTTGGTTTTCGCGCCGTCACATTTTCGTCAGGGAAGTCCGATTTCGGTCGGACTTCCTTCGTTTTCGGTGTAAGCTGTCCGCCAGAATTCTGGGGTTCCAGGTTCAAGCTCGAAAGCCAAGAGGGCACGATGTCGCACACGAACCGCAATTTCGTAGTCGCGTACGTTCTTCTCGTTGGTCTGCCCTTAATCGGACTGGCGGGTGTCCTCAAGACCGGCCGTGGTCTGATCGCTCCGATTTCGGTGGACGGTGTGTGGAAGATTGAAGCCGACACCAGCCGCTTCGCCGCCCAACCCTGCGCCAAGACCGCATCGTCTCTCGTAAATACTTCTCTCGTCATCTCCCAATCCGGAAAGAGCCTGGTGCTTACCTTTAACAATGCTTCCAAGACCGTTACCTCGGGCGTAATCGAAGGAAAAAGTCTTACGGCCTCCGTTGTTACGGTTCGAGCTTCGGGGGACACTGGCTGCGGCGATCAACCTTTGGCGCTGACGGCAACGGTCGATCCCAAGGCAGAACCGAGATCGTTGACCGGGGTGCTGTCGGTGAATGGCTGCGCCTCGTGTACGCCCGTGGAGTTCCATGCACTGCGGCAGCCGCGTGGACCGGCCGGAGGCGCGCACTGATGCCGAACCTCTTTATTCTCGTCCTGCAGATTGCGGTCGTTCTGACCGTTTGCCGTTTGGTGGGAGAATTATTCCGGAAATTGCATCAGCCTCGAGTCGTGGGTGAGATGTTTGCGGGGATCATGCTGGGCCCATCATTGTTGGGTTGGGTCGCTCCCCATTTTTCTGCCTATCTATTTCCCATCTCCAGTCTTGGGTTTCTGAACGCCTTGAGCCAGGTCGGCGTGATTGTGTTTATGTTCCTGGTGGGATTGGGGATCAATCCTCGGGAACTGAAAAAACAGGGTCATGCCGCGGTGCTGACCAGTCATGTAAGCATCACCGCTCCTTTCGTTCTGGCCGCGTTCCTTGCTCTTTATCTGTATCCGCGGCTTTCGGATGACAGTGTCTCCTTCACCAGCTTTGCGCTGTTCATGGGATCGGCCATGAGTATTACCGCGTTCCCAGTGCTGGCCCGAATCCTCTCGGAACGAAATATGCTGGGAAGCCGTCTGGGCACGGTTGCGATCGCCTGCGCCGCGGTCGACGATGTCACTGGCTGGTGCATCCTCGCTTACATTGTCGTTCTGATCCGCTCGGCACACTCTTCCACCTCCATCTGGATGACGACTGCTGGCCTCGCGGTGTTTGGCCTGATCATGATCTACGGTGTCCGGCGCCTGTTGCGCGGCTACGAACGCGTATACAAAGCGAAGGGCGAGCTCAGCGAGAACCTGATGGCATTGATGCTGCTGCTCGTGCTCGTGTCGGCTTTGTGTACCGAGTACCTCGGCATCCATCTCCTGTTCGGCGCCTTCCTGATGGGCGCCATCATGCCGAAGCAACGTCATTTTGTGCGGTATGTCCTCGACCGCTTTGAGACCATAACGGTCACTTTGCTGCTACCCCTGTTTTTCGCGTTCACCGGATTGCGCACTAACATCGGATTGGTCAAAGGTCCGCAGATGTGGATGTACTGCGGCCTCATCATTCTGGTCGCGACGGTTGGCAAGCTGGGCGGCTCGACCTTGGCGTCATGGTTAACGGGTATCCCCCTGCGGGAAGCTGCCGGCCTGGGAACGCTGATGAACACGCGCGGCTTGATGGAACTCGTGATCCTCAATATCGGCCTCGACATCGGCGTCATCTCGCCCGCCTTGTTCTCGATGATGGTGATTATGGCTCTGGTCACCACCTTCATGACGACGCCGGTTCTGGCCCTGATTTGCCCGAAGGAGTTCATGGCGATTGCTCCTGACAAAGCGGCTACTAGGCCCTCCGCCCCGCCTATCAATGTGCACGACGGCGAAAGTCAAGTCGCCTAGATTCCTCTTACCCTTCGCTCGAATCCAGTCCATCCCAGACGAGCTGATCCTCACAGTGTGCAAGAATTTTCATTCTTGACACTCGCAGAGGCGCGGCGAAGAATGCAACAACGATCCCTTTCTTGCACTTGGAGATTGGATCTTCCCGGTTGGGCGTTTCCCCCGATGGTGTTCCACCTCCCGACTGTTTGCGCCATGAGAGTTCGCTAAGCCAACGTGCAAAACCTCAAACTGAAACCAAGAACAGCCGTTTGTGTGCATTTAGCCGTTGATCTGCTCAAGAGGGAGTTCTTGTTCTTGACGCCGAACCGTCAGACTGAACCATCGGAGGATCCAACCATGCCCGCTGCCATGCGCCGAATCCGTTCTTGTTTTGCCAACTGTGTCCTGGTGTGCGGACTTTTGCTAGTGGCTGCCTCCGCGCAGATCACCTCAACTCCGAGTTCGCTGACATTCTTGAACACCTATGTGGGATTGAGCTCACTCACCAAGTCGATTACGGTCAAGAACACCGGAACGGCCAGCACCACGATCACCGCCATTACATCCACGTGCCCCGAATTCAAGTTGGCATCCGGAACCACGCCATCGACGCTGGCGCCCGGGGCAACCACGAGCTTCTCCATGCTCTTCGCGCCAGACTCCGTTAAGACCTTCAATTGCGACTACACCCTCACCCAGCAAACCGGGAGCCCGCTGCAAGTTCCGTTGACGGGAACCGGCCTGGCAACCAAGGCGGTGGTGAGCACGAGTCCAGTCTTCTTAAGCTTCCCCAACCAGCCTGAGGGGACTGCGAGCACCACGCAGCTGATCACCATTTCCAATACAGGAACGGGCTCGGTGAAGTTGCAGCAAATTGCACTCACGCCGCCGACGTTTTCGATCAATCCAGTAACTCTGCCGATTACCATCAATGCTGGCGCCAATACCACGATCAGCGTCAGCTATAGCCCCGCGCTGGTGACGTCGGAGACGGGTGTTCTCGCCCTGACTTTCGACCAAGTCCCGACCCAAGTGGTTGATCTGAGCGGTAACGGCGCGGTCGCCACTTCTCTGTCCCTCCTCAATGTCGCAATCCTGCCGGCGGCAACGCAGAACGCAGCCTATCAAGCAACTCTGCTCGCGGCATCTGGAACTCCGCCTTACACCTTCAGCCTGAAGCCCGGATCAACCATGCCCTCCGGCCTCACGCTTTCGAGCACAGGCTTGATTAGTGGAACCATTGCCTCGACGGTGACTGCCGGCACCTATACGTTTACCGCCGGAGTGAAGGACACCAAGAAGAACAACGTGACCAAACTGTTCACGCTAACTGTGTCCAAAGCGACGGGCTCGGTATGCAACAACATCTCGTACAACATTCCAAAAACTACGACGCCCATCGTTCCCATCACCGATCTGGCCACCGGAAGCTATCAGGGTGAAGAGGGAGGCCTGTATCCCAGCGGCAGCAATGTGCGCCCGGCCTCGCATGATTCCGACGGCGTCACCTTCGCCAAAGCCATCGTGCCTCTCGATGCGAACGGCAACTACAGCTCGACAGGGAAGTACGTCATGCTGGCGCTCGGAGAATCCACGGCACTCGACGAGTTCGGCGAATTCCTGACGCTGGCAAATACCGATCCCGCCAAGAATTCCGCCCTCGTGTTTGTGGACGGCGCCCAGGGCGGCGCCACACCGCATCTGCTGGCGTCGAGCGCTTCACCCTACTGGAACACGATTCTGAACAACTATTTGCCCGATCAGGGAGTCACTGCCAAGCAGGTTGTTGCAGTGTGGATCGAAGACAGCAATGGCATCGCCAAGGGAACCTTCCCCGGCGACATGTCTGGCCTGCAAACCGATTTTGAAGCGGTGATGAACAACATCCACACCTTGTTCCCGAATGCCACCCTGACCTATTTCTCCAGCCGCATCTACGCCGGCTACTCGAATGGTGTAGCGACCATTAATCCCGAGCCCTATGCCTACGAGGCTGGTTTTGCCGAGAAGAACGCCATCGCGGACCAACTGAACGGAAAATCGAACCTCAACTACAATCCCGCCCTCGGAGCCGTGATGGCGCCGTGGATGTCATGGGGCCCGTACTACTGGGCGAATGGGTTGCTGGGGCGGAGTGACGGACTCGTGTGGAGCTGCCAGGATCTGCAGGCGGACGGTACGCACCCCTCATTTCCGGCAGGAGATTTGAAGGTGGCGGGGCAGGTTCTGAACTTCTTCAAGACCGACGACACGACGACGCCCTGGTTCCTGCATCCGTAGGGCGTTCGGCGCAAGCTGTAGTTTTAAGAGCCCATTGCGATCAGACTCCGAACCTGGATCTGATCGTAATGGGATTTGTTTTTTGAGGGCGGGAACTCATCTGTACACGGCGGCACCGCCCGGAACACCGCGAACCACGCGGCTTCCGTGCTACACTCGATCCACTAAAACTGGATTGCCAGCCGCGACTTGGGCTGCTCCCAGAATTCCTGTTTCAGAGGAATGTATGAAACCAGCCATCGAGACTCCAATCGGAGTCTCCACCGATCCCTATAGCAAGACCGTGTGTTGCCTGCGCTGTGAACAGAAACTGCAGCGCTACCACCTGATGAAGGTCAGCCTGGCTCCGGGCAATTCCGGCCACGCCATTCTGTCCTGCCCGCGATGCGGGCATGTGGAGTTCGTTTCCGACTCAAGCCCGCTGCTGCAGAGCCTGGAATTGGTCTCGGTTGATACCGGAGACGGCGACTAACTGGGCCTTGAATCCCTGCAGGGGCTAAACTCCGCTCCCGCCATCTGTTCCTCCATCCAATCCGAGACTTTGCCATTGTGTGCGTTGCGTGACGAGTTGACTGCTGTATGCGCTTCCTTCTACTTGGCGGGAATGGCTTCATCGGGCGGTTCGTTGCGGCTGCACTTCAGCAGCAAGGGCACGCCGTTGCGGTGTTTCATCGCGGAACGACGGCCGCTCCCGCCGGCGTCGATGAAATTCTTGGTGATCGCCACCAACTTGCTGCCAGCGCTCCGGAACTGAAACGCTTTGCTCCCGACGTAGTGATTGATCTGGTCCTCAGTTCGGGAACGCAGGCGGAAGAACTGATGAATGTGTTCCGTGGCGCGGCCCAACGCGTGGTCATGCTGAGCAGTATGGACGTCTATCGCGCCGTAGGGATTTCGCAGGGCACGGAAAGTGGTCCGCTGACGGAGGGTCCCCTTACGGAAGAATCGGAGTTGCGGCGCACGCTGCATCTCTACCCGCCAGAGGTTTTGCAAGTCATGCGCAAGATTTTCCCCTGGGTGACGGACGACTACGACAAGATTCCGGCGGAGCGCATCGTCATGAACGACGCTGAGCTTCCCGGCGCGGTGCTCCGGCTTCCCATGGTGTATGGACCGGGCGATCCGCTGCATCGTTTCTATCCCGTGGTGAAACGAGTCAGCGACGGGCGTCGGCATATTGTCTTTCCCGACACGCTGGCCGCGTGGCGCTCGCCGAGAGGCTATGTGGAGAATGTGGCCGCAGCCATCGCGCTGGCTGCCAAGGACGATCGCGCCGCCCGGCGAATCTTTAACGTGTGCGAGGAACCGTGTTTTAGCGAACTGGAATGGGCACGGAAGATCGCCAGCGAGATGCGGTGGGACGGGGAGTTCGTCATCCTGCCAGTGGAGCGCACGCCGCCCACCTGCTCAAGCCCGGCAACGCGGCGCAGCACTGGACGGCGAGTTCAGCGCGTATCCGCCAGGAACTGGGATATAAGGAGCCGATTAAGCTCGATGAGGCGATCCGGCGAACGATAAGCTGGCAGCGGGAGAACGACCCGGCGATCGAGTTCCTGGCTCAATTCGACTATGTGGCGGAAGACGCAGCGGTAACCCCCAACCGTTAAACACGCTGTCGCCCGGTAAACAGCTTTTGTCATCCTGAGCGAAGCGAAGGACCTGTGTAACTGGCCGGTGAGTGCACAGATCCTTCGCTCCGCTCAGGATGACAATCCGTGTAGGCGCTGCTAGCGCATGGGACGCACGCTAGAACGGAATGTCGTCGTCGGTGATCGGGCCGGATCCCGCCGGCTCGGGCTCAGGAGTCCGCTGGTCGAAGTTGTTCCCGCCGCCCGCTGAAGACGAGGAAGCGCCGCGCGAGCTTCCGCTGAAGTCCCCGCCACCGGCGCCCTCGCCCTTCCCACTGAGCATGACCAGATCGTTGACGATGACTTCCGTCATGTATTTTTTCTGGCCGCTGGTCTTGTCGTCCCAGGAATGGGTCCGCAGGCTGCCCTCGATGTAAACTTTGCTGCCCTTCTTCAGATATTCACCGGCAATCTCCGCCGTGCGCGCCCAGGCGGTAATGTTGTGCCATTCGGTGCGGTCCTGCCAGTTGCCGTCCTTGTCTTTGAATCGATCATTGGTAGCCAGACTGAACTTGGCGACGGGCGTGCCGCTGGGGGTGAACTTAACCTCGGGATCCTTGCCCAAATTTCCGAGAAGAATGACTTTGTTGACACTTCTGCCAGCCATGTAGATGCTCCTTTGCAGGGGTTCACTATAGCAGAATGAAGGCGGTGGAAAGGGTGTGCCCGCTCACAAAACCTGTCCGGAGTATCATTTTGGGTCAGGACACTCCGATCTCGCGGCCTTGGTATTCAAGCGGAAGTAAGGTTCATAAACCGGCGCGCTTCAGGTTATAATGCCGCGCATGCCTCCTGTACCCGGCGCCACCAGAGCCGTTGGGATGGTTCCCGACGAGCTCAAGTTTGAACCGAAGTCCAAAGGCCTCGCCACCCCGCGCAAGAAGAAGCCGAAGGAGTTGGCGGTCATCACCGAGTGCTGCACCGGATGCGCCGGCTCGCCTGCCTGCGTCGAATACTGCCCGGTGGAAGACTGCATGTTCTGGGTGCCCGACGAAGACAATCCTCCGTTCGGTCGCATCCAGATCGACCCCATCCTTTGCATCGGCTGCAAGAAATGCCTGAGCAAAGGTCCCGACGGTTGCTTCCTCGACGGCTGCCCCTGGGACGCCATCGCCATGGTGGACACGGCTGAGGTGGAAAAAGAAGTCGGCCCGATGGCGATTTAAAAGTAGCTGTTAGCTCTTAGCCATTAGCTCTCAACCCAAACAAGCATGTCATCCTGAGCGGAGTAGTAGAATTCACGAAGTGAATTCTGCTACGCAGTCGAAGGATCCCTATCCACCCTCTAGCACCCTAGTACTGGAGGGAGTTCTCACGATTCCTCTAGGGTTCATCCTTCAGTTGCAGCAAGTCCCACATATTCCCGTACAGATCCTCAAACACCGCCACCGTTCCATACGATTCTTCGCTCGGCGGTCGGACGAACCTCACCCCGCGACCGGTCATTGCACGATAGTCGCACCAGAAATCGTCGGTGTGCAGAAACAGGAAGACGCGTCCCCCGGTCTGATTGCCGATGCGGCTCGCCTGCTCGGGGTTCACAGTCTTGGCCAGCAGCAAGTCAGTTCCCTCGGATCCCAGCGGCTTTACCCGTACCCAGCGCTTCCCGTTGCCGAGGTCCGTGTCCTCAATCAGAAGAAACCCAAGCGACTGCGTGTAGAACGCGATGGCTTCGTCGTAGTCGCGAACGACCAAAGCAACGTATCCTAAATTTCTGCGTCATGATTATTCTTGTTGCTGGAGTCGATCAGTAGCCGCGAAAGTAGCGCCGCCGTCTTGGCAGCTGTCCGGCGGGCGTCTCGCCCGCCGCGTCGAGGGTAAGACGATGTCGCCGCTACCTAGTTCGCCGCTGGCGCCGTGCTTCGCGTCCGGATCGCCTTCTCCGTTTCTGCCGCTTGCTGCCGTACGTCGTTGGAAACATCCGGCAGATCGCGCTCGTAGGGGCGTATTGCCGTCAAATCATCCATCTGCCCCACGATATAAAGCGCCCGCAGCGCCTCCCACACCTGCTCCGTCCCCGGATCGACCACCGCGACTTCTGCCCCCGCGGCAACATTAGCGCCGGGCTGCGAAACGGACCGGATGCGTCCCGGAATCGGCGAGCGGATCTCGACCGGCGCCGATGAGCCTGAAATTGCCAGCTTCGCCAGCAATCCGCCCTGATGAATCGCCATGCCAGGCCGGTCTGCGTCAACGACGTGCCCATCTACTGGCGCGGTAATCCGGGCCGGCTGCAGTAACGCCACAATCTGCGCCCGCCCGCTCGCATCCCCGAAGCGCACCAGCGACAGTGCCGCATTTCCCCGCACCATGGGCGAAGGGTCGGCCAGCATCTTCAGCAGCGTCTCGTGAAAGCCAGCGCCCGAAGCGTCCAGGCCCATGACCCACGCGTCCGTGTTGCGGACTTCTTCCACCGGATCGCCGGCCAGCCGGATCAGTTCCGGATACCACTGCCGAACCACAGAATCGGGCGTTGTCTTGCCCGGCCGAGCCTTATCCGGCAGGCCCATGCGCTCACCCATCTGCACCAGCGCATGCTGGATATGCCGCGGCTTCTTATCGTCGTGGAGATATTCGGTCAACTGCTGGTCGGAGAGATGCCGCCCAAACCACGTGTTCCACCAGAACAGAAATGGCATCAGGACGATGAGCCAACCGGTGGCAAAAAAGAGAATCTTCTGGGTGCGCGACATGCCGCGCTTGGGCTTAGTTTGCAACCCGGCGCCGCTATCAGTGCCGACCTGTGGATCAGGAGTTGGAGCGGAAGTCTCGGATGAAATCGACATGGAATCCCGGACAGGAACTATAGCAGAAGCCGCCTACTCCACATCCGCGTCGAGCACGCGTTCCTGCTCCAGATAGTGCGACATGGCGTACTGCGCCAGAAGCGGTGTCTGGAGCCGGATTTCAGCCCCAATCCACTCACCTTTGGCGTGGGGAGCGTCGGGTGGATGATTGCATCGCCCGCCACTGCCAAGCTGCGGCCCGAAGTCCGCGCTCTGAATCTGCTCAAACTGGTTGATCTCACGCCAGGCCGCATCGCCGACGGTGCCGGAAACGTCAATCTTGAGCTTCAATACAGACATCGCTCTTTCAATGAATAGTGTTGATTTCTGATTGTTGATTAAAGATCTGTAGGCCACAGGATTGCAATTCAGGATTTTCAATCAACAATCACAAATCGGCAATCAACAATGATTCTCAGCTATGCGGGAACCACTGGTACAGCATGAAGTACACAATTACACCAGTGACCGAAACATACATCCACAGCGGCCAGGTCCAGCGTGCAATTGCGCGATGCTTGTCGTAGCGGGCTTTCAGCCCGCGGTTCAAAGTGATAATGGCCAGCGGAACAATGACGATCGCCAGCGTGACGTGCGAGATCAGAATCGTGAAATAGACGGGCCGAGCCCATCCCTGGCCCAGGAAAAGAATGTTCCCGACTTCGAAGTGGAAGAACAGATAGCATCCTAGAAACAACGCCGACGCAATCACAGCGGCGATCATGCAGGCGCGGTGCGCGGCAATGCGCCCGCGCGCAATCAGAATGCGTCCCGTCAGCAGCAGCACGGCGCTGGTTCCGTTCAAAGTTGCGTTCAGGGCAGGGAAGAAGGCGTATTGCTCAGCGATCACGCGGCGGGCCTCGTGGTACGGCGATTTACGATCAGCAATGCCAGTCCGAACATGACCAGCGAAAATAGCAGGAGGGTTGCCATGGCCGACGACAGCGGAAAACTGGTCTCCGCGCCCGGATACAGAAGGCCGCGGAGGGCTTCTACTCCGTAGGTCAGGGGATTCAGGCGCATGATGACGCGAATCCATCCTGAGGCGCCCGCGAGGGGGAACAGAGCCCCGGACAGCAGCCAGAGCGGAATCAGAAACAGATTCACAATTCCGTGAAAAGCCTGCGAAGAATCCATGGGCCAGGCGATCGCAAAGCCGAGTGCGGTCAGGGAAAATGACACTAGGAAAACCACGACCGCGACCAGCAGCACCTGCACCGGATCCAGATGTACGCCGGCGAACGGCGCGAAGACCAGAAAGATCATGCCCTGGACTGCCGAAAGCGTCGTCCCCCCCAGCACCTTGCCTAGCACGATCGCGGAGCGCGGCACCGGGGCGACTAGCACCGAGAGCAGAAAGCCTTCCTTGCGGTCTTCAATCACCGACATCATGGTGAAGATTGATGTGAACAGCACGATCATGATCAGCGCGCCCGGATAGAAATAGTCCAGGTAATGTTGTTGGCCGGGTCCGCCGCCGGAGCGAAAGGAAGTTCCGAATCCCGACCCAATCACCAGCCAGAATACCAGCGGCGAAGCCAATACTCCGACCACCCGCGTTGGTTGACGGTAGAAGCGCACGATTTCCCGCCACCACAGCGTGAATGCCGGCAGCATCACCCCCGCGGATGCGGATGCCATCGGCCGCGCCAAAGTGGTTGCCTGGGTCGCCATTCTTAACTCGCCTTCGCTGCTGGAGCCTTGGTGGCCTCCACTTTTTTCTTACCGAGCATCCTGCGGTCCCGCATCTCCCAAAACGCATTCAACAGAAAGCATGCCGATAGCGTCAGGAGAATGAGCGTCATGAACAGACCGTCCATCGTGACTGAAAACGGAGAGAGTACGATCATCCCGCTTACAAAAATCCACACGACACCCAACAACGGCACCACGGCGAGCACCAGAGAAAGCACCAGAATTATGGGACGCAAGCTACCTCCTCTTTTTCTTTTTGTCTTCGGGCGCGGCTTCGCGCTCTTCACTCCAGAACTTGTGTCCCGTGCGATGGATGAACACATCCTCCAGCGCGGGCTTGCTCACAGAGATCGCCTGAATCTCTCCGGGGAAAGCTTCGACTAAATCGGGAACAAATCGGTGTCCCTCTTTCCGCTCAATGCGAACCTGGTTTCCCATCACAGATGCTTCTACACGGAAGCGCTCCCGAATGTGTTCCGCGAGCAGACCGGCGTTGTGCGCCGCATCCAGCATGATCACGTCGCCGCCGATTTCGCTCTTCAATTCCGCGGGCGTTCCCAGCGCAACCAGATTGCCCTCATTCATGATGGCCAGCCGGTCGCAGCGTTCCGCTTCTTCCATCAAGTGAGTCGTCACCAGCACGGAAACATTTTCTTCATCGCGCAGGATTTGCAAATACTGCCACAGATCGCGCCGCGCCCCTGGATCGAGCCCCGTCGTGGGCTCATCCAGCAACAGAACTTCCGGGTGGTGCAGCAGACCCTTTGCCAGTTCGATGCGCCGCTGCATTCCGCCGGAGAATGTCTCCACCCGCTCTTTCGCCCGGTCGGCCAGTCCTACGCGCTCCAGGATCTCTCCGACGCGCTGCTTGAGCGATGCTCCACGCAGGCCGTACAAGTGTCCCTGATGCCACAGGTTCTCGTACGCGGTCAGCTTCCCGTCAACGCTCTGCGCCTGAAACACAACGCCGATCTGCCGCCTCAGGCTCGCGGCATCTTTTGCCGAATCGCATCCCATCACCAGCGCGCGGCCCGCGGTTGGGATCATCAGTGTCGAGAGGATTCGGAAAAGCGTAGTCTTGCCGCTGCCATTCGGACCGAGCAGCCCAAACAGTTCCGCTGGCCGCACATCGAATGAAACCCCATTCAACGCCGTGCGGTTCTCGTAGCGGTGAACGATATTCTGTACGGAAATAACAGGCACGGCGGAAGCGTGTTCCGCTTCTGGATCGGCATCAGCGAGTGCAGAGACTTTCGAGACCAAAACAATACCCCGGGGACTACAACCAGTTTACGACATCCTGACGCAGGTTAAGGCGAAACGGCATTACCGCGCGGACAGGGACTCTGCGCCGTTCAGGCGGCCGAAGGATCCCGCTGCGCCTCCGGGAGCCGTTCTTCGAAGGCAACCGGAACGTGCCTCCATACCTGAATGGACAGAATCACGGTCGACGCGAGCAGAAGTGCACCCACCGCGACGTGGGTCACCGTCGAAACCACCATGGGAAGTTCGGGCTGCACCGCATCGCGGCCCCATGCCACACGCGTCAGAAATGCCGTAAAACCGAGGCACAGCTGGGCGATGACCAGCGACAGCATCATGATCGCCGGCCGGCGGACCGCCTCAATCTGCGAATAGACCGTCAGCGCTCGGACCGCCGTCCACGCCAGCACGAACGAGACGACGACCGCGTGTACGACGTGCGGCCACCAGCTCAAACCGTGATGACGGAACAGGGCCCCCAGCAGTAACTGAACGTACAACACAAAAATCGAGAGCAGTGTCAGCGTAAACAAGCTGGGACGCCGGCGGTCAAACTCCACCCGAGGCTGTTCTTCCACCCACTTTTTGCCCGTGAACAACGCCATCGCCACCGCAATACAGAAAAATGTCTGCGCCAGCGCGGCATGAGCCGAAGAGATGGGCGGAGGCAGAAAAAATAGAACCGTCAGCCCGCCCAGAACTCCCTGAGCAATCACGGTTCCCAGGGCAGCAAATCCTAGAACCCGCAGCCAGCGCCGCTTTTCAACTCGCCAGGTCCACACGGCAAGAACGATGGTCAGCAGTCCGGCTCCTTGCGCGATCATACGGTGCGTGTGCTCGAATTTCACGCCGCCCACAAGCTGCGGAATCTTGTACCAGGAGCCAAATGAGGTCGGCCAGTCGGGAACCGACAGCCCGGCGTCATTACTGGTGACCAGCGCGCCCGCAATGATGAGAAGAAAAGTCCAGCAGGCAAGAATAACAGCGAGCCTATGATGCCCGCGATTGTAGGGTGTCGCGATGGCTTTCAGTGGAGTGCCCCTTGGGTCTTGGGTGCCCAAGACGGCAACCTTGCCGTCCCGGTCTTAGGAGGTAGAGCAGGTTGCGCACTAGCAACAACCTGCTCCGTCCAACCCGGTATTTTACCACCGTAGTCCTTACTCGGCGGCTGCTTTGAAGCTCTGGTCCAGGGTCTTCGTATCTTTCGCCGCGACCGTCACCTTCTGATCCTGCTCTCCCAGTTTCTCGTGGACGAAGGCGATGGTGTAATCTCCCGGCGGCAGGCCCTTGATTTCATATTTTCCGTCTTTTGCCGTGACCGCGAAAAATGGACTCTTTACCACGTTGACATACATCTTCATCCACGGGTGCTGGTTACACTTCACCGGCAGCATGATCTCTTCGCGCGCGAAATTCTTCTCGATCGCCGGCGAAGACGGAGGCTGCGACTCGTTCCACTCCCGGTTGTCCTTGGGTGTGGGGTGGATGTTGTGCGTGGTCGGATCGGCATTCTTGATCTGCACGGTCTGGCCTGCCATCACGCCCAACACATGTGGGTGGTAACGGCAGCCCTGCTGTTCGAGCACCACGGGATCCTTGGGAGCATCGAAGGTGCGGTTGCCCAATCCGTCCTTGACGTAGACGAAGACGTTGGCCAGATCGCCGCCCGTAACAACAACATTCTCAGCTTCGTTAGCCCCCTTGCAGCCCGGGTCCTGGCTCATGTCGATCTTGGACGCCTTCGGAGCCGTCCCGTCGAACTTCACCGTGCCATTGATGGTGGCTACTGTTGCTGGATCGATTGGCGTTGCTGGTTGTGCTGGAGCCGCCGATTCTGCCGGAGCGTTGCTCGACTGCTCCGTATTATCTTTCTTGCTGCAGCCCGCCAGCACCAGCAGTGCACACAATGCCAGCAAGCTGACCGTCATTCCTGTCCAACCTGTCTTCTTATTCATGATGTCGTCCTTTCTTTGAAGCTGTTGTGAATCTCAAGAGACTTGTCATTCCGAGCGAGCCGGAGCAAACGCGACGGCGACTCGAGGAATCTGCTGTCCTGCCGAAAGAATTCTACCGCGAACCCCCGCCCGCCGTGGGATGCGATTCCACCGCCGCCTGTTTTCGATTACTCGAAGGCTGCACCGCGGCCCGCGCGTGAGGCATCGACGCGGCCACCCGCCGCTGCTCTTCCGCGGTCAACTGGAAGATGTAATCGGTCAGTAGCCTCCGATGATCTCCCGCGAAGCCGTTGAAGGTCGGCGGCGTCGGCCCAGCAAATACCCATTGGTTATTCTGCTGTTTGAACAATCCTGACGGCATCGAGGTTCCCGGGCTGACCGCCTGCGGATCGGTAATCCACCGCTCCACCCAGTCCGGCTTCAGCCGTTCTTTCGCCAGCAAGAAATTCGGAGCAGTAGCGATCTTGTCGTGCGCTGGATCGCCCGTAGCATGGCATTTCAAGCAAGGCGCCGCTGTGCTCGAGAACAGGCTTCGCGCCATATCCGATTCCTTAGCCGTGAGGGTCGGCACCTCTTCTGGAATGTAAGGAAGTGGCTGCTGCGACAAGGCTTCGAAAAACCGCACCAGTTTTCGCAGTTCATTGTCGGAGAACGAGAACGTTGGCATGCGGACTTTCAAATACGGCCGCACTCCGTTTCGATTCGTATCCGTGGTGCTCAGCGCCGGATTCGACAGGAACTTCCGCAACCATTCCGGATCGACGCGCGCGCCTTCCGTCAGGAGCTTCGGCGGCAATTGCTCCTGCACATCCTGATATTGCTTCAGTCCCATCAGAATCGTTCGCTGTCCCGGGATGAACTGGTGGCATCCCATGCAGTTGTATTTCTTGACGATCCACCAGCCTTCCTGGATATCATGCCGGGCGTCGCCCGGCTTGTACTGGTAACTCTGGGGCAGGGAAGTCTCCTGGCTTCCCAGCAGGAAGGTCGTTAGGTCGAGCACCTGATCCTTGGTCAGGTGCAGGTTCGGCATGCGCGCAGCTTCCGTCTCGCTCTTTACTTTGCCTTGATCGTAGATATTCGGTTCGGCCAGCTTGTGCTCGAAAAATCCCTTGTGGTCGTACCAATTATCTTTCGCCGGGCCGTCGGGTAGGCGCGCCAGATCTTCCTTGTCTTTGATCGGCTCCGCGTCCTTGCCGCCGCGTTGCGCGACTTCGGTGAAGAGCGCGAAATCCAGGCGCTCGATCGGCTTGCTGCCTTCATACGTCAGCTCAGTGCCGATGCGACCTTCATCTTCCATGCCGGAAATTTCGTGGCATCCGCCGCAGCCATAGAACCGCACCCACTTCTTGCCTTCACCCTTCAGAGCCGGATCATCCATGAACGAGGCGTTCGCATACGACGACGGCTCCTCCTTCTTCTGCGTCATCAAGTATGTGGCGATGTCCTCCGCGTCTTCAGGACTCAGTCGCAGGCTCGGCATCACAGTCATGTTTTGTACTTGCAGTTCATGGCCGTCGTTCGGACACCGGCTGTGATCCAGATCGAACTGGTAGGGAAGTCCCTTCTTCGCGTAGTCCTCCGGACCGATGTCCTTCTTCTCATACGGACAATACGGCCGCGTCCGCTGCCGCGCATTGTGAATCCAGCGGACGAGATAGTCATAGTTCGCCTTCTCGCCCACGCGCGTCAGGTTCGCGGAGAACACTCCACCCTGCATCTGATCGCCTTCGCCAATCGAATGGCAGGCCAGGCATCCGCGCTCCTCAAACAGCTCTTTTCCGTGCCCCGCATTTCCAGGTTTGTGTTTCGGTAGTTCGTCGGTGAAGCCCGACTGCCATATGTACGCCGAAATTGCCTGAATCTGATGATCCGTCAGCCGAAAGTTCGGCATCTTCGTCGTTGGACGGAAATCGGACGGCTTCTTCAGCCAAACAGGAATCCAGTTCTTGTTCAACTTGAGCCGCACATCCTTCAGGTTTGGGCCGACCTTCTTCTGATCCTGCATGAGACTGTGCGACTGGAAGTCAAGTTGCTGTAAACGTCCGTCCGACTTGCTGTTGGCGACTCGTAGCGCGACTGCCTTGTCGTTCAGTTGGTTGGCTTCGTCGTTCGAGGCGGCGGCGTCGGCCTGCTTCATCAAATCTGCCGAATTCTTTGCATTCTCTTTTTTCTGCGTTTCGATCTGCTTGATCTGCTGCCCTACCGAGTTCAGATCTTCCGGTTCCTTGTCGTAACCCTCGTAGCGATGGCAGCCCATGCAGCCGCGTTGCCGGAACAAGTCTTTGCCATCGTTGATGGTGTGCCACTGTACGTCGCCGCTGGCCAGCACCATGTCGGCAGAGTGGCAACTCTGGCAGCCGGCCTGCGAATTCTCTTTGGGATAAAGCGGCCACAGCCAGTGCTCATAATTTCCGTGAGCCTTCTCGACGCTGGTGGTGGCGCGGCCATTGCCCTGGTGACAAGGCGAACATCCAAACTTTTCCGGGTCGTGAATCTGAAGCAACTCCGGCTCGGTGTGGCTGGCAAATGCCCGGGCGTATTCGTCCGGCTGTTTTTCGCCTTTGGCCATCATCGAGGCTTCGGTTATCCTCAGAGGCTCCCGCGTGTTCATGTGGCAGGACTCGCAGCGGTCCACAATGTTGGCATCCGCCACATTGATCTGCACAATCGCCGGATCCCATTCCGTTGCTCGGCGCTTCAGCCCCTGAATTTGCTGCGGCGTCAGGTCGACCATGTGGTCCGAGATGTATTCATCCATATTGGCCCTGGCCGCGGTCACCGGCTTCAGCACCGCCCCCAGTTCCAGGCTCAGCTTGGTCCGCTCGTCGCGGATTTCGTTGTACTTCTCCTCCAGTTGCGGAAACGTAAACTTCTGCTTGGTCCCGTCGGGAAACTCAACCGTCGCCTGCTCGGCCTTGTAGGAATCGATGTCCTTCTGCTTGCTGGTTTTCGCCGACGCGCTGGTGCTGGTTTCCAACTCGTAAGTTAACGCGTTGACATAGGCACGACGGTCTGTGAATACACTCTGCACCGCAAGCAGACGCGCGCTGGCATCGTCGAGCTTCTTCCGAGCCTCATCGCCCTGCGCCTTGGAATCCTGATAAGCCTTCTCGTAAGCCTGCTTCAAGGCGGCGTACTGCGGATCCTGCTCGACCGACTGCTCCGATTTGGATGACTTAGAGGTAGCCGTGCTCAGGAAAGCGCTGTAGCGATCCTTCCACTGATCCTGGAAGGCTTTCCACGGCCGCTGCCCCCAGGCCTCGTCATACAAAGCCCAGAACAGCGTGGCAATCAGAATCATCGTCGCAATCACATAATGAATGGCGTACGACTTTCCGGTAATCGGATCCTGCTCGGGGATGGGTTTTTCAGGCACCGCTTCCTCCGAAAGTCTTTGTCATTCCGAGCGAAGCGAGGAATTTGCTGTCCTCGCCGCCATCCCGGTCCAAGGTGCGTTCACGATTCTCAAACGTTAAACCACGGCGTAATCCACACGTACTTGATGTGCCACAAAAGCCGCAGTGCCATCTTCAAAGGCAATGCAATCATCGTGAGCCACAAGAACGCCATGAGCGAGAACTGCAAAAGGCTCATGCGTTGGAAATCCTTCGGCATTTTACGACGGAATAGCGAGTACACTGTGCCGCCGCCGACCACATAAAACCCGCCCACGACGATGGCGCCAAAGATTATCTTCGCCATATTCGACGTGAGTCCGAACAAGTCTGGCAAATCGCGGTTTACTTCATAGATGAGTCGATTGTGGTCCCACGTTTGCCCCGGCCAGAACCACTGCCAACCGGGCCCGCGGATGAATGTTCCAATGATGATCATCGCCACCCACAGAATGACGAAGCCAAACATGAAAGTCGAAATGGAAAACTTACGCTGCTTCCACGTGTAATACCCGCTGCCCAGCGGATTCGTGTCTATATATGGAATCACCATCAGTCCAATGATGATCATCGTCGGCATCACCACGCCCGCAATCCACGGATCGAAGTAGACGAGCATCTCCTGCAGTCCGAGGAAATACCACGGAGCCTTCGCCGGATTCATCGTCAGGTTGGGATTGGCTGGTTCCTCGAGCGGTGCGTTCAGCGTGATTGACCAGATCATCAGAATGATCGTGATGATGATGGCAGCCAGGAATTCAACTCGCAGCAGAAATGGCCAAACATGTACTTCCTTCGCCCAGCCGGGCTTGAATGGCCAAGTCTTGCGATGGTGGGTCTTCGCCATCGCGGGATCAGCTTCGAGTTGTTCGATCAACTGATCGTTGGCCCGCGCCTGTTTCACCGCCAGATAAATGTAGAACCCCAGCAGCGGAATCAAGCCCACGATCGGCACGTTGTCGGGCGCCGAACAAATCTCCCAAAGTTGTCGCCAATCCATAATTTGTCTCGCGTTACAAATCCAAGAACCTTGTCATTCCGAGCGTAGCGAGGAACCTGCTTTTTCCCGCCCGCAGCAAATCACTCAACCCGCATCGGACCCGAAGCCTTGAAGCTCTTCTACTTCTACTCTCCCGCTGCCTTCGGCCCTCTGCGCGGCTTGTCCGCTTCCGCCTCCAGCATCACCGGAGCCGGGCCCGAAATCCCGCCATCTTTCCGCACGCGCCAGAAGTGCACAATCATCAGCACCGAGGCCACAATCGGAATTCCGATGCAATGCCAGATATACGACCGCAGCAGAGCATTCGCGTCCACGATCGATCCGCCGAGCAATCCGAAGCGTACGTCGTTGTAGGGCGTCATCCCGAGCATTGATCCGAACGGCCCTTCATGCCCGAGCAGCGGCGTTGCGCGTGCCATGTTGGTCCCCACCGTGACCGCCCAGAAACCAAGCTGATCGTCCGGCAACAAGTATCCCGTGAACGAAAGCAGCAAAGTGAACACCAGCAGCAGCACGCCGATATTCCAGTTGAACTCGCGCGGCTTTTTGTAGGACCCGGTCAAAAAGACGCGGAACATGTGCAGCCACACGCCAATCACCATCAGGTGAGCTGCCCAGCGATGCATGTTGCGCAAGATCTTCCCGAACGGAACGTCGTGCTCCAGATAGAGCACGTCGCGAAACGCCTGCACCTTGCTGGGGTGGTAATAAAACATCAGCAGCACGCCGGTGTAGGTCAGGATGATGAACAGATAAAACGTAATCCCACCCATGCCCCAGGTGTAGCTGTAGCGCACCGCATCGCGATTGATCTTCGCCGGATGCAGATGCAGGAACACGTTGGAAAGCACGCCCAGCGCCCGGTTTCGCGGCGTATCGTCGTGCTTGTGGCGGAAGATCGACGTGTAGACCTGCGTCTTCGTCGGATCCTTCAGCCCCTCGATCTGTTCCTTTGCCTTGGTAGGAATGTCGGTCTTGAGGGCCTGAATATCCTCTTTGACGCCGGTGGTCACCCGCTCGACCAGTCCGACCTTCCCGTTCTTCCCATTACCGCCGTTCGGATTGTTTTCGTCAGCCATAAGATTTGACTCTTACTCAACGTTGTCATTCCGAGCGCCTTGTTTCTGGCGCGAGGAATCTGCTTTTTGCGTTGCGCGCTACACCCCAGTCAAAAATGCTCCCGGATCATTAAACTTACTCGGCTGTCCCTTCGGCCAAGAGTAAAGCTTCGATGTATCCACCAGAACTTGCCCATCCGGCGCGAGTTCAATGTGCGCGCGATCCATTGGCCGCGGCGCCGGCCCCTCGAAGTTGATTCCTTCGCTGTCATACCCGCTGCCGTGGCAGGGACATTTAAACTTGTTTTCGCTGGGTTTCCAGTCCGGAGTGCATCCCAGGTGGGTGCATCGTGCGTAGATCACAAACAGCCGGTCGGGTGTGCGGTCGACCCAGATGCGGTACCTCTGCTGGAACTTGGTGTCTACGCCAAGCGCGAATTCCGAGGGGTAGCCAATCTTGAAAACGGAGTTGGGTTCGAAGAGAGTGCGCGGCAAAAAGAATCGGAAGAACGCCAGGAACCATGCCATCAGGAACCCGGTCACCATGGTCCAGACGAAGCGACGCCGGTGGCGGTCGATCTCGGTCGACGGAGCAGTGCCGGCGATGCCAGCGGCTGCCGCTGCCTTCGAGGTTCCCACGGCCGGCGTGCCCACATACTTGGTGGCATCCTGCGCCCCCGTGGCTGAAGGCTTCACCGCCGCCTCGGGATTCGGATTGACCTTCCCGGTCTCCTCCGCCATGAACTTCCTCCTGTGACTGATGACTTGGGCCCTAATCCAAACCAGCGGCCGCCGCGTACTGCGGGTCCGCCAACGTCCTCCCCGTATTGCGAATCGGAATCAAGGAATGAGCAGCTTCGCCTAAGGCCTGCTGCACGATTTGCCCCAAGGCGTGCATGAATCTCGGAGAATCATTCAATCCGGCGCTCATTTCAAACTGCGTCATCCCCAGCCGCCGCGCCTCGGCCCGTGCTTCGTGATCGATTTCGCCCAGCGTCTCCACATGGTCGGAAACGAACGCCACCGGCACGACACACATCTCGCGCATGCGCTCGTCCGCTAACTGTCGCAGCGTCTGGTGCAGGGAAGGCTGCAACCACTTGCTCGCACCAACTTTGCTCTGATAGCACAGCCGATGAGGATTGCTCCATCCCCCGCGTTCGGTCAATAGCCGCACCGTTTCCTCGATCTGCCGCTGGTAAGGATCACCCTTCTCAATCACCGACATCGGTATGCTGTGCGCGCTGAACACAATCTCCGGCCGCTCGGGTACGGGAAAGCGCGACAAAGCCTGGTTTACTTTCTCAATAACAGCGTCCAGATACAACGCATTGCGATAGAAAGGTTCCACGCAATGAACCGGTACTTCACCTGCGAACAGCCGCCGCCACTCGTTCAAACTCGATCCCGTCGTGGTCGACGAATACTGCGGGTACAGCGGGAGAAGCACCACTTCATCACACTCGGCCGCCCGCAATTGCTCAATTGCCTCCCGGGTAAACGGATGCCAGTACCGCATGGCCACAAAGCATTGCGCATCGAGTCCCTGCCCGCGCAACTCTGTTTCCAACGCCCGCGCCTGCCGTTCCGTATGCCGCCGGATGGGCGATCCCCCGCCGATGGTGGCGTAGTGGTGTTGCACCTTGCGCGCACGAGTGGTGGAAATGAGTTTGGCCAGAGGTTTGCGCCCGATGCGGGCAAAAGGAAAGTCAATGATGTCTGGGTCGCAGAAGAGGTTATACAAAAAAGGTTCGATCGCTTCCAGCGTGTCGGGTCCACCGAGCTGAAAGAGAACTATCCCCACACGCCGTGCTGTGCGCGTCATTTTCCCCAGAATCCCCAGAACGCAAAGGACTCTACTCCGACCCGGCGCGCGAGTCAATGGCGGAGTTGTAAATTTGACAAACATCAAGCGAGGAGCCCGAGGGACATTGAAAAAATAGAGTTACGCATGCAAGCTGATATCTATGCCGGAGTTACCAGACATCGCCGCCTATATCGGCGCGCTCGAATCGCGCATCGTCGGCCAACCTCTGCAGCATATCCGCCTAGCCAGCCCTTTCTTGCTGCGAACGGCCCAACCGCCGCTCGCCAGCGCAGAGGGACGGGTCGTGCAAGAAGTGCGCCGGATCGGAAAACGCATTGCTTTTGGTCTGGAAACCGATCTCTGGCTGGTGTTGCACCTGATGATCGCCGGCCGACTGCACTGGCGCGCCCCAGACGCGAAGCTAGCCGGTCGTCAGAGCCTGGCAGCCTTCGACTTTCCTCAGGGCTCGCTGGTCCTCACCGAGGCCGGCTCCAAACATCGCGCGTCTTTGCACCTCGTCAGCGGCGAGGAAGCACTGCGTTCCTTCGACGCCGGAGGAATCGATGTCTTCGCCGCAGATCTCGAGTCCTTTCGCGCCGTCATGACCGCCGAAAACCATACGTTGAAGCGCGCACTGACCGATCCCCGCCTGCTCAGCGGCGTCGGCAACGCCTATTCCGACGAAATTCTGCACGCAGCTCGACTCTCTCCGATCATGCTCACGAATAAGCTCGCGCCGAGCGAATGGGAAAGGCTGTTTGCGGCGACCCGGCAGACGCTGCAACTCTGGATCACTCGACTCGGTGCCGAGGCGCAAAGAGCCTTTCCTGAAAAGGTGACCGCATTTCGCAAAGACATGGCAGCCCATGGACGCTACAGTCTTCCTTGTCCCGCGTGTGGCGATAAGATTCTGAGGATTCGCTACGCCGACAAAGAAACAAACTATTGTGCGCGCTGTCAGACTGGCGGCAAAGTTCTTGCGGATCGAAGTTTGTCCCGCTTGTTAGGAAAGGACTGGCCGCGCACGTTGGAAGAGTTGGAAGCCCTGAAACGCCGCTGAAAAACGGTCTACGGGGGGAGAGCCGCATCTTCAGCCGCGAAGCGGCGAAAGAATGCAGCCCACGGCGTAAGCCGTGGGTAACGATTGGATAGTGGCGTAGCCCCGGAGGGGCGAAAGACAGCTTACGACGCAGACTCAGCGTTGCCGCTCTGCATCTCTTCAATCACCGCGTCGGCAAACTCCGAAGTGCCCGCCTTGCCACCAATATCGCGCGTGAGTTTTTCCGAATGCCGATACACGCGTTCCAGCGCGTTCCGAATCTGCGTCGAAGCAGTCGTCTCTCCGAGATGTCTCACCATCAGCAATGCCGACCGCAGCAACGCCGTTGGGTTCGCCAGATTCTTTCCCGCAATGTCAGGCGCCGATCCGTGCACAGCCTCGAAAATCGCGCATTCATCGCCCAAATTCGCGCTCGGCACAAATCCCAGCCCGCCCACAAACGCCGCGCATAAATCCGAAAGAATGTCTCCGTACAGATTCTCCATCACCAGCATGTCGTACTGGTACGGATTCATCACCAACTGCATGCAGGTGTTGTCCACAATGTGTTCGCCGTAGGTGATCTCGGGATAGTCCTTCGCCACATTCCGGGTGCAGCGCAAGAACAATCCGTCCGACAACTTCATGATGTTCGCTTTGTGAATGCAGTGAATCTTCTTCCGCTGATTCTTGCGCGCGTACTCAAACGCGAACTTCGCAATCCGCGTGGACGCCTTCTCGGTGATGATCTTCAGACTCTCCACCACTCCCGGCACCACTTCGTGCTCCAACCCGGAATAAAGCCCCTCGGTGTTCTCGCGCACGATAATCAGATCGACATCCGGATACCGCGTCGGAATGTGCGGCAAATTGCGGATCGGCCGGAAGTTGGCATACAGCTCGAACCGCTTCCGCAGCGCCACGTTGATGCTGGGGAAGCCTCCGCCGACCGGCGTCGTCACTGGCCCCTTCAATCCCACCCGCGTTCGTTCCAGCGACTCAATCAAATCCTTCGGAATGTACTCCCCTGATTTTTCGTAGGCCTCGGCACCCACAGCAAAGGTTTCCCACTCAAACTTCACCCCGGTCGCTTCTAGGATGCGCACCGTGGCCTTCGTTACTTCCGGCCCGATTCCATCTCCCGGTATCAAAGTTATTTTATGAGTCATAAATGCAGGATGATCCTAACGTCGCTAACCTCTACGCAGGCTTCACTTTCACCAAATCTTTCAACTCGTTCATGAACTCTTTGACGTCCTTGAAATCTAAATAAACCGACGCAAACCGCACGTAGGCCACTTTGTCGTAACGCCGCAGCCGGTTCATGATCAGCTCGCCCAGTTCGCTGGTCTTGCGTTCGCGCTCTGCCGACTCCATCACGAACGACTCCGCCTCGTTTACGATCTGCTCCAACTTGCTGATCGGCACCGGACGCTTTTCGCAGGCCCGCAGCAATCCATTCAGCACCTTCTGCCGGTCGAATTTCTCCCGGCGCCCGTCTTTTTTCACCACCATGTAAGGGATTTCATCGATCCGTTCGTAGGTCGTGAAGCGCTTGCCGCACTTCAAACACTCGCGCCTGCGCCGGATGGACTCCGCTTCCTTGCTCTCGCGCGAGTCCACAACCTTGTCATTCGCAAATCCGCAAAAAGGACATTTCATGGCGCTGGGCTTCGAACTCCAACTCTTGGACTGTCCCCCTCCCATTGTCATTCCGACGCCTGAGCGAAGCGCAGAAGGAGGAATCTGTTGTCTCGTCCGATCCCCAAAATTGTAACAGTTGAAGTGGATCGCGAAGGCGAAGACCCTGTATCGCCAGTGCTCAGGCGAGCACCTGCACGCATCGTTGGCCGCGCAGGACGCAAAACGGCGCTCGCACCCCCTGCGGTACGAGCGCCCGTTTTTCCCCATGCCCTCCCGGTGACGGAAGGCTTGAAGCCTGCGATCCTGGTCGGAGGGGAAGAAGCGATTCCCTTCATCAAGGATCTGATTAGAAACTGCCTTACCTCGCCCCCGGTTTTGTCATTAAAGTGTCTATAGTTTGTAAAAGAGTCGCCAAGCACCATGGGGAGAACGGAATGATGCCCTTGGTAATCCAACCCCTGTTCCAGTCGCTGGTATCATGAGAATTCCCCCGAATCGAAACTCTTGCGCTGGCTGCTTCACCTCGGACTCTTTCTGCTTGCTCTCCCACTCATGGCACAGAGCAATGCGGGAGAACTTCGCCTCAAAGTCGCCGACCCTCATGGCGGCGGCGTCAAGGCTTCAGTGTCCCTGTCGAGTGAAGCCGCGCAGCTCCACCGCAGCTTGGTCACCGATGACAGCGGACTGGCCGCCGCCCGCAATCTTCCCTTCGGTCCCTACCGACTCAAGGTCGAAAGCGATGGATTTGCCCCGTTTAGCGGCCTCATCGAGATCCGCTCTGCCTTGCCCACGGAATACCTGGTGAAGCTAAGCATCGCCGCCATAAGCACCGCCGTGAATGTGACGGCCGAAAGCCCTCTGCTCGATCCCAGTCGAACAACCTCCAGCAACCGGATCGACACGCAAGCCATTGCGGCACGCACGACGTCCCTTCCCGGACGGTCTTTGCCCGATCTCGTGAATTCCCAGCCCGGATGGGTCTACGAAGGCAGCGCTACCCTGCATCCGCGCGGATCGGAATATCAGACGCAGTTCGTCGTCGACGGTGTCCCGCTCACCGACAACCGCTCGCCGAGCGCCGGCCCTGACATCGAAGCGGACGATGTCGACTCGCTCACCATCTACACCGCCGGCATTCCCGCCGAATATGGCCGCAAGATGGGCGGCGTCGTCGAAGTTGACACGAGCAAAGACGACCACCCCGGCCTTCACGGTCAGGCAGACATCTCAGGCGGCAGCTTCGGCACTGCCAACGGATACCTCCTCACACAATATGGTTGGGGGAAGAACACATTCGCGGTCAACGGCGACGCCGCCCTCACCGATCGCTACCTGAACCCGCCGGTTCTCCAGAATTACTCGAACACCGCGACCACCACCGACTTTGCAGCCCGCTACGATCGCGATTTCTCCAACCACGATCGTTTCGGCATCACCCTTCGCCGGGAGTTTGCCAAGTTTATGGTTCCCAACGAACAGCTCCAGCAGGATTCAGGACAAGTCCAGCGCCGGGACGATTTCGAAACCATCGGCATCGTTTCCTACCAGCACATTTTTTCCGAACACCTGCTCGCCGACCTCCATTTGATGATGCGGACCGATACTGTCGGCCTCAATTCCAATCCGCAGTCCACCCCAATCATCGCTTTCCAGGATCGCGGATTCGGCGAGGAATATCTGAAGGGAACTGCCTCGTATCATCGGGGGCGCCACGAATTCAAAGCCGGATTCGAAGGCGATTTTACTCATCTTCGCGAAAACTTCAGCGACATCGTCACCGACCTGTCGCAGTTCGATCCCGGCACTCCTCCCACTTTCCAGTTCTCCGGACGCGGCCTTGCTCTCGAACAAGCCGCCTTCGTGCAAGATCTGATTCGACTGGGCAAATGGACCGTCAGCGCCGGCCTCCGTTGGGACCACTACCAGCTCCTCGTCAATCAGAATGCGGTGAGTCCGCGCTTAGGCGTCGCTCGCTATCTCGGCTCGGCGAATGTCGTGCTTCATGCTTCGTACGATCGCGCCTTCCAGACTCCCGCCTTCGAAAACATCCTGCTGTCCAGTTCGCCCACAATTGAGTCGCTGAACCCGAACGTCCTCCGGTTGCCCGTCAAGCCTTCGCTGGGAAACTACTATGAGGTGGGTCTGACCAAATCCTTCGCGGACAAACTCAAGCTGGATGCGAACGTTTTCCGCCGCGATTCCAGCCACTATGCCGACGACGATCTCCTTCTCAACACCGCCGTTAGTTTTCCCATTGCTTTCCGCAAAGCCGTGATCTACGGCGCCGAAGGCAAGCTCGAACTCCCACACTGGCGCCGCTTCTCAGGATTCCTCAGCTACTCCTACATCGTGGGCAGTGCATACCTGCCCGTCACCGGAGGCCTGTTCCTGGGCTCCGATGCCACCAACGCTCTGAACCAGACCAACGGCCGCTTCTGGGATTCCCAAGACCAGCGCAACACCCTTCACGGTCGCCTGCGCTACCAGTTGAAGCAGCGTGCTTGGGTCGCGCTTGGAGGACAATACGGATCAGGCTTGCCCGCCGTCGTGGACGACACGCCCCAGGCGATTCAGGAGGCCGTCGCCGAATACGGCCAGGCCATTGTTAACCGTGTCGACTTTGCCCGCGGTCGCGTAAAGCCGTCGCTGTCAATCGACGCATCCGCCGGCGTCGATCTCTGGAAACACGACCAGGTGGCCACTCGCCTCCAGGCCGACGTGCAAAACCTGAATAACCGCCTCAACCTGATCAACTTTGCCGGCCTCTTCTCCGGCAACGCTGTCGCTCCACCCAGAAGCTACTCCCTGCGCCTGCAAGCCACGTTCTAATAACGAAAAGAAAGGACGCCCGAAGGCGTCCGCTCTGATTCTTAGTCTCGCTTTGTCCGTGATGATCCGTGGAAATCCGTGGCTAAGATATTCTCTCTGTGTCCTCCGTGTCCTCCGTGGTGAAGATCTTCTAAACCACGAAGTACTTAGCCCCCGGATGGTGCACCACAATCGCCGAAGTGGACTGCTCGGGTTCCAGCAGGAACCCCGAAGTCAGCCGCACTCCCACATTCTCTTCCGGCTTCAGCAACGCAAACAGCTTGGTTTGGTCCTCCAGATTCGGGCACGCCGGATATCCAAACGAATACCGAGACCCGCGATACTTCTGATGAAACAGATCGCGAATCTCCCCCGCGTCCTCCCCTGCAATTCCCAATTCTTCGCGCATTTTCTTGTGATGGAATTCCGCCAGTGCCTCCGCCGTTTCCACACTCAGCCCGTGCAAGTACAGATACTTCGTGTACTCTCCGCCTTCAAACAAGCGCTGCGTTTCCACGCTAGCCTTCGCCCCGATCGTAACCAGCGACAGCCCAATCACATCCATCTTCCCCGAAGCCTTGGGCGCAAAAAAGTCGGAGATACAAAGCCGCCTGCCCTCGCGTTGTCGCGGGAAGGTAAAGCGCAAGAGTTCGTGTGGGACCGGATCTTTGATCCGGTCAGGCCGAGCGGAGCTCGGCTGCCCCTCCACGTCATATACCACCACATCATTCCCATCCCCCTGCGCCGGGAAGTACCCATACACCACCTTAGGCTCAAACAACCCCGACCCCGCTACCTCATCCTCCAGCTTCCGCAGAATGGGCCGGAACTTCTCCTCCACCAGCCGCACATAGTCCGACTGCGAAGCCGTCTTCAATTGCCACTGATTCTTGAACAGCGCCGTCTCGTTGATGTACTGAAACAGTTCGTGCAAATCGTAATCCTTGCGCACGCGTACGCCCCAGAACGGAGGCTCCGGAATATTCGGAGCATCCACCACCACCGGGCTCCGCTCCGCAAACACCGGTCCCGTCTCGTCATCTACGGCGGCGGCCTTCGCGTACTCCTTTACGGTCCGTCCTTCGGTCAGGCGAGTCTGCTTCGCGCCATTCTCCGTCGCCAGATCCTCCATGATGTGCA
>OBLW0100000347.1_pt1 | contig 39527 bp, 34 predicted proteins | sample 1520161 | NCBI WGS metagenome assembly OBLW01 (sample SAMEA3539309, study PRJEB22396) | soil metagenome | biome: tundra; feature: field; material: soil | place: USA | collected 2010-05 | depth 0.15 m
ACTCTCAACCACACGATTAACAGTCGCGTGCTCTGCCGATTGAGCTACCCCGGAAATCAGCGCGAAGCCTATACGGGCTGACGGTCCTCGACCGCCGCCTGTTCGAAAGCCACGTCGGACGGCCCTCCGGACGCCCGACGTGGGCGTCGCTGATCACGCCGAAACGGGTGTCTGCCCGCTCAGCCGGGCGAGCCCAGGGGACTTCGCACTGGCGAAGCTCGGACGCGCGATGTAAGAAAGGCGGATGCGGTTCAGGACCGGGTTCGTCGTGGGGTGTGCAGCAGGCTTCTACCTGACCAAGAAGGCGCGCCAGCTCCGGGCCCCGATTGCTAGCCGCGGCCAGCTCGCTTCACCAACATCGGACTGGTTGCTGCACACCAGCCCGAACGTGCGCGCGGCAGAGCTGAAGGCCGAAAAAGTGCTCGCACTGGGCGATCTCGCTCGGGAAAGAGCAAGTGATCTGCTGCGCGGACCGGTCGGGAACCTTGCTCGGGAACGAGTGATCGCCCTTTTCGAGAGCGCCGTCTCGCCCCAACGTACGGAGGCGACAAGAAGGACCTGAGCCCGCTCGCTCGGCTTCAGTCGCCTTCCACATAGTCCCGAAGCGGGCGCGACACCATCGGGTGACGCAGCTTCGCGAGCGTCTTCATCTCGATCTGGCGAATGCGCTCCCGGGTGACTCCGAAGATTTGCCCGACCTCCTCGAGGGTCCGGATCCGGCCGTCGTCCAGGCCGAAACGAAGCCTCACCACTTCCTGCTCGCGTTCGCTCAACTCGGATAGGGCACGTTTCACTGCCTCGTTCAGCAACATTCGCGTGGCCGCGTCGACCGGTACTTCGGCAGTGTGGTCTTCGATCAGGTCCGAGAGGCTGAAGTCCTCCTCCTCGCTGATTGGTTGTTCCAGGGAAATGGTGTCCTGACTGATCCGCTGGAGCTCGCGCACTCTTTCGACCGGGAACTGCGTCCGGGCGGATACCTCCTCGACCGTCGGCTCACGGCCGAGCTCCTGGGACAGTTGCCGCTGGGTGCGCACGATCTTGTTGATCGTCTCGACCATGTGGACTGGGATTCGGATCGTGCGGGCCTGGTCTGCGACGGCCCGTGTGATGGCCTGGCGGATCCACCAAGTGGCGTACGTGGAGAACTTGAAGCCGCGGCGATAGTCGAATTTCTCGACCGCGCGCATCAATCCGAGATTGCCTTCCTGGATGAGGTCCAAGAACGCCATCCCTCGATTGCGATAACGCTTCGCGATCGAGACCACCAGTCGCAGGTTCGCCTCGATGAGGAGATCCTTGGCCTCCAAGCCTTCGTGGATCGCCCGTTCGGCGGCTCGGCGCTCCTCGAAGGCAATCTTGTCAAAGGTCCCTGATGCCCTTAGGGCGGCCAGCTCTGCGGCCGCCTCCTGGCCGGCCTCGATCTTTCGTGCGCAAAGAACCTCGAGCTCGGGCGAAAGCAGCGAGACGCGCCCGATCTCCCTCAGATAGGCGCGAACGGGATCTGTTGCCTGGGCATCGCCGTTCCCGCCCCCGAGTGACATCGGCACCGAGACGACACGTGGGCGAGGCTTGGGGAGGATCGCGCCGTTCTCGCGATCGCCGTCTTGCAACAGCGCGTCGGCTCCGATGCCGTCGAAGTCCACCAGGGGTGGCTCGGCCGGTGCAGGCTCGCGGACCTCCGCGGTGCCGTTGGCCGCGCTGGTGCCAGTCGTGGAGCCTTTGACTCCCGACTCGGGGGCCTGCTCGGTCGTGCCGGTCATCTCGCCTCCAGATAGCGCTGCGACAGCCACGCTACCAATCGATTCGCAGCGTCACTCACGGCAGGCGAAGTCCTATCGGCCGTTCCCGGTTCCTGCACTAGCTCCAGCTCGGACTTTAGCCATCTGATGGCGGCACCGGCCGCAGCGAGCCGGGTCGCGTCGTCCTCGGCACTGGCCTGGCGGGCCTCGGCCTTGATTTCGTCGAGTGCTACCTGGGCGGCGGAGCGGGCCAGGGCGGTCACGGTCTGGTCCGGGTCCGCGTCGGGCTCGGACACCGCGAGTTGCCGAAGCAGGTCCGCCACTTCCTCGTCTGCACTCTCGATGGCGTCATGCAGGTTTGTCGAGCTGGTAAGTGCCGTGAGTGCAGCTCGCTGGAGCGGGTCGGCGAACATCGCCTCGTTCAATCGCCCAGCCATGGCCTGCGGCTCGCGAACCGCGAGCACGAGCGCGTCCCGTCCGGCGCGCTCGCCCGAAGGAACAGGGTTCGGTTCCCGCCAAGAGCTGGAGCCAGGCCCGGCTGGTCGTGTTCTGCCCCCGGACTGCTCCCAGCTGCCCTCGGGGTCCGGTTGCCATGGCGGTTCCTCGTCTGGTGGTTGAGACCGCCCGCCGCCAACGGCCCGGCCGGCCTCGCCGGTAGTCTTGCGACTCGATGCCTTGAAGGCCTGGACGAGCGCCTCCAAGCGTGGTCGCAGTCGCTCGGGGTCTTGCCTGGTCAGGTCCGACACGCTGACGAGGAATTGATCGCGAACCAGTTCGTTCGGGTGCTCGGCGACCATCGCGAGAGCAGCTTCGGCCGCGTGGGCCCGGCCTTCGCCGGTCTTGAGCTCGCCCGAGGCCAGCGCCCGATCCACCCTGAAGCGGAGAAACGTCTTCGCGTTCTCGACCGCATCGGTCAAGGCCTGCGGCTCGCGCATCGCGAGGTCCGCCGGGTCGCTGCCCGCGGGCAGGGCGGCAACGGCGACTTCCAGTTCGTGACGTTTCTCCCATTCATAAAAGCGGGCAGCAGCCGATTGGCCGGCAGCGTCGGCATCGAACGCTAGGACGACTCGTTTCGCGAATCGCCCGAGGAGGCGGAAGTGTTCCTCGGTGAGCGCCGTCCCGCAAGTGGCCACCGCTCGGGGCAAGCCGGCAGCGAAGAAGCCGATGACGTCGGTATAGCCCTCGCAAATGATCACTTCGCCGGTTTGAACGATGGCATGTTTGGCCCAGTTGAGGCCGTAGAGGGTCCGCCTCTTCGAATAGATCGGTGTCTCGGGCGAGTTGCGGTACTTAGGGCCGGCCCCCTCGCCGGCACCGGGGAGGATCCTGCCACCCAGCCCGATCGCCTTGCCCGCCGGGTCGAAGATCGGGAAGATGACCCGGCCCCGGAAGGCATCACGCAGTCGGTTCTGGGCCTCGTGGGCGAGTCCTGCTTTGACGAGCAGATCTGCGGGGGCCCGGACCGCTTCAACGAGCGACCTGCCTGCCTCAGGTGCCCAGCCCAGGCCGAACTGGCGCACGGTCTCACCCTCGTAGCCCCGCGACCGCAGGTACTGCCGTGCACGTTTCGCGTCCGGCTGGCTGAGCAGCTCCTCGTGGTAGAAGGCAACCGCCCGCTCCATGACGCCGAGCAGGGCCTTGCGCCCTTCGCGGTCGGGCTGGTCCTTGCCGCCCGTGTCGTGGCGGATCGCGATCCCGGCCCGTGCCGCCAGGCGCTCTACTGCTTCGACGAAGTCGCAGCCCTCGATGTTGCGCAGGAAGGTGATCGCGTCCCCGGAGACCTGACACCCGAAGCAGTAGTAGAGCCCTTCTTCGGCGTTGACCGAGAACGATGCCGTCTTCTCGGCATGAAACGGGCACAGGCCGACATAGCGCCGCCCAACCCGCTTGAGCGGCGTGTACTCACCTATCAGGGCGAGGATGTCGGTTGCGGAGCGGACCGCAGCCACGTCGTCGTCGGGAATCGCCATCACTTGGACGGTACCGCGTGCGTGCGCGGGCGCGCCCAGGGGTCGCGGTTCGGTTGGCCGGAGCCGATCTCGTGCTACGAGGAAGCTTGTTTTGCCTTCTCAGCGTCCATCGCGAGCACCGCGTGGGCTGCTGCGAGTCGCGCAACAGGTACCCGGAACGGCGAGCAGCTGACGTAGTCGAGTCCTGCCCTGGCGAAGAAGTCGATCGAGACCGGGTCGCCGCCATGCTCGCCGCAGACCCCGATCTTGAGTCCCGGGCGAGCGGCGCGCCCGCGCTCGACGGCGATGCGAACCAGCTCGCCCACGCCGGCTGTGTCGACGTTCTCGAACGGGTTCGCGCTGAGAAGGCCTTGGCTCAGGTAAGCGGCCATCATCCTGCCCTCGACGTCGTCGCGGCTGAAGCCGAAGGTCATCTGGGTGAGGTCGTTCGTCCCGAACGAGAAGAAGTCCGCCACCTCGGCGATCTGGTCCGCGAGCAGCGCGGCTCGTGGAGTCTCGATCATCGTGCCTATGGCAACCTCGATCCGTTTGGCGGTCTCAGTGTCTCCGCCCTTGGGCGCCGCGTCCTGCAGCGCCTGGACAACCCAGGAGCGGGCGAGCGCCATCTCCTCGCGCGAGATCGTGAGAGGGATCATGATCTCCACGATCGGGTGGCCTCCCGCAGCTGCCCTTTCGTAGGCGGCCTCCATGAGGGCGCGCACCTGCATTGCGTACAGGCCTGGCTTCAAGACCCCGAGCCGTACGCCACGCACCCCGATCATCGGGTTGGCCTCACGCCAGGACATGGCTGCTTCGAGGAGCTTGTTCTCGTCGTCGGTGAGGCCTTCCTTCGCCTGCTTCACGAGGAGAGACTCGACGTCGGGGAGGAACTCGTGCAGCGGGGGGTCGAGCCCGCGGACGATCACGGGCAGGCCGTCCATGGCCTCGAGGATTCCGAGGAAGTCCGCCTTCTGTGCAGCTCGCAGCTCCTCGAGCGCCGCGGTCTCTTCGTCTTCGGTCGATGCGAGGATCATCCGTCTCATGATCGGCAGGCGGTCGTCTCCGAAGAACATGTGCTCGGTCCGGCACAGGCCGATCCCCTCGGCTCCGAGCCGGCGAGCGTTCGCCGCGTCGTCGCCGGTGTCAGCGTTGGCGCGAACCCCGAGGCGGCCCGAACGGATCTCGTCGGCCCAGCTGAGCAGCTTTGTCAGTTCTGGGGGCGCCTCGGCGGCGATCAGGGGCACGGCGCCGATGACGACGGTGCCCTCCGAGCCGTCGATCGAGATCACCTCGCCCTCCCGGACGACGGTGTCGCCGACTCGGAAGAGCTTGTCGGATGCGCTGATCCGTAGGGCTTCGGCGCCGACCACCGCCGGCTTGCCCCAGCCGCGGGCGACGACTGCGGCGTGGCTCACCAGGCCGCCCCTGGCGGTCAGGATGCCTTCGGCGGCGAGCATGCCGTGCACGTCCTCGGGGGAGGTCTCGTTGCGCACGAGGATCACGTGCTCACCATTCGCAGCGGCAGCGGCGGCGTCATCCGCGGTGAAGCACACGGCGCCGACAGCGGCGCCGGGCGACGCGGCGAGCCCCTTGGCCAGGACTGGCGAGGAGTTGTCCGCGAACTGTGGGTGCAGCACCGCCTCGATGTGCTCGGCGGTCGTCCTTTGTAGCGCCTCGGCGTGTGTGAGCGAGATGGCCGGATCGTCGACCATGTCCACTGCCATGCGGAGCGCGGCCCGGCCGGTTCGCTTGCCGACGCGGGTCTGCAGCATCCAGAGCTTGCCTTGCTCGATGGTGAACTCCGTGTCGCACATGTCCCGGTAATGTGCTTCCAGCCTGGAGAAGATCTCCATCAGCTCCTCGTAGATCGAGGGGAACTTGCTCCCCAGCGCGGAGAGCGGCTCGGTGTTGCGTATCCCGGCGACCACGTCCTCGCCCTGGGCGTTGACGAGGAAGTCGCCGTAAGCACCCTTGGCCCCGGTGGCCGGGTCCCGTGTGAAGCCGACACCCGTGCCTGACTTCTCGTCGCGGTTGCCGAAGACCATGGCCTGCACGTTCACCGCCGTGCCGAGATCGTTCGGGATGTGCTCCCGCAAGCGGTAGGCGACGGCCCTGGCCCCGTTCCACGAAGCGAACACGGCCTCGATCGCGCCGCGAAGCTGGTCGATCGGTTCCTGTGGGAAGGGGCTTCCTGTCGTGCGCTCTACAACGCCCTTCAGCTCCTCTACGAGCCCTTGAAGGGCCGCCGCGGGCAACTCCGCGTCCGAAGCACCTGTGCGCTCCTTCAGGGCCTCTAGAGGCCCGTCCAGCTCATCGCCCGGGACTCCCAGGACGATACGTCCGTACATCTGCACAAAACGCCGGTACGAGTCGAACGCGAACCGCTCGTCATTGGTCTGCTTGGCGAGGCCTTCGACCGACCGGTCGTTGAGGCCGAGGTTCAAGACGGTGTCCATCATGCCAGGCATGGAGAACTTCGCTCCCGAGCGGACCGACACGAGCAACGGGTCGTCCGGGTCGCCGAGCCGGCGTCCCATGCGCTCCTCGAGCCTCGTGAGGTGCCCGGCGATCTCGCCGTCGAGCTCGTCGGGCCACCCCTCCGACATGTACGCCCGGCAGGCGTCTGTCGAGATCGTAAAGCCGTGTGGCACCGGCAGGCCCAGCACCGAGGTCATCTCGGCCAAGTTGGCGCCTTTCCCGCCTAGGAGGTCCTTGAGCTCCATCGGCGCACGAGGATGCGCGTGGTCGAAGTCGTACACGTAGCTCATGGGGGGTCCTCCTAGGAGTTGTCGCGGCAAGCTGAGCCTAAACGAGACCCGGGTGGTGGCCCAAAACGAGCTGTTCTGCCGCCTGGCGGCGGCACCGGGACCCGTAATTTCGCCCGGGGTCGGAGCCCGGAGCCGCCTCAGATGTCGAATCGTCCGAGAAGGTGGGGGACGAGGTCCTCGATCGGGAGTCTCGTCTGCTCGGTCGAGTCGCGATCGCGGACCGTCACCTGTTGGTCCTCGAGGCTCTCGAAGTCGATGGTCACGCAATAGGGGGTGCCGATCTCGTCCTGGCGCCGGTAGCGCCGGCCGATCGATTGAGTCTCGTCGAACTCGCACATGAAGTAGCGCTGAAGCCGGTGCAGGACGTCTCTCGAAAGAGGAGCGAGCGTTTCCTTTTTCGACAAGGGGAGAACGGCGACTTGGTAGGGAGCCAGCCGCGGGTGCAGGCGGAGCACCGCTCGCCGCTCACCGCCGATCTCGTCCTCGTCGTAGGCAGCCAACAGGAACGCCATCATCGCTCGAGTCGCGCCGGCTGCCGGCTCGACGACGTGGGGGAGGTAACTCTCGCCCGCCGCTTGGTCGAAGTATTCGAGGGATGTACCCGAACTCTCCTGGTGAGCGCGTAGGTCGAAGTCCGTCCTGTTGGCGATGCCCTCCAGCTCACCCCAGCCCCAAGGAAAGAAGAACTCAACGTCTGTCGTTCCGGCGGAGTAGTGAGAGAGCTCCTCCTTCTCATGCGGCCGGAGGCGCAACTTCTCACTGGTGATGCCATAGCGCGTGTACCAGGCAAGCCGTTCGTCGCACCAGTACTGATGCCAACGCGGGCTGTCTGCAGGTGGGACGAAGAACTCAAGCTCCATCAGCTCGAACTCCCGTGTGCGGAAGACGAAGTTGCCGGGTGTGATCTCGTTTCTGAATGCCCGCCCGAGCTGCGCGATCCCGAACGGCGGCCTGCGCCTCGTGGTGGTGAGGACGTTGAGGAAGTTCACGAACATGCCCTGAGCCGTCTCGGGCCGGAGGTAGGCAACCGAAGAGTCGCCTTCGACCGGTCCGACGTAGGTCTTGAACATGAGGTTGAACGGCCGAGCCTCTGTCAGGTCTTTGGAGCCGCAATTGGGGCACGCGTCCTCGATCTGGTCCGCGCGCCATCGCTCCTTGCAGTTGCGGCAGTCGACCAGCGGGTCGGTGAACGTCGCCAGGTGGCCCGATGCCTCCCAGACCTTGGGGTTGGTGAGGATAGCGGCATCGATGGGCACGACGTCGTCGCGCTCTTGGATCATCGCTCGCCACCACGCCTCGCGGACGTTGCGGAGCATGAGAGCGCCGAGCGGGCCGTAGTCGTAAGTCGAGCGGATGCCGCCATAGATCTCGGCCGAAGGGAAGACGAAACCCCGCCGCTTGCACAGGTTGACAACGGCGTCGAACAGCCCGGGGTTGGTCGCGGGCTCGAAAGATGTCGGCATGGCGGCAGGTTACCTGCACGCGACCGGTGCACCTTGCTGCTCCGCCCGGTGCCTCGGCTCTGGGTGACCGGTATCTAGGAGGCGAGTGGTGGCAACCCGGCCCCGGCCTCCTCCTCCGCCCCGGTGCCAGGCGCTTGCACGTCGTGAGCAGTGTCCGAACTGCTTGTGCTCGACCAGCCCTGCCAACCGGCCGTCGAGATCTCCGCGCCCCGATGCGCCGAGCGCACCCTCCGGTCCAGGTGGTACTCGGTCGCGAGCATGGCCAAGCGCTCCGCTTCCGCCGTCGCGCGGCTCGGCGGCTGGTCGAGCGCGGAGCGGAGACCTCCGCTGAGAACCTGTTGGATCAGGCTCACCGTCTCGGCGCCGACGGCCTGCCCACGGCGGCAGGAACGGCAAAGGAACCCACCTTCTCCAGCGTCGAACGCGACCAGCTCACCCTTCGAACCGCACCCGGCGCACTGGTCGATCGAGGGGCCGACTCCCTCAAGCACGAGGAGCTTCCAGAGAAACGAACCGAGGAGTGCCGGCGAAAGACGTTCCTCCAAGGTCCGCAGCGCCCCCACGAGCATCCTGAACATCTCAGGCATGGGATGCCTCTCGAGCGCGACGTGATCCACGACCTCGAGCATCGTCATCGCGACCGGGACCCGTTCGAGATCCCCACGAATGGCCTTGAAATGCTCGATGGCTTCGACCTGGCTCACGACGTCGAGCTCTCGCCCTCGCCAGCACATCATGCTCACATGCGTGAGCGGTTCGAGGCGGCCGCTCAGCCGGCTCTTGGTCTTGCGGATCCCCTTTGCCACGGCTCGGACCTTTCCGTGTTCGGGGGTCGCGAGGGTCACGATCCGGTCGGCTTCCCCGAGCCGCATCGTTCGCAGCACTACACCTTCGTCGCTGTAGGTGGCCACCGCGCGTGTCAGCCCCTCATCCGCGTTCCGAGTGCGATGAGGCCGATCCCCACGACGATCACGACCAGCAATGTGAGCGCCTGCTCGTCACCCATGGCCGCAAGCGCCACGACCGAGAGAAACGCGGCGCCACCGAGGAACAGTCCCGAGATGACTCCGATGTGGTCGCGGATGCGGAACCTCACGCGGGACTCGTCGTTCACCCTTCGAGCCCTCCGTAGCGCCGGTCACGCCGCTGGTACTCACCGACGGCATCGAACAGGTTCTCACGGCGGAAGTCGGGCCAGAGGACGTCGGTGAAGACGAGCTCGGAGTAGGGCAGCTCCCAGAGCAGGAAGTTGGAGATGCGGAACTCACCCGAGGTGCGGATCACAACGTCGGGATCGGGCATGTCGGGCCAGTAGAGCCGGGACCGGAGCGCCTTCTCGTCGATCTTGTCCGGGGAAACGCCGTCGGCGACGAGCCGGCGGACTGCGTCGACGATCTCCGCGCGGCCGCCGTAGTTGAAGCAGATCGTGAGCGTCAATCGCCGGTTCGCTGCGGTGAGGGCGACTGACTCGTCCATGTGCCGGATGAGGCGACGCGGGACGCGCCAGTCCCTGCGGCCGGCGAAGCGTATGCGCACACCCTTGCTGTTCAGATCGTCGCGATGGCGGGTGAGGATGCCCTCGTTGAAATGCATGAGATAGCGCACCTCGTCGGGCGGGCGCCGCCAGTTCTCCGTAGAGAACGCGAACATCGTCATCCAGTCGACTCCGAGCTCCAACGCTCCCTCCACCGTGTCGAACAGCGCCTCTTCACCCGCGGCGTGACCTTCGGTACGCGGCAGCCCGCGTTGGCGCGCCCAGCGGCCGTTGCCGTCCATCACACAAGCGACGTGCCTTGGTATACGAGTGGGATCGAGGTTTGCGACAGCCATCATGCCGAAGTTACTCCCGGTTCTTGCAGGAACTCTGGCCACCTCGCGTGGGAGACTTCCCTTGGCGCTCCCGGGACGCCCGTCGCCTGCTCCGGCGGGGCTTACTCGAGCGGTCCTATCTCCCCCTCCACCGCTGTGATCAGCTCTCCGGAGCGGAGGAGTGCGATCGTCGCGTCGACGTCGGGCTTGAGCGCCCGGTCGTGGACGAGCGTGGGCACCACCCGGCGCAGTGACGCGATGGCGGCCCGGCTGGCCGTCCCGGCGAGCAAGGGGGCCCGCAGGTCGCAAGCCTGGGCTGCGGAGAGCACTTCCATGGCGATGGCCGCCTCGGCGTCGCGAAGGCACTCCCGTGCATGGCGGGCGGCGATCATGCCCATGCTGACGTGGTCCTCCTGGCCGGCCGAGGACGTGATCGAGTCGACGGCCGCCGGGTGCGCCAGGCTCTTCATCTCCGACACGAGTGACGCAGCGGTGTACTGGCACACCATGAACCCCGAGTTGACGCCTGCCTCGCCGACGAGGAACGCGGGAAGACCGTTCGAGGTCTTCGGGTCGAGGAGCCGGAAGAGCCTGCGCTCGGAGATCGAGGCGAGTCCCACGGTCGCCGCCGCCAGCGCGTCGCAGGCGAGCGCTACCGGCTGGCCGTGGAAGTTCCCGCCGGAGAGTATCTCGCCGGTCTCGGCCAACACGACGGGATTGTCGGAGACCGAGGCCAGCTCGATCTCGAGGGTCTCCGCGCTGTGGCGAACCACGTCGCGGAACGCCCCGTGGACCTGGGGAGCGCACCGGATCGAATACGCGTCCTGGACGATGTGGTCGCTTTTGCGGTGAGACGACAGTATTTCGCTGCCCGCCAGGAGTCGCATCAGGTTCCGAGCCGACGCCAGCTGACCCGGGTGCGGGCGGAGGCCCACCACCCGGGGGTCGAACGCACGGTCGGTCCCGAGGATGGCTTCGATGGTGAGCGCAGCCGAGATGTCCGCGATCTTCGCGAGCCGGCCTGCCCTCCAGGCCGCCAGCACCCCGATGGCGGTCATGCCCTGCGTGCCGTTGACGAGGGCGAGCCCTTCCTTGGCTTCGAGCGTCAGCGGCTCGAGGCCACACCGACGAAGGGCCTCGATGGCCGGGAGCCGCTCGCCCGCCAGCCGGACCTCGCCCTCGCCGATGACGGGAAGGGCGAGATGCGCGAGCGGCGCGAGGTCGCCCGACGCGCCTAGAGACCCTTGCTCGGGCACGACGGGAAGAATGTCCATCTCGAGCATCTCGACGAAACGCAGCACGACGTCGCGCCGGACCCCCGAGTGACCGAGCGCCAGGACGTGCGCTCGCAGCGCGAGCATGGCTCGGACCTCCTCGGCAGAGAGCTCGTTTCCGACCGCCACCGCGTGTGATCGAAGGAGCCCGTGCTGGAGAGCTGTGGAGTGATCAGGCGTGAGACGCACGTTCGCCAAGCCCCCGAAGCCGGTCGTCACCCCGTAGACGATCGCTCCGGCCTTCAGAGCTTCGACGACGACCTGTCGAGCAGCATCGACCCTCCGGAGGACATCGTCGCTCAGCGTCGCGCCTGCGCCCCTCGCGATCTCGACGACATCTTCGATCCGGAGCGAGCCGCCTAATCCCACCGATGCAGACGCGATCACCAGCCGAGTATTACATCGGACGAGGTCTGTGGCTTGTGCGATTCGCTTCCGAGCCTCATCGGTCACGACCGTTATGCTCCGGAGGGTGGCGGACCCGAGGATCCCCGAGGAGCTTTTCACTGCCCGGCTGCTGCTCCGCAGATGGCGTTCTTCGGACCTCGACGCGTTGGCGGAGATATTCGCGAGGCGTGAGGTTTGGGAATTTCCGTTTGGCAGGGGCCTGACGCGCGAGGAGACCGAACACCGGCTGAACCGCTATCTCGAGGCATGGGAGCACGACGGCTTCGGCAAGTACGCCGTTGAAATGCGTGGAACCGGGTCGCTCATCGGTTACGTGGGCCTGGAACTGGTGACCTGGTTCCACGAGATCGAAGGTGAGGTCGAGATCGGCTGGCGTGTCGATCCCGGGTACTGGGGCGACGGTTATGCCACCGAGGCATCGCTCGCGAGCCTTCAGGTCGGCTTCGATCACCTTAGGCTGGATCGCATCGTCGCGGTCGTCGAGCCGGCCAACGTGGCGTCTTCGCGGCTCGCCGAGCGGATCGGGCTGCGTGCAGTTCGCGAAACGGTGGAACCGAGGTTCGACAAAGTGCTCGAAGTCCGCGTAGTCGAACGCGAGGGCTTCGAAGAGCTGATCCGCTGGAGGACCGCCGTCGCGGACGATCCGTGCTCAGCGAGGGGCTCGAGCACGAGGACCCGGGCCCGGTAGTGTTCCCGCACAACTTTCCCCAGGGATCCGGCGTGTGATCAAGTACCTCGGCTCGAAACGACGCCTCGTCCAGACGATCTCCTCTCTCGCATCCGGTTGTGGCGCTTCGACCGCCGCCGACCTGTTCACGGGCACCACCCGCGTGGCCCAGGAGCTGAAGCGCCAGGGGGCGTTCGTCACCGCAGTCGACACTGCCACCTACTCCGAGGTGCTCGCTCAGTGCTACGTCTGCGCCGACGCAACAGCGGTGGACCATGCCGAGCTCGCAGAGGCGATCGCCGAGCTCAATGCGCTCCCGGGCCGCAGGGGCTACTTCACCGAGGTCTTCTGCGAGAAGTCTCGCTACTTGCGACCCGAGAACGGCGAGCGCGTCGATGCCATACGTGACGCCATCGAGGAGCGTCACCGGGCGAGCTGGCTGTACCCGGTCGTGCTCACGAGCTTGCTCGAGGCAGCCGACCGTGTGGACTCGACGACGGGCTTGCAGATGGCCTACCTCAAGCAGTGGGCACCGAGGTCGTTCCTCCCGCTCTCGCTCAGAGTCCCCGAGCTGCTTGCCGGGCCGGGTCGCTCCATCCGTGCTGACGCTCGGGAGGCCGTGGCGTCGATCGGTCCGGTCGATTTCGCGTATCTCGACCCTCCTTACAACCAGCACCGCTACTTCACCAACTACCACGTCTGGGAGACCCTCATCCGCTGGGACGCGCCCGACCACTACGGGGTTGCGTGCAAGCGGGCCGACTCGAGGAGCGCCGCCACCCGCAGTGTTTTCAATTCGAAGCAGACAATGCCCGCTGCCCTCGCCGAGATCGTCAGCAGAATCGAAGCGACCGTTGTTGTCGTGTCGTGCAATGACGAGTCCTGGCTTGGCCGCGACGACCTGCTCGAGATGTGTGCCGGGCGCGGGCACGTCGAGCTCCTCGAGTTCGACTCGAAACGGTACGTGGGCGCGCAGATCGGTATCCATGACCTAACGGGCCAGAAGGTGGGCCGGGTCTCGCACTTGCGCAACGTCGAGCGGCTCGCGGTCTGCGGCTCGCGGGCGGAGGTTCTCGGCGCGATCGATGCCTGGCACCAGCAGGTGCAGGCCTCCGATGAGACCCGGTCGTTCGCTGGATCTCCGAGTCGTCCGGTTCCATTGGGACCGAGGACGTTAGGCTCGGCGGGCGGTGAGACGCTGAGGTGAGGTCACGATGACGACTTCGACCGTGGTGCTGGCCCTCGCGGTGTTCGGCGCCAGCGCCGTCGAAATGGTCGAGGCGCTGACGATCGTCGCCGCGGCAGGTGTGACCCGGGGATGGCGCTCGGCGCTCGAGGGAACCGTCGCTGCCGCTCTCGTGCTTGCCGCGCTGGTCATCGCTGTCGGCGTCCCGCTCGCCCGACTTGTTCCGATCAACGTCCTGCGCGTGGTCATCGGCGCCCTCCTGCTCGTGTTGGGCCTCGACTGGCTACGCAAGGCCGTGCTGAGGGCGAGCGGTCACAAGGCGCTGCACGACGAGGACGCGATCTACGCGAGGACTGTTGCGGACCTCTCGGACGGAGGCACGGTCGCAAGCCGAAGCGCCACGGCCGGGTCATGGAGGCACGGACGTCGAGACGCCACCGGTTTCACGGTCGCTTTCAAGGGCGTTTTCCTCGAGGGCATGGAGGTCGTGCTCATCGTGATCACCCTCGGGGCGAGCTCGGGTCATCTCGCGCTCGCGGCGGTTGCGGCCGCCGTCGCCGCGGTCGTGGTCTGCGCCGTCGGGTATCTCGTTGCGCGCCAGCTTTCGGAAGTCCCGGAGAACGCGATGAAGCTGGCCGTGGGCATCATGTTGACGAGCTTCGGCGTCTTCTGGGTTGGCGAGGGATCCGGGCTCCACTGGCCCGGCAATGACCTCATGATCCTCGTGCTCGTCGGGGTGTTCACCGCGACTGCCGCTGTCCTCTCGCTTGTGATGCGGAGGATCGCGCCTGCCCGGCAGGCGGCGGCAGCACACACCGGTCCTTCCTGATGACCTCGGTCATCCGGGCGCTGGGTGCGTTCGGTAAGTTCTGGAAGGGCTTCCTGATCGGAGACGCGCCTGAGCTGTTCGTCGGGACGCTCGTCTTCGTCGGTGCCGCGCTGGCCCTGCACCACCACGGTCATGTGGCGGTCGTCGTGCTGCCGCTGATCGTCATCGTGTTTCTCGGCGGCAGCGTCTTCCGAGGTCGGGCCAAGTCCTGAGCCTGTTGCCCGGAGCCGGGGCGACCAGCCTTCCGGTAGCGTCCCCATGTGACCGAACCGAGTGTCGGCGAGCTGTTGCGACGGGTGGTGGCGACTCTTCCGGCCGGCGAGGTGCGCGCGGGCCAGGTCGAGATGGCCGAGGCGGTGGCAAAGGCGCTCGGCGCCGGCAGCCACATCGCCGTGGCCGCCGGGACCGGCACCGGCAAGTCTCTCGCCTATCTCGTGCCGGCCGTCAGCTCCCACAAGCGCGTCGTCGTCGCGACGGCGACCAAGGCCTTGCAGGACCAGCTCGCGAACAAGGATCTCCCGCTCGTGGCCCGGGGCCTGGGCCATCCCGTGAAATGGGCAGTGCTCAAAGGGCGGTCGAACTATCTCTGCCGGCAGCGTCTCTATGAGATCGAGCGCCTTGGTGACCAGCAGCGCCTTGACGCGCCGTTCGACGCGGTGCCCGATGTGCCGCCGGAGGCGGGGGCGTTCGACGCCGAGCCGCCCGTCGCTGGGCACGGCGCCCGGCCGAGCAGCTCCGTCCGAGCGATCGCAGCACGGCAGATCGGCGAGGAGGTGCGACTCTTGGCGACCTGGGCCGCATCGACTGGCAGCGGGGACCGGGCTGAGCTCGAGTTCGAGCCCTCGATCCCGGCGTGGTCGAGCGTGAGTGTCACCGCCGACGAATGCCCCGGTGCTCGTCGCTGTCCGTCGGGTAGCGAGTGCTTCGCGGAGGCGGCTCGTGCGAGAGCGGCCGCCGCGGACGTCGTCATCGTGAACCTTCATCTTCTCGGCGCTGATCTGCGTTGCGGGGGAGAGGTGCTACCTGAGCATGAAGCGCTCGTCATCGACGAGGCCCATGAGCTCGAGGACGTCCTTGCCGCCTCGCTAGGAGTGGACGTCAGCCCCGGACGCCTGCGCGCGCTCGCTTCGGCAGCACGGGGAGCGCTGGTCGCGGCGGGCCGACGGGCGCAGCGAGGAGATGACACGGCACCGGCCCGAGCGGTCGAGGCGGTCCTAGGCGCGGCGGCCCGTTTCGAGGAGTTGCTTGCCGACGGCGAGGACCATCGGTTGCCTCCTGGTCTGGGCGGCGAGATCGGCGAGCACGTGACGCTCATGGTCGATCGGCTCGAACGGCTGGGCGTGGAGCTGCGACGTGCCTCGGACGCCTCTGATGGACCGGGTGGCGGACCAGGGGGCGCAGGCACCGGCCCGGGTGGTGGTGACGCGGCCCAGCGCTGTCTGAGGGCCCTCCTAGGAGTCGACCGCTGCCGTGAGGAGCTGGCTGCATGCATCTCGGCCGGCAATGACGAGGTGGTCTGGGTCACCGGTGGGATCAGGCCGGCAATGCACTCGGCGCCTCTCGACGTTAGCGAGACCATGTCCGCTCAGGTGTTCTCGGCAATGCCAGTCGTTCTGACGAGCGCGACATTGCCGCGCGGGCTCGCCGCCAGGATGGGCGCGCCCTCCCACTCCACAGCCGAGCTCGACGTCGGCAGCCCGTTTGCCTACAAGGCGCAAGGGCTCTTGTACTGCGCGGTGTCGCTCCCTGATCGCCGTCGTCCCGAAGCCGAGGCGGCGATCCACGACGAGATCGAGGCGCTAGTTCTCGCGGCAGGTGGCCGGACCCTCGCTTTGTTCACCAGTCGACGCGCCATGACAGCCGCCGCCGAAGTGCTCGCAGGTAGGCTCCCGTGGCCCGTGCTCGTGCAAGGAGAGCTTCCGAAGGCGGTGCTGCTCGAAGCACTCAGCTCCCAGGCGGCTGCGTGCCTTTTCGCGACGATGAGCTTCTGGCAGGGTGTCGACGTCCCGGGGCCGGCACTCGCGCTCGTCGTCATCGACCGGATCCCGTTTCCTCGACCGGCTGATCCCTTGATGGCTGCCCGTCGGGAGGCGGCCGGCCGGGCAGGGTTCCAGCAGGTCGACCTCCCGCGGGCCGCGACGTTGCTCGCCCAGGGCGCCGGGCGCCTGATCAGGACCGCCACCGACCGGGGAGTGGTCGCCGTCCTCGATCCACGTCTCGCGAAGGCCTCTTACGGGCCGACGCTGGTCAAGGCGCTGCCTCCGATGCGACGGACCAGGGACCGGGCGGAGGCAGAAGCCTTTCTCCGCGGGATCCACGCCGAGGCCACCGGCGCGCTGCCGTCGTCTTAGGCCGGTCAGCACGGCGAAGCCGGCGGCCGTCGCGATCGAGAGCCGCTTCTCGCTTGCGGAGCATCGTGACCGGCAGCCGTAGACTGCTCAGTCACCTATGGAGCCTCCAATCGAACCACGCCAAGACGCAAAAGAGCTTGCCACCCACGCCTTCTCGCTCAGTTCTTCGCCGGAACTGGCCAGCTCGATTGTCTGCGGAGGTTGTGGCACGGTCATCGACGCCTCGGAGCCCTATCCCTTCCGTTGCCCGCGCAGCGGTGACGACGGGGACCACGTTCTGCGCCGGGTGCTCGATGTCAGCCGACTGGCCTTTCCACTTGAGGTCTCGGAGCCGAACCCGTTCGTCCGCTGGCGCGGTCTCTTTCACTCTTATCACCTCGCCACCGCCCACGGCATGAGCGACCAGGCCTACGCCGATCTCGTGCGCGATCTCGACAGCGAGGTGGCGAGGGTGGACGGGCACGGCTTTGTCGTGACGCCGTTCACAGCCGCCCCGGCGCTGGCCGACCCTCTCGAGACGCGCGCCTCGATCTGGGTGAAGGACGAGACGGGCAACGTCGCCGGCTCACACAAGGCCCGGCACATGTTCGGGCTCCTCGTCCATCTCGAGGTCGTCCGGTTGCTGGGCATGACCGATGGCCCGATCCCTCCGCTTGCGATCGCCAGCTGCGGTAACGCAGCCCTGGCAGCGGCCGTCGTCGCGGCCGCCGGGCGCAGGCGGCTTCTGGTGTTCGTCCCGACGGACGCCGAGGCTAAGGTGCTCGACCGGTTGCGGGTGCTCGGAGCCGAGATCACTGTGTGCCCGCGCGAGGCCGGCGTCGCCGGCGACCCGACTTATCACCGCCTCCAGGCGGCGATCGCCGATGGTGCTCTGCCTTTCACGTGCCAGGGGAACGAGAACGGGCTGGCGATAGAAGGCGGCGAAACTCTCGGCTACGAGATGGCTGCCGCCCTGGCCGGGCAAGGACGTCTCGATCACGTCGTGATCCAGGTCGGTGGCGGCGCGCTCGCAAGTGCCGTGGCACAAGGGTTGTCCGAGTCGGCGGCCTTAGGCGTGCTGCCGGGCATGCCTCGGGTGCACACGGTGCAGACGGCTGGCGCGTGGCCGCTCGCTCGGGCATTCGAGCTGGTTGCCGGTCGCCTGCCGGCCAAGCCGGGACCTGAAGAGGTCCACGCGGCCATACGGTACGCCGCCGCGCACCGATCAGAGTTCATGTGGCCGTGGGAGACCGTGCCTCACAGCCTGGCCCATGGCATCCTCGACGACGAGACCTACGACTGGGTCGCGGTCGTCGAAGCGATGCTCATGACCGGCGGGCAACCGCTCGTGGTGAACGAGGACGAGATCGCGCAAGCCAATGGCATCGGTGTCGAGGCCACCGGCATAGAGGTGGACCCAACCGGCTCGGCGGGGCTGGCAGGTCTGGCCCAGCTCTGCCGTCGAGGCCTGATCGGCCCGGACGAGCACGCAGCCGTGTTGTTCACCGGAGCTCGTCGCTAGCTCGAACCGGTCGTCAATAGCCGAGGCGTTCGATCACGTCCGGGTGGCGTTGCCAGCCCTTCTCGACTTTCACGAAGAGCTCGAGGTAGGCGCCGGGCTCGAGCTGCTGGCGCACGGCAGTGCCCGCCGCTTTCAGCACTCGACCGCGTTTCCCGATGACGATGCCCTTTTGTGATTCGCGCTCTACGAGGATCTCGCAACGGATCCTCGGCCATTCCCATTCGGTCACCCGGCATGCGATCGAATGTGGGAGCTCTTCCTCGGCATTCCGCAGCAGCTGTTCGCGTACGAGCTCCGCGACATAGAAGGCCTCAGGGACGTCGCTCACCATGCCTGCAGGGAAGTAGCGCGGCCCCTCGGGCATCCGGGCGGCCAGGTACTCGACGAGTGCGGGAACGCCCTCACCGGACTTCGCCGAGACGGGGAAGTACTCGGCGCCGGTGAGCCCGAGCTCGGATGCGGCGAACGCCAAGTGCTTGAGCACCTCGGCGTCGTCCACGCGGTCGATCTTGTTGAGCGCGATCACGGTGTCAGGGCGCAGTCGCTCGGCGATGTAGCGATCGCCCGGACCGATCGGCGCGCTGGCCTCGAGCAGCAGGACGCAGCAGTCGACGTCGTCGAACGTCGAGGCCGCCGTCTGGTTGAGGCGGTCTCCGAGGGCCGTGCGCGGCCGATGCACCCCAGGGGTGTCCGTGAAGACGATCTGGCCGTCAGGCCGGTCGAGGACGCCACGGACGCGGGTCCGGGTGGTATGAGGCGTCGCCGCGGTGATCGCGATCTTTCTCCCGAGGATCTGGTTGAGCAGAGTCGACTTGCCGACGTTCGGCCGACCGACGAGGGCCACGAAGCCGGAACGGAAGCTTGGCTCTGCATCGGGGCCCGCGCGCCCCTCGTCTTCGGGTACCCCGGAAGTGCTCATCGACGCCCGTCGCTCACCGGCGGTTCTCGCCTTCGGCCCGCGCCGCGCCATCGCTGGGCTCGGAGGGTTCCGGACGGACCTCGCGGTCGCCCCGGTCAGCTCTGTCACCTGAGCGTTCCTCCCGTTCGGCGACCCTTTGGGCGCGCTCAGTCAGCCATTCCTGGTCCGGGTTCCTGGGGCCGGAGTGCAGCGGAGGTCCGTCGAGCCGGGCGATCCGGACGCTGCCGATGCGCCGGCCCTGCAGCTTCTCGGCGACGAGGAGGTGCCCGTCCACTTCGATCGACTCGCCTTCGGAAGGAACGTGTCCGCTGATGGCCAGCACGAGCCCGCCAATGCTGTCCCAGTCCCCGGCGGGCAGGTCCGCACCCAGGAGCTCGTTCACCTCGTCCACATCCATCTTGCTCGAGACCCGAAACTGGCCGCCACCGAGGGGCACGATCAAGGGCTCGTCGACGTCGAACTCGTCGACGATCTCGCCGACGAGTTCCTCGATGAGGTCCTCGAGCGTCACGACGCCGGCTGTGCCGCCATACTCGTCGATGACGACGGCGAGATGGAACTGGCCGGCTTGCATCTCACGCATGAGCGGGGCGACACGTTTGGTCTCGGGGACGTAATTGGCCGGGCGGCAAAGCTGGCTCACCGGGCAGTGCTCCTTGCCACTGCGAGCCGCACGGATCAGGTCCTTGGTGAACGCAATCCCGATCACGTCGTCGAGACTCTGGTTGAACACTGGGATGCGGCTGTAGCCGGCCTCGATGGCCCGCTCGAGCACGGCTCCGGCCTCGACGGAATTCTCCACTGCGACAACGTCGGGCCTCGGCACCATGACCTCTCGCACGATCGTGTCACCGAACTCGATGATCGAGTGGATCAGGATCCTCTCGTCACTTTCGATGGCCTCGTCCAGGGCTGCGACGTCGGCAAACGCCAGAAGCTCCGACTCGGTGACGTCCGGCGCGGACCGAGCGGAGCGGCCGCCAGGCGTGATCAGACGCGCGAGGCCGATGAGCGCGCCGGACACGACGCGCGTCGGCGGGAACCTGACGAGCGTCGTGACGAGCGGTGCCGCCAGGAGGGCAGCGCGATCGGAATGGCGTACCGCCCATTGCTTGGGCACGGCTTCGGAGAACACGAAGATCACGACGACCTCGAACGCGGTGGCGACCGCGACGCCGATCGGGCCGAACACCTGTGCAGCTATGACGCCGACGAGCGTGGCGGCAACGAGCTGGAAGAGCAGGACGAGCAGCAGGATCGGCGCGAGGAATGCCTCGGGCTCCTCCACGAGCCGGCGCAGTGACCGTGCGCCCCTCTGGCCGGCGTCGTCGAGCGACTTGGCGCGCGCCCGCGAGGTTCGAGTGAGACCAGTCTCCGCGAGCGAGAGGATCGCCGAGCCTGCAATCAGGACGAAGACCGCCACCAGCAGGGCGCCGTCGGCGCCGGTGAAGCTTCGTGTCGAGGCCAGCATCATTGGATCGCGCCCGGTTCTCGATGGTGGGCGGCAAGCAGCTGCAGTTCGAGCGCCTCCATCATCGCCGCTTCGGTGCCCTCCTCGTGATCCATGCCGAGCAGGTGCAGGATCCCATGCACGAGCAGCAGAGCGATCTCATCCTCGTAAGCCCCTGAGTGCTGGGGTGCCTGCCGCCAGGCCACCTCCGGGCAGATGACGACGTCGCCGATGAGAAGCGGCATGTCCTCGAGCTCTGCGGGTCCGCGGCCCGGGCCGCTCGCCTCCCGGTCCGGGACATGACCAGGGCCGATCAGCTCGTCCTCGATCGGGAACGACAGCACGTCGGTGGGCCCTTTGCGACCCAAGAATCTCTCGTTGAGACCGGCGATGGCAGTCTCGTCGACGAACATGAGCGACAGCTCGGCATCGTCGCCGATGCCGCGGTCGGCGAGCACGCGCTCGGCGAGGGCCACCCAGCGGGCGAGATCGACTGGTCGATCGGTCTGCTCGTCGGCGGCGAAGACCTGGGCGCTCACTGCGGCGGCCGATTAGGCGGCGTGAGGTAAGCAGGCGATGGGGCGTTCTCGTGGGTCCCATTGCCGGTGTCGAGGCTTTCGGTGCCCTTGACGACCACGGCAGGCGCGTCCGGGCGAGCGGCGCCCGAGCCGATGTTCCGGGCCCGGGCGGAGCGGTCATATGCGGTCACGATCTCGCGCACGATGCGGTGGCGAACGACATCGGCTTGCCCGAGACGGATGAACGAGATCCCTTCGATCTCGCCGAGCAGCTCCTCGAGGTCGAGCAATCCGGAGCGGCCACCTGCGATGTCGATCTGGGTGACGTCACCGGTCACGACCACCTTTGTGCCGAAGCCGATCCGGGTCAGGAACATCTTCATCTGCTCCGGAGTCGTGTTCTGAGCTTCGTCGAGGATCACGAAGCTCCCGTTGAGCGTGCGGCCTCGCATGAAAGCGAGCGGGGCCACTTCGATCGTTCCCCGTTCGAGCAGCCGCTGGGTCCCCTCCGGCTCGAGCATGTCGTACAAAGCGTCGTAGAGCGGGCGCAGGTACGGATCGACCTTGGCCATCAGATCGCCCGGCAGGAACCCGAGCCTTTCCCCGGCCTCGACCGCCGGGCGCGTCAGGATGATGCGGGCAACCGCCTTCGCCTGGAGGGCCTGCACGGCGAGAGCCACTGCGAGGTACGACTTGCCCGTGCCCGCAGGGCCGATCCCGAACGTGATCGTGTTGGCTGTGATGGCGTCGACGTAGCGCTTCTGGCCCGCGGTCTTCGGGTGCACTTTGCGGCCTCGTGCTGACCGGCCGACCTCCGCGGTGAGGACCTCCGACGGCCGCACGTCCTCCTTCACCATCTCGATGGTGTGCCCCACGTTCGTCGGATCGAGCCAGTGACCTTGTTCGAGGAGCGCAACGAGCTCTTCGAACAGGCGGCCCACTCGCTCGGCTTCGGGACCTTCGACAGTGATCTCGTTGCCGCGGACGTGGATCCGCGTGCCGTCGAACGCCTCTTCGACGGTACGCAGCAACTCGTCACGTTGGCCCAGCAGGCCCACCATGAGGTGGTTCCCGGGGACGAGGATCTTGACCTGGGTGGACGACACTTGGCTCTCGTACGAAGGGTACCAGGCACCTCCCTGCCGGCGCGCCGGCGCGCCGGCTCGTACTCGATCTCGCACCCGCGCCGCGCTCAGGGGACCGTCGCTGCGAGCGGATCGTGCACCTCAGCAAGGCAAGGCACCTCAGCCTGGTGGCCAGCCGAGCCGGCGGCCACCGAGCACGTGGAGGTGCAGATGGGCGACGCTGTTGCCGGAGTCCGGGCCTATGTTCAGCACCAGGCGAGAGCCACGTTCGGCAAGGCCGTCGGCTCGCGCAACCCGCCGGGCGACGTCGAATATCTCCGTTAGCACCTTCCCCTGGTCAGCGGTGATGTGCGCAGCATCGACGATGTGCTCTCTCGGGACGACGAGGACATGCGTCGGCGCAACCGGGTGCAGGTCCCGGAAGGCGTAGACGAGATCGGTGGAGAGCACTTCGGTCGAGGGGATCACACCTGCCGCAATGGCACAGAAGAGGCAGTCGGCCACCGGCGTCGATTTCTAGCGACCGTCGGGCAGGACCGCATCGGGGCAGTCGCGCCCGGCGTCGTCCCGAGCTATACGGGCCGGCGCCTGGAGCCGGCACGCGACCTCGTTCGCGAGCAGCCGACCGCGAAGAGTGAGCACGGCGCGGCTGGTGTCGCGTGCCACGAGCCCCGCCAGCATCTCGTCGTCCGGCAGTGCGGTCGCGTCGACGCCTTCGCGGGTGCGCACCGCCAGCTCGAGGGATTCGAGCAGACGCTGATCGGAGTCGAGGCGTTCCTCGCCGGCGACTGCCGAATGGTTGGCAGCGATCGCCGCCAGGTAGCGCTCGGGGGTCCGGACGTTCCAGAACCTGCGGCCGTCGAGATGGCTGTGGGCCGCGCAGCCCACGCCGAGGTACTCGCCCTCGCGCCAGTAGTTCTGATTGTGACGACACTCGTGGCCGGGGCGCGACCAATTCGAGATCTCGTACCAGGGCAGGCCGGCCGCGTCGAGCACCCCATCGGCAATCTCATAGCGTCGAGCCTGGACGTCGTTGTCAGGGTGGCGATCCGGGTCGCGCCACAACGTCGTGCCGGGCTCTGCCTGGAGGGCGTAGGCACTCACGTGCGGGGGCGGCGGGTCGAGACCGAGCACTCCAGCGAGCGTTGCCACCCAGTCGTCATCGGTCTCCCCTCTGGCGCCGTAGATGAGATCGACGCTGAAGGAGCTGAAACCGACCTCGCCTATCGCAGCAACCGCCCGTGGCACCGTCTCGGGGCTGTGCCTGCGGCCGAGGCTGGCGAGAACATGTGGCGCGAGCGACTGCACCCCGAGCGAAATGCGGGTCACGCCCGCCGCAGCGTAGGTACGCAGGAGCCCGACGGTGACGTCCTCCGGATTGCACTCGACGGTCACCTCGGCTCCCTCTTGGCGGCGGACGGCCCCGAGCAACCGGGCGAGCTCGCTTCCGGGGAGCTGAGAGGGAGTTCCACCGCCGACGAAGATCGTGGCCGCGGGGCCGAGGCCTTCGTCGTAGGCACGATGAAGCTGGGTCAGGCACGCGTCGATGTAGGCCTCCGAGAGGTGGTTCAGACCCGCCCACGTGGCGAAGGCGCAGTAGTCACAGCGGCGTGCGCAGAACGGTACGTGCAGGTACACGCCGAGCGCGTGCCCGGCACCGGCGCTGGGCTCACCCACGAAGCAAGCCGAGCTCTTCCAGCCGTTTCAGGAGGGTCGTGAGGTTCTGGCCGAGCATCGAGGCCATGACTCGCAGGTCCTCGGACCGGATCGTGAGGACCTCGCCGTTGAAGTCCTGGCGCTGGACCTGTACCGAAGCGAGGAAGCGCCGGAGCAGCTCACGTTCTGGGCCCTGCACCTCCGAGAGGCGCAGCAGGTCGACGGCGATCTTGAATGGCTTGCCCGGGGTTTCCGGGTTCTCGCCATTGCTGTGGAAAGCCACGCCACGACCGGCGCTGGGAGGCTCCGCCGCATCAGGCGGGAGCAACTGGTCCACGGGCACTCGATACAGCCTCGCCAGCCGCTGAAGCCGCGGCACCGAGATCGTGCGCTCTCCTCGTTCGTAGGCGCCAAGGACCGACGCCTTGAACTCGAGTCTCGAGGCCTTCTCGACCGCTTGGAGGGAAAGGCGTTTCTGGCGTCTCACAGTGCGCAGCCGAGCACCCACGGCGACCGCGTATTCGGGGTCGACTCCTTCTTGGTTTGAGGGCATTCCCGTCACTCTCCGGTCGGTGTCGACGCGCTCTTGCGCTCGGACACCGTCAACCCGAAATGAGCTCCGCTTAGGCTGTGCCAGAACGCCGGGCCCTTGCAGGTAACCACCGAGCCAGGACCCACCCCTTAAGTGTTGCTCGTGATGGCGTCATCCTGCAAGGAAGCTCGGATCGCCAGGTCCGCGGCCGGGCGCCGGAAGCCCTCGCGGTGGTGGTAAGAGGGCCATGGCTCGCAGCGCCGTCAAGAGGGCGCCTGCGGCGAGCGCGGCAGTCTCTACGCGCAAAACGCCATCTCCTAGTGCGACTTTGTTGCCGACCAGCGCCAGTTCCCGTTCGGACCAGCCACCTTCCGGACCGACCAGCACGACGGGAGTCGCGAGCGAGATCGGACTGCCGCCAGGCTCGGCCAGCGCGATCTCCGATGCCGGGGCGCGTCCGAGGACGGCGTCGACGGTCTGGCTGGTGCCGATCTCCGGGAGGAATGGCCGGCGGGACTGCATCGCCGCCTCCCGGACGATCTTGCGGAGCCGGCCTTCGCGGCGGTCGGCCCCGTCCCGGTCGGGACGCACTACCGTCCGGTCTGCCACAAGCGGCGTCATGAGGTCCAGGCCGAGCTCGACCAGCTTGGCGACCGCCCATTCGGTCCGCTCCGCCTTGGCCCACGAGAAGCCGACCTCGAGCTTGGGCAACGGGCGCTTCATGAGGTGGACTGGGCCGGCAAATTCGAGCCCGAACCGGCTGGCCTTGGCAGTGCGTGTCCCCAACCGCCCGCGGGGCGGCGCTGCCAGGGAAGTGAACGCGCAGATCCTCCATTTGCCGGCCCCGTCAGCCGCGGCGACCGCCTCGCCTGGCTTCAAGCGCAGGACTTCGCCGAGGTGGTGAGCGTCGTCGTCGCAGAGGTCGAGGGAGTCCAGATCCTCGACGAAGACCAGCGCCGCGGCGCCTCGGAGCTCCGCGTCGGGGGCGCAGGCGACCACGCTCAGCCGAAAGCGGAGCGGAGCCGGGACAACAGGCCCGGGTCCGGCGGCTGGACCTGCTCACCGCGGAGGGCCGCGAGCTTTCTCAGCAGCTCGTCCTCCTCCTTCGACAGCTTGAGAGGTGTGTCGACGAACGCACTGACCAGAAGGTCACCGCGTCGCCCACCGCGAAGGCGCGGGACACCGTGGCCGGCGATCTTGAGGACGCGGCCGGTCTGTACCCCCGCCGGGACCGTCAGGAGATATGGCCCGTCGAGTGTGTCCAGCTCGACCTCTGTGCCGAGCGCGGCTTGGGCGACCGACAGGTGCAGTGTCGTGACCAGGTCGGTGCCCGACCGTTCGAAGCGGCTGTCCGCTTCGACGCGGAGGTGCACGTATAGATCCCCGGATGCCCCGCCGCGCAATGCTGCTGCACCTGCGCCCGCGATGCGCAAGGTCGCGCCGTCGTCGACGCCCGCAGGTATCTCGACGGTGAGGGTCCGGTCGTCCAATCTCCTGCCTTCGCCACGACAGTCGGGGCAGGGAGAGGTCACGACCTTTCCCAGGCCGTTGCAGCGCCCACACGGCGTCGCCGTCATCATCTGCCCGAGGATCGACTGGCGCACGCGTTGGATCTGGCCCGAGCCACGGCAGTCCGGGCAGGTGCTCGCGCTCGTTCCTGCGCGGGCGCCGCTGCCTTCACAACTCGTGCAAGGCACGGGTGCCTTGAGGTTCACGTCACGACGGGTCCCGAAGACAGCCTCTGCGAGTCCGATCTGCAGCACGATCTCGGCGTCGGCGCCCTGACGGCGTGCTCCGCGCTGTCCAGTCGCCCCGAAGCCTTGATTGAAGAAGACGTCGAACAAGTCTCCGAGGCCGCCGCCGAAGCCGAAGGTGTCCCCGGGACTCGCTCCGGCGCCCGTTCCCCTCACGGCTTCGGGCCCGAACATGTCGTATCGCCGGCGGCGCTCAGGATCGCGCAAGGTCTCGTAGGCGACGGTGACCTGCTTGAAGCGGGCCTCGGACTCCGCGTCTCCAGGGTTCGCGTCTGGGTGCAGCTCACGGGCGAGGCGGCGGTACGCCCGCTTGAGCTCGTCCTCAGACGCGGAGCGCGGGACACCTAGCAGCTCGTAGAAGTCCTGGGTCATCGACACCGCTAACCCCCGCGGAGCTCTCGCGTGAGCCGCTCGCCTACGACTGCGACCGCGGCGAGAGCGTGCTCATAGTCCATCCGGGTCGGCCCCAGCACGCCGATTGTCCCGAGAGCGACACCGTCCGACTCGTAGGGCGCGACGACGAGCGAGCACTCGGCAAGGGACTCGATGCCGGCGTGCTCTGAACCGATCGAGACCGACTGTCCGTGGGCGAGCACATCTCGCAGCAACGTCACGACGACGTAGGACTGCTCGAGGATCCCGAGCACGGCGCGGACCTGGTCGATCGCATCGAAACGTTCGGCCATGAACGCGGCGCCGCCGACGAAGACCTGGTCGTCGTTTCCAGTCGCCCTCCCGTCTTCGAGGGCACCCACGCAGACCATCACCAGGTCGTCGGCGTCAGAATCGCCAGTTGGCATCTCAGGAGGGACAAGCCCGAGCGAGCTACCGGAAAGGCGTTGCTGCAACGCGATGCTGGCCGCCGACAACACGGCGTCGGGGACATCCTCGCGGATCGCAATCGTGCGCTTTTCCACGACGCCGTTCGAGAGAACTGCCACTGCCATCGCTGTGTGCGCCGAGAGCCTTGCGATCAAGGCTGAGCGGACTACCAGTGCCTGATGGGCCGGGCTCACGACGACTCCGGCGCAGTCGGTGAGTTGGGCGAGCAAGCGGGAGGTGTCCTGGAGCACGCGCTCCAGCTCGCCATGAGCCTTCGAGAAGAAGACCTGTACCTGCTCGTGCTCGGCACGTGCGAGCGGCTGCGGGTTGCCGAGGTGATCGACGAAGAACCGGTAGCCCTTGTCCGTTGGGATGCGCCCGGCGCTGGTATGCGGATGGGTCAGGTACCCCTCCCGCTCGAGCGCCGCCATGTCGGCCCTGACCGTTGCCGGTGAGACCTCGATGACGGGATCGCGTGCGACCTGCGATGATCCCACCGGCTGAGCTGTCTCGACGTAGCCGGTCACCACGGACTTCAAGATCGCCGCCTTGCGGTCGTCGAGCTGGTCGTGATCATTGCGCGTAGGCATCTCAAGGGCTCCTCATGCGGGATTCTACTTGGGGCGTCCTGATGCGACGGCAACGGCGCCTCGCGGTTCCTCAGATGCGGCCGGTTCCGGTGACCGAGCCGCACGCCGAGTCGCACCGGCAGGTCATTCCTCCAGCGTCAGCGCACTGATGAAAGCCTCCTGGGGGATCTCGACGCGCCCGATGGACTTCATCCGCTTCTTGCCCTCCTTCTGCTTCTCGAGGAGCTTGCGCTTTCGCGTGATGTCGCCGCCGTAGCACTTGGCGAGGACGTCCTTGCGCTTGGCCTTCACAGTCTCCCGGGCGACGATGCGTCCTCCGATCGCCGCCTGGATGGACACGTCGAAGAGCTGCCGGGGGATGAGCTCGCGCAGCTTGGCGGTCATCTTGCGCCCGTAGTCGTCGGCCTTCGAGCGGTGCACGATCGTAGAGAAGGCGTCGACAGGCTGGCCTGCGAGAAGAACATCGACCTTGACGAGGTTGTCGGTCTGGGTCCCAGCCGGCTCGTAGTCGAGGCTCGCGTAACCCTTGGTCCGGCTCTTGAGCACGTCGAAGAAGTCGAGCACGACCTCCGCGAGAGGCAGCTCGTAGATGAGCTCGACGCGGTCGGATGAGAGGTAGTCCATCTTCTGCATCCGGCCTCGGCGCGTCTGGCAGAGGTCCATGATCGTCCCGGTGTACTCGGCAGGGCCGATGATCGTGAGCTTCAGCAGCGGCTCGTCAATGTGGTCGATGAACTGCGGCTCTGGCATCGCCGAGGGATTGTCGACCGGCAGGATCGCGCCGTTGGTGAGGTGAGCGATGTACTCGACCGATGGGGCCGTGGCGATCAGGGAGAGGCCGAACTCGCGCTCGAGCCGTTCGCGGACGATCTCCATGTGCAGCAACCCGAGGAACCCGCAGCGAAAGCCGAAACCCAGCGCCGCGCTCGTCTCGGGTTCGTAGGTCACGCTCGAGTCGTTCAGCTTGAGCTTCTCGAGGGCGTCACGCAGATCCGGGAACTCGTCGCCGTCGATCGGGTAGATGCCGCAGAACACCATCGGCTTGGGGTTCTGGTAGCCCTCGAGCGGCTCTGACGCCGGACGTGAGACCTCGGTGACGGTCTCACCGACGCGCGCTTCGCCGACGTCCTTGATGCCCGCAATGAGGTAGCCGACCTCGCCCGGGCCGAGCTCATCTACCTCTACCAGCGCCGGCGTACGGATGCCCACCTCTTCGACCTCGTGAGTAGCACCTGTTTGCAGGAAACGCAGTCTGGCGCCGGAGCGCATTGTCCCGTCCACCACTCGCACCGCGCTCACGACCCCGCGGTACTGGTCGTAGTAGGAATCGAACAGCAATGCACGGAGCGGATCGCCCGGATCGCCCTTCGGGGCCGGGATCCGGCGGACGACCTCGTCGAGCAGCTCGACGACGCCGGCCCCTGTCTTGGCGGAGATCCGCAGGATCTGGTCGCCGGGAAGGCCGAGCACGCGCTCGATCTCCTCGGCGTACCGGTCCGGGTCCGCGGCTGGCAAGTCGATCTTGTTCAAGGCCGCGACGATCTCGAGATCGTGCTCCAGAGCGAGATAACAGTTCGCGAGAGTTTGGGCTTCGATGCCCTGCGACGCGTCGACGAGGAGCACGACTCCTTCGCAGGCGGCAAGGCTCCTCGAGACCTCGTAGCCGAAGTCGACGTGGCCGGGCGTGTCGATCAGCTGGAGCACGTAGTCCCGCCAGTGAACACGCACGTTCTGCGCCTTGATGGTGATGCCGCGCTCGCGTTCGAGGTCCATCGAGTCGAGGTACTGGGCTCTCATGTCCCGGGGGTCGACCGCATAGGTCAGCTCCAAGATGCGATCCGACAGGGTCGACTTCCCATGGTCGACGTGGCTGATGATCGAGAAGTTGCGAATTACCTCCGGGGCGACCACGCCTTCCATCGTGCCACTCGGCCACGGTGTGCCGTCCGGTTCGGTCAACTGGTACTCTCGTTCATCCCGGAGGCTCTGGTCCTCCTATCCGTACGCGTCGAGGGACGAATGGCGAATATCAAGAGTCAGATCAAGCGGAACCGCCAGAACGAGCGTCGCCGCGTCAGCAACAAGTCCGTGCGCTCGGAGCTGAAGACGCGCACGAAGAGTGCTCTTCTTGCCGCCGAGACGGGCGCCGAGGATTCGGCTGAGCGCCTGCGCGAGGCCGTAAAGCGGATCGACAAGGCGGCAGCCAAGGGCGTTATCCATGCCAACCAGGCATCGCGGCGCAAGTCCCGCCTCGTTCGCCGTATCGCCTTGATCACAGCCGGGAGCGGCGAGGAGAGCTGAGCGCACCGACTCGCTCGATGCGTCACTTGCTGGTGAGTGGAAGCATCAGGGGTGAGCGAGCGGAAGCTTCAGCGGTGGACGCCCACCGAGCAGTGCGGCAGTTATGGATGTGTCGTTGCCTGACATCCCGAGCTCCCAGACGCCGACGCCTGCGCAGTCGAATTGGGCTGCGAGCGCAGACTTGAGGGCGATCGAGACCGGATCGTCGAACCAGGTCTGGTGCCACTTCCCATCTCTCTTGAACACGGTCCAGGGAGTCTCTGTCACGGGGTCCCAACTCGGCGAGTGACGCGCCGCGACGATTTCGGCGTAGGTGACAGCGAGCGGAGGTCCCGTGGTTGCCGCTCCGTCAAATCGGCTCGCGACCGGGAAGTCGTAGCCGTAGAGCGGAATGCCGAGCACGATCCGCCCCGCTGGCACCACGGACGCGTATTCGGCGAGCGTGATGGCGTCATTCCAAGAGGCGTTCGTCAACGGTGCTGTCGCCGAAGCTACGCCGGGGTCCTGCATGTCATAGGCCATGACGAAAAGCTCGTCCACATATCCCATGAGCGCCTTGACGTCGAAGAAGCCCAGCGGGTCCAAGGCAGACGTCGGGTAGGTGTCCAACATGATCGACCAGGTGGGGCTTAGTGACTTCAACGTTCTCGAGAACGACGCCACGAAATGAACGAATCCGCCTCGATCCGCCGTGCTGTTGCCTTCGAGGTCGAGATCGACGCCGTCGAAGCCCCCGGCAGAAAGCAGTGCCGAGACTTTTCTGGCGAGCCGAGGCCCCGCTGTCGAGGGGTGTGCGGCGATCGAGTGGAGAACCGAAGAGCTCTCCGAGAAGACCGTGAGCAGCACCCGGTCGCCCACAGCGTGAGCCTGGCGGATGCCAAGCGCGAGAGCAGCACTTGTGAGAGTCGAGTAGCCCTCCCCGCCCTGATCAATCGAGCCTTCGGTGCCGAGACCCACCGCCCAGTAGGCGAGCGTCGTCAGGGCCTGGTAGTCCGGCGTGAAGCTGCCGACTTCCCAATAGGGGAGGAAGCCGACGACCTGGTGGGCGCGAAGGGGCCGGGCGAATGCCCCCGACGCGAGCCCTGGGGCAGAACGGCCCTGGACAGTGGGCAGCTTGACCGCCACCGCCGCTTCTGCCTTGGTCACCGCGGCCCGCTCGACAGGAATGAGGCGCTGGGCCGGGCTCGGCGCCTGGGTCGTGGTACTCGGCCCGGTGCCGAAGATACCGCAGGCTGCACAGCCGAGCGCGCCGAGCACACTCGCGAACACGGTAAAGGCGAGGCGAGCGGCGGTGAGGCGCCGCGTTGAGGCCATGACGGCCCGAGCGTAGTTCCCGTCGATCCCGACGCGGCGTCGTCCCCTCCGCGGCCAGGCCAACCAGCCCAGTGTGCTCTGACCCGGAGAATGCTCCTACGCTCTGCGGAATGGTCTTCGTCGAGGTCTTCCGCTTGCTCGTCGCAGTCTGCGGCGCGCTTGTTGGCCTCACGGCTGGCAACCACTACGCCGCCACAGCGGCGGGACGTTCCACTGGAGCTGCAATCGGGGTCTTGGTCGGTTATGTGGTCGGCGGCGTCGTCGGTCGCCTGACGGCCGGAGGCATGCGTGAGGCGACCCGCTCGCTTCGTGACGTTCCAGCCCCCGAGCTGCTCTCCGGGATGTTGTTCGGCAGCTTGGGCCTTCTGATCGGTGTCATCGTCTGCATCCCGCTGTTCGTCTTCGTCCGGGAGGACTTCGACTTCCTTATTGCCGCGGCGGTGGCGTGGGTGATCGGTACGCTCGGCTTGAAGTTGGGCATGGCCAAGGGTCGCCAGCTTGCCGACGCTCTCGGCGTCACGCGCCACCTCATGACGTCGCGCCAGGACGTCGCCCTCGGGGCTGACCTGGCGGACACTTCTGCGGTCATGGATCGGTCGTTTCTCGTAATGGGACAGATCGGCTTGTTCGGTCCCGAGCTGTTGATCCCCGAACCTGTGGCCGACGAGCTTGCCACCTTGGCCGAAGGCCCAGATCCTGTCGCTGCGCGACGCGCGCGGCGCGGGCTCGAGGTGATTGACGAGCTCAGGAAGCTCGGGATCAGAGTCACCTTCGTGCAGGGCGATGTCCCCGGCGCAGCTTCGATCGAAGAGAAGGTCGCCATCCTGGCCGACCGCCTTGACGCTCGGGTCGTCACGTGCTCTGTAGAGATGACCCGTCGCCGGGAGGAGGCGGGCGCCCGTGTGCTGGATCTTCGTCGCCTTGTGAGCGATCTTTCACCGGACCACGTCCCTGGCGAGCATCTGAGAGTCGACCTGATCAGAGCAGGTCGCCAGCCCCAGCAAGCGATTGGTTTCCTACCCGACGGCGACATGGTCGTAGTCAACGATGCCGAGGAAATGGTCGGTCGAGCAGGCGTGGAAGTCGTTGTCCTTTCGACGAGGCCGACGAATCAGGGGCTGCTCGTCTTCGCCCGCGTCGCGGACTAACCAGGTTCGTCCCGCGTCGGGAACAGGCAGGCCTCACGAGGTCTGCCGCGCAACGGGCAATCAAGGCTCGGAGAACCTGGGCCGGACTGAGCGCAGCGGGAGCACGCCGGATCGCGAACCGGTGAAGACCCTAGCGGACCTCGAATCCGTTCGCCCCGAGCAAGGGCACGAAACGGGCTCCGCACAGCACCCGTAGTTCAACCAACTTGCTGTCTCGTGCTTCGAAGACCTTCACGAGATCGCCGCCCCCGTTCCCGACGGGCATGACGAGCTTGCCTCCGGGGGCGAGCTGGGCCGCGAGCGGAGCTGGGACACGGAGGAAAGCGGCCGCGACAACGATGCCGTCGAAGGGAGCGGAACTCGGCAGCCCGAGCGTGCCGTCGCCGGTGACGACCTCGGCGTTGAGGACGCCTTCCGCCTTCAGGTTGTGGCGGGCAACCTCCGCCAGCTGGGAGATGCGCTCGACACTGAACACGCGGCGGGCGAGTTTGGCGAGCAGCGCCGCTTGATAGCCATATCCGGTGCCGATCTCGAGAACCGTGTCCTCCGGCTCGAGGTTCAGGGCCTCGATCATCAGTCCGATCAGCGACGGCTGTGAGGTCGTCTGGGCCTGCCCGATCGGGATCGCGCAGTCGTAGCCGACCTCGTTGCGCATCTCGCTGGGGACGAACGAGGCGCGGCGAACAGTGCGGAGCGCCTCGAGCACACGGGGATCGGTGACACCTTGGGCACGTGCCGCGCGCACGAGTGACTCCGCGTTCGCGCGATCGGCCCACGTCGCACCGCCGGCTTGCTCGCCGTCGCGGTCCCCGCCTGTCTTCATGCGCTCATTTGAGCAGGAAGGCGCGCCCCTTCGCTGCGGGATTCTCCCTACACCGCGTGGTGCCGGTACAAGCGTAGGGTCAGAGGGCCTTGATCGCAGCCACGACCTTCGTCAGCGAATCCTTGGCGTCACCGAACAACAGCGTGGTCTTCGGGTCGAAGAGAAGTTCGTTGTCGATGCCGGCAAAACCTGGACGCATCGAGCGCTTCATGAACACGATGTTGCGGGCTTCGTCGACCGCAAGGATCGGCATCCCGTAGATCGGGCTGTCCGGGTTGTTCTTGGCTGCCGGGTTGACGACGTCGTTCGCTCCGACCACGAGCGCCACATCGGCGGACTGGAATTCCGGGTTCGCCTCGTCCATTTCCTTCAACTGCTCGTAGGGAACGTTGGCCTCAGCCAACAGAACGTTCATGTGGCCAGGCATACGGCCCGCGACAGGGTGGATGGCGTAAATGACCTGGACTCCGCGCGACTCGAGCAGGTCGGCAAGCTCGCGAATCGTGTGCTGAGCCTGTGCGACTGCAAGTCCGTAGCCCGGAACGACGATCACCTTGTTCGCGTAGGCGAGCAGGATGGCAACGTCTTCGGCACTCGCGGAGCGGACGCTTCGGGTCGTGTCGCCCTCGGCGCCACCGGTGGCCGTGATGACCGAACCGAAGGCACTGAAGAGGATGTTCGGGAGAGACCGTCCCATCGCACGGCTCATCATCTGGGTGAGGAGCGTGCCCGAGGCGCCGACGAGCGTACCCGCAACGACGAGCACGACCGAGTGCAACACGAAGCCGCTTGCAGCGACAGCGAGACCGGTGAACGAGTTCAGCAACGAGATGAGGACGGGCACGTCCGCACCGCCGACTGGCAGGACGAACGCGACGCCGAAGGCCAGCGCGAGTACGAGCACGATCGCAACGAGCCAGTTGAAGGAACTGACGCAAACCGTGACTCCGAGCCCGAGGATGGCAACGCCGACGATGCCGTTCCAGACCTGCTGGCCAGGGTAGGTGACGGGTCTGCCGGTCATGATCTCTTGGAGCTTCGCGAAGGCAATGCAGCTGCCGGAGAACGAGACGCAGCCGATGACCACGCCCAACAGGACCTCGACGACTTCGTAGACGGCAAGCGAGCCAGCCGGAGCCCGGAGGAAGGTGGCGAGCGCGATCAGAGCAGCTGCGCCCCCGCCGACCCCGTTGAAGGCCGCGACCATCTGCGGCATCGCGGTCATCTTGACCAAGCGTGCTGCAGGGACCGCGATGACCGTCCCGATCGCCATTGCTCCGACGATCAGCAGGAAGTGGGTCAGGCCGTTAGTTGCGAAAGTAATCGCTATTGCGAGCGTCATGCCGCCAGCGCCGAGGAGGTTTCCGTAGCGCGCGGTCTTCGGTCCCGTAAGGCCGCGCAGCGCCAGGACGAAGCAGATCGCCGCGATCAGGTCAGCGAGGCGGATGCCCGTCCCGAGGCTCACTTCGGGCCCCCTTCCGTGCTCGGCGCAACCGCGCTGACCGACTCCGCCGAGACTTTGGGCGGCTTGCGGACCTTGAACATCTCGAGCATCCGATCGGTCACGACGAACCCGCCGACGACGTTCAAGGTGGCCAAGACCACGGCGACGAAGCCGAGCACCATCTGGCTCGTGCCGCTCGCCGTGCCGAGGACGAGCATCGCGCCGACGAGCACGACGCCGTGGATCGCGTTCGTGCCCGACATCAACGGCGTATGCAGCGTGCTTGGTACCTTGGCGATCACCTCGAAGCCCACGAACGCCGCAAGCACAAACACGGTGATGAGCGAGAGGATGTCCCCGCCGTTCATTGCGTCCCTCCTTCGAGCAGGTCGCGGGTGGGGGCATGGCGGACCTCGCCCCCGTGGGTGACGCAGGTGCCGGCGACAATCTCGTCGTCGAAGTCCGGGGCGAACTCTCCCGCCTTCACGACGAGTGTCAGGAACTCGGCGATGTTGCGCGAGTAGAGGAAGCTCGCGTGCAGCGGCATCGAGCTCGGGAGGTTCTTCACCCCGATGATCGTGACGCCGCCTTCGTCGATGTTCTCTCCTGGGCGACTGAGCTCGCAGTTGCCGCCCGTCTCGGCCGCAAGGTCGACGATGACGCTGCCCAGGGCCATCTGGTGCACCATCTCCCCGGTGACGAGCACCGGTGCTTTGCGACCGGGGATCGCCGCGGTCGTGATGACGACGTCGGCGCTGGCGACTTCCTTGCCGATGAGTTCACGCTGGCGGCGCAGGAAGTCCTCTGACTGTTCCCGCGCGTACCCGCCCTCGCCCTCCTGGGCCTCGAGATCAAGCTCGACGAACGTGGCACCCAGGCTCTTGACCTCTGTGCGCGCGGCCGTCCGGACGTCGTAGGCGCGGACGTTCGCACCGAGGCGGCGTGCCGTCGCGATCGCTTGGAGCCCGGCGACGCCGGCGCCGAGCACCAGCACCTTGGCGGGCGGCACCGTGCCGGCTGCGGTCATGTAGAGGGGGAAGAACTTCGGGAGCTGCTCTGCTGCCAGAAGTACCGCCCGATAGCCCGAGACCAGCGCCTGGGATGAGAGCACGTCCATCGACTGCGCCCGGGAGATTCGAGGCAACAGGTCCAGGCTGAACGCGGAGATCCGGCGACCCACAAGCGCACGGATGAGGTCGAGGTTTGCCGTGGGTTGGAGGTAGCTCACGACGCCGGAGCCTTCGTTCAGGAGGCCCACCTCTTCCAACGTCAACGGCTGCACCTTGCAGATGAAGCCCGACGTCGCGAACAGCGTCGGGGCGTCCACCAGGGTGACACCCGCGGCGGTGTAGGCCTCGTCGGCAATAAGTGAGGAGGCGCCGGCACCGGCTTGCACCGCGACATCCGCGCCTAGGGCTGTGATCCTTGGGACGACGCTCGGGACGAGCGCAACCCGACGCTCGCCGGGCGTTGTCTCGCTCGGTATTCCCAATCGCATGAGTTCGGTCTAGCAAACGCGGACGCTCCGGGTCTAAACGAGGCCACCGGCTCGTGGGTGGGCGGTGCAACGCAAGTTCACCTCCCGTACCCACCACGGTCCTTGTCCCCGGTGTCGACCGAATTGACACCATGCTCGGACTTGGTTGGCCTGTCGCTCAGGCGGCGGTAACCTCGCTCGAGTGGCCAGCGAGGTGATCGGAGAGACGATCGGAGCGCGGCCGGTACGCGTCCGGATCGCGCCGTCCCCAACCGGTTACTTCCATGTCGGGGGCGCTCGCACGGCGCTCTACAACTGGTGCTTCGCGAGGCGCCACGAAGGCGTGTTCGTTCTCCGGATCGAAGACACCGACGCTGAGCGCAACAAGGAGGAGTGGGTCGGCGGTATCGGTTCCGCGCTGACGTGGCTTGGGATCGACTGGGACGAGGGTCCTTATCGTCAGTCCCAGCGTGGGGAGCACTACCAGGCGGCGCTCGATGAGCTCTGGTCGAACGGCTACCTGTATGCCTGCGACTGCACGCGCGACGTAGTGCTAGAGCGGACGAAGGCCAACGCGACGCCGGGCTACGACGGTAACTGCCGCGACCGTGGTCTCGAGCGCCAGCCGGGGCGCGCCTTGCGATTCAAGGTTCCCCGAGAGGGCGTCACGGTCGTGACCGACGTCATCCGTGGAGAAGTTCGTTTTGCCAACTCGACGATCGACGATTTCGTGGTCGCGAAATCGAACGGCAACCCGCTGTTCGTTCTCGCCGGTGTCGTCGACGACCGGGAGATGCGGATCAGCCACGTCATCCGGGCGGAGGAGCACCTCCCGACGACACCCAAGGCGGTTCTCCTCTGGGAAGCGCTCGGGACCGGCGCCCTCCCACTTCCCACCTACGCCCACCTGCCCGTACTAGTGAACGAAAAGCGGCAGAAGATCTCCAAACGACGTGACCGCGTTGCCATTGAGGACTACCGGGCGCAGGGCTTCCTGCCCGAGGCGATGGTGAACTACCTCGCACTGCTCGGGTGGAGCCCCGGGGATGGGCGCGAGTTCTTCAGTCTCGGAGACCTCGTCACCGAGTTCGACCTCAGCAACGTCAATCACTCACCCGCCTTCTTCGACGAGACGAAGCTGCTGCACTTCAACGGCGTCTACCTGCGCGAACTTGCGGTCGAGAACTTCATCGAGCGCTGCCGCCAGTGGGCGGCAGAAGATGCACCGGCGCAGGTGACGGCGGATTTTTCGTCGGCAGAGTTCGCGAGGCTCGCCCCGCTGGTCCAAGAACGGGCGGCCACTTTGTCAGAGGCGGCAAGTCTCGTCGAGTTCCTCTTCGCACCCGACTTCGCGATCGAGGACGAGTCGTTCGAGAAGGCGATCTCCCGGGACCCGGACGCGGGCTCGATCCTCGCGGAGGCCCGCGAACGGCTCGAGAGCTGCGCCTTCGAGGCGGCGTCGCTCAAGGCCGAGATCTCCGAGCTCGGAGAAAAGCGGGGACGCAAGCTCGGCAAGGTGCAAGCGCCGATCAGGGCGGCTGTGCTCGGGCGTGGAGTCGGCCTGCCCTTATTCGAGTCGCTCGAAGTGCTGGGGCGTGCCCGGTCACTGGAGCGCCTTGACGCTGCCATCGAGCGACTGGCCGCGTCGAGGCCTTAGGTCCCGAGCGCCTGAGTCCCGTTGTCGGCATGACCGACAGCCCTAGGGAACGGTTCGTCTGGTAGGAGTCCTAAGTGGCCCTTGGCCTCCCGCGGGTTCGGGGGCCGCGCCTGTTACGATGACGCCGCCCATTCGGGGGTGGTGTAATCGGCAACACGGCAGGTTCTGGCCCTGTAATTGGGGGTTCGAGTCCTCCCCCCCGAGCTGCGAGCGGCCGGAAGGCCGCTCGTTTCGCGCATAGCAGGCATCAGAGGCGGACAACCTCCCTGAAGCGGTCTGCGATCTGTCGATTACCGAAAATCTCGAGCCGTTCGGTCGGTAGGCGGCCCCAGGTCCAGCAAGCCAACTCGAAGGCGCTACCCCGGAGCGCTACGCCGGCCTTCGCGTGTTCACGAGTGATCGAGGTACCGCCGGCCCTTGGGTCCAGCGTCCATTCCGCGCCGGGAACGTCAGTGGCGTGAAGGTGCATGGAGTCACCGAGTCCGGCCGCGAGAATCTGGGACTCGAACCGGGGGTAGAACAGCTCGAAGAACTCGGTGACCGTGTCGGTTGCCACTTCGGGGTATCCGTGAGCTGGCTCGGAGCCCTGTGCCAGTTCGACGTCCACGCGGTGGATGAGCGTCTCGTGCACCAGGCGGCGGGACCAGAAGCTCGTCAGGCCCGGGCTGTCCTTGGTCCAGTTCCACACCAGGGTGTCGTCGTCGGCGGTCTCGAGGGCAGCGAGCACGGCCGTCCGTTGCTCCGCGAACCAACCAAGTTGCGCTTCGCCGTCGGGGATGGTCGGCAGCTCGTTACGGTCAGGAGCATCGGTTCGCCGTGCGGAGACGACGAGAGCAACCCGGCTGTAGATGACTCCAAGATGGTTCACTAGCTGTGCCACATCCCACCCTGGACAGGTGGGCAATGGGGTGTCGAGTGACGCCGCACCGTTGGAAACGGCTACGAGAAAGCGGCTGGACTCCAAGTCGAGGGAATCCAAGGCGGTTGAGCGATCCATGCTGCCAGTCTGCCCCTCGGCGGCTCCACGGGCGCGCCAACTCACTCATCGGATCGCTCGTCATCAGGAGGGCACTCGACGACTAACATGATCAAGCTTCGCTGGCCGCGATGCCAGCCGGAGTCCTGCAACGCGAGCCAATGCTTGAGGATTTCGCCACGCACGGCCCCATCGTCTAGAGGCCTAGGACACCACCCTCTCAAGGTGGAGACACGGGTTCGAATCCCGTTGGGGCTGCCAAGGATTCCTACTCATCAGAGCACTTCAAACGGCATTTTTCAATTGTCAGCCGCGGCACCGCCCGCCGGCGGTCGGGCACGGGATGGACCCGGCCGTTGCGGGCATACCAGCCGACCGCAGAGGCGATGTCGCCGTCGCGGAGCTGAGAGAACGCTCCACGTTCGGCCGGGTAGGTCTGGCGGATGTTGTCGTTGAGCGCCCAAAGCTGCTGGGGGTGGCGTTCGGCAAGTGCGGTGAGGACGCCACCGGGGCCGATGGCGCCGAGTTGGCGGTCGTCGCCCACGACGATCAGCTTTGCTCCGGATCGCTCCACGGCGGTGAGGAGCCGGGGGAGGTCGACATCGGAGGTTGGCGCCCTTATCGAGGATCAGCACGTGCCGGTCCGAGATCTCCAGGGTGTTGTGGTTCAGTCGCCAGGTGAGTGACGCCGCGCGAGTCGATTCCGGTGCCATCTCCAAGGCTCTTGGCTGCCTGTCCTGAGGTCGCGGTGCCGAGCACGGTGTAGCCGGTTCTCTCGAAACCGTCGCGGACTGCCGCCAGCGTTGTCGTCTTCCCGGACCCGGCCACGCCCACGACGACATCGAGGCGGTGCCCACTGGCCAGGAGACCGATCGCGACCTCCTGTTGAGTGGCGGTGAGCGACGCGACGAGGCGTTCCTCGAGGCGGGCGACAGCATCGAGAGCGACTTACTTTTCGATCTTCGGGCCCTCATCTCCAATTAGTGACTCGGCCACCGCTGCGATGCGCTCCTCGTCGGCGAGGACACAGCGTGTGGGCACAGATGACTTCAGCCAGGATGCGCGTCTCGTTGCCAAAGCGCCGGCTCATGCGGGCCACGACGCTGTGTCAGCACGC
>OBLW0100000348.1_pt1 | contig 39498 bp, 41 predicted proteins | sample 1520161 | NCBI WGS metagenome assembly OBLW01 (sample SAMEA3539309, study PRJEB22396) | soil metagenome | biome: tundra; feature: field; material: soil | place: USA | collected 2010-05 | depth 0.15 m
GACGCTCTTCCGATCTGAAGATTCTGACCTTAGGCGAAGTGCAAAAGGTATTGCAGCAGCTGCTCCGAGAACAGGTCTCTATCCGCGACTTGGGGAGCATTCTGGAGACACTGGTGGAAGTTGCGCCCGTCAATAAGAACCCGGTTCTCCTGGTGGAAGCTGCGCGCCATGCTCTCGGCCGCGCTTTCGTGCAACCTTTACTCGACAAGAATGGAGAGTTAAAAGTTGTGACCCTGGATCGCGCGCTTGAGGAAGAATGTACGCGGTCTCTAAGCCCGCAACCCTATACGACGGCGCCAGCAGGGGCTCTCCAGCCGAATGTTGCACGACGCGTCTTTGATGGTTTGAAAGCTTTGTTTGGGGATCAAGTGGTAAATGCCCCCCCAATTCTCTTGTGTTCTTCGCCGGGAAGATTCCAGTTGCGCAGATTGCTGGAACCTTTCTTCCCGAAGATCGTTGTTTTGGCGCCGACAGAAATCCCCCCCGCAATCGCTGTGCAGTCGGTTGGAGCTTTGCGGTGAATGCAGAACGTTGAGGAATGATTTTTTGAGGGTTACATGACGAAAGCAGAATTGGCATACAAAGAAAACGTCGACGAGACAAATCGGGAGCGGGATGAACTCATCCTCCAACAACTCCCGCAGGTGCATTACATCGCCCGGCGCATTTTTGAGCGCTTGCCCCAGCACGTTCCGTTCGAAGACCTGGTAAATGCTGGGGTAATCGGACTGATTGAGGCAATTCGCAGTTACGATCCGACGAAATCCGTCCCGCTCAAATCCTTCGCCAAGTTTCGGATTCGAGGCGCGATTATCGACAGTCTTCGAGAACTTGACTGGGGATCTCGCCCGCTGCGTCAGAAAGCAAAGAACATTGAGGAGGCCATCGCCAAGCTCGCGGCTCAACTCGGCCGGCGGCCCGACGAAGAGGAGATTGCCGCCGAACTGGGCCTAACTCTCAAAGATCTCCATGACACCGCCGTTCGCGTCGATGGATTGCGCCTAGTTGGTCAGGAGGTAAACGCAGCCTACGATCGGTCGGAGCGACAGGACCTGATTGAATCGGCTCGAAGCCAGGATGAGGGGCCTGATGAACTCTGTTTGCGCTCGGAAGTAAAGGACCAACTTGCGGCCGCAATCAGCACACTCGGAGAACGAGAGCAAATGGTGATCTCGCTCTACTACAAAGAAGAACTGACGATGAAGGAAATTGCAGCGGTGCTCCAAATCGGCGAATCGAGAGTCTGTCAGATTCACGCGCTCGCCATTCCCAGACTCCGCGCCGCGTTACGGAGTGCATTATTCGATGAAACTCAGATCGTGGGATGAGGTGCAGCGCCTTAAAACGCAGCCGATTACAATGCCCAAAGCTCAATGGATTCCGATTCCGGTAAGATGGAGAACGTGGACACTCCCTTGCTCGAATACCGCGTGCACTCGAAGAAGGTTTTTTCCTAACATCTCGCGGCGCCACGCGGGCATTTGCCTGGGGAAAAAGTGGTTCTGCAGTCCAGACTGTTTCGAAAAGTTTCTTCACGGCACAATTGCAGCAGCGATTTCCTCACGGCAGGTTCAGGAACCACCGCAGGTACGGCGAATGCCGCTTGGGCTGTTGCTTCTGTCGCGTGGAATCCTGACCTCAGAGCAGCTTGTTCTTGCCCTGGACAAACAAAAGACCGAAGGCACAAATCTTGGTGAAGCGGTGCAAACCCTGGGATTCGCCACGTCCGAACAGGTCACATCGGCGGTTGCGGCCCAGTGGTCATGCCCGGTATTTACTTTAACGGGGCGCCTAGTGTCGCCGTCCATTTATGTGCCTCGCCGGCTTCTGGAGCAGTACGAGATGCTGCCGGTCCACTTCGTCGAAACGGATAGACGACTTACAATCGGCTTTGTGAGTCGCGTTCAGTACCAGATTCTTTCCACCATCGAGTCCATCACAGGGTGTGACGCGATGCCGTGTTTTATTACCGCTCAAGATTACCGGCGGCACTTGCAGGCGAGTGCCTTCCTGACGCGAGAAAACGAGATTATTTTCGATCGGCCTATGCCCACGACTGAAATTGCCCGCATGAGCCGCAATTATGTCAGCCAGTTGGGAGCAAAGGAGACTCGCTTCGGAATGTGCCGCGACTATCTTTGGATGAGAATCTGGAGCCGTCAGCAGGAGACCGATCTCCTGTTTCGGGTGCAACAAGACTAGCCCTAGAATCGGGGCAGGACCGCTAAAGTTGCGATCCGTTTATGCCGATTAATGCCAGCGCGGACGTTCTATGCTGGCAAACGACAAATCCTGTAAGCCTTATCTGGTCCTTGGTCGCAGCAACTCTCGACCAAGATGCATGCGAGGTCAGCTTCCGCGGCAGAATGACACTCTGATCCTTGGCGCCCTCCCGGCAATGGCGGATTCAGTGTTGCTGTTGCAGGTGCTGTTGTCCGGCTCTGCAGTCAACCTTCGTTCTGTCGCGGAGGTGATTCGAGGTGACGTTGGCCTCACGATCCAGTTGTTGCGGCTTGCATCCCTTCAACAAGGGGAGCGCCGAACGATCGAGGCCAGCGTTACGAAGAATGTAGTCCATGCCGGAATCGATAAACTATTAACTCTGGTTACTGAAATCGAGCCTCTTTCCAGCCACCCACGTGGAAGAGCGGGCCTTCGGGAGTGTGAGCAGTTCTGGGGGCATGCCAGGCTCACCGCATTGATGGCCGAAGAGCTTGCCTACAAGACCATGTACCACGATGCGGAAGAAGCCTACGTCGCAGGATTACTTTTCCACATCGGTGAGTTGCCATCGATCCTAGGCTGGCAGTGGAAATTCGCGGATGCGGAGCCGCGTGAGATAGCTGGGCGTCTGGCGAGAGAATGGCGCTTGCCAACGCTTTTGGAGAACGTCGCTTGTGGCGACGATCTGAGCCCGTCCTCGTCGTGTCCCTTACTGGAGTTGGTCAGAACAGCCGATGAGCAAGCACGGCGTATTCAGGGTCTAGTGGCCAAGTTCGCACGCGGAGTGTTTTGACTCTTAAGTAATCGTTGGTGCCGTCGCGTTAGAGAAACTCAGCTAGCTCCGTCTTTCATATAGACGGGGAGCTAATCTGGGGCTCATCTAGACCGGGCCGCTGGTCGTTTATCAACCACTTAGGACAGGTTCTTCACCTTCCCACTTGGCCGTTCCCTTGCTTGGTCTTCATGGAGGGGACTCATGGACAGCGGTTTCTACGCGGCTTGTACCGCATTGTTGGCTCGAAACCAGGCGCTCGATTCAGTTGCCAATAATTTGGCCAACGTCAGCACGCCAGGATATCGCGGTCAACACAATGTATTTCGTTCACTTCTGGCAGTTTCCTCCGGACATCCTATCTCCTCCCTCAATCACGCAGTGAACAACTACTCCGTGCTCGGTGACACCGATCTGGATTTGTCCCAAGGGAATCTTGAGCATACGGGCAACGCTCTCGACTTTGCGATACAAGGCTCAGGCTTCTTTGCTGTGAAAACCGCTTCCGGCGGCGATGCGTTTACGCGGGATGGTAACTTTCACGTGTCTCCGCAAGGTCAACTGGTAACAACCGCAGGCGACGCAGTCATGGGAGAGAGTGGTCCTATTCAAATCGTTGGAGCACCCGTCTCCGTTAGTCCGGACGGCACGATTTCCGTTAATGGGGCTTTGGCTGGGAAATTGAAGGTGGTCGATTTTGCGCCGGGCACGTCCCTGGAAGCGCTCGGGCAGACCTACTATACAGCGCCTGCAAACAGCGCGACACCAGCGAAGAATGCAAGCATCCAACAAGGCAATCTCGAATCGTCGAACGTGAATGCAGTCGCGAGTGCGGTGCAGCTCGTTACCGTCCAACGCTACGCGGAACTCATGCAGCGAGCTTTATATCTGTTCCATTCCGAGATGAATCAGACAGCAACGCAGGAATTGCCGAAAGTCACAAACGGCGCCTAAAGGAGCCCACTTATGCTTCGTGCCCTATATACAGCCGCGAGCGGGATGTCAGCGCAGCAGCTGAATCTCGACAACATCGCCAACAATTTGTCCAACTCCAGCACTGCGGGATTCTACGCGCGCCGTATGCAGTTCTCGGATCTGGTTTACCAGAATGTCATCATGCCAGGAGCGGCTGCTACGCAGCAGACCACCATTGCCGCTGGCCTTCAGGTTGGATTAGGAACGATGCCCGCTGCCTCAGAAGTCATGCAGACGCAGGGCAATTTTGCCTCCACCAGCAATCCGTTGGACCTGGCGATTCAAGGGCTTGGTTTTTTCCAGGTTACGCTCCCCGACGGCCAGATCGCGTATACCCGCTCTGGCTCCTTCCACCTCGATGCGCAGGGGAATGTCGTGACTGCGAATGGAAATGCGCTGCAACCGAATATTACGATTCCGGCCAACGCGCTCACAGTTACGGTCGGTTCGGATGGCACTGTTTCTGTCACTCAGTCGGGCCAGACCGCGGCCCAGCAGGTGGGCAGCATTCAACTGGCAATGTTCCCCAATCCCGGTGGACTCAATTCCGTCGGCAACAATCTTTACCTTGGCACCACGGCGTCGGGCGATCCGATCGTAGGCGCCCCCGGAGCAGCCGAAGGAATGGGCACACTCCAGCAAGGAATGCTCGAGCAATCGAACGTGGACGTAGTGCAGGAATTTGTCAACATGATCGTTGCCCAGCGCGCTTACGAATCGAACTCTCGTGTCGTTACTTCCGCAGATCAGATGCTGCAGGACCTTGCGAATCTGATTCGCTAGGTGGAGATTACATTGCCCGTTCGCAGTTTTCGGCAAGTCGTGTGGCTGACGGCACTGTGCCTGGTCGCGCATGTTGGCACCAGTGCGCAGACGAGCACCGCGAGAATTCCGGTTTCCAGCGAGCAAGTTGCGGATGCGATGCGATCGGCCGGGGTTGAAACAAGCGCAGATCAAGTTCAGGTTCTCGCCAACGTCACAACGACTCCAGGAGCAACTCTGCGGGTCGCTAAGAAGATGAAGGAATCATCAAGTGCAGTCCTGGCCGAATTGGTGTGCCGGGAGCCTCGCCAATGTCTTCCGTTTTACGCTTTGATTCACTCCGACTCCGCGGCAACCGCAGTGACAAAATCGACGGAAGCTCGCCAACATCTAATTTCTGCAAAGAACGGGGTTGAAGCACATCCTCTTGTCGGTCGCGGCCAGCCAGTGACGCTCATTATTGAACACGCGGATTTTCGAATCGTATTGTCGGCGATTTGCCTGGAAGCCGGCATCCACGGACAAATCATCAGAGTCGCCAGTCCCGACCGAAAACGGGTCTACAGCGGGGAAGTGGTGAGCAACAAAATCGTGAGGAGCACACTTTGAGAATCGGGAAGCGGATACACCTGCAGATCCGATGGAGTTTCGCCTTATTGCTGGCGACTGGACTCTTCAGCGTGCAACCTGCATGGGCGCACTCAACGAAGCAGAACTCCGAGCAATTGCGCGCTGAGTACCTCGCGCGGGTACAAGAACAGGCGCCTTCGACGGCAGCGTCCGGCACACTCGGCAGTTTGTACAGTCCAACAGGAGCATTCACCGACCTCAGCGCAGACTATAAGGCGCGTCGAGTCGGAGACGTTGTCACGCTCATCGTCTTTGAGAACACAAACGCGAAGTCCACCGGAGACGTCAACACCCAGAGATCGTACCAGACGAATTCTGCCATTACAGGATTGCCCGGAGGAACGAGCACGTCACTGGTAAACCCGTTGTTCGCGGCAAACTCCGCGACGACGCTAAAGGGACAAGGCGAGACATCCTCCGGGTCGAACGTGACCACGACTCTGACTGCGCGCGTGATCGGAGTACTCCCGAGTGGATCGCTGATAGTCGAAGCGGAAAGGCGAGTTCTTATCAACAGCCAACACGAAACCGTAGTCGTACGCGGCGTCCTTCGTCCTGGGGATATTGGGCCGAACAATACGGCAACTTCCACGGCCCTCGCCGATCTCGAAATTGAGCTGAAGGGGAAAGGCGTAGTTACGGACGCCATCCATCGGCCGAACCCGGTGATTCGAGGATTGCAATGGCTGTTCAGCTTCTGAGCGCGACTCGAATCTCGAGGCATGATCAATCGGAACGGCGAAAGCTTGCGTCTGCTCTTGGGTTTGCTCTCTCTTTGCTCCTCTTGGTTGTGAGCACCGTGAATTCAGCTGCGGAAGAGACCAGTCAAGTTCTCATTCGCGACATCTCCACGATCGAAGGAATTCGCGACAACCCGCTGATCGGGTATGGCGTAGTGGTCGGTCTGAAGAGAACTGGAGACAGCCAGCAAACGATATTTACAACCCAAACGCTGGCAAACATGCTGCAACGCCTGGGCCTCCAGATTTCAGCGGCCACCATTCAAGTGAGAAATATTGCTGCCGTGATGGTGACGGCATCTCTCCCTCCGTTCGCACGGCCGGGAACAGCTCTGGACGTCACTGTTTCGTCAATCGGGGACGCGAAGAGCCTCGAAGGTGGCGTGTTATTGCTCACTTCGCTGCATGCAGCCGATGGGCAGGTCTACGCTGAGGCGCAGGGACCGCTCACGTTAGGTGGCTACACGGTCGGTGGCGGTGGTAACACCAAAGAAGTCAACCACGTGACGGTGGGCCGCGTTCCGAGTGGAGGAATTGTAGAGCGGGACGCGTCCATCGACCTGACTCGGATGAAGACCGTATCCCTGAGTTTACGCGAGCAAGACTTCACCGTAACTCGGGACATTGCCGCTGCAATCAATCATGACTTTGGCAGGCAAGTGGCCACCGCAGCGGATAGCCGCCGGGTCGACCTCAACATATCTCTTATGGGAGATTCGTCAGTACCCACGCTGATTGCAAAGGTGCAAAACCTCTCTGTCCCGATTCATCCGCCCGCAAGGGTTGTCATGAACGAGCGAACGGGCACGATTGTTATGGGTGGAGACGTGAAGCTTTCGCCTGTTTCCGTGCTGCACGGAGATCTGACAGTCGAAGTCACGACCACATTCACGGTTTCTCAGTCTGAACCTCTATCCAAGACCGGCACAACCGAGGTTGTACCTCAAACGACGATAAAGAGCAAAGACGGACCGGCACGCTCGATTGAGTTGAGGGCGGGAGCAAGCGTCGAGGAATTGATCAACGGACTTCACACGATGGGTGCGTCAGCGCGAGATATAGTTGCGATCCTGCAGGCTATAAAAGCGGCCGGCGGCCTGCAAGCTGAATTGGAGGTCTTATAAACCATGCCGAACCCTCTGACTACTGCGCCAACCAACAGTCAAGATCTTAACTCGGCCCAAAGTTCGCAGGCCGTCCAGACTCTGCGAGGCGCCCAGGCACGGGGCACGGACCCTAAGAAAATAGATAATGCGGCACGATCCTTCGAAAGCCTGCTCGTAGGGCATTGGCTCGAGCAGGCTGAAAAGTCATTTGCGAGCGTGCCGGGAACCAATCAGGATGAACAGAACGACTCCAGCCGCGATCAGTTCATGAGTATTGCCTGTGAGTCATTGGCCAAAGGCCTAAGCAGGACGGGTGGCTTCGGAATCGCCGCAATGATCAGCAAGCGCCTGGAAGCTGCGGCGGAGACGGCCAGACAGCACGATCCAAAACCGGTGGACACCCCGGCTGCGGTCGCGGGGAGTGGCAACTCCAGCAGTATCAAGTAGTTGGGAACACAGAAGATTAGCGAGGAAGTCACTAAAGTTATTTGCCGCAAGTGCCGATTAGAGACCGACACCTGAAGAAGGTGTCAGGACGTACTTTATGAGAATTGGACTGAACGCACCTCATCCGCCGGAGATTTCCACCGACCGGGCATCCACCTCGTCGGCCTCGACCCAGTCCGCCTCTGCTACGCAGCAGGCCGACAAGTTCTCGGGCGACAGCGTTAGCCTGAACTCGCTGGCGGCCCAGGCGCTGCAACTGCCAGACGTTAGACAGGACAAGGTTGATAGCCTGCGGCAGCAGATCGCTAGCGGAGAGTACCGGGTAGATCCACAGAAAACTGCCGATGCGATGCTGGTGAATTGAGCGGCAACCAATTAGGGACTTATAACGACGATGTCTGAACCTGAAACAGCCGGCCATAAAGGGGCACCGGAAAAAGAAGCAATGGAGCATCTTGCTCTGGTGCGGACTCTGTCCCATGAAATCTCGTCGGCAATTTCAGCGATCGAGCGAAATGACAGCGCGGACCTTTCAACACGCGTCGCCGCCCAGGAAGCGATCTGCCTTAAGCTGAATCAGAAAAGCGTTCAGGCTCTTCAGTTAGCTTGTGCGTCGTATCGGGCTACATCAGAGAGTCCGGCGGAATCGTCACTTTGGCAGAAAATACGCGACGCACACGTTGCACTGGACCGGTTGAATCGAATTTATGCTGGGCTGATCAAACGTTCCCAGAGGTCCATTGAATTGATCACAGGTTTGTATCGAGACCCCGGGCAGCGTTACACCAAAGACGAAAGCGCCCGGCCCAGCAAACACACCTGGTCCTGCGAGGTCTAGAAATGTCCAGTCTGACAACATCATTGTGGATAGCGGAGCAGGCCCTTCAGGCCACACAAGGGGCGCTGGACGTTACCACGAACAACATCGCGAATGCCAGCACTCCGGGCTACAGCCGCGAGCAGGCCATATTTTCTGAAAAAGCACCCTTCGAACAGGGGAACCTTGTTTATGGTAGCGGCGTGGATCTGCAGAAGGTCCAGAGCATTCGGGATCAGGTGTTGAGTCTTCGAATCGCGGAAGAGACGCAGAGCCAGAGCAGCGCGCAAGCGCAGTCGAACGCACTCCAACAGGTACAAGCCCTGTTTTCGAGTTCCTCGCAAGGCATTGGAGCGGATTTCTCGGCATTCTTCAACAAACTGAGTCAATTGTCGACCAGTCCGACAAGCATTCCTGACCGTCAAGCGGTCCTTACTGCCGCGCAAAACGTGGCCGGAGATTTCCATCAAGCAGCAACGAACCTCGACACGATATCGTCGGGGCTAAACCAGACTGTCACCCAAACTGTGAGTCAGATCAACAGCCTGACGCAGCAAATCGCTCAGCTCAACGGGCAAGTGGGAGATTTACAGAAGCAGGGGCAAGATCCCGGAGTTCTGCAGGATCAGGAGAATCAGCTGATCAATCAGCTGTCCCAGCTCACCAATGTCTCAGAAACTCAGACCGAGAACGGACTGACGCTGACAACGGGCAGCGGCGCCCCCCTGGTGGTTGGGAACCAAAGCTTTTCCCTGCAAACGTCGCCTGATTCATCGGGAAATGCGCGCATTTTCTCCCAAGGTCAGGACATCACCGATTCCATCAGCGGCGGCCAACTGGGAGGAACTCTCCAGGTACGTGACAGTGTCCTACCTGGGCTTTCGTCCCAACTGAACAATCTTGCCAGCCAGTTTGCCACGGCTATTAATTCTGCACAGAGCTCGGGCTACGACTTGAACGGGAACCAAGGGAAGCCATTGTTTTCCGTTACACCCGGTAACGGCGCGGCCGAGAGTTTGTCGGTTGCGATCAGTGATCCGAGTCTGATTGCGGCCAGCTCGGACGGGACACCCGGGAGCAACGGGAACATGGCCAATTTACTCGCAGTCCAAACCCAGGCGCTTCCGGGCGGGGCGAACCCCGGGGACACGTATGCAAACCTGATCGCCCAAGTCGGCAATCTGACTGGGAAAGCGCAAGCGGAAGTGAGCGCCAGCAGTTCCAGTCTGACTCAGTTGAATGACCAGCTCGGAGCGATTTCAGGCGTCTCGATCGACGAGGAGACGACAAACCTGATCAGCTACCAACGTTCCTATGAAGCGGCGGCACGAGTGGTGACCACGGTTGATGCATTGACGCAAGTCGTACTTCAAATGGGGGTTTCAGCGCAGTCGGCGCCGTAAAACTATGCGAGTAAATCCAAATTTCGCTCCTGACATCCTGAATAATGTCTGGCAGTCGCAGGCCGAGCAACAAACGGCCTTGCAGGAACTTTCAACCGGCAGGCGAGTGAACTTACCTTCGGACGATCCGGCCGCCTTTGCCGCGGACGTTCAAAATCTGGCACAGCAGAGCCAAACTGATCAGTATCTGCAGAATACATCGGATCTTGAGACGCTATTCCAGACAGCCGATTCGGCGCTCAGTTCGGTCGTGTCGTCCCTCAACCAGGCAATTTCTCTCGGCACCCAGGGTGCAAACGGAACCCTGACTCTCGCGGATCAGCAGGCTCTCGCCCAGCAGGTGCAAGCTATCCAAAGCCAGATTGTTCAGTTCGCGAACACATCCTACCAAGGCAACTATATCTTTGCAGGTACCGCGACCACGACCAAGCCCTTCGTGATGGATACAACGCAAGCCTCCGGTGTGAGTTACAACGGAAATTCCCAAGTGAACAACGTCGAAATCGCGGAAGGCAGGAGCATTCAGACCAACCTCCCGGGCTCCCAGATTTTCATGGCCAGCGGTGGCAATGTCATGGGCTCTTTGCAGCAACTGGTTACGGCGCTTAAGAGCGGCGACACAACCGCGATTGGAAGCGCAACCACTGCGCTTAGTACCTCGCTCAACTACGTTTCACAGCAGCGCGTGTTTTACGGCAGTGCGGCCAACCAACTCAACTCGAACCAGTCATTTCTACAGCAGGAAAAGGTGAGTCTTCAGACTCAAGAAACCAACCTGGTAGGCGTAGATATGGCCACGGCTGCCACCGAACTATCACAGGCTACGACCGCTCATGATGCAGCTTTGGCTGCACTCGCCAAAGTCATCCCGACCAGCCTCCTGGACTATTTGCACTAGAACCCTGCGCCCCGAGCTAGATCAGAATGTGCTCGGGGCTGATTTCGCGTGCCGTTCCCACCAGAATGCTGGCACGTTCAATCACGTTCCTCAGTTCTCGTACATTTCCGGGCCACGAATGCTGTTGCAGCAAAGCGGCAGCCTCCGGAGTAAGAGTGACATGGTGCGGACAGAACTTCGCCAGGAAACTACTGATCAGTGAGTCCAGATCCCCCATGCGATCCCGCAGAGGCGGCAAATCAATAGGAAAAATAGAAAGCCGATAATACAAATCCTCTCGAAACGCGCGTTGCTGGACCAAGGCCCGCAAAGGAGCATTTGTTGCCGCGATCACGCGTACGTCGACCCGAAACGTGTCGTTGCTTCCCAGGCGCTGAACCTCCCCTTGCTCAAGGAAGCGCAACAGCTTCGACTGCAAACCCAGCGCAAGGTCGCCGATTTCATCCAGAAACAGTGTTCCTCCTTGCGCTGCGTGAATCCGTCCGATTTTCGATTGGACCGCCCCCGTAAATGCTCCCTTGACATAACCAAACAACTCGGCTTCGAGGAGAGCCTCTGGAATGGCAGCACAGTTGATGACAACGAACGGCTTCAGCCGGCGCAAACTAAGCTGGTGGAGGGCGCGTGCGACCACATCCTTGCCCGTGCCGCTTTCCCCGGTGATCAAAACCGACGTGTCACGCTGCGCTACCTGGCGCACCATATTGAATACACGCTGCACCGCTGGAGCTTTGCCAATAAATCCCGGCAGGCCTTCCACGACCGGGGGAGTTTCTTCAGACTCGAAGGCGGGCGTGGCGACCGATGTGCGGAACGGCGCCCCGCGTTCAATCTTCCGAATCATTTCAAAACAGATTGAGTCCGGAGATGGAGAGACAACCATGGGTTGCCCCGTATGTGGGTTGATAGGAATGATGGTCACATCGGGATAATCGGATTCGATGATTCCCTTGAAGTCGTCTACTCTCAGGTCGGGAAGAACTGGATCAAGCAGAATGAGCGTGACCTGTTCTGTTTCTGCTATCTGCAGGGCTTCGGCGCCACTGCCCGCTTCCAGAAGATTCCACTGACCAGACTCAAGCCGCGTAATGAGGTTCCGACGCAGGTCTTGATTTGAGCTGACGATAAGAACGCCTGACGGCTTGTTGACTGTCTCTTCACAGCCAGGCTGCGGACCGGATGTTATCAGGCTAGACATGCGCGACGGTCCTCGTTTCCGTAGACGGACGTCCATATCTCTTCGTCTCTACGAGTTGGCGAAGCTGCTCAAAGGTTGACGTCGCCTGCAATAGCTGCTCCATTGCTTGCTGCAACCAGGCTTTCTTTTCATCAGCAGTCATTGCCTCTGCCAAAGTGAGCTCAAGGATTCCTCTGACTGTGGATAGTGGCTGCGCGGTTCGGTGGAGTATCCGCAAGATTGCGTCTTCGGCGGTTCGATCGTGATTGTGAGTGATTCCACTGCTATGAGAATCCATTCGACCAATAAACCTTTCTATTTGTCGCACAGGACGTAACCAACTCCACGAATGGTGCGTAGCAGCTTTGTAGGAAAGTCTTTATCCACCTTGTCGCGGACATATTTTATGTAGACGTCGATCAAGTTGGTGCTCCCGTCGTAGGGTTCTTTCCACACGTTCTCCATGATCATTTCCCGCGTGACCGGTTGGGGAGCGTTCAGCATGAGATATTCGAGAAGCACAAATTCCTTCGCGGTCAGGTCGAGCCTCTTTCCAGCCCGCTCTGCCCGCAGTTCCGAACGATTCAAACAGAGGTCCCCCACTTGCAACGTCGTACAGGAGCCTCCGCCTACATTCCGGCGCATGAGCGCCCTAGTCCTGGCAAGCAGTTCCTGGAATGAGAAAGGCTTCACCATGCAATCATCCGCGCCTGCGTCCAAGGCCATAATTCTGTCTTCGAGCCTGCTCCTGGCGGTTAACACCATGATGGGCAGCATCGGCGACTTCGGCCGAATTTCCTGCAAAATGGACATTCCATCCCGCTTCGGAAGATTCAGGTCGAGGATCAGCAGGCTGTAACGGGTTTGAGAGAGGGCCTGAAGCGCGGTCTCTCCGTCGTTCGCAACATCTACACCGCTTTTGTCGTTCTGAAGTCCGCGGCGAAGGAATTGGGAGAGCGGCACGTCGTCCTCGGCGATCAAGAAGCGCGACGAATAAAATGATGGGCCGGAGGGTTTGACCGGTCCGTGCGTACTATTTTCCATGTGTGCTTTCACCTGAGAAGTTTAGAGAATCCTGTGAAAATCCCGACCGACTGGCGTGAGACTCATCCACCCCAAACCTGGTTTGCCGGGAAGACACACAAGTTTCCCGTAAAAGGAATTGCAATTAGATTTCCCTAATCGGGCAAGAGTGACTTATCGTATCCTCATCATTGCAGGCGGTTTATTAGCGGCTGGCTAGAAGGAGAACAGTGCGAGTGTCTGGGAACTGGAAAACTGTCTTAAATATAGACACTTGCAGCAAAGCAGGAACGCGCTGTGGCATGAGCCCCTCTACTTTTTGGGGGTCTCTTTGGGTGTTTACTTTGCTGCAGGCCCGGCGTGCTCGCCTTCCTCTGAAGTCGAGCTTTCGATGTATTGGACGATAAGTGAAATGCGACGGTTGGAAGGGTCGAGAGGATCTTTTGCAACCCGTAGTCGCTGATCGGCGAATCCGCGGACCTGGGCCACCTGGTCATCGCGAATTCCATTCACTTGCATTAACCTGCGTGCCGCATTCGCTCGATCTGCAGAAAGCTCCCAATTCCCGTACGTGGTAGTGCCTGGATAAGGTTTGGAATCCGTGTGCCCTTCAATCGAGAGCTTATTTGGAAGTTTGCCAAGTTCCTGCGCAAGCAGGACGAGCAGTTCCTTACCTTTATCGTTCGGCTGCGGGCTCCCGCTATCAAAAAAGGCTCCGGAAGCGGATTCGAGGAGTTCAATCCGCAATCCTTCGGCGGTGACTGTCATCTCGATTTGATTCCGCAGTTTGTCGAAGTCATTCAGTTTTCGCACCGATTTCTGAAGCTCTTCCTTCAGCTTGGCCATGTTTTCTTTGGTGAGTGTGAAATTGTCTCCCGAACCCCGTTGATCGGTGCCCACCATTTTGGATTTGCCCGAGGGGTCTTTGAAGTATCCCCCGATCGCCTCCTGGACCTGCTTGCTGCTGTTCATGAGCCAGAGAACGATGAAAAGCGCCATCATTGCGGTCACGAAGTCCGCATACGCGACCTTCCACGCGCCGCCATGATGGCCTCCGTGCACGACCTTCTTCTTAATGATGATGGGAGGTGTCGATGCCATTGCTATCCTCGAGTCCTAGGCAGACGCGGCTTTTGCGGCTTCCGCTGCTCCACGACAGGTTTTCTCCACTTCCTGGAACGACGGACGCAGATGTCCGGGAATGGCGCGGCGGCCAAATTCTACCGCCATAATGGGCGCGCTCCCTTTTAAAAAGGAAATCATCAGAACTCGCAGCACGTGAAGATAGCAACGCTCTTCTTCCGCTGCCTTGGCCATGTTCGCCGCCAACGGCCCCACTAAGCCGTAACAAAGCAAAATGCCAAGGAAAGTACCCACCAGAGCCGCTGCGACTTTGTGGCCGATCTCTTCGGGCGGTCCCCCCAATGAACCCATGGTGATGACTACCCCCAGAACCGCGGCGACAATTCCCAGTCCGGGCAGCGCATCTGCCATGCTGGAGAGCGCAGCCACCGACTGACCCGAGTCGTGGTGGTGGACCTCCATGTCGAGTTCGAGAAGTTGATCCAAATCGAACGCTTCTGTGCCCGTGATCGCCATGCGCATACTGTCACAGAGGAAGTCCTTGGCATGGTGGTTTTTCAGAAAAGCAGGGTGCTTGGAGAGCAGCGGACTTTTCGAAGGATCTTCGACGTCGCTCTCCAGCGACATCAAGCCTTCCTTGCGCGCCTTGTTGAAAAGGTTAAACATCATCTTCAACAAGTCGAGGTAACTCTGTTTGTTGAACTTCGACCCGGTGAACACCCCGATTACACCGCCGACAATCTCCTTCAGGATGTGAAGCGGATTCGCGACCAGCACCGTCCCGATGGAGGCTCCGCCAATAATAAGGAGCTCAGCCGGCTGCATGAGAACCTTTAGGTTCCCATGTTCCATTAAATAGCCCCCGGCGATCGCGCCGAAGACAACTACGATTCCGATGATTGCAAACATAATTAATTTCTTGCCAACGTTCTCACTGGTTCAGCCGCGGGCTATCCTTATCGGCAGAACCGTTCCAAAACTTCACATCAGTTCGCAGAGTTCGGCGGCCGCGTGGTTGACTTTCCCGGGGAGCGGGCGACAATCACCAAGTCCACTCGCCGGTTTTGCTTCCGTCCCTCCTCAGCATCATTACTGGCTACCGGCCGATACTCCGAATATCCAGCCGCCGAAATCAGCGTGGGATCAAAGCCATGTTGTTCGACCAATAGCGATACCACTTCTGTGGCACGCGCCGTGGACAACTCCCAATTCGACTTGAACCGGCCAGTATGGATCGGCACGTTGTCCGTGTTCCCTTCCACCCGAATTTGAAAACCCTTTTCCAACAAGACACCGGCGATCCGGGTCAAGGTTGACAGTCCCTCTGGCAACAGCGTTGCCTCGCCGCTGTTAAAGAATCCGATCTCTCGAAGGCTTACGACGAGTCCTTCCGGAGTCGCGTGGATCTCGATCTCATGCTTCTGAATTTGCTCGCCCAGCGCATCCTGGAGGTCGCGTTTGAGTTTATTGACGTCGGAGAAAGGATTATCTGTAATGGCAGGGCCGGTCTGTTCCGAGTGCGCAGGCGCAACAGCGGCATCCGTTGGCTGCTGCGCGTGCACATCCGCAGCATTACCTGAGAATGCCCCAAGCTGTTCAAATGCCCCTTTGATTGCCGCCGACACTTGAACTACTTTTTTCTTGTCCATTTGTGACGAGGCATAGAGCACCACAAAGAATGCAAACAGAAGCGTGATGAAATCGGCGTACGAAACGAGCCAACGGTCATGATGTATATGCGGCTCGGGTTTTCGGCGGCGGCTCATCGGGCGGGCCTCGCTACGTCGCGTTCCTCGCGCAAGTATCCAAGCAACTTGGTTTCAAGCATTCGAGGATTCATCCCTTCGAGAATGGAAATCACGCCTTCAAGGGTCATTTCCCGCCAGACCAATTGCTCGCGGCTCTTGATTTTGAGCTTTCCCGCTGAGGGCAGGAAAAGAAGGTTGGCGGAACCGACGCCGTAAATGGTGGCGACAAAGGCTACCGCGATCCCTTTTCCGACCTCGTCAATGTTCTGCAGATGCTGCATCACCTGAATCAAGCCGAGCACGGCCCCGATGATGCCAATGGTCGGCGCGAACCCTCCCGCGGATTCGAAGACCTGTGCGACTTTGTCCGAGTGCTCCATCTGATTGTCCAGATCGAGCTCCATCATCTTTCGCAATTCCTGTGGATCAGTACCATCCACTGCCAGCATTAACGCCTTCCGCAGGAAAGGGTCGCCGATTTCGGCGAGCTTGGCATCAAGGGAAACGATGCCCTCCCGGCGGGCGCGCTGCGCATAGACGACGAGTTCGCTCACTAATTGGTGAGGATCTTCACTGCTGTCGAAGAAAACATGCGCGCCCCGTTTGAAAGCCTCCAACACCAGAGGTAAGGGAAATTGCACCATCACGGCGCCGAGCGTCCCGCCAAAAACGATCATCGCCGCGGTGGGTTGCAATATCTGGGCAACCCTCCCCCCTTCCAGCAGAAGGCCCGCGCCAATTCCGCTGATCGCGATCAATATTCCGACGACCGTGCTCTTATCCACGAGGGGCGTTCTCCAATCCCGGATGCGAATGCTGTTCTGCAAACTTGGCCTTCAAACTTGCCGCGGCAGCATTCGTATCGGTGGCGGCTGGCAACGAGCCCGCAAGTAAGGCACGTCGAAATGCAATGACCTTCTCGATTACCAGCTCAGGGGTTTCGAGCACCACAATCTTCTCGCCGCTGGTCAGGGTTACGACGGTGTCCGGTGCATTTTCTATGAACTTGATCAGATCAGAATTCACCGCGAATGGCTGATTGTTCAACCGGGTTAGCTGTATCACGTTGCCCTCCCTGATGTGGCGCCGGACTGCAGTCGGGCCAACACCTAATCGGCACAATTGAACGCTGTCCTTGCTTTCTCATTCTCCGAATTGATTCGGAAGTAATACCGTATCGATTTCGAAGGCCGGGAAAACGCCACCACCACCTCTTCTGCAATGACCGTCATCGGCGCGGAGAAGACAATGGCTGACAGACCCTGAAGCGGCGCAAACAATCCAATCCTTACACTTCTCCCCGATGGCAACTCAGCAATTTGCCTGCCTCATCTGGTCTTAATCGGAGGGCGCGGTCAGCGATCAGACCAGGTCGCAAACGTTGAGGACAAAGGCCGCCCATGCACGTCGCTGATGACTGAGCAGGTGGAAGAAGTCGCTTTCCCGTGGCGACACACCTGCATAACCGAGTCGGGAGTAGTACGCGTTTCGCCGGGTTTTCCAATCTGGCCTTAATCCTTGGTCGCCTTACGTCGTGCACCCGCGTGGCGATTGTGATTGGCTGGGATCACGGCCGGCGGGTCATGCGGGACGCGGGCTGTACCGCCGCATTCAGCGAACGGGAATGAGTTAGGGAGCTAGAGTTGCCTACTATCGGTCTCTCCATGATTGTGAAGAACGAATCGCACACGATTCGTGCCTGCCTGGAGAGCGTTCGTGACGTCGTTACCCAAATCGTCATAGCCGACACCGGCTCGAGTGACAACACCTGCGACATAGCGCGCGGCTTGGGAGCGACCGTTGTGTCCTTCCCTTGGGAACATCACTATGCAAAGGCTCGCAATGCAGCGCTGGAGCCCATCCGGACGGATTGGGTCCTGGTATTGGATGCGGATGAAGAGCTGGATCGCCAAACCGGCAAGAATATTCAGCGTTCACTGGATAAGGCAGAGATCGGCGGACTTACGACGCCGATTCGTAACTACGTTAAGTCCAGATCGAATCGCGGATGGGATCGCATTGCCGTAGAGAACGATGGCGGGCATGAAAGGGCCAAGTCCGCTCCCGCATTTTTCGTTCACGAGAATTGTCGCCTCTTCCGTCGGCGCCCGGATGTTTACTTCACCGGACGCGTACACGAACTGGTGGAACCGCAACTTGCTGCGGCGGGCCTCAAGATTGGCATGGCGAACTTCTTCATTCACCATTTTGGGCATTTGGAAAGCGGCACGGAGAAAGCAGATAAAGGTGTCTATTACCGTGATCTTCTTCGTCTAAAGGTGGAAGAAGAACCGGCTGATCCGGCAGGATGGATTCAACTTGGCCTTCAGGAATATGAGCACTTCCACAACCAGGAAGAAGCCCTGTATTGCCTTCAGCGTGCACTGCATCTGGAACCCAGGGCGGCCGAAGCGTGGCTGTTTCTGGCAATGGTCTACGTCGATGCTGGAAGATATCAGGAAGCGCTCAAAGCCTTGGATCATGACACGCGAAAAGGTTCAAGCACCGCGTTGCGCGAACAGGTTCGCGGCGATGCACTTTATTCCCTCAACCAATTTGAAGACGCACGCCTGGCCTATCGACGGGCTATGAAGGTAGCCGGTCGTGATCCGATATTGGAAAGCAAATTGGGCTACATCGAGGTCAAGTTGGGTTACCACGGCCCGGGGTTTGTCAAACTTCTTCGCGCGGCGCAAGAAGCACCCGGAATGTTCGCAGTGCAAGACCGCTTGATGAAGGCCTACATCATGACAGGCAAATTGCGGGAAGCAGCTGCCACGGCCGAAAACGTGACCGAGGGGTTGAGTCATCCGAAACTATTTCTGAGAGCCGCCAGCATCTATGCCGCCCTTCGCGACTGGGATCACTGTTTGCGAACGCTGGCGCGCGGTTTGGTAGCGTTCCCCGACTCTGCTGACCTGCAGCAGGGATACGCAGAGGCTAATCAGCAAGTGATCGCGAGCCTCGAGGCAGGTCTCCAGACGGCAATCAAGGCCAACGGGGCTTCGTCCTTATGAATTTCTGTATTTGGGACCAGTTTCAAAGTAACACTTTGGAGGTGACTGACGTGACTACTGAGGGGATGTCAAAAGTGCCGATAAGTACCGCGCATCAAGAACAATCTCCTGCTCGAAGTTGACGAGCCTCAGTAGCGATTGGGCCTCGGGCTTCAGGGAAGGAGAAATCCGAACCACAATTAGGAGAATTTCAAATGTCATTCCAAATCCTGAACAACATTTCCGACCTCCAAGCACAGAATTCGCTCAGCACGACGCAAGCCAGCCTGAGCCAGACTCTGCAAGCCCTCTCCTCTGGACAGCGCATTAACTCCGGCGCGGATGATGCCGCCGGCCTGGCCATTGCCAATGGATTGCAAGCCAACATTACCGCACTGACTCAGTCGGTGCAGAACGCGACCGACGGCGTAGGCATGCTGCAGGTCGCCGATGGCGCCCTGTCCCAGATCACGACGCTGTTGAACCGCGCCGTCACCTTGGCCACGGAATCGGCCACCGGGACTGTCAGCGACTCTCAGCGTGGCGGACTACAAACCGAGTTTGCCTCGATCCAGACCGAAATCACCAGCATCGGCCAGAACACCACCTACAACGGCCAAGCCATCTTCAGCTCGGGCGGCGCTCTTACCGTCTACATGAGCGATTCCTCGGGCAGCGGTACCACGACTGTCACCGTGAACCTGGGCGTGGTCAATGATTCAAACCTGGGAGTGTCCAGCGGAACGACGCCCGCCACGATCAGCATCGCCAGCAACACTCTGTCTTCCGCCTCGAACGCCCAGGCGGCACTGACTAACATTAACGCCGCCATCGCCGGGATCGCTGCGCTGCGTGGCAGCCTTGGTGCGGGCTCGAACCAGTTGACGGCCGCGACCAACGTCATGAACAGCCAGATCACCAACCTGACGAGCGCCGAGAACAGCATCATGGCCGCGGACATCGGCACAGAAACGGCAAGACTGTCAAAGGAGAGTATTCTGCAGCAGACCGGCATTGCGGCCCTGCAGCAGTCCAACCAGCTGCAGCAGTCCGTACTCAAGCTGTTGCAATAGTCCTGAGCAAGAATGGGGTGGAACTAACCGGTTCCACCCCGCTCATTAAATCGGCCAGTGACTAGCCAAAAGGAGTTTCGAACCAAATGGGATCGTCGGTCAATCTGAGCTCGATACTATCTGCCTTAGGTTCTTCCTCTTCAGGAATTAACGTCCAATCGGCTGTCGCTCAAGAAATCGCGGCGGAAGCGCAGCCGGAGGTGCAATGGCAGAAGCAACAAGCTACCCTCCAAACACAGAGCAGCGCCATCACCGCGATCGAAAGCGATATTACCGCCCTGCAGAACAGTCTGAATGCGCTCGGAGATCCCGCCGGCGCGATGGCTTCGATGTCCGCTACCTCCTCGAATTCAAGTCTGGTGAGCGCTTCAGTGGCGAATGGCACGGCCAGCGGGAATCATGTAGTTGTCGTCAATAAGCTTGCAACAGACGCTTCCTGGTACTCAAGCCCGGTAGCCAGCAGCAGCACAACACTGGCCGCTGGAACTTTTAATTTCCAGGTGGGCTCTGGGTCCGCGATCTCGATCACGACCGGCAGTGGAGTCAATACGTTGGATCAACTGGTCACCTACATCAACGGTTTAGGCGCCGGTGTAAGCGCCAGCGTTGTGAATGATGCGAGTGGAGCCAGGCTGGCGTTAGTCAGTACAAACACGGGGGCGGCCAACAACTTCACGGTAACTAACGGTTCGGGCCTCACATTTACACAGGCGGCGACAGCCCAGGATGCCTCGCTCACAGTTGACGGCATCCCGATCGACAGCGCATCGAACACGGTAACTGGGGCGGTGAACGGATTGACGTTGAACTTGAACGGAGCCGCGCCCGGTACACAAGTCAACATTTCGGTCGCTCCGAATCAAACCGAGGTATCGCAAGCTATTAACAGCTTTATCAGCGCGTACAACACTGTAATCGGCGACGTCAATACTCAATACACCGTAAGCTCCAACCATCAGGAGGGGCCACTGGCTGGCGATTCAGCCTTGAGCGAATTGCAATCGCAATTGTTGGGTGCGGCCAGCTATACGACGGGAGGCGGTAGCGTCTCCACCCTCGGTGCCCTCGGGATCACAATGAACAGTGATGGGACGCTCGCGGTTGACAGCGCCAAGTTAAGCAATGCGGTCCAGAACAATTTCGGTGCGGTACAGAGCTTTCTGCAGGGCACGTCAGCCAATGGCTTTGCCGCTTCGCTAAACACTCAATTGAATATGCTCGTCGATCCACTTAGCGGCGCGTTCACCGTCGACCTCAGCAGCATCAGTGCCGAGAATACCGATTTACAGAACCAGGTCAACGATTTTCAAACCTATCTCCAGGCGCGGACTATATACCTGACCAACGAATACAACCAGGCTGACATTTCTCTGCAGGAATTACCATCGTTGGAGTCGCAGATCAACTCCGAACTGGGATACTCTCCGACTACTAAAACCTCATGACACGAAATAATACTGAACTGACATACCTCCGTTCTGCGGTGCAGAATGCCTCTGCGGTCGGCCTCGTCATTGTTCTGTACGATGTGCTGATCGGCGACTTAAAGGGCGCGATCGCAGCGATCGCAAACAACGATATTGAACAACGCTCCAAGGAACTGAAACATGCCTTCCTCGTGCTTCAGCAACTGGAAGGATCTCTCGATATGGAAAACGGTGAAGAGGCCGCGACCAATCTTTCCCGCTTCTATTCGACGCTCCGCAGCAATATCCTGGATGCGCACGCAAAGGTAAGCACGGAACTCCTAAGCCGGCAGATCCAGCTTCTCTTTGAAGTCCGCGCTGCATGGGCGCAAGTTGACAAGCAAGGTACATCGGAGCTGGATTCTGCGATTTCGCCGAATCCCGAATCAGCCCCCTTTGGATCGGAAGAAAGAAGTGCGGAACTAGCTATGAACTGGAATGCCTGACACGTGGTGGGGAATGGGTGATTAGCTCGAAACTGGCATATCCGTAATCTGGATCCCATAGTTGCCATCTACAGTGACCACCCGTCCCCTAGCAATCACTTTATTTCCCAGCAAGAGCTCAGCGGGCTCTTCCACGTGGCGATCAAGCTCGATCACGGATCCAGCGCTTAAATCGAGGATTTCGCGCAAGGTGAGGTCGCGTTGGCCGAACCGAAGGGTGAGAGCGAGGTTGGCGTCTAATAGAAGTTCCAGCTTCTTTCCCTCGTCAGATGACGGCTCACCATAATTCCCCTCTGGCGGTGGTGTCGTGGAAGTCGTCATGATTGAGCTTTCCTTTCTTGTTCCGTATAGGTTCTTGGTTGTCCGACCTGAGCGGCCCGCATCCGGCCCTGGCGCACGGGAATCGCCTCGAAAGTGTCTCGACCGGCGATGATGAGAGAAGCCGACTGGCTCAGGGGAACACCAAGATCACAGACCTGATCGGGGCCCAGCTCCAGAACTTTATCGATCGGGAGCCGAATTGCACTGATTCCTAGACTGACCGGAAATAAGCATTCCATCATCTTCTCGCCCAACTTGCAGCCGGACGGGGTGGGCTTGAGAGACTTTCCGTGACCTGCGTCATTCGAAAGCCTTCTAAGCAAAGCGTTGAAGGTAATTGCGGGAACGAGAACCTGCAGTTGTCCACTGGCCTCCGCCATCTTGCTTTCAAACTTCGAAACAACCACCCTGTCATTGGCGGGCAACAGACGCTGTATCTGGGCAAGGCCCTGAGCGCCGATCAGATCACAATCGCTGAGATCCATGCCCCAAGCGGTTGCGATCTCATGGCAGATGATCTTGCCAACTCCCTCCATTACGTGATCCTCGATCTCCGTCACGTCTCGTTTCACTGTCTGCCCTTGTCCGGTTCCACCGAGCAAGATGTCGATCAGAGGAAACACAAGGCATTGGTCGATCTGAATTGCGGCCGCCGTACCGTGAAACTGAAGCGACAACAGATAGGTTCCAGGGGCGATGTGTTCAACGGACTCGCGAAATGTCATCTGTTCGACAGAGACCAGGGCCGTCTCGAAACTCACCCGAAGGTAAGCTCCGAGCGATTGCGTGAGCCCCTTGGCGAATGCCTCCTGGACACCGGTAACAACGCTTGCCTGCTCAGTCCCAAATTGTCCCGACCGCTCAAAGCGACACGGTTCCACAGACCGATTGTGACTGGCGGACGCTTGGCTGGTCGTATGGGCGAGTTTCAGCAGAGCTTCGATTTCTTGCTGGTTCAGTTTGCTGTCCATGGTTGCTGGAATCTACGAATTTCGAGCGTAACCGCCCTCCACTCACGCTCTCTGGCCGATCCTAAGTTAGAAAGAAATGAGTGCTGGGCAATTCTTGCCTATTGCCGTGCACGTCTTTTGCCACAGCGTCGAAGTGACAGAGGCAAATCGACTTTGATACGCTGGCAGGTGGACTCCCAATATCGAATGAATTGCAATGGCCGGGCGCTGCCACTCTACTCGGTAGTGTGTCTATGACTGAACTCAGGGTTCCCAAACTTTTGGCAATTGACGACGAGCCCCAGAGCCTTGGGTTGATTAAAGACGCACTCTCCGATCTGCCGCTCGAAATTCTTACCGCAGACGGTGCTCGAACCGGCTTGGAGATATTCAAGCGAGCTCGACCCCAAATCGTGCTGCTTGATCTGATGATGCCGGGCGTTCGTGGATGGGAGATGCTGGAGTGGATCATGGCTGCAGATCCAGGAGCCGAAGTGATCCTCATGACGGCACATTATTCCACTGAGTCCGCGGTGGAAGCGATTCAAAAAGGGGCCTGCGACTATCTCAACAAGCCAGTCAGCGTGGAGAAACTGCGGCGGCGCATCTCATTGCTGTTGTCGGAGGCGGATAACCGGCGACGAACCCATAAGCTCGATCAGGAACTCCTCGATACTTGTCAGTTTGAGGGGATCGTTGGCCGTAGCCCACTCATACTGGATGTGTTTGCCAAGATTCGGAGAGTTGCGCCGCATTTCCAAAACGTCCTGGTGACCGGTCCGACGGGAACTGGAAAAGAACTGGTGGCTCGCGCTCTGCAGCGCCTCAGCCCAGCCGCTTCGGGCCCATTTGCGATCTGCAACTGTTCGGCCATTGTGGAGACGCTGATCGAAAGTGAGTTGTTCGGCTACGTCCGGGGTGCGTTTACCGGTGCGAATCAGGACAAGATTGGCGTGTTCGAGTTCGCAAACGGCGGAATTGTTTTCCTGGATGAGATCGGTGAGTTACCGTTAGCGTCGCAGGGGAAACTCTTGCGTGTTCTACAGAATAATGAAATTCAGCGAATCGGTTCGCCCGTTCTCAGGACGGTTGAAGTGCGCGTGATCGTGGCGACGAATCGCAATCTTCGATCCCTGGTCGCCGCAGGGAAGTTTCGTGAGGACCTGTATTACCGATTGGCGATGGCGGAGATTTCCCTGCCCCGCCTGATGGACCGGCGAGAGGATATGCCGCTTTTGCAGAGGCACTTTCTGGAAAAGTTCGCATCCCAATACAACAAGCCGGTGGCCGGCATAACGCGTCGGGCCCAAAATCGCATGGCGATCTATACTTGGCCCGGCAACGTCCGTGAACTTGAGAATGTCATTGGCAATGCTTGTATGATGGTCGAGGGACCGGTGATTGACATCGGCGACCTGCCCGAGCCAGTGCGGAGGCAACCGGGAGATATCGGCTGGCGGGATGAAAATCTGACTCCCCTCCACGAGATGCAGCGCCGTCACGTGATACGGGTACTGGAACATGTAGGCGGCAACAAATCTCAGGCCGCGGAGATTCTAGGTATATCCCGAGCCACCGTTTACCAATTGCTCGCACAAGCAAAGTCGGAAGCCGAGACTGGGCACAGGTAATAGCCGATTATTGATCCTTGATTCCCGCCCGTTCAAAGGTCCGGTGCTCTGATCACTCACCTTTGTGATCTCCATCACACCCTGATTCATAACTCCTAGACGATACTATGACTTAATCCCCTCATAAGTACTGCGACCGAGGACCATTTCATGGATTCTCCAAAGCTCCGTCGCTCTGATCCCAGCCCGTTGGTGATTGCCTGGGTGTACCTGGTTGGCTCCTGCGTTTGGATTGCTTTCTCAGATCGCTTGCTGCGACATGTATCGTCTGATCCTGACGTCCTCACGTATTTCAGTATTCTTAAGGGGTTTCTCTACGTCTTTGTGACGACAGCCGTCATGTACGTCTTGTTGCGGAGGCTCAGCCGGGCAAAACACACCCTGGAGGAAACGGTCGCTGTTCGAACAACAGCCTTGAAGGAGAGCGAAGCCCAATACCGGCTGCTCTTCGATAGCAACCCGCTACCAATGTGGGTCTTCGATTGCAACACCTTACGATTTCTTGCCGTGAATGAGGCTGCCATCCGGCATTACGGATACTCACGGGAAGAGTTCTTTCAGATGTCGATCCTTGACATCCGGCCCAGCGAGGAAACGTTACGGGTCCTGGAGCGGCTTTCGAAGCCTGCCCATGGTCTCCAAGATGCGGAGATTTGGAGGCATCGCAAGAAAGACGGGTCAATCATCGACGTTGAAATCACAGCCCACGACGTGAACTTCCATGGCGCAGACGCCGCGCTGATTCTGGCGCATGACGTTACCGCGCGACAGAAGAGCGAAGAGCGGCTGCTCCAATCACAGGAACGATTTGCGAAAGCGTTTCGCTCGAGCCCCTTTGGGATCACGATCAGCAGCGAGGCAGACGGTCGCTATCTCGATGTAAACCCCGCTTTCCTGAAAATCATGGGATATGAGCGCGACGAAATCGTCGGGCGGACTATGCACGAACTCAATATCTGGGCCGATCCGGAACAGCACGCCTTGATGCTTGAGCAGCTCAACAGTCCCCAGCGTGCGACACCGATTAAAGTTCGCTTTCGGGCCCGGGCGGGACAGTTCCGGTTGGTGGAAGTCGCCGCCGAACGAATCCAACTGGATGACGAGTCCTGCATCCTGGCCATTACTCACGATGTTACTGAGGCCAAACAACTTGAACAGCAGTTCCTCCAGGCCCAAAAAATGGAGGCGGTAGGGAGATTGGCAGCCGGGGTTGCGCACGACTTTAACAACATGCTCGGGGTAATCATCGGATATACCGAACTTGCGAAGGACCGTCTCGAGACCGAACATTCCGCACAAAGGTATTTGCGTGAAATCAAGACAGCAGGAGACCGGGCCGTTGCTCTTACTCGCCAGCTTCTCGCCTTTAGCCGCCAGCAGGTACTCGAGCCACGCCACCTGAATCTCAATTCGGTCGTTCATCACGCAAGCAAAATGTTGCTGCACATGATCGGGGAAGATATCTCGCTCGTCTTCCGGCCCACGGAACCTCTGGGCAGCGTGCATGCCGACTTGAGCCAGATCGAGCAAGTACTGATGAACCTGGCTGTGAATGCCCGCGACGCAATGCCCAAAGGCGGCAAGATCATAGTCGAGACTGCCAACGTCGATTTGGACGAAAACTACGTTCGGGACCACCAGCCGGTCAAGTCCGGTGCCTACGTGATGCTATCCGTCACCGACACTGGCGCGGGCATGGACGAAGCCACCCTGGCACGAGCTTTTGAACCATTTTTCACGACCAAGGAGTCCGGCAAGGGGACTGGCCTTGGGTTATCGACTGTGTACGGGATTGCAAAGCAGAGCAACGGGTACATTTGGGCTTACAGCGAAGTTGGCCGCGGAACAACCTTCAAACTCTACCTCCCGTGCGCCGCCCAGCCTGCCGAACGCCTTGCTCCTACGGCGGCCGATTCCGTCCCTCCTCCGGGCACTGAAACTGTATTGGTGGCGGAAGACGAAGCTGCATTGCGCAACTTGACGGTCCACATTCTAAAGAGCAGAGGCTACACAGTTCTCTCTGCAGACAACGCCGCGCGCACTCTAGCCCTAGCTCAGCAGTATGACCGCAGTATTGATCTACTCCTTACGGATGTCGTCATGCCCGACCTGACTGGACCTGACTTGGTATTGGAAATGAAGAAGCTCCGTCCGGAACTGAAGGTGCTTTACATGTCGGGATATTCGAGGAACACGATGGTAGAGCAGGGCGTACTTGGACAGGACTCGACGCTAATCGTGAAGCCATTCTCAACCCGGGCACTCTTGACCAAAATGCGGGCTGTCCTCGAATCATGACCGAAGGGCTGCCCTTCCACATCACTGCTTTTGCCACTCCTCGAGCTGCCTTCTCACCTTCGCGGCGTTCGGATCCTTGATCTCTTCGCGGACCTTAAGTGCGGCCTCCGCGTGCTCGATCGCTTTCTTCCTTTCGCCGAGCTCATCGAGCGCCAGGCTCATGTTCCAAAGCGCGTTGCCTTCGCCGTGCCGGTCACTAGTCCCACGCGCGATCTGTAGTTGCTCCTCATAGAACGCGATGGCGCGCTGGTGTTCTCCTAACCGGTAATGGGCGATGCCGAGGTTGCCAAGTGCAATGCCTTCGCCGCGCCGATCCCCAATGTCCCGGTGGCTAATAAGCGCTTGTTCGTGGTACTTGATGGCGCTGCCGTATTCCCCCATCGAGTGGTAAGCAGCGCCGAGGCTACTCAACGCATTGCCTTCGCGGCGCCGGTCGTCTAGGTCGCGAGCGATCTGTAGCTGCTGCTCATAGAATTCAATCGCACGAGGATGCTCGCCCAGGAAATCATAGGCATTTCCGAGATTGGCCAAGTCCTGTCCTGCGCCGCGCCGGTCATCGAGCTCGCGTGCGATCTGCAGATGTTTTTCGTAGTACTCGATGGCGCGGCGGTATTCGCCCAGCGTCATGTAGGCCGAGCCGAGGTTGCCGAGGTGTGCACGTTCTGCCCCTCGATCCTTCAACCATATCGCGGCGCCCAGAGCGTCCTCTCGCCAGCGGATGTGCTCCCGGGGATGCTGGCGCAAACTAAGGCAATGGGCGCCCGCGGTCGGATAACTGTTAGACAGCACCGCCGCCTCGTGATCGCCAGAGGCACGGACGGCTGTCCTGGACTGTCCCGCCTCGATATTTCCGCGCTCCAGGTCAAACAGGGCAAGCCCGCGCATCAAAGACTCACCACCGTCGAGGTAAAGATCGTCTGCGCTGCGAAGCACGCCCAAGTAGTACTGTGCGTGGCGCTGCGACGCCTCGTTCCATTCGTCCGCCCGCACTCTCTGGCAAGCAAAGTCGCGCATCAGGTCATGCAAACGGTAACGGTGGGCGTTATCGTTCCACTCCAGCATGGAGTACTGAGTCAGCAGGTCAAGCATGTCTTCCGTCAAGGTTTCCTCAGCCTTCCAAACGGCCGCAGCCGCGGGTCCGTCGAAGGTTTCCTGAAAAGCGAATAGCATCCGCAAGCGCTTTTGCGTATCGGGATCGAGCAGGCTGTAGCTCAGGCTAATCGCGGCTTCTGCGCTCTCATTTCCGTCGCCCAGTAGCTTCGGTTGATTGCGCTCATCCGCCAGCCCCTGCCTGTAGTCAGAGGGAGCGATGTCCACCCGTTCCGCCAGCGCCGTCGCCGCCAAACACAGGGCCTGCGGAAGGTATCCGCAAAGATCGGCGATGGCGGGCGCCTCCGCGCCAATGCGCGGCGCGATCTTAAGAAGCAATTCTTGAGCCTCCGCGGGAAGGAGCACATCAAGGTCAATCGCGGTAAGGCCGGGCAACGCGAACCGCATGCGAGAGGTAACCAGTAAACAGCAGCTCCGTGGAGGGACGAGCAGTTCCACTTGCTCCAAATTCCGCGCGTCGTCCATCAGCAGAATCGCGCGCTTCCCTTCCAAAATTGAGCGATAGATCGCGCCTAACTTTTGTTCCTGTCGGGGCAGCTTCGCCTCTGGCTCAAACGCCCGGAGCACAGACGCCATCGCTTCGCTTGGTGTCACCGGTTTTTCGCTCAAACCTAGCAAATTCAAATAGATTTGCGCATCGGGAAACTGCGCCTGAATCTCGTCGGCCAGCTTTAGAGCGAGCGCGGTCTTTCCCACTCCGCCCTGTCCGGTACGTGCGGAAATGATCGCGCCGCCCGAGGGAATCGACGCCCGCAACTTCTCCAGTTCCCGTTCCCGCCCGGTGAAGTCCTCTGGAGGCGCCGGAAGTTGGTGAACAGCGGCAATCACGGGAACCTGGACCTCGTTCGGATACCTGTCCTTGATCACGACAATAGGGTGTCACATGAGGCGAGAACCGTAAAGACGAAGATGGCGATTGCTGTCATTTTGGCTGCACATGAAGACTCGCCTCATCGTTCTCTCATCAATGAATCCTGATCCACGCCGAAATTAATCTGCCGGTAACCAGAATCCATGATTTGCGTCGAGCCGCCCCCGAAAGTATCTCTTAAGTCCGCTGTTACAAAGCGCTTCCTGAGAACCACCCGTTTCGTTTCAAATGCACGCGCAGGCGGCCACGTGGCATTTGAAATGCATCTGAACATGCCTTCCCAGGGAAACCTCTGGATTCTATGCGTATCGCTTATTTCCATACAGGAACGGTTCTGTCTTCCTGGTCCATCTTTTCGATGGCTGCCACGCTTCGCTCAATGGGGCATGAGGTGCTGGAGGGGACGATTCCGACGAACGGTCACGGCGCAGTTGTGCAGCAGGTCGGCCGCGCGGACTACGAACGAATACTCGCCACGATGCCGACCCTCGAGGACCTGCAAAGCTGCGAAGTGATTCTGGTTGCCGGCCCGGAGTATGTCGCCGTGTGGCTGAACACTCTCTATGGCAAGGAGCAATGGTGCAAGCTGAAGGCACGCCGGGTTGCCTTGTATCTCGAGTCGACCCAGCGTCAGGATGTGCAGTTTCGCTATGACATCTTTGCCGACTGGTACGATTTGCACTATTTCCCCGACCGCGAAGACGTGGCCCGTCTTGGCGGACAGTACCTGAAAGGCTTTATCGACCTGGAAATGTTCAAGCCGTGCTTGTTCGAAGGTCAGTCCGGCCACAGCTGTGACGAAGCCTGCTATTCACGGCGCATGGCGGAAAAGAAATACCAGGCGGCTTTCGTCGGATCGCTCTATAAGAAACGGATGGATTTTCTGGCCCAGTTGCTGCCGCTTATGCCGGACGTGGATTTCCATGCCAATGGAGTCACGGTCCGCGATCTGGGGGGAGAATGTCAGCGCGAATGGGCCGAATTGCTGGCGAAAAATATCCGGCAGATCAAAGTGCACGTCGCTCTGCCCAGCAACAACATGAGCATGATGGTCGCCCGTCCATTTGAGACCATGGCCTGCGGAACGTTTCTCCTCACCTATCACACCGAGGACAACCCCTTTCGCGACGGCGTGCACTGCCGCATTTACGATCCTGCGAAACCACAAGAACTTGCTGATCTCATTCGCTACTACATCGCGCACGAAGATGAGCGCGAGGCGATCGCCCGGGCCGGCTGCGAGGAGGTATGGAGGAAGTACTCCATCCGCGAGCGCCTGACGGAAATATTGGATTTTGCCACCAACAACAACACTTGTTGTCAGTACCAGGGGAAGTAAACAAGCAACAAGAAAAGCGAGAGGACAGCGACTTTGGTAATCCGTACAGGCATCAGCACTCAGTTATGGCATCGCGGTCAATAAAACGCCTTCCGCCTGCGCCTCGCGCTATAAAGTTCGCGATCGAAATTGCCGATAAAGACCTTCCAGCTATGGGAACTCAACCACATGCGGCTCCTATTGAAAACCATAGCGCATGTATCGCGCGGCAGCCGATTCTGACTGCGGACAAAAACGTATTCGGTTATGAGCTGTTTTTTCGCGAAGGCCAGGAAGACGATCGCTCTACCTCCGACGTTGAAAGTGCTACTCGAACCATAATCGATACGTTGAATGTCATCGGGCTCGATGTTTTATGCGATGGGCGCCTCGCATTCGTCAGCTTCACGCGCCGGATGTTATTGGAAGAATACTTTTTATTGTTGCCCCCCGGCGAGGTGGTGGTTGAAATCCAGGAAAGCATCCCCGCCGATGAGGAGGTGATGCGGGCATGTCAGCGGCTCAAACTGCAGGGATATGCCATGGCTCTGGATAACTTTGCATTGGGTGACGCAAGGGAGTCTCTCGTCCCGTTTGCAGACTTCATCAAAGTCGACCTCAAGGATGTTTCGCCGCTCGAAAACTCCGCCCTGGTCGCGCATTATGCCAGCGAGCAGTGCCGAATGCTGGCGCAAAAAGTGGAAACTCGTCAAGAACTCACGACGGCGAAGAAAAACGGCTTCACGCTATTTCAGGGCTATTTTTTCCGCCATCCCGAACGGATGCGCGCCCGGCAGATTCCGGCAAACCAGGCCACCTACTTGCTTCTGCTGCAGGCGATCTCAAAGCCCGAAGCAGATTTTCTGGAGATCGAAGATCTCATCAAGCGTGAACCGTCGCTCTGCTATCGGCTGCTGTGCTATTTGAACTCTCCGCTGCTGGGGATGTCGTCACCCGTCTCGTCGGTGCGGCATGCATTGAACCTGCTGGGAGAGCGGGAATTAGTCCGATGGATACGGATGGCCACGACTCTGATCATGGGACGGGAAAAGTCTTCCGACCTGGTTCTGTCATCGATGGTCCGTGCTCGCTTTTGCGAACTGATCGCCCCAAAGATCAAACACGTGGAGTCCGATGTGTTCCTGATGGGCATGTTATCGCTGATGGACGCGATCCTGGAAGTGCCAATCGGAGTCGTGATCGAAAAGTTGTCCCTGGATCCGAATACCAAGGCACAACTTCTTGGCTGGAAGACCGGCACCCAAACGCCCCTTTCACCGATTTACGATCTCATGATGGCGCGCGAGGCTGGCGACTGGGAAAAGGTTACGAGCCTTGGGAAAAAGCTCGATTTGTCACTGTACTTTATGAATAGTGCCTACAATGAAGCCATGCGCTGGGCCTACCAGATGACTAGCGCCGTTCCGCAACAGTCCAACCCACAACCAGGGCGCTAGTTGAACCAAGACACCCAATAGACACTACCCTTCATTTTCGATGTGTGAGCGCCGGGGCCATCCCGCTTAGCGTTTCTTTTTCACCGGCGTGAGTTCTTTCTCGAAGAATTCGGCGGCCATCTCGGCAACTTGCTTGTGCACGGCTTCGCGATCGACGCCTGCGTTATCCACAAACAATTTGGGAAGCTGCTTTTTTCCGGCTTCGGTGCCGACGTCGAGAAACGTGTAATGGCCGATACCGGCAGGCAGGATCGTGAGTTTCGCGCCCTTGATGTTCGCAGCGAAGAACTGCGCATTTTCCGCGGGAGGAGCAATGGGATCGGCCGCGCCGGCGACAATCTCCACGGGGATGGTGATCTTCTGCAAACTCTGAGGCGTAAACGCGCGAGCCACGGCGGGAGCTATTGCGAAGACGGCCCGGATGCGCGGATCGCGATAGGAATCGCCGGAACGCTGCAAGGCCCGTTGCACGTCGGGTTGCTGCTTGATGGCCTGAAACTTCTCCATCAAATTCGGCGTCTCGGGAGGATCGCAAGCGTCCTTTTGTTCGTCGCACCAGGCTAGAATCCGATTCGAGTCAGTCGTCGCGCCCGCGAGCTCCATCATGGTGTATCCGCCATACGAGAAACCGGCCGCACCGATGCGACCAGGATCGATTCTTTCGCCGAAACGGGGATCTGCGAGCATACCGCTGATAACCGTGCTGATGTCTTTTGCCCGCTCCCAGCCTTCGATAAAGCCCCGGGTTGTGTATCCGGTCACTGCATTGTTACCGGGATGATTCACGGCGGCCACGATGTAGCCACGCGAGGCGAGATAAGTGCCGAGCCACGCCATCTGCATGGCGCTGCCACCGGTGCCGTGCGAGAGCGCAATGAATGGAAATTTGCCGAATGCTGGGGCGAGCGTGGCATCCTTGGCGACGCGTCCGGCATAGAACAGTGGCGCATCCGGGGGACCGACGTATTGGTCCTTTGCACCGGCGCTGTTTTCGGCGGGATACCAGATGATGCCGCTCAGCGTGTGATCGTCGGAACCGCGCCAGTTGTAGTCCTCCGGCGCGGCAAATTGGCGGAGGCTGAAGCCTACCGGATAGAGGACTGGTTCTTCTTTTTTCTCTTTCTTGGAGGCAGAAGAAAAAGGCGCGAGGAGTATCACTATCAATGCCAGGATGATGATTCGACGTCGATTTAGCATGATCTGCGTTAGTGGCGGAAGCATGGATCGAGCATACGCTCGTGCAGGTCGTTCGCCGGGCTGGAATTGTAACGCTCCGGGAAAATCTACCAGCTGTGGAAGGAGGCCGCCAGCGCCAAAGGAAAGGTCGAGGGCGCATTTGCACGCGAGCTATCAGCAGCCCAACGTTCCCGTTAAGTTCAGCCTTTGTACGCCACGTGCTCCTCGCTTGACTCAGCATTCAGACAATCTGGGATTCGGCCTACTCTGCTCCCACAAGGACGCATCAAACCACAGTCCCCTCCTCACGATCTAATAAGAGGAATAGCACGAAGGAGCAACTCGTCTTCCGACCAGAGCATCGCTAACTTGGTCACGACGATAGTATTTCGACCTTACCGCATGAGGGGCTCTATTCTTCGAAGCAGGGGCCACCATCGTGACCCCGCTCCTGGTGATCCTTGATTCTGCGACTCAGCCGGGAATACGCGATCTGCAGGGAGCGCCTTTCTTGCTCGGTGAGGTCCGGATTCTCGAGCGCGGTGAAAATGTCATCGAATTCCGCTTCCAGTTCCTCAAGCTCTGCACAGAGCATGCGACCTCCGTTTCCTCCTGAAATCGTCACGGATGTGACTGCTAAATAGAATCAGGCAAGGGCGCTCAGGTACTCGCATCAAGCGATGATCCGCCGATTTACGCAGCGGCTCTCGCCATGAGTTCCTTTTTCCCCAAACCTAAGATGCCGTGTTTCTTTCCTACTTTCTTGAACGCTTCGATGGCGGCGTCCAAATGACGTTTCTCGTGAGCCGCGGACAGTTGCGTCCGAATGCGGGCTTGCCCCTTGGGTACGACCGGGAAGAAGAACCCAATTGCGTAAACGCCCTCGTCAAAGAGATCGCGGGCAAAGTCCTGTGCCAGTTTGGCGTCGTAGAGCATGACCGGCACGATCGGGGTGTCTCCCTCCTTCAGATCGAAACCAGCATCTTTGAGCAAGCCGCGCCAGTACCGGGCGTTCCACTCTAACTTGTCGCGGCGATCGGTGGAGGCGCTGATCAGATCCAGTACCTTGAGCGCACCCGCCACGATCACCGGCGCCACGGCGTTCGAAAACAGGTAAGGACGTGCCCGCTGCCGGCACATCTCTACCAGTTCGCGGCGCCCGCTGACGCAGCCTCCGGAAGCGCCACCCAGCGCCTTTCCCAGCGTCGTGGTAATCACATCGATTTTGCCGAACACGCCGCAGTGCTCGTGCGTCCCACGTCCGGTTTTTCCCATGAAACCGGTGGCGTGCGAGTCATCCAAGAAGACCATGGCGTTGTACTTCTCTGCCAGCGCGACGATGTCGGCCAGCTTGGCAGTATCGCCGTCCATCGAGAACACGCCGTCCGTGATCACTATGCGCGACCGCTTGTCTTGATGTTCTTGCAGCTTCTCCTCGAGATGCCCCATGTCGGAATGCTTGTAGGTATCCTGCATTGCCTTGCACAGGCGCATTCCGTCCACGATGGAGGCGTGAACAAGCCGGTCGGCAATCATCACATCCTGCTCGCTCAGACAGGCCTCGAAGAATCCCCCATTCGCGTCCATGCAGGAGGGAAACAGCAAGGTATCTTCCGTGCCGAGAAACGAGATCAGGCGATTCTCCAACTCCCGGTGGATGTCCTGCGTGCCACAAATGAAGCGCACCGACGACATGCCATAGCCGCGTGCGTCCAGTCCTGCGTGTGCGGCGGCGATGACCTCGGGGTGGCTGGAGAGTCCGAGGTAGTTGTTGGCGCAAATATTGATGCACTTCCTGATTCCCGAGCCAACGGGGAACTCCACCTCAATTTCCGGCGACTGGGGCGAGTGGATATACCGCTCCTCTTTGAATAGGCCCGCAACTTTGATTCCCTCGAGATCGGCCTGGTAGCGTTGGCGAACTGTATCGGCAAAAGCCATGACGCGCCTCGCATAATGGAATTTTATTCAGTAGGTGCCCAAGCCGAACTGGGTCCGGCGGCGGGCACACTCTAGACCTTGACGACTTCAGCCTTCTGGAAACGTCGCACCAGCCCGGCGATGCGCTCGACGGTGTCGAAAGCCTCCGGGGTGGTGCATTCGTCGGGAATGTCAATTGCGTACTTCTTCTCGAGAAACCGAAGCAGAGACACCATCGAAAACGAATCCACAATGCCACCTGAAATCAGTGGCGTAGTCTCGGTAATGGTGCGCTCGTCTCCTTCTTCCAGGTATTCCCGCATGATGTAATTGCGAACTGCTTGAGTGATTTCGTCCATAGCTGGCCTCTGTTTAGTCGTCCATGATGGTGGACAGGTCTCCCACGGGTTCATGGAACTCCTTGCAGCGCAGGATGCGGCGCACGATCTTGCCGCTGCGTGTCTTGGGCAGCGAGTCCACGAACTCGATTTCCTGGGGCATTGCCAGCGGCGACAGCCGCTTGCGAATATGGTTCATGATTTCCAGTTCAAGGTCATCGGATGGTTGAAAACCTCGCTTTACGGTCACGTACGCCTTCACAACTTCCATGTTGACGGGATCGGGTTTAGCGACGGCGGCAGACTCGGCGACGGCCGGACATCCCAGCAGAGCCGATTCGACTTCGAAGGGGCCAATCAGGTGCCCACCGGTGTTGATGACATCGTCATCGCGCCCCATGAACCAGAAATAACCATCCGCGTCAATGGATGCGCGGTCGCCACACAGGTACCATCCATTCCTGAATTTCGCCTGGTATCCGGTGGCATTGTTCCAATAAGCGCGAATCTGCGACGGCCAGCCTGGACGCAGCGCAATCAGACCTCCCGCGCCCGCCCGATTCACCGGTTCGTAGGTCTTCGGATCCAGCACCGTTGCGGTGATTCCCGGAAACGGCTTGCCCATCGAACCGGGCTTGATTTCCATTCCCGGAAAATTCGTAATCACGATGCAACCAGTTTCGGTTTGCCAGAACGTATCGTGGAACGGTTTCCCGAAGACGGCTTTCGACCAGATTACCGCTTCGGGATTCAGCGGTTCGCCGACGCTGGCCAGATGGCGCAGGCTGGAGAGATTATGCTTGCGGATGATCTCCGCCCCCTCCTTCATGAGCAGGCGGATGGCGGTCGGCGCCGAATACCAGACCGTAATGCGATACTTCTCGATGAACTCGTACCACTTCTCGGCGTTGAAACCGGAGTCCAGAACTGCTTGTGTAATCCCGTTCGCCCAAGGACCGATGATGCCGTAGGACGTGCCGGTTACCCAACCCGGGTCGGCATTGCACCAATAGATGTCGTCTGGCCGAAGATCGAGCACCCATTTCGCGGTGAGATATTGCGAGACGATCGAATAGTGGACGTGCTGCGCACCCTTGGGTTGACCCGTGGTGCCAGAGGTGTAGTGCAGAACCGATGGGGATTCGGCCTTCGTTGGATAGATTTGAAAGTGCTCGACGGACGGCGCTTGTTCCATCGCGAAGGCAATCTCGCGTTCCTGGAGAGATTCTTGGGGTACATCCACCACGACGCAGAGCCGCAAGTTCGGGAGTTGCTCCCTGATCTTGCGAATCTTGTGGAGATGTTTTTTCTGCGTGATGATCGCCGTCGTCCCGGCATCTTTGAGCCGTACACAAAGGGATTCGTCACCAAATGCCGAAAAGAGCGGCTGGGCCACCGCGCCCATTTTCAGAATGCCGAGAAATCCGATGTACAGTTCGGGTACCCGGTCTAAAAAGAGGCACACTCGCTCGCCTGGGAGAATTCCGAGGCTGGCAAGGAAATGGGCAATGGTGTTGGAGTAGACGCGAAGATCGTTATACGTGAAACGCTTCTGATTGCCCTGATAGTTCTCCCAGAGCAGCGCCGGCTTCTGTGCCAGTCCCATGCGGCACAGGCGGTCGCTGCACATCCAGCCGATGTTGATCAAATCGCCCGGTCGATAGCCCAGCTCGCGCTCAGCCATCGCCCAATCGAAATTCGTGTTGAGTTGTTCGTAGGAGGGCGGATCGATCACGAGATGCTGCCCTATCGGTGCCGGTTCAGCAACTTTCATGTTCACCACCAAGCCAGGCGTACACCTGGAAACGGCAGCAACGGAATAGACAAATCCATTTTGACCGTACTCCGGTCTTTGTTGCGCCGCAGTGACCCCGGTCAATCACTGCTGTGACGTAGCGAAAATGTACCGTAATAGGCCACGGCAAAATCACTGACACACTCCCGGCCTTCGGCATACTCGGGTGGGACGAGCTGCTCCGCGTGCGGGCCACGGAGGCTTATAACTCTTCTGTTGTTCTTGGCGTACCTCTCGGAGCCATTTTGAACCAGTGACGCGAGTGGGCGGAAGTGAAAGTATCAAACGCCGTTCGTCCCAGACCATTGGCGTAGAATGCATGTGTCATGTGCAGATTGATTGCCATTGAGATTCTCTCCGTAGCGGCTTATGCATCGGACAGCGAGTGCCCTCCAAAGAATTTCACCGACACAACAATCAGGCTTACCCGTACCGCGTGTTTCGGAACATGCCCTGTCTATTCGGTCGAGATTCGTGGTGATGGCAGGGTCAGCTACAAAGGAACAAAGTTTGTTCGGTCACAGGCTCCCAAGAGGGCCGGGTAGACGTGGCCGGGGTCACTCAATTGCTGAACACTTTCTGCGATATACATTTTTTCAGCTACAAGATAAATACACATCCAAGAAGAATCTCGATGGTACGGAGACCATCATCACCGACCAACCTTCCACCTATATGTATTTCCGAATGGGGAAGATGGAGAAGGAGGTACTCGACTACTTCGGAGCACCCGAAGAACTTGTCTCACTCGAGAGTGCGATTGACAAAGCTGCGGGCACGCAGCGATGGGTTTTCGTGGATGCCGCCACCATACGTAGTTGGGCAGATTCAGGATGGAGTGCACGCAAAAAGGGAAATGAATACCTCGTTGATGCAGTCAGATGGCACGATGAAGAAGGTGTTCGAACTCTGCTTGACCTAGGAACTGACCCCAACCTCCCTCAAAAGTCAGGCGCGACCGCATTAGTCGCAGCCGCAGCATGTGGCTACAAGGACTTGTTGGAACTGCTAGCGTAGTGCGTTGAAAATAGTGATCGTTATATTTCGTGTTGATTGCTGCCCATTCATTGATAGCCAATGAGTTACGAACGCGATATACAGGTCGATCTGCTTGACGCACTACGCTAGCGGCCAGAGGCGCTGACGTTAATCTTCCAGACCATGACTCAACAGGTGATACGCCATTGATATCGGCTGCGAACGTCGGAAACCTCCGCATGGTCGAGCGACTCCTCTCGCTTGGGGCCAACGTCAATAAACCCGATGCGGGTAAGATGACAGCCCTGATGGTTGCGGCTGCACACGGCCACAGCGAAGTGGTCACCAAGCTTCTATCCGCAGGAGCAGACCCTCACTTGACTGACAGCCAAGGTTACACCGCTAGATCATGGCTTGAATCGAAGAACTACGGGAAGCGTGAGAATACAGCCGAAATAGTACGGATACTTCAACAAGCGGAGATTGCGCCGCCCCTGCGGCATTAACGTTGGCGTCCCTTTCGCTTGGGAGGTTTGAACTTCCGGCTGATACTGTTCGCGATGCCGAGCTCTTAAGCTCAAGCACTTAGCCGAACGAACGCAGGAAGACATTGGGCCCAAATTGGACGTGCACGCAGGTAGATCATGATCCACATCCCCACGCCCCCACTTGTGAGATGAACTCCGGTCGTCGCCGTGGTTCGACATCCTCGTGGTTCTACATCGTCAACGTCACGCCACCCGGTCGCCGAGTGCCGATCTCAATGCTGTCGATAGAACGACCCCCTGCTCCTGCCCGGTGATCCGCGGGAATTCAGCAAGCAGTTCTAGTCTTTGCTTCCGCTTTCAAGTCCCGGCTGGTGTTCCTCGGTCAGACTCGCTTTCGAGCCGAATTATTGGGACGCCGGGTCCGTCTGTGATCTTCCACAGTGTTCCGCCGCACCGTTGGCCGAAGATCGCACCGTCATCCCAATAAAGATGACACTTTGTACACGCCACGAATCCCGAATAGTTCCTACAGCCGTAGCAGAGGTTGTCAGTCGTGCTCAGCGCCCGGTATTTGCCGCAACGAGAACATGCGGGGAGCTTCCAAAGTACGTTCATCCGAACTTGGACGGCGACGTGATCCCCGAAATCGAGGCCGACTGCTTTGGTGATTGCATCATCGAGACTTCGGCATTTCGATGCTGACTGCTGAATCTCGTGGGACTTGTCGGGATACCTGCTCTGCAAAGTGAGTCAGAGATAAGCGTACTCATCTTTTCCCGGATACTGGTGCCTGAGTTCAAAATAAGCTCGCTCCATAGCCCAGACAGTTCCGGGTGGTCGGGCAGCACCAAATTTCAAATACTCCTTCACCCGCTCAGACATGCTCGGAATTCTCCCACCTGTCGCGTGGGTGGCGCAATTGGGGGCAGTTCCCGGAAGGGTCCGCCCGAGCACAGTGATACGCATGCTAGAAACTTCGGCAATGCAGTAGGACAGAAGTTCTCCCTCCATGCAAGAAGTTCCGGTAACGCGGCGATGTTACCCCTTGCATCTTGCACAAAA